>JACCDI010039425.1_pt1 | contig 39683 bp, 30 predicted proteins | sample 7442791 | NCBI WGS metagenome assembly JACCDI01 (sample SAMN15323434, study PRJNA562643) | freshwater metagenome | isolation source: river surface water | place: USA:Blue River Watershed | collected 2017-08-15 | reverse complement strand
GGGCATTACAAAATACGCCGACGAGCTTTTAAATGATCTTAATGGCCTGGGCTGGCCTGAGCGGGTCAAGATCATGCAAGAAAACTGGATTGGCAAATCTACAGGCGTGCGCTTCGCATTCCCGCACCAGATCAAGGGCGCGGACGGCAACGCGATCCAGGACGGCAAGCTGTGGGTGTTCACCACCCGCGCCGACACCATCATGGGCGTGACCTTCTGCGCGGTCGCTGCGGAACATCCGCTGGCCACGCATGCCGCGCAAAACAACCCGGCATTGGCCGCCTTCATCGCCGAATGCAAAAAAGGCTCGGTGATCGAGGCCGACATGGCCACGATGGAAAAGAAGGGCATGCCGACCGGCCTGTTCGTCTCCCATCCGCTGACCGGCAAGCAAGTCGAAGTCTGGGTCGGCAATTATGTGCTGATCACCTATGGCGACGGCGCGGTGATGGGCGTGCCCGCACATGACGAGCGTGACTTCGCATTTGCGAAGAAATATGACCTGCCGATACAGCAGGTGATCGCGGTCGGTGACAACGCTTTCTCGACCGATGCATGGCAAGAGTGGTACGCGGACAAGGAGCATGGCCGTTGCATCCACTCCGGCAAGTACGATGGCCTCGGCTATCAGGCTGCAGTCGATGCGGTCGCTGCCGACCTTGCTGCCAAAGGCGATGGCGAGAAGAAGATCACGTACCGCCTGCGCGACTGGGGCATCTCGCGCCAGCGCTATTGGGGCACGCCGATCCCGATGATCCATTGCGGATCTTGCGGCGATGTACCAGTGCCCGAGAAGGACCTGCCGGTGGTACTGCCCGAGGACTGCGTGCCGGACGGCAGCGGCAACCCGCTGAACAAGCATGAGCAATTCCTGAAAGTCGACTGCCCGACATGCGGCAAGCCCGCGCGTCGCGAGACCGACACGATGGACACCTTCGTCGATTCCTCCTGGTACTACATGCGCTATTGCTCGCCCGGCTCGAATGATGCGATGGTCGACGCGCGCAATGATTACTGGATGCCGATGGACCAGTACATCGGCGGCATCGAGCATGCGGTGCTGCACCTGCTGTATGCGCGCTTCTGGACCAAGGTGATGCGCGACTTCGGCCTCGTGAAGTTCGACGAACCCTTCGTGAACCTGCTGACGCAGGGCATGGTGCTCAACGAGACTTACTACCGCGAAGATGCATCCGGCAAGAAGACCTGGTTCAACCCGGAAGACGTCGAACTGCAGTTCGATGACAAGGGCCGCCCCGCGTCAGCCACGCTGAAGAGCGACGGCCAGCCGGTCCACATCGGCGGCACCGAAAAGATGTCGAAGTCGAAGAACAATGGCATCGACCCGCAGGCCATCATCGACCAGTACGGCGCCGATACCGCGCGCCTGTTCACGATGTTTGCATCGCCGCCGGAGCAGACGCTGGAATGGTCGGGCTCGGGTGTCGAAGGCGCGCACCGATTCCTGCGCCGCGTGTGGAATTTCAGCTATGCGAATGCATCGGTGATCACCCCGGTGATCACCACGACTGCGTCGGCTGATACGAATGTCAAGGCGCTGCGCCGCGAAGTGCACAAGGTACTGCAGCAGGCCGACCATGACTATGGCCGCATCCAGTACAACACCGTGGTGTCGGCCTGCATGAAGCTTCTGAACCTGCTGGAAGGCGCAAAGCTCGGCGACAGCGCCGACGCGAAAGCGGCGCTCGGTGAAAGCCTGGGCATCTTCCTGCGCGTGCTGTATCCGGTGGCGCCGCACATCACCAGCGAACTGTGGCAGGCACTCGGTTATGCTCAAGCGCATGGCGATATCCTCGATGCGCCATGGCCGCAGGTCGATGCGGCCGCCCTGGAGCAGGCCGAAATCGAGATGATGGTGCAGGTCAATGGCAAACTGCGCGGCAGCATCACCGTCGCCAAGGATGCAGACAAGGCCACGATCGAGGCCGCAGCCCTCGCGAATGAACAGGTCAGCAAGTTCCTCGACGGCGCACCGAAGAAAGTGATCGTCGTGCCGGGCAAGCTGGTGAACATCGTCGCCTGAGCCGACAAAACACAGGGAGAACCGCCGTGAACAAGCAACGCCGAAGCCTGCTGACTGCCACCGCAGCATGGGCCATCGCGTCCACACTGGCCGGCTGCGGTTTCCATTTGCGCGGCTCGACGCCGGATTCGCGGCTGCAGTTCGATTCTGTCTACCTTGCTGCCAGCAAGGGCACGCCACTGGAGCGCGAGCTGCGCGGCGCGATCCTCGCGCAAGGCGCGACACTGGCCTCGGACCCGAAAGAAGCGCCGGTCACGCTGCGCATCGTCTCCGAGGCGCAGGAAAAAAAGATCCTGACCCTGAACGCGCAAGGCCAGGTGCGTGAATTCAGCCTGACCTACCGCCTGCGCTTCGAAGTGGCCGACAAGGACAACCGCAAGTTGCTGGTGCCGGAAGAAATCGCATTGCAATCCTACCTGTCTTATTCGGAATCGCAGGCACTGGCGAAGGAAACCGAAGAGCGCATGACCTTCATCGACCTGCGCCGCGATGCGGTCAATCAGGTGATGCGCCAGCTGGCGCGCGTGAAGCCGGATCAGTCTGCACAATCCAGTGTGCAAGCTGGCGCCACGAGCACGGCCAGCGCCGATGACTTGCCGGTGCAGGCACCGACCTGCGCAGTTGCGACCCAAGAGAGCTGCAAGTAAGCGTCATGCAGCTGCGTGCCGACGCGCTGGACGCGCATCTCGCGAAAACCCTGGCGCCGCTGTACGTCATCACCAGCGACGAGCACCTGCTCGCGATCGAGGCTGCCGACCGCGTGCGCGCAAAGGCGCGCGCGTCCGGTTTCACGGAGCGTGAAGTGCTGGTCGCAGACCGTCATTTCAAATGGGGCGAGCTGCTGGCTGCGAACCAGAGCCTGTCGCTGTTCGGCGACCGCAAACTGATCGAGTTGCGCATCCCGACCGGTAAGCCGGGCAAGGATGGCAGCGCTGCTTTACAAGACTATGCGCGCGCGTGCGCGCAGGCACCGGAAACGGCCGACACGCTGACACTGGTCACGCTGCCAAAGCTCGACTGGCAGGCGCAAAAGAGCGGCTGGGTGACCGCGCTGCAGCAGTCGGCGGTGTATATCGACATCCCGCTGGTGGAGCGCCACCAGCTGGCGAACTGGATAGGCCAGCGGCTGGCCGGCCAGGGCCAGAGTGCCGACAAGCAGGCGCTGGAGTTCATGGTCGAGCGCGTCGAGGGAAATTTGCTGGCCGCGCACCAGGAAATCCGCAAGCTGGCGCTGCTGTATCCTGAGGGACGGTTGTCGTTCGAGCAGGTGCAGGATGCGGTGCTGAACGTGGCCCGCTATGACGTGTTCAAGTTGTCGGAAGCGATGCTGGCCGGCGACCCGGCGCGGCTGGTGCGCATGCTCGACGGGCTGAAGGGCGAAGGCGAGGCGCTACCGCTGGTGCTGTGGGCCGTCGCAGAAGAAATACGCGTGCTGCTGAAGCTGAAACTCGGCACGAATGAAGGCCGACCGCTGGCGATGCTGCTGAAGGAATACAGGATTTGGGGCCCGCGCGAACGACTGATGGGGCCGGCATTGAGCCGCCTGAGCATCGGCACGCTGGAGATGGCAGTGGCGCAAGCGGCGCAGGTTGACCGGATGATCAAGGGCCTGCGTGCGCAGCAATTCGCCGGCGACCCTTGGGATGCGCTGCTGCAGCTGGCGCTGAAGATCGCGAAGGGTGACAAGCGCTGAAACACGGGTTCGCTTGCGCGGCCCTGCACTGACAGAATTCACCCGCGTGACAAGATGCGGGTCACACAGACAACATCGTTACAGACCAGGATCATCAGGAAGCACAGACCATGGACATCCAGCAATACATGACCGATATCGGCCGTGCGGCGCGCAAGGCCTCGCGCGCGATGGCCAAGGCCGACACGTCGGCGAAGAACCGGGCGCTTGAACTGATTGCCGCCGCAATCCGTCGTGACGCTGCGCTACTGACTGCCGCGAACCAGAAAGATCTGGACGCTGCGCGCGCGAATGGCCTCGCGGCCGCGATGGTCGACCGACTGACACTGTCGGAAAAGGCGATCGCGACGATGGCCGAGGGCCTCGAGCAGATCGCATCACTGCCCGACCCGATCGGCGAGATCAGCAACATGAAATACCGCCCGACCGGCATTCAGGTGGGCCAGATGCGCGTGCCGCTGGGCGTGATCGGCATCATCTATGAAGCCCGTCCGAACGTCACGGTGGACGCCGCAGGACTGTGCATCAAGAGCGGCAACGCGACCATTCTGCGCGGCGGCTCGGAGGCGATCCACTGCAACCAGGCATTGGCCAAGATCGTGAAGGAAGGCCTGGCCGGCGCCGGCTTGCCGGCCGAGGCGGTGCAAATCGTCGAGACCACTGATCGTGCTGCAGTCGGCGCGCTGATCACGATGCCGGAATTCGTGGATGTGATCGTGCCGCGCGGCGGCAAGGGCCTGATCGAGCGACTGATGAAGGAATCCAAGGTGCCGATGATCAAGCACCTCGATGGCATCTGCCATGTGTACATCGATGACAAGGCCGACATCGCGAAGGCGCTGCCGGTGGCATTCAATGCGAAGTGTCATCGCTATGGCACCTGCAACACGATGGAAACCCTGCTGGTCGCGCGCGCGATTGCGCCGGCCGTGCTGCCGGAATTGGCCAAACTGTACTCGGAAAAACAGGTCGAGCTGCGCTGCGACCCGGAAGCGATGAAGCTCCTCGCCGGCTATCCGCACCTGAAGGCTGCGGTCGACGAAGACTGGCGCACAGAATACCTGGATGCGATCCTGTCGGTGAAGATCGTGTCCGGCGTCGATGAAGCGATCGATCACATCAACACCTATTCGTCGCAACACACGGATTCGATCATCACTGAAGACTACAGCCGCGCGATGCAATTCCTGCGCGAGGTCGATTCGGCATCGGTGATGGTGAATGCATCGACCCGCTTTGCGGACGGCTTCGAATACGGTCTCGGCGCCGAGATCGGTATCTCGAACGACAAGCTGCATGCACGCGGCCCGGTCGGCCTCGAAGGCCTGACCTCGCTGAAGTACCTGGTGCTGGGCCACGGCGAAGTGCGGGTATAAGGACGATCCACCATGCTGTCGCCCGACCTGTACCCGTGGCTCAAGGCTTTCCACATCGTCTTTATCGCCAGCTGGTTCGCCGGCCTGTTCTACCTGCCGCGCATCTACGTGAACCTGGCGATGGAGACCGAGCCGGCCGCCAGCGCGCGGCTGCTGCTGATGGCGCAAAAGCTTTACCGCTTCATGAACATCCTGATGATCCCGGCGCTGGCACTGGGCCTGTGGCTGTGGCTGGGCTATGGCGTCGGTCAGGGCAGCCTCTGGATGCATGCGAAGCTTTTGCTAGTGCTGCTGCTGATCGGCTACCACCATATCTGCAAGAGCCTGCTGAAGAAGTTCGAGCGCGGCGAAAATACACGTTCGCATGTCTGGTACCGCTGGTTCAACGAAATGCCGGTGCTGGGCATGTTTGCGGTCGTGATCCTGGTGGTGGTGAAGCCCTTCCAGTGAGCCGGTGCGATGTAAATCGTCGCTGGCGCTCATGACCAGCGCGAGGATTCAAACACAACAAGCCCGGGATCCCGGGAAAAACCAAGGAGACCCCCTATGAGCAAGACCGTCGAATACTTCATGGCGCCGCAATCGCCGTGGGCCTACCTCGGTCATCCGCACTTCATGGATATCGTGAAGAAAACGGGTGCGACCGTGCTGCTGAAGCCGGGCGATGTCGTGAAGATCTTTGCCGCGTCCGGCGGCGTGCCGGTCGGGCAGCGTCCGCCGCAGCGTCAGGCTTATCGTCTCGATGAGCTGCGCCGCTGGAGCGCGCACCTGAAGCGTCCGCTGAATCTGCACCCGAAGTTCTTCCCGGTGGCGGGCGACCCGGGTGCGAAGCTCATCATCGCAGCCTTGCATGCGGGCGGTACCGACAAGGCACTGGCGCTGGCCGGCGCGCTGGGCAGCGCCGTCTGGGCTGAAGAAAAGAATGTCGCCGACCCTGACACGCTGATCGCGACCGCGAACAGCATTGGCCTTGATGGCGCGGCGCTGCTGAAAGCGACCGACAGTGATGCCGTGAATGCAGATTACGCACGCAACACCGAGGAAGCAATCGAGGCCAAGGTCTTTGGCGTGCCCTGGTATCGCGTCGATGGCGAAGGCTTCTGGGGCCAGGACAGGCTCGATTTCGTCGAGCGGCTGCTGTCGGCCTGACAGCGTCGAATGACATTGAACCAAACCGACTGGCGGCGCGCCTGGGCCGCCGGTCACCACGGATAAAGGGTTCCCCATGAATCTCTCGTATTTCTGTCCCTGCCCGCGCGGACTCGAAGCGGCACTGGCCGACGAACTGGCCGAGATCGCGCAAGGCTCGCGCACGCTGAAGGTGCACAACACCGTGCCCGGCGGCGTGCACTGCTCCGGCCTGCTGGCTGATGCGATGCGCATCAACCTGCACTCAAGGATCGCGTCGCGCGTGTTGCTGCGCATCGCGCACGGCAGCTACGTGAACGAAAACGACATCTACGACCTGACGCTGGCGTCGCGCTGGGAGGATTGGTTCGGCCTCGAGCACACGATCCGGGTCGACGTCACCGCGATCAAGTCGCCGCTCAAAAGCCTGGAATTCATCACTCTGAAGATCAAGGACGCGGTCTGCGACCGTTTCCGCGACCAGACCGGCAAGCGTCCGTCGGTGAATACACGCACGCCCGACATGCGCATCTCCGGCTTCCTTGATGCGCGCAGCTTCACGCTCTACCTCGACACCTCGGGCGAGCCGCTGTTCAAGCGTGGCTGGCGGCAAGAGACCGGCGATGCACCGCTGCGCGAGAACCTGGCCGCCGGCCTGCTGCGCACCGCCGGCTGGAAGCCCGGCACGCCATTGCTGGACCCGATGTGCGGCTCCGGCACGCTGCTGGTCGAAGCAGCGCAAATGCTGGCCGGCATACCGCCGGGCATGCAGCGCGGCTTCGCGTTCGAGAAATTCAAGTCCTTCAAACAGTCCGACTGGGCAGCTGTGCGCGATGCGGTAAAGCCGCCGATCACACCTGAGGCGCCGAGTATCTTCGGCTCCGACATCTCCGGCGACATGCTGGTCATGGCACGCCACAACCTGCAGCGTGCTGGCATTCCGTTCGATGTGCCGCTGAAACAGATCGAGGCGCAGGAAGTGAAGCCGCCCACCGAGCAGCCCGGCCTGCTGATTGCGAACCCGCCCTATGGCGAGCGTATCGATGTGCGCGGCGACCGCAGCCAGGAACCGGATGCACTGGCGCTCGCATTTTTCAGCGCATTCGGCAGCACGCTGAAGACCCGTTTTGCCGGATGGACGGTCTGCATGTTCACCGCTGACCTGACGCTGCCGAAGATGCTGCGCCTGAAGGAATCAAAAAAAACGCCGTTCTTCAACGGCGCCATCGAGTGTCGGCTGTTCCGGTTCGAGATGGTTGCAGGCTCGAACCGGCGCAGTGCGTCAAACTGAATCGTCGATCTTGTCCCATCCCTGAGCCGTGAGTGACACTTGCCCGATAGCGGGCTGTCCATGGTCGTCGAAATCCACTTTGACCTTGATCTCCAGATTCGCGTTGCGGATCACGACGCGCTTGCCGTCAAGATTGTCGAGAAATGAGCTGCCGTTGGACTGACCGCTGTCGCTGATACTGCGCTGCTCCTGCTCGGACTTATGCAGTCTGGCCGTGTGCTTCATGATGGATTGCGTTTGAGTTGCCTGAAGCTCGGTGGCATGGGTATCAATGGTGCCCGTAAAAGCCATACTGATCGTTCCATCGAGATTGTGCGACAGCTCATAGGTTGCCACCATTTTGTCCGTCGGCGTCACCGGCGTGCCATCAGCAAGATGCAGCGCGGAATCTGATCGACCATCAGGCTTGATGCGGCTGAATATTGCACGCGACAGGAAAAGACTCAGGTTCTGGCAAGCCAGATGGCTGACTTGCATCGCATATTTTCCGGTTAGACCGATGAAATCATCGACCGAACCGATATCGATGCTTTTCCCATTGAAACTACGATAACGATAGACCGATGCCGCAAAATCCCGCACAAAGGTATCACTGACCAGCTTGTGCTGGGAAAGACTCTCGACGGATTCTCTCAGCTTCGGCTTGGCCAGGTAATTGTTTTGCAGATCGCGCCAGTATGTCGGATGAAATAGCTCCGGCGCCAAATCAATGGTCTTTGAAACTTCGTAGGCTACGCTGCTCTCGACCAGAAGATCGATCAGCTGATCGAGCAAGTCTCGCTTTACGGGCTGATCCTGACCAGCGCGGGGCGGACCAAAGCTTACGGACAAGCTTGAACCCAGCAATGACTCGAATTTCTCGGCGCCTGACGATTTGAGCTGGTGCGCGAAATTATTGGCAACGGACATCACCAGTGGCTTTCCCACTCGCTCTCTGAGTCGTTGTAACTTCTCGGCGTTAGTCAAATCGCTGAATCCCTGACTTTGTGACGCCAAAGTCAGATCTCGGATCAGGGTATTGCGCGTTACTGTCGGTAAACCAGCGAGTAACTTCGATGCTGTTTGTTGACCGTTGGCTTGCCAGTGCTTGCGGAGAAGGTTCGATGCCGATTTTTCCAATTCATTCAGAATGACCAGTCCTGCCTTGCTGGCCTGTGTCGATTTGAATGGATCCCCCGCTGCTTTTCCCTGCGGTCGCGAACCCTCCTCCTCGGAAGAATCACTCGATGACGAGGAGATTCGACTGGCTCCGCGACGCCTGCGTTCTTTTTCATTCCATTCTTCAATCTGCTTTACTTCTTCGTCGAAGCGCCTGGCCCAGTAGGGATTTGTCACTGACTCATCGTCGGATTCATCACTGGATGAAGTTTTATATCTTGGCTTCGTGCTTACACAGATGGATTTATTTGTCGCTGTATCTTTCTCCCATGTGTAGAACGCAGCGCCATCATCTTCGATATGCGGCTCCTTCGAGGATATCGATGGTTGAGTCGCAGGACTCTTTTTTTCATGCTTGCCAGATTTGGCGATGGAATTTGCAGAAGATAATGACGTCGTTGATCCAAGAGACCACAAGTTGAAACTGGAAGGCCGACGCGGGCTGCTTGGGTCGGGTTTTTTTGTCAACTCGGACAAGGGTTGGCGCGATTTTCCTGAAATGGATTTGCTCATGATCGTATTGCTTTAAGCGGTGAAGAAGAATTACCACGCAAAATTTGCGGTTGTAAGCTGCGAGGCGTTGGCAAACAACGCAGGCCACTCGGTAACCGGATTTTCTTGCGCGTTCCGGTATGTGCGGCTTTCTCGCTAGTAGGTGCATGGGGTGTTCGACTTTCGCGCAATTAAGCGATAAATGCCCATTGCACGATGACCGACTGGACGCGTCACAATGCGACCCGGGCATAAAAAAACGCCGTCGAAGCGACGGCGTTCCGTAAAAGCCTGGTGGTGCTGGTACATCATGTGGGCTCTGCAATGCTCCATCCGCTGGCCCGTACTCTTGGATTGGCGATATGCCACTCTCCATCAGGCTCGACAGTGATGCGTGTGCTGATCTGAAGCTTTGCATCATCACTCACAAGAAACGTCTTGTGCTCGCGAATTCCCGCCACTCTGACGCTGATGGCATTATTGCTGTGCGATGAGATATTGCTTTGATAGTCAATAATGATGTTTCCATAGACATCACTCGACAGATCATAGGTCGTCCTGAATCTGGCGACAGGTACCAGCGGCGTTCCATCCGACAGCCTGAGTTCTGACTGAACTGCGCCGTACTCGTCTCTTCGCTCGAACAGCACATGCTTCAAAAATAGTGTGAGATTCTGGGTAACGATATGGCTGACGGCTTTGACCAGATGCGGTTGTGAATCGCCCCCCAGACACTTGATGAATTCATCGATGGTATTGAGATCTTCTAAGTCACCGCGTTCGTTGCGGAATCGGTAGGTTGAGCTCCCGAAGTCGCGCATGAACGTCGATTTCAGAAATATTTCGTATTTTTCCCGATCACTGACGCTCATGTTGGTGCCGACGGCTTCCTTTTCCCATGTCTTCATGAAGAAGTCTTGCGCAACGTCGCGGATAAATCTTTTGCATGCGGGATCAGCTAGATCAACTTGTTGATCGATATCGTTTGCTGCAAGAAATCGAACCCTGGGGGAGTTACCACCCGATGAAGGCCTGCTCAGCTTCTTGCCGGCGATGGTGGTCTTTGAACTTTTTGTCAACTGATTGCGCAAAGCTTCGGCAATATCGCCGAGACCACCGGTTGCTTTGCGCGCGAGCTTTCTCACCTTGGACATTTTCTCTGTTGGCGTGGTCCGTCCGCGCGGCGTAGTCGCCGGCGACGACTCGGCCGACGAGGTGTCTGACGTGGAGGCAGATGACACCGAGATGCCCGATGATTTTGCGTCAGGCAACCCACGCGGGCTCGGCGCAGGGCTGGGAGCCGGACTGACGCGGGGGCTGGAACGGCGACTTGAGTTGTCTGCCTTCTTGTTGCCTGCGCGGGGGCTCGGGCTCTGGCTTGGACTCAGGCCGCGGGTTTGGTCAGTTCTGGCAGACTTGCCGGAACGGCCACTGCCGCTCAGCGCCAGAGGTGTCACTTGTGCTCTGGAGGCAGGACCCGTGTTTTGGTGGCAGGGGCTTGCATCCTGCTCGACGATGACATTGCCGATGGAATGTTTGTCGCTCTTCGGGATCAGTACGAGCTTGGGTTCCGATGAAGCGAGGACGGCTGCAGTGTCTTTCAGGCACGGCAAAGGACTTTTCTCGAAAAAGCCAGGTACCAGCGTCGGGGCAGGAGCGTCAGGCAACTGGCCAGGCTGGTTGAGCGGGCTGCGACGCTGCTTCAGCGTATTCAGGTGCTCATAGAATGCCCGATCAATCGCAGGCTTGGCGGGTGATGACGATGATTTTGGATGCATGACCGGATCTCCGATGGAAGGATGAGACGGAGATGTCGGTGCCAGTCAGGCAGGGATAGTTCCTTGAGGTACGATACTGCTCTGGAAGGTCGATCAGCGATAGATTCCTCGCATGTTGCATCTCGTCGATTTGCTCATCGTCCCGCACGCCGTCGCCGAAGCCGGTTGCATTACCGCCCTGGACCCTCATTGATGCACAAACCCCATTACGGCAGCACCCTCGCCATGTTGCTGGCTGCGCTGGCCATGCTGGGCCCGTTCTCGGTCGATACTTATCTGCCGGCTTTCCCGGCGATCGAAGCCTCGCTCAATGCCAGCGCCCTACAGGTGCAGCAGACACTGACCGCTTACATGGCAGCCTTCGCGGTGATGATCCTGTGGCATGGCGCGCTGTCGGATGCGTTTGGGCGCCGCAGCATCATCCTCGGCTCGCTGGTCGTGTATGCGGTCGCATCGCTGGGCTGCGCCGCGGCGCACAGCATTGAGTACCTGTGGGCTTTTCGCATCCTGCAAGGCGTGTCGGCCGGAGCCGGTGTCGTGATCGGCCGCGCGATCACGCGTGATCTGTACAGCGGTGCCGAGGCCGAACGGATGCTGTCGCTGGTGACGATGATCTTCTCGATCTCACCGGCAATCGCGCCCATCATTGGTGGCTGGATCGTCAGCTACGCCAGCTGGCGCACGATCTTCCAGCTGCTGTTCGTGTTTGCGCTGTTCATGCTGTGGCTGTGCTGGCGGCACTTGCCAGAGACACTGCCGAAGGAAAGACGCCAAACCTTCCTGCCAAGCTCGCTGTGGCGCAATTACCGGCAGATTTTCGTGTCGCACCTGTTTCAGCTGAAGGCAGCCGCGATCGCGTTCAATTTCTCTGGCCTGTTCCTGTACGTGTCGTCCGCACCGTATATCGTGATCCGCCATCTCGGACTGGATTCGCATCAGTTCGGATGGCTGTTCGTACCGGCGGTGGCCGGCATCTTCCTCGGCGCGCTGGCAGCCAATCGCATGGCCGGCAAAGTGGCAACGCAGCGCCAGATCGCGATCGGCTACACGCTGCTGGTCAGCTCGGGCGTGATCAGCACCGGCTACCACCTGTTCTTTCCACCGTCCTTGCCGTGGACGGTTGCACCGCTGTTCCTGTACACGATGGGCATGTCCATCGTCGCGCCGGGACTGACGCTGCTGGTGCTGGACCTGTTCCCGCACATCCGCGGCACGGTTGCCTCCTGCCAGTCATTCACGATGACGATGCTGTCGGCAGTGGTCGCCGGATTGGTGTCGCCGCTGTTGAACCATTCGATGCTGCTGCTGGCGGCCGGACAGTTCAGCTTTGTGCTTACAGGATTATTCTTGTGGCAACTTGCGCGCTCGAAGCGTTGAAAGGGAAGCGCTGCAACGGCAGGACTCCCCTTTGAGATATAAAATATGGAAGCATTGTGCATTCACCTGTTTTCATCCCAACAAAGGAAAACGATGAAATACAAGCTTCTGACGCTTGCCTCGCTGACGCTCGCTGCCGCATCGCCATTCGCGCATGCGGACAATACGTTCATTGATATCGGTTATTCGCCCAAGAGCGGCAAGGTGCTTGAAGCGATCGGGCTGGGTGCCTACCAGCTCAAAGACAACGGCATGGGGCTGTTCATCAACGGCGCTTTCGCCATCAACCCGACCGGTTACACGGACACCGCGTCCTACGGCACGATTACCGAGCGTGCAGACGCGCCTTACATGTTCAATGGGGGCATGACTTTCTCCGTGATGCCTGCCGATACCGAACTACCGCTGTACAAATCGATTCACTCGTACATCGGTGTCGGCTATGGCGCAATGCAGGGTCGTGCGAAGGATAGCTGGGGATACTGGGGCAATGAGACCTCACGTGACAAATCCGGTCTGAACGTGACCGGTGGTTTCATTCTTGGTTTCGATACCTGGGGCATCAATCTTGGCTTCAACAGCTACACCCAGACGGTGTACATCGGCGTGGGCATGAAGACGCAGCCGAAGTAAGTCTTTGATCTGGGTGCGCACGGGTGTTTTATCCAGAGCAAGGCATCTCGAATCTCATTCGATGAGGCAGCTTCGACCTGCTGGAAGACCAGTAGCTCGCGTGACCGCCCCGGCGAGGGCGGCATTTTTCCCCGACCCTCGTAGGCAAAAGACCCTGAATTATCAGCGCCGAGTCCTTCACCGACGGCTTGAACGACAAGCTGCTATGCTTTCCACGCAGCAAACAGGCCTTGCCCGTTCAGGCGTCTGGCCACCAAAAATAACCATGGCCGCAAACCCGCTGCCATTACCTGCCGAGGAGAAGCAATGAAAACTGTCAAAACCCGCACCAGCGCCGTCGTGATCCTGGCGGCCATGCTGTTGTTGTCTGGCTGTTCGACGATGTCATCGGCGTACGATTCGACCGTCAGCACCGTGTCCGGCTGGTTCGGCAAAGACAGCAAGAAGGCAGACTGACATGCGGTCAACACCCTTGCTCGTGGGCACCTGTGCCTTGTTGCTCACGATGCTGCTGGCCGTGACGGCACGTGCGGAAAGCTGGATAGAAATCTCCGCCAGTGCCGACGGCAAGTTCAGGCAATACCTGGATGTCGACAGCATCGAGCGCAATCTCGGCAATGTCGAGTTATGGCAGGTGCTGGATTACGCGAAGCAGGCGCCACAGGTCAACGGCAAGTCCGTTGCTTCAGTGCGGATTCAGCTGGAGTTCGATTGTCCTGCGCGTTCGATGCGTCAACGCTACGTCGGTTGGCATGCGGCCGCGATGGGCAAGGGTGAGCTGTTGAAGGAAGACATCGATGCGGAATGGCAGATCGACAGCTTTGATACGCTCACGCTGCCTTTGTGGCAGATTGCCTGTGAAGGCCTGGCGCCGCCGCTCAAAAAACCACAGCGGCAATCGTGATGGCAACAATGATCCGGAGAAAGCGCTGACGGGCGCTTTCTCCGTTTTAGAATGTCGTCAATGCGGGTGTAGTTCAATGGCAGAACGGCAGCTTCCCAAGCTGCATACGAGGGTTCGATTCCCTTCACCCGCTCCACAGTGACGACGCTCAGACCTCGTCGTTCGGCTTGGGCGGCGCCGGCAGCGCAGGGTTCTCCGACGGTTCTTCCGTTTCCTGATCAAGCTCCGGCAAGACCACCGGTACGGCCTGCTCTGTCTTCCCATTCAACATGGCGTTGATGCTACCGTTGACACCTTTCAGTGCATTGCCGAACACCGTCGCGTCGAACACCTTGCCATTGACCTTCAGGATGCCAGCGGCATAGTCGAAACCGGCCTTGACGCCGTCCGGTATCGCTGTCGCGACACCCATCGAGACCATCAGCTTCGCATCATCCGCCTTCAGGTTTTGCCCGGTCAGCGATAGCTCGCCCTGCGCGGTCAGGACCTTTTCCAGCTCGAACACATCGCCGGTGGTCTTGCCGAAGCTGATCATCAACTTGCCATCGAGTGCGCCGCCATCCATTTTGCCGGCCAGCTTAGGAATGCCGGCAGACAGACCCTCGAACATCAGCTTGCGCAGGTTCTCGCGCATCTGCTTCGACTCTTCCAGCGTCAGGCTGCGGAAGTAGCAAGACTTGTCGGACAACTCGATGAGCTGCTCGACGCTCTTCGCATGCATGCCGGTAACGGCCATCTCGAGCAGCAGGTCGTTGAACTGCTTGCCCATCACGTTCATCATTTTCACGCTCGGGGTCATGCGCATGTCAAGGCGATCGCCCTTCTCGACGACATCCATGGCCAGCTTCAATCCTTCGGCGCTGAGGCTGGAGTTGCCGAACTTGGCGGCCTCCAGAGAAAAAGATCCGAGGCCACGGGACACGCTGCTCAGGTCAGATTTCATGCCGAAACCCTCGATCTCCATCGCCCAGCCTTGCGCACGGTAGGCGATCTTTGACGTCTTCCAGTCAAAATCCATCGTGTCCTTGCCCAGCGCGATCGAGCCGGTGGAGGGCGACAAGTTCAGTGTCTCGCCATCGCTGATCGCGCTCATCGCAGGCAGGTTCAGGTCCGACTCCAGCGCGCCAGACAAGCGCAGGCGGCCCTTGCCCTCGAGCCTCGCCTGGCCATTGAACAATTTCTCAAAGGCTTCCTTCGCCTCGCCGGTCGGCGCGAGCGACCACTCGCCACGCAGCAACGAAGTCGGACTGATGAAATGCGACAGCTGATAACTGACCTGGGCAGTAAACGTTTCGGCGGGCTCGCCATCGCGGGCACAAGCATCCACGAGGGCCAGCTCGACCTGACCCGATGAGGAAAACAATCCGCCTTGATGCTGCAGGTTGCGCAGCCGGTAGGAGCGCGATGAGGAGGATGACTTGACGGCATTCTGCAACTCCGCCTCGGCGCGCTTGCCGACATAGACACTCGCGCCCAGCCAGGTCGTGACCAGCAGTGCCGCGACGCCCGCTGCTATCTTCGCTTTCTGTTCCATGGTTTTTATCTTGTTATTGAAAAAAGAGGCAACAACGCCAGTCGACGGCGACCGGACATATTTGTTACAGGAATTATACCCCTATGAACAGGCCCGCCCGTACGAAGCGGCATCGGCCCGAATGCCCGTGATATCACCGTCGCTCAAGGTAAAATTCGCGGGTCGGCGCAGCATCCGCATGCCGGCATTCCAGCGCACCGTTTCCATCCAGGCCCCGCATGTCAGATCAGGACCCGCAAGATTCCCTCGTTCAGCGTTCGATGCTGTACGACCCGACAGACCATCGGATCCGCAGCTTCGTCACGCGTGCCGGTCGACTGTCCACGGGGCAGGCGCGCGCGCTGCAGACACTCGGGCCGCAGTTCTGCATACCTTATGCGAAGAATTTGCTCGATGTGGACGCCGCATTCGGTCGTCGTGCGCCGACCATTCTCGAGATCGGTACCGGCATGGGCGAGACGACAGCACATATCGCCGGGCTGATGCCGGACAAGCATTTCATCGGCGTCGAGGTGCATACGCCCGGCATCGGCAGCCTGCTGAAACTGATCGGCGAGCGTGGCATCAACAATCTGCGGCTGATACAGCATGACGCATTCGAGGTGATCACCCACATGCTGGCACCGGACTCGCTGGCCGGCGTGCATGTGTTCTTCCCCGATCCCTGGCACAAGGCACGCCACAACAAGCGCCGACTGATCCAGGGACCGTTTGTGGAATTGCTGTGCTCACGGATTGCGCCGGGCGGCTACCTGCATTGCGCGACCGACTGGGAAGACTATGCGGTACAGATGCTGGAGGTGCTGGGCGCAGAAAAATCACTGCGCAACACCGCCGACGGGTATGCACCAAGACCGGACTACCGACCTGTGACCAAATTCGAGAACCGCGGCCTGAAGCTGGGCCATGGCGTCTGGGATCTGGTCTTCACCAAAACCTGACCAGCCATGCAGCCTTTGTCTGCAAGACTTAGAGCCTATCTCGTTAGGTCGATGCCAAGGGTTCGGCCGGGGTTTCGAGCGACATGTCGCTCGCCGGACGGACAGCGAGGGCTTGCAATCCCTGGCGCGCCTTGCAAAGGTGCCGACGCAGACAGTACGACTTGTACGGCAAGGAGGCGCAACGCAGCCAGCGGCCTAACGAGATAGGCGCTTAGGCTGCGCGCTGCTCGGCGACCAGTGCAATGATCTGTTCGCCATACGTCTCCAGCTTCTTCTCGCCGACACCGGACACCTGACGCAGATCGTCGAGCGACATCGGCATCGCGCGCGCGATCTCGCGCAGCGATGCGTCATGGAAGATCACGTACGCCGGCACGTTGTGCGAGCGCGCGGTCTCGACGCGCCACCAGCGCAGGCGCTCGAACAGTGCTTGCTGCGCCGGCGACAAGTCGGATGCCGCAGCAACAGCCGACGGCCGCGCGACTGACTTGCTCTTGGCCGGCTTCTGGTAGCGGCGCATCGCAATCACCTGCTCGCCCCTGAGCACCGCGCGCGCCGCCTCTGGCAGCTTCAATGAGCCATAGGCCTCATGGTCGATCGCGACCAGACCGAGCGCGATCGCCTGGCGCAGGATCGCGCGCCATTCGGCCTCGCTCTTGTCGGAACCGATACCAAATGTCGACAGCTGCTGATGGTTCCACTGCCTGACTTTGTCCGAATCGATGCCGCGCAAAACCTCCAGCACATGGCCGGCACCGAAGCGCTGGCCGACGCGGTAGATGGTCGACAGCAGCTTTTGCACGGCCTCGGTTGCATCAAAGGACACGGGCGGGCTCAGGCAGGTATCACAGTTGCCGCAGGGGCCGGAAGCTTGCCCGAAATACTCCAGCAGGCGTACCCGGCGGCAACCCAGCGTCTCGCACAGGCCCAGCATCGCATCGAGCCGTGCCGACTGCACGCGCTTGAACTGCACATCAGCGTCGGACTCGTCGATCATCCGTCGCTGTTGCACCACATCCTGCAGCCCATAGGCCATCCACGCATCCGCGGGCTGGCCATCGCGGCCGGCGCGGCCCGTCTCCTGATAGTAGCCCTCGATGCTCTTGGGCAGATCGAGGTGGGCGACGAAGCGCACATCCGGCTTGTCGATACCCATGCCGAAAGCGATGGTCGCCACCATCACGATGCCCTCCTCGCGCAGGAAGCGCGACTGGTTTGCGCTGCGCGTCTGAGTATCCATACCGGCGTGGTAGGCCAGCGCATTGATGCCGGATTCGTTCAGGAATTCGGCGGTCTCCTCGACCTTCTTGCGCGACAGGCAGTAGACGATTCCCGCGTCACCCGCATGCTCGCTGCGAATGAAGTCCAGCAGCTGGCGGCGTACATTTTCCTTTTCGACGATCTGATAACGGATATTCGGCCGGTCGAACGACGAGATGAACTGGCGCGCACCTTCCAGCTGCAGCCGGTGGACGATTTCATCGCGGGTCTGGAAATCCGCAGTGGCGGTCAGCGCAATGCGCGGCACTTGCGGATAGCGCTCATGCAGCACCGACAGCCGTATGTATTCAGGCCTGAAGTCATGCCCCCATTGCGACACGCAGTGCGCCTCGTCGATGGCGAACAGCGCGATATGGGCCGAGTCCAGCAATTCCAGGCAGCGTGGCGTCAGCAGCCGCTCGGGCGCGACGTACAGCAGATCCAGCTCGCCACGTCGCAGCGCACGCTCGATGCGCAGCACTTCATTGAAATCTTGCGTGGAATTCAGGAAGGCAGCGCGCACGCCAAGCTCGGCCAGCGCATCGACCTGGTCTTGCATCAATGCGATCAGCGGCGAGATCACGACGCCGCAGCCGTCTCGCACCAGCGACGGTATCTGGTAGCACAGCGACTTGCCGCCGCCGGTCGGCATCAGCACCAGCGCATCACCACCGCTGGCGACCAGCTCGACAATGTCAGCCTGCTCGCCACGAAATTCGGGATAGCCAAAGACGCTGTGCAGCACGTGCAGCGCACGTGCGCGTGAGTCTTGCGTCATGATTGGATCAAGGAAGAAATGCCGTGCCGGGCACCGACTTCATTCATGGCTATCACTCAGCCCAGACGATCCAGCCGGTGCTGGCCGTCACCAGTACCAGCACGCCGAACACAAGCCGGTACCAGACAAAGATCGTGAAGTCATGCGTGCTGATGAAGCGCAGCAGCCAGCGCACGCAGAGAAAGGCCGACACGAACGCCGCAAGACCACCGAGGCCAAACATCGGCAAATCAGCGGCCGACAATAACGCGCGTTCCTTGTACAGCGAATACACGGTCGCGCCAAACAGCGTTGGTATCGCCAGGAAGAAGGAAAACTCGGTTGCCGCGCGGCGCGACAGGCCAAAGGCCATTGCACCGATGATGGTGGCGCCGGAGCGGCTGGTACCCGGGATCAATGCGAAGCATTGCGCGAGGCCGACCTTGATCGCATCGGTGATGCTCATGTCATCGACCGAATCGACACGCGCGACCGGGCGCCGACGATTACGACGCTCGACCACCCAGATCACCAACGCACCAACGATGAACGCCAGCGCAACCGGCACCGGCTTGAACAGATGCGCCTTGATCATCTTGCCAAACGCGAGCCCCAGGATCACCGCCGGCAGGAAGGCCACCAGCACATTGACCACAAAGCGACGCGCGAGGATGTCATGCCGGAAGTTCAGCATCACGCTGAAGATCCTGACCCGGTATTCCCAGCAAACGGCCAGCATCGCACCGGCCTGGATCACGATCTCGAAGACCTTGACTTTCTCGCCAGTGAAGTTCAACAGGCTGCCGGCGAGGATCAGGTGACCAGTGGAGGAAATGGGCAGGAACTCCGTCAAACCTTCGACGATGCCCATGAGGATGACTTTGATGGCGAGTGTGATATCCATGCTGGCGAAGCTTAACATGCCGCAAGGCGCTCAAGCACCACGCAGAGCCTGACAGTGCCTGCCTTGTCACGCGTTGCGGGCAAGTTTCAGCAGGTCAGGCGCTCAAGGCGTTGCAGAAAACTCAACGCCTGCTCACGATGCTCGCCGCACATCTCTGCGGATGCTTGCAAGCTGCCACAGACAGTAGGACGACGCGGATCACCAAACAGTTTGCAACGCAACTGCTCATCAAGCTGTATGCAAGGGACGCCTGCTGGCTTGCCTTCTGGCATGCCGGGGATAGCAGAACTGATGGAGGGCGCGATACAGCAAGCGCCACAATCAGGCCTGCATCGGTAGGAAGGAGTCATGGTCGACACTCAGCCTTGATTTGCGATGTTGTGATCGAAAAATTATATCTTTGGCCGGGTCTTGATGAGTTGCTGGCCCACCTGATTCATTCAACAAAACGCCCGGCACCTTGGAACGGGTGCCGGGCGAACGCGTGTCAGACAACACTGTCTGGGAAAAAGTCCGCGGAAAGTCAGGACTTCTCTTTTTCCGAAGGCGATGGCGCAGATATCGTTGAAACGCGCTTCTCCATGAAGATTTGTAGCACCCTCAAGTCATCGCTGGGCATCTGATTACGGAAAATCTTGTTCCTGACGAAATCTGTCAGATAGGTCTGGAAGGTATGGTCCGGGGCTGTCTTGAAATCCTGATAGTCCTCTTTGCTGCCGTGAGACACCTTCTTGATGTAGGCGTTGAGTATTTCGCTCCACTCCGGGAACGAAGCTTTATCGATCTTTCCTCCAAATGCGTCTTCTTTCAAGCGGTCGAAGTAGTTACGCATGAACCGTTCGCGACCTTTGACCAGTTTATGTTCACGGTTCGAGTCTTCGGTAAAGAAGGCTGAAGTGTCATTGTTTGTACTGGAGAACTTGGAGGACACGGTAAGCTCTTCTTTTTCCTTCGGAGCACGGGTGTTCAGCGTTCCCGCTCTCTTGAGTGGTTTGCGCAGCGGGGCAGAATTCTCGTCTTTGCCTCGCGGCGAGAGGGCGTCCCGTATGCGAGTCATCAATTTCTCCGGCTTTTTTGCCTTGGCTTTCGCACCGCTCTCGTCAAGCTTGGCTGCGGCTTCGTCATCTGATCGGAACGCCCTTGATTCTGCAATCTCGGCAAAGCTCTGCAGAAGCTTTTTCTCAAATTCTGAAGCACTCATAAGCTTGTTGATCAACATTTCCATGACCTTGGTCACCGTGCTGGTCATGTAATTCAGCAGCGGCGTGTAGTAGTCATTCCAACTGGAATCCCCTGCGATATTGCTGGACTCCGTTCTGTCTGGCAAATCCCGGGTAAACGAGGCCATGAATGAGCGCGTCGCGACGATTGCCTTCAACGCATTCATCTGCGCTGTTTTGATCAGCTCAGGACTCTTCGCGGCGTTGGCCTCTCCCCATTTTCGGGTCCACGCACACAGGTGAATTGCCAGATTCAATATCGGCGCAGGATAGGCTGAGTACATCCATGATTCATATTCACCTTTTTTCCCACCAGATTCCTTGCCATGTGCCACCCCGTTCAGGGCGTCGATCAATGGCTTGATCAGTGGATCCATTATCGCCTTCACTTCGGGGAGGTTATTGAAGGGGGTGACTCTCGTCGTTGCAGTTTTATTTTCGTCGGCATACTTCCGGTGCATCGCCACGATTCGATCAGCGATTGTGTCTTCGTAATTCGCTTTTATGGCTTCCAAGATTTTCGGGATGCTTGATTTTTGGATGTGATGTTCTACGAATGGATTCAGAAATTTTTTGATCACGTTCTCGGCATCTTCGTCCTTCTTGTTCGACGTTGATTTTTTCATCACCACGCCAGTCCGAAGCATCGTTTTGGCGGCAGTTCCGGTCAGTTCAATTTGGAACCATTTGCTGTCGGCGATGACGAGCTGCGCAGCCAGAGCATCGGATTTCGGAATATGAAATTCCCCAATGTTTTCGAATTCGGGGAGTCGCATGTCTGTTTTGCCCACTCCGAGCGCACGCAGTTTGCTTGCGTCCAGTTTCAACATTTCGCTGCTGCTCTTGGGGCCTCGATTCGTTCGTGATGACTTGGGCGTTTCCGTCGGATCAGGCGCGGTGATGGATGTCAGGTCCAATTTTTTGATGCTGTGCGCTGTCGCGGTGTTGTGCGGCTCGGCGCGTTTTGTCGGTGAACGCGATACCACGGTCATCAGGTTCGATGCTGGCGGCGTCACCGGGGCAGTGATGGTCGTCGTCACCGTCGATGTCGTCACGAGCGGTTTGTTGTCGAGCGTGGTCTGGGTTTTCTCCGTGGGCGCAGTGAGGTCCTCCGGAGCATCCATGGCAAATGGGTTCGGCGGCACCCAGTCGAGCGATGTCGTGTTCGGCTGCGGAGCCTGCGGGCGAGCGTTCATCCATGGTGCCTTTTGATCGTGCTCCCCTTGCTTGCCTGACGACGAGCTGTTGCCCTTTGTCCCGTCCGAGTATTTGCGCAATGAGGCACCTTCATCCCCGAGGTCCTCGTTCTGACTGCTGCTCTCGCTGTCATAGTGCTTGGGCGCGCTGCCGCGACCCGATCTGTTCAGGTTATCCATGGCTTTTCCTGTGAATGGTGGATGGAGAATGGGTGGTCTGACGAAGCATTTCCGTCGTCGTCGACGGCCTCGGTGAGGTAAAGCCTTTCGTAACTGACAACTTGTGTGCGTTCCTGCGACAACCGGCTTGCCGGCTGCCTTGTGCGAGGCAGCTCTCGGTGCCAAGGCAATTCACTTGACGCACCCCACCCCGCCCCCTACCATTACTGACCCACCGGTTAGTAATCCATTGCAGCCTGATGAACCTCGTTGAATCCAAATCCAAGCCCCGCTGGGAGCGCCGCAAGGATGCGCGCCCTCAGGAACTATTAGCTGCCGCACTCGACCTGTTCGTCGAACGTGGCTATGCGGGTACTCGCCTGGACGATGTCGCGTCGCTGGCCGGCGTGTCCAAGGGCACGCTGTATTTGTATTTTGAAAACAAGGAAGAGCTGTTCAAGGCGGTGGTGCGCGAGAACATCGTCACCGCGCTGGTCGACGCGGAAGACCTGATCGCAGGTTATGAAGGTCACAGCAGCGCATTGCTGCGCAAGCTGGTGCTGAACTGGTGGAACCGGATCGGCCAGACCAAGCTGTCCGGTATCTCGAAGTTGATGATGGCCGAGTCGAGCAATTTCCCCGATGTGGCGCGCTTCTATCATGAGGAAGTGGTGTCGCGCGGCGAAGCGCTGCTGGTCAGCGTGGTCGAGCGCGGCATCGCGCGCGGCGAGTTCCGCGACGTCGATGCCAATCAGGCCAAGCTGGTGCTGATCGCGCCAGTGCTGATGCTGATGCTGTGGAAGCACTCGTTTACTGGCTGCCGCAGTGAACCCATCGATACGCAGGCCTACCTTGATTGTCTGCTGGACCTGCTGACGCGTGGCCTTGAAGCCGGCCAGCGCTGACCCCTAAATAAAAACGCGAACGCGCTGCCGCCTTCCATGAAAAAAAGCCTGTCCCGCCGAATTGCCGTTCCCGTCCTGATCGTCATCGCCGTACTGACCGTTGCCGGTTGGGTGATGAAGCCAAAGGCGCCCGCTGTACCTTCGCCTGCGCCTGCGTCTGCAGCCGCGACGGCCGCTGCACGCGCACCGGCCGAGTTGCAATTCCTGCCGCAGGAAATCGTCACGGCCAACCCGGTCGAGCTGCGCCAGGTGCTGCTGCTGTCGGGCTCGCTGCGCGCACTGGACCTCGCCACCGTCAAGGCCCGGGTGACCGGCGAGGTGCGCGACATCCTCGTGCGCGAGGGCGAGGCCGTGCGAGCCGGCCAAGTGGTGGCGAAAATGGACGTCACCGAGTATGAGGCGAAGCTCGCACAGGCGCGCGGCAACCTGAACTCGGCGCGTGCGCAACTCGACATCGCCGCCAAGACCCGCGACAACAATGCGGCGCTGGTCGAGAAAGGTTTCATCTCCAAGAATGCCTTCGACAATTCGGCCAGCCAGTACGCGGGCGCCAAGGCCAGCGTCGATGCGGCGCAGGGTGCAGTCGATGTCGCGCAGAAGCAGCTGAATGACACCGTGCTGCGCGCGCCGATCTCGGGCCTGGTATCGGTACGCAATGCGCAGCCGGGCGAGAAGGTATCGCCGGATTACAAGCTGCTGGAGATCGTCAACCTGCAGAAAATGGAGCTCGAGGCGGCGGTACCGGCCAGCGAAATCGGTCGCATCCAGATCGGCCAACGCGTCAGCCTGCACATCGAAGGCATGCCGCAAGCCTTCGAGGGCAAGGTCGTGCGCATCAATCCGGCTGCGCAGGCCGGCTCGCGCTCGATACCGGTGTATGTGCGAGTGGTGAACCAGGCCAACCAGCTGCGCGCCGGCATGTTCGCCGAGGGCAAGCTCATCCTCAGCAACAAGCCCGGCGTGCTTGCGCTGCCACTAAGCGCGGTACGCCGCGATGGCAATGGCGCGTATGTGGTCGCGATCGACAATGGCAAGATCGCGCGCAAGCCGGTCACCACCGGCAGCGAAGGCCTGAGCGGTGACGAGCCACGCATCGAGATCCAGTCCGGGCTCGATTTCGGCGCTCAGGTGATCCGCACCGACATGGGCAACCTGATCCCGGGCACCGCGGCGCGCGTGGCGACACCGGCGACACCGGCGGCACCGGCCTCCGCTCAATAAGACAGGGACGACGACGCCATGTGGTTCACCCGCATCAGTATCGGCAATCCCGTCCTCGCGACGATGATGATGCTGGCCTTCGTCGTGCTCGGCTTGTTCTCGTACCAGCGGCTGCGCGTTGACCAGTTCCCGGACGTGACCTTCCCGGTCGTGGTGGTGCAAACCGAATACCCGGGTGCGTCGCCCGAGACCGTCGAAAATGACATCACGCGCAAGGTCGAGGAAGCGGTCAACACCATCAACGGCATCAATGCGCTGACCTCGCGCTCCTATGAAGGCCAGTCGATCGTCATCATCGAGTTCGCGCTGACCATCGACCCGGCACAGGCAGCACAGGACGTGCGCGAGAAAGTCGCGCTGGTCAAGACCATCTTCCGCAAAGAGGTGAAGGAACCGCGCGTCACCCGTTTCGACCCGGCTGACCGCCCGGTGTTCTCGGTCGCGGTGACCAATGACAGCAGCAGGGGCCATTACTCGCCGCGCGAACTGACCACGATCGCCGACGAGTTGGTCAAGAAACGCTTCGAGAATGTGCGCGGCGTCGGCTCGGCCACGCTGGTCGGCGGCGTCAAGCGCGAGGTGCAGGTCTATGTAAAGCCGGCCGAAATGGAGGCGCTGGGCGTATCCGTCGACCAGGTGATGAATGCGGTGCGCAATGAAAACCAGGAGCTGCCGGCAGGTGCGGTGCGCGCGCTGGCCAATGAGCAAGTGGTGCAGGTGCAGGGCCGGGTGCGCCGGCCGGAAGATTTCGGGCGCTTCGTCGTCGCGCGTCGTGGCGGGCAATCCATTCTGCTTGGCCAGGTGGCCGATATCGTCGACAGCCAGCAAGAGCAGGAGAATCTCGCGTTGTTCAACGGCAAGCGCACGATCGCGATCGACATCCTGAAGGCGCAGGGCCAGAACACCATCGATGTCGCGGACGGCCTGCAAAAGGCGATCCGTGAATTGCAGCCGACGCTGGATGCGCTGCATCCCGGTATCAAGCTGGAAGTCATCCGCGACGGCTCGCGGCAGATCCGCGTCGGCGTCGACAATGTGCGCCGCACCTTGATCGAAGGGGCGTTGCTGACCGTGCTGATCGTGTTCCTGTTCCTGAACTCATGGCGCTCGACCGTGATCACCGGCCTGACGCTGCCGGTGTCGCTGATCGGCACCTTCCTGTTCATGGACATGTTCGGCTTCACTATCAACATGATCACGCTGATGGCGCTGTCGCTGTGCGTGGGCTTGCTGATTGACGATGCGATCGTGGTGCGCGAAAACATCGTGCGCCATGCCGGCATGAAAGTGAACGGTCGTTACAAAGACCCGCGCAGTGCGTCACTCGAAGGCACGGCCGAGATCGGCCTCGCGGTGCTGGCGACCACGTTCTCGATTGTTGCGGTGTTCCTGCCGGTCGGCTTCATGGGCGGCATCATTGGCCGCTTCTTCCACCAGTTCGGCGTGACCGTCGCGGCGGCGGTGCTGATCTCGATGTTCGTGTCGTTCACGCTGGACCCGATGCTGTCCTCGGTCTGGCACGACCCCGAAGCCCATGGCGAGCATCCGAAAAAGGGCTGGTATGCAGCCACTTTCGGCCGTCTGCTGGCACTGTTCGAGCGTGGCGTGCAATGGATGTCGCGTCTTTACCAGAAATGGCTGCGCTGGTCGCTGAAGCACCGCGTGCTGACCGTGGTGCTCGCGATGGCGACCTTCTTCGGCGGCTTCCTGATCCCGGCTTCGGGCCTGATCGGCACCGAATTCGTGCCGCAGGCCGATTACTCGGAAACCGGCGTGATCTTCAACACGCCGGTCGGCTCGTCGCTGGAATTCACCGAGAGCAAGGCGCGCCAGGTCGAGGCGGCGCTGCGCACCTTGCCCGAGGTGGTCGATCTGTACACCACGATCAACACCGGCAATGCGCAGGGCAAGAGCTATGCGACCGTCTATGCGCGCCTGAAGCCGCGTGCAGAAAGGCAGCGCTCGACCAAGCAGCTGAACCAGCCGCTGCGCGACAAACTGGCCGGCATCCCGGGCATTACCATCACCCATGTCGGCTCGCTGGATGGCGTCGGCGGCGACAACAAGCAGATCCGGCTGTCGCTGCTGGGCCCGGACCTGAACCAGCTCGGCAAGCTGTCGGAAGAAGCGATCGCGCGTATCCGCGCAATCCCGGGCATCGTCGACCTCGATTCATCGCTGAAGCCGGGCAAGCCGACGATCCGGGTCGAGCCCTACCGCGACGTGGCGGCCGACCTCGGCGTCGGCGTCGCGCAGATCGCCGGCACGCTGCGCCCACTGCTGGCCGGCGAAGCGACCAGCACCTGGCGCGCGCCGAATGACCAGAGCTATGACGTCAACGTGCGGCTCGCGCCCTCAGACCGCAATGCAATGAGCGACCTGTCGCGGCTGATGCTGGTCAGCACCCAGACCAACAGCGATGGTTCGCCGAAACTGGTCCCGCTGCGTCAGGTGGCCAGCATCGCGCCGGCCACCGGCGCGACGCAGATCAACCGGCGCGACCTGAACCGCGAAGTCGAGCTGTCGGCCAACGTGGTCGGCCGCTCTGCCGGCCAGGTCAGTGCGGAAATCAAGCAGGTGCTGGAATCGATGAACTTCCAGCCCGGCTATCGCTGGCAGGTAGGGGGCGCGACCAAGAACATGCAAGAGTCCTTCGGCTATGCGCTCAAGGCACTGCTGCTGGCGATCATCTTCATCTACATGATTCTCGCGTCGCAGTTCGCGAGCTTCCTGCAACCGGTGGCGATCATGTCGGCGCTGCCGCTCACATTAATCGGCGTGTTCCTGTCGCTGATGTTCTTCCGCTCCACGCTGAACCTGTTCTCCATCATCGGTTTCGTGATGCTGATGGGCCTGGTGACGAAGAATGCGATCCTGCTGGTCGACTTTGCGAACCAGGCACGCAAGCAGGGCATGGACCGTTTCGACGCGCTGCTGGAAGCGGCGCACGTCCGTCTGCGCCCCATCCTGATGACGACGCTGGCAATGGTGTTCGGCATGGTGCCGCTGGCGCTGGGGCTGGCCGAAGGTTCGGAGCAGCGCGCGCCGATGGGCCAGGCCGTGATCGGCGGCATCATCACCTCGTCGATCCTGACACTGGTGGTGGTGCCGGTCATCTACATCTGGCTGGATGACCTGACTGTGTGGGGACGCAAGAAACTGGGGCTGTCGCCGCTGCCCGTGCACCCGGCGCCGGCAGCCGTGCACGAGCCCGCCGGCACGCCGCCGCTGACGAGGGTCGCGTCGAAAAATGATGAACCCGTTTGATAAAATCGCCAGTCTTTTGCAACTGCCTTTGCCAGCTGTTTTTATCGTTGATCCGAATACCTGAGACCACGACATGAACCTCGAACAAGCCCGCCAGAACATGATCGCACAGCAAATCCGCACCTGGGATGTGCTGGACCATGATGTGCTGCAGACCCTCGTCGATGTGCGCCGCGAAGCCTTCGTGCCGGCGGCTTACCAGAGCCTGGCCTTTGTCGATACCGAGATCCCGCTGCCCTGCGGCCAGAACATGTTCGCGCCCAAGCTCGAGGCGCGCCTGCTGCAGGAAGCGGCGATCCGCAACAATGAACTGGTGCTGGAGATCGGTTCCGGTTCCGGCTACATGGCCGCGCTGCTTGCGCACCATGCGCGCCATGTGGTCACGGTCGAGATCGAGCCGGAATTGCACAAGCTGGCCGAGACCAACCTGAAGGGCTATGGCACAGGCAACGTGACGGTCGCCCTGGGCGACGGCGCACGTGGCTGGGCCGGCAACGGCACGCATGCGGCGCCGTATGACGTGATCATGGTGTCGGGCGCGCTGCCGCTGCTGCCCGAGTCACTGCTGGCACAGATCAAGGTTGGCGGCCGCCTGCTGGCCATCGTCGGCGAAGCGCCGGTCATGGCGGCATGCCTCGTGACGCGCACCGCCGCTGACGCATGGGACACGGTCAAGCTGTTCGAGACCAGCGCCAAGTCACTGCGCAATGCCGAAGCGCCGCCGGCGTTTCATTTCTGAAGACGGGATCTTCCAGATGCATCACCTCACCGCCCCCGAACTCGCCACCTGGCTCGCCGATGAAACGCGCGAGCCGCCGCTGCTGCTCGACGTGCGCGAGCCCTGGGAATACGAGACCTGCCGCATCAACGGCTCGCAGCTGATGCCGATGCAATCGGTGCCGATGCGCCAGGAAGAGCTGGATCCCGAACAAGCGGTGGTCTGCATTTGCCACCATGGCGCGCGCAGCATGCAGGTCGCGGCCTTCCTCGAGCGCGCCGGTTTCGCGAACGTAACCAACCTGACCGGCGGCATCCATGCGTGGGCGCAGCTGGTCGATCCTTCGATGCCGACCTACTGAGCACCCTTCACGCCTCCCGAAAAGAACGGACAACAAGCATGCGCAAGACCACCCTCGCCACCCTGATCGCCGGTGCGCTGCTGTCGCAGCCAGTACTTGCACTCGACCTCTTGCAAGCGTTCAATGATGCGCAGGCGTATGACAGCCAGCTTGCCAGCGCACGCGCGCAGCGCGATGCCACACGCGAGACGGTTGTGCAGGCCCGCGCCGGCCTGCTGCCAAGCGCAGCCTTCACGGCGGGCGTCAACAAGATCAATGGCGACGCATCAACGTTGCAGGGCAAGCTCCCGATCGACTACACCGCCGACAGCTACCAGTTGCAGCTGAAGCAGCCACTGTTCAACCTCGGCAATGCCGCAGCCTATGACCAGGGCAAGCTGCAGGCCGCTGCCGGCGACGTGCAATACGAACAGGCACGCATCGACCTGGCGCTGCGCGTCGCGCAGGCCTACTTCGATGTACTGGCGGCGGAAGACGCGATCAGTTTCCTCGAGGCGCAAAAAGCCGCCATCAATGAGCAGCTGGCATCGGCCAAACGCAATTTCGAGGTCGGCACCGCGACCATCACCGATGCCCATGAGGCGCAGGCACGCTTCGACCTCGCCGAGGCGCAGGAAATCGCGGCACGCAATGACCTCGACGTGAAGCGCAATGCGCTCGCGCTCCTGATCGGCAAGCAGCCGGGAACGCTGGCCACGCTGAAGGCCGGCGCGACACTGACGCCGCCCGAGCCGGCCGCCGTCGAGCGCTGGGTCGAGCAGGCACAGGCGAACAACCTCGGCGTGGTCGCACAAGGCCTGAGCGCGCAGGTCGCGAAGCTCGCCATCGAGCGCGCACGGGCCGGCCATATGCCGACCGTCGATGCGGTCGGCAGCTATGGCCGCAACAAGAGCTTTTTCACCAGCCCGATCACGACCACCACCACCACCATCGGCGTGCAGCTGACGGTGCCGCTGTTCACCGGTTATGCGACGACCAGCCAGGTCAACCAGGCGGTCGCGCTCGAGGACAAGGCGCGCACCGATCTCGAGACCTCGAAGCGCAACGCTGCGCAGTCAGTGCGCACCGCCTATCTCGGCGTCAAGAGCGGGCTGTCGCAAGTGCGCGCGCTGGAAGCCGCCGAGACATCGAGCAAGCTGGCGCTGGAGGCGAACCAGCTCGGGTACCAGGTTGGCGTGCGTATCAACATCGATGTGCTGAACGCGCAGCAGCAGCTGTACTCGACCCGCCGCGACCTCGCGAAAGCGCGCTATGACACCCTGGTGAACGGCCTGCGCCTGAAGGCAGCGGCGGGCACCCTGGCGCAGGAAGACATCGCGCAGCTGAACGCGCTGCTGACATCGCGCTGACAAATAGCTGACGCGATTCCTGCATCAGCGGGCGCCAAACAAGCGCTTAAGTAATCAAAAAGCGGTGCCCTGTACGCTGCTACCCCAACGCAGTGCTGCAGGCCTTATCTTTGCAAGGTTTTGCCCGGACAGGAGACAGCCGGGCGATTAGTCGTGCCGGAGCCCGAAGGCTGCTCCGGCCAAGCATTGTCCCGGGCTCACAGCCCGGCCCGTATCACCTGATCGTGCGAGTCACCATGAAACCAACCAATACTGCGCGCAGCATCCTGATTCCCGCCGTCCTGCTGGCCCTCGCGGCCTGCGGCAAGAAAGACGACCCGGCCAAGGCCGGCCCCGGTGCGGGCGCGCCGCCTCCTTCGATGGTGTCCGTGATCACGGTCGCGCCTGAACAGGTGAGCAACATCAGCGAGCTGCCCGGCCGGGTTGAAGCGGTGCGCACTGCCGAAGTGCGCGCGCGTGTCGGCGGCATCGTGCAGAAGCGCTACTTCACCGAAGGCAGTGAAGTGCGCTTCGGCCAGCCGCTGTACCTGATCGACCCCGCGCCCTACCAGGCGACGCTGGAGAGCGCAAAAGCCTCCGTATCGCAGGCCGAGGCGAATGTGCAGCGTACCGAGGCCAACCTCGCGCTCGCGACCACCAAGGTCAATCGCTACAAAGGACTGGTCGACGCGAATGCGATCAGCAAGCAGGAATTTGATGACCTGTCGAGCGCGCAGAAGCTGGCCGCAGCCGATGTGGCCGCTGCGCGCGCCGCGCTCGACACCGCACGCGCATCGCTCGAGACCGCGAAGCTGAACGTCGGCTATGCGACGATCACGGCACCGATCTCGGGACGCATCGGCCGCTCGATCATTACCGAGGGCGCACTGGTGACCGCAAACGACCAGCGCGAGCTGGCCGTGATCCAGCAGCTCGACCCGATCTACGTGACGCTGACCCAGTCGTCGGTGGAAATGGCACGCCTGCGCGAGATCATGTCGCAGAACGGCAAGGGCGGCGTGAAAGCCAAGCTGACGCTGATGACCGAGGACGGCCGTGCCTATCACCATGCGGGCCAGTTGCTGTTCTCGGAAGCGGTGGTCGACCCGAGCTCAAGCTCGGTGATCCTGCGCGCGCAATTCCCGAACCCGGAACGCACGCTGCTGCCGGGCATGTATGTGCGCGTACGTGTCGAACAAGGCGTGCGCGCGGGCACCATCGTCGTGCCGCAACAGGCAGTGATGCGCACCGTCGACGGCTCGCTGGTGATGACCGTCGATGGCGAAGGCAAGGTCGCGCCGCGCCCGGTGAAGACCGAGGGCGCGTATGGCACCAACTGGATCATCAGCTCGGGCCTCAAGTTCGGCGACACCGTGATCGTCGAAGGCCTGCAGAAGGTGAAGCCGGGCGCGCCGGTGAAGGCGCTGCCGTGGACGCGTCCTGATGCGGCACCTGCTGCCGGCCCTGCTGCAGCCCCGGTATCCCCGGCTGCTCCCGCCGCCGCTCCCGCGTCTCCTGCGCCGGCCGCACCCGCTGCGCCCGCAGCGCCGCAACCGAAGAAATAAGGAAGCAACACCATGGCAAAGTTTTTCATCGATCGCCCGGTGTTTGCATGGGTGATCGCGCTCTTCATCCTGCTGGCCGGGGTGCTGTCGATCCCCAACCTGCCGGTGTCGCAGTATCCGACCATTGCACCGCCGACCATCATCGTCAACGCCATCTATCCGGGTGCGTCTGCGCAGACGGTCGACGAAAGCGTCACCAGCCTGATTGAACAGGAAATGAACGGCGCCGAGAACATGCTGTACATCGAGTCGCAGAGCCAGTCGGACGGCGGCTCGCAAGTCTCGGTGACGTTCAAGACCGGCACCAACCCTGAACTGGCCGCGGTGGACGTACAGAACCGCCTCAAGCGTATCGAGGCACGCCTGCCTCAGGTGGTCGTGCAACAGGGCGTGAACATCACGCGCGCGCGCAGCAACCTGCTGATGTTCGTGAACCTGAAAGCGACCGATGGCCGCGTGACGCCGATCGCGCTGGGCGATTACGCGGCGCGTAACATCGTCAACGAAATCAAGCGCATCCCCGGCGTCGGTGTCGCGCAGCTGTTCGGCACCGAGCGAGCGATGCGCGTCTGGGTCGACCCGGACAAGCTGCTCGGCTTCAAGATGACACCGAATGATGTGGTGGCTGCGATCAAGGCGCAGAATGCGCAGTTCTCGGCCGGCGTACTGGGCGACCTGCCGGCGCCGAGCTCGCAGCGCATCGCGACCTCGATCGTTGTCACCGGCCAGCTGGCCACGCCGGAAGAATTCGAGAAGGTGGTGCTGCGCGCGACGCCGGGTGGCGCCACCGTGCGTATCCGGGACATCGGCCGTGTCGAAGTGGCCGGCCAGTCGTATGGCTTCGCGGCACGCCTGAACGGAAAATCAATCGCGGGCATCGGCATCCAGCTGACGCCGACCGCAAACGCGCTCGAGACCGCGCGCCTGGTGCGCGCGAAAATGGAAGAGCTGTCGAAGTACTTCCCGCCGGGCATGGAGTATGTGATCCCGTTCGACACCTCGCTGTTCGTGAAGATCTCGATCGAGGAAGTGGTCAAGACCCTGCTCGAGGCCGTGGTGCTGGTGTTCCTGGTGATGCTGCTGTTCCTGCAGAACCTGCGCTACACGCTGATCCCGGCGATCGTGGTGCCGATCTCGCTGATGGGCACCTTCGCGACCATGGCCGCCTTCGGCTACTCGATCAACGTGCTGACCATGTTCGGCATGGTGCTGGCCATCGGTATCCTGGTGGATGATGCGATTGTGGTGGTCGAGAACGTCGAGCGCATCATGAGCGAGGAGCGCTTGCCGCCGCGCGAGGCGACCATCAAGGCCATGGGTCAGATCACCGGCGCCATCATCGGCATCACGCTGGTGCTGATCGCAGTGTTCGTGCCGATGGCCTTCTTCAGCGGCTCGGTCGGCGCGATCTATCGCCAGTTCTCGATGTCGATGGTGGCCTCGATGGTGTTCTCGGCCGTGATGGCAATCACGCTAACGCCGGCGCTGTGCGCAACCATCCTGAAGCCGATTGACCCCGATCATCATGAAAAGCGCGGCTTCTTCGGCGCGTTCAACCGGCTGTTCAAGCGCACCTCGGAGGGCTACCAGAGCATCGTGGCTCGCCTGATCAAGACCAGCTTCCGTTACATGGTGATCTATGGCGTCATCGTCGCGGCCGTCGCGTGGATGGCGGCGCGCATGCCGACCTCCTTCCTGCCGGCCGAAGATCAGGGCTACCTGCTGGCCAACGTGCAGCTGCCGCCGGGCGCCTCGACTGGCCGTACGCTGAATGTGATGGAACAGGCCGAGCAGTACTTCATGAAGGAGCCGGGCGTGCAGGCCATCGTGTCGGTGCTGGGCTACAGCTTCTCCGGCAACGGCCAGAACGGCGGCCTGCTGTTCGTACCGCTGAAGGACTGGAAGGAACGCGAGAAGCCCGAGCTTTCGTCGGAAGCGATCGCAAAGAAGGCGCTGATGCTGATGGGCATCATCCGTGACGCCATCGTGTTCACGGTAAACCCGCCGGCGATCCGCGAGCTTGGCAATGCGACCGGCTTTTCGCTGCGCCTGCAGGACCGCGGTGGCCTGGGCCATGACGCGTTACTGGCAGCGCGTAACCAGTTGCTGGGCATGATGAGCAAGAACCCGGTGATCAAGAGCGCGCGTCCGGAAGGCATGGAAGACTCGCCGCAGCTCAAGCTCGAGATCGACCGCGACAAGGCCAATGCACTCGGGCTGTCCGTGGCCGACATCAATGCGACGCTCTCGGGCACCTTCGGCTCGGTCTACGTGAACGACTTCCCGAACATGGGCCGCCAGCAGCGCGTGATCCTGCAGGCAGTGCCGGAAAAGCGCCTGCAGCCGGAAGACCTGGAAAAACTCCACGTGCGCAATGCGCAGGGCATGATGGTGCCGTTCTCGGCGTTCGCGCGCTCGAACTGGGTGAATGGCCCGGTGCAGCTGGTGCGCTTCAACGGCTACCCGGCGATGAAGATCCAGGGCGACGCGGCGCCGGGCTTCTCGTCCGGCGATGCGCTGGCCGAGGTCGAGAAGATGGTCGGCCAACTGCCGCAAGGGATAGGCTATGAATGGGCCGGCCAGTCGCTGGAAGAAAAAGCGGCGGGCTCCACCGCGACCGTGCTGTTCGCGCTGTCGCTGCTGGCCGTGTTCCTGGTGCTGGCCGCGCTGTACGAGAGCACGTCGATCCCGCTGTCGGTGATGCTGGTGGTGCCGCTGGGCGTGCTGGGCGCGGTCGCGTTCACGATGCTGCGCGGGATGCCGAATGATGTGTACTTCAAGGTCGGCCTGATCGCGATCATCGGCTTGTCGGCGAAGAACGCGATCCTGATCATCGAGTACGCAAAGGACCTGCAGGCGTCGGGCAAGAGCCTGACCGAGGCCACGCTGACGGCCGTGAAGCTGCGCTTCCGTCCCATCATCATGACCTCGCTCGCCTTCATCTTGGGTGTGCTGCCGCTGGTGATCGCCACCGGCGCCGGTTCGGCCAGCCAGCGCGCGATCGGCACCGGCGTGATGGGCGGCATGATCACCGCGACCGTGCTGGCCGTGTTCTTCGTCCCGGTCTTCTTCGTCGTCGTGCGCCGCATCTTCAAGGGCAGCGAGCGCCAGCGCAAGCTGTACGCCGCCCATATCGAGTCCAACGAGGCACAACAATGAAACACCATAACCACCCTCTCAAGACCCTGGCGCTGGTGATGGCCGGCGCGTTCGCGCTGTCCGGCTGCCAGATCCTGCCCTTCTTTGACAAGCCGGCCGCGCCGGTGCCAGAAGCCTTCCCGGCCGCAGCCACAGGTACCGAGCAGGCAGCGCAGCCGGTCACCATCGGCTGGCGCGCGTTCTTCCAGAACGAAGAACTGCAGCAGGCCATCGAGACTGCGCTGGCGAACAACCGCGACCTGAAGACCGCCGCACTGCGCATCGAAGAGGCACGCGCCGTGTATGGCATCCAGAAGGCCGACCAGCTGCCGACCGTGAACGCAACCAGTGGCGTCAACGCTTCGCGTCAGCTGCTGGCCGGCACCATGCGCGAGACCACTGCCTACCAGGTGGGGCTGGGCATGACGGCGTTCGAGCTGGACTTCTTCGGCCGCGTGAAGAACCTGTCCGACGTCGCGCTGTCGCAATTCTTCGCGACCGAAGAAGCGCGCCGCGCGCTGCAGATCTCGCTGGTCGGTGAAGTGGCGAAGGTCTGGCTGAACGAGCGCGCACTGGCCGAGCAGGCGCAACTGGCCGAGCGCACGCAGAAAGGCCGCGAAGCATCGTATGACCTGGTGAAGAAGCGTTTCGACGCCGGCATCTCGAATGCATTGGAGCTGCGCCAGAGCGAGACCCTGGTGCAGTCGGCGCGCGTATCGGCACTGGCGCTCAAGCGCCAGCATGCGCAGGCGGTCAATGCGCTGACGCTGCTAACCGGCAGCAGCGCGAAACTGCCCGCACAGACGGCAACACTGTCCGCGCAGGCGATCACAGCCGATATCGGGGCCGGCCTGCCGTCGGAGTTACTCGAGCATCGTCCCGACATCCGCGCCGCCGAGCAACGCCTGCGCGCGTCGCAAGCCAACATCGCCGCCGCACGCGCTGCGTTCTTCCCGCGCATCTCGCTGACCGCCGGTATCGGCCTGGCCAGCACCGACCTGTCGAATCTGTTCGAGAGCGGTTCGCGCACCTGGAACTTTGCGCCAGCGCTGTCGCTGCCAATTTTCGATGGTGGCCGCAACGAGGCCAACCTCGACCTCGCGAAGGTACGGTCCAACATCGCCGTCACCGATTACGAGAAAGCGATTCAGGTCGCGTTCCGTGAAGTGGCCGATGCGCTGGATGCACGCGCGACGCTGGCCAGCGAGATCGCTGCGCAGCAGGCGGTACGCGATGCGCAGGCTGCGCGGCTGCAACTGGCGCAGGCGCGCTACCAGAACGGCGTCGCGAACTATCTCGACGTGCTGGATGCGGAGCGCGAGCTGTTCAGCGCCGAACAGCAATTGCTGCAAACGCGGCTGCTGAAGCTGACCAATGCGGTTGACCTGTACCGGTCGCTGGGTGGCGGCCTGAACGAGACCAGTGTGGCGAAGCAGTAATCACCGCATGGCGTTTGCAACAGGGGCCGGGCTTGTTTCCGGCCCTTGTCATTTGGACGGAAAAATTGGCAATTTTAAATTAATGACAATTTGTGGTCACAAATTTTAGAATAAAGCGGTAAAATCAGCCCATTTTTCAGGAGGAGCCATGGCTGTTCCCGTCCGTGACCTGAAGGCACACCTGTCCAGCATCCTTGCCCGCGCCAGGAAAGGGGAGATCATTGAGGTCACCTCCCACAACAAACCTATCGCCCGCATTGTCGGCATCCCAGAGGTCGCCAGGCACGAACTTGCCGGGCTGGTTGCGGATGGCTTGGTCAGCTGGAACGGGGACAAGCCAGTTTTCCCCAAAAAGCGCTGCAAGCTTTCAAGCGGAGGCAAGACTATCAGCGAGATGATCCTGGAGGATCGCGCTTGATCCTCTTCTGTGATACGTCCGCGCTGGTCAAGCTCTATGTAGAAGAGGAATACAGCGACGAGATGGAGCGACTCGCTGAGCAGGCGTCGGCGATCGCGGTTAGCAGGATCACGTGGGTCGAGGCCATGGCAGCGCTGTCGCGAAGAGCGCGAGAACAAACGCGTGATGCTGCGTTAATGGAAGACTGCAAACAAAGCTTGCGCGAAACATGGCCGCGCTTCGCAGTCGTCGAAGTCAGCCAGCAGCTGGTCGAGGCGGCAGGAGAACTTGCCGATGCTTTTGCGCTTCGCGCCTATGACAGCGTGCAGTTAGCCTCGGCCCGCGTTGTGAAGCAAAAAATTTCGGCTGATTTTTTGTTTGCCTGCTTCGATCGCCGTTTGCGAAATGCCGCCTCGATATTAAGCATCGAGTCTTTTGGCGGGAACTGACGCAGTCCGGGCCCGCCGCGGCTTACGTAGGTAAGTGTCGCAACAAGCTCACGGTCCTGGTGGTTGCACCATTCTGGCTGTCCGAAAAGCGTCGCGCTGATTGCGACATCTGCAGCAAACTCTCGGCATTGATGATGATATCGAAGGCGACATGAAACACCTGTGCGGGATCGTATATGCGCACCCCTGCACCTTGCGCGATTGCTTGTTCGCTGGCCTCGGCAAAATTGAAGGTATGGGGACCCAGCAGCACCGGCTTGCCGCAGGCGCAGGCCTCGATCAGGTTCTGCCCGCCCAGCGGTAGCAGGCTGCCGCCGATGAAGGCGATGTCGCAAGCCGAGTAATAAGCCGCCATCTCGCCCATCGTGTCACCGACCAGCACTTGCGCATCCGCCGGAACGGGTGCGCCCTGCAGCTGCGACTTGCGCACCACGCGCAGGCCTTCGCTCTCGAACAGTCGGGCCACTTCATGGAAGCGTTGCGGGTGGCGCGGCACGATCATCAGCAGGAAGTCACCGGGCAGCGTCGCTTTCATGTACGCGTCCCGCAGCAATACCTCTTCGCCCTCGCGCGTACTGGCGCACAGCAGCACTGGCCGCTTGCCGATCTGCGCGCGCAATTCGCGACCGGCAGTCAGCAGCGCATCGGGAATGGCGACATCGAATTTCAAGTTACCGGTCACGTGCACATTGCGCGCGCCCATCGCGCGCAAGCGATCGGCATCGGCCTCGGTCTGTGCAGCGACCACGGCCAGCCGCCGTGCCGCATCGCCCAGCAAAGCGGCGAAGCGCTGCCCGCGCTGCAGTGAACGCTCGGACAGCCGTGCATTGACCAGTGCCACCGGCACCTTTGCCTCATCGCAGGCGGCGATGAGCGCCGGCCAGGTCTCGGTCTCCATCAGGATGCCGAGCTGCGGCCTGAAATGCGCAACAAAGCGACGCGTCATCGTTAGCGTGTCATAGGGCAGGTAGGCCTGTTGCACGCGCGCGATGTCGCCGAACAGGGACTTGCCCGTCGCGCGCCCGGTGGCTGTCATGTGGGTCAGCAGCAGCTCGTGCGACGGATACGCATCAAGCAAGGCGCGCAGCAGCGGCTCGGCGGCGCGGGTCTCGCCGACGGATACCGCATGCAGCCAGATTCTGGGCCGCGAGTGCACGGCGTCTGCAGATCCCGGATACACACCAAGGCGCTCGGCGATGTGCCGGCGGTAGCCCGGCTCGCGCAAGCCGCGCCACCACAGGCGCACTAACGCAAAGGGCAGCACGGCCCACCACAAGAGAGAATACAGGCGAAGGCTCAAAGCGGCGGCAGTCTGTTCAGGGTCATGCCGAGATGATACCCATGATGCTCAGAATGGCAACGCCGCATCGGGTTTGACTGCGCGGATCGCAGCGCCGACCGCTTGTTGTATGCGCACCAGCGCCGCATCGGTCTCGGCCTCGAAGCGCAGCACCAGCACCGGTGTGGTGTTCGACGCACGGCACAGCCCGAAGCCATCCGGATATTCGACGCGCACGCCATCAATGGTTACCAGTTGTGATGCACCGGGCCAGTCCCGCTGCTGTTGCATCAGCGCGACCACCGCATGGTTCTCGCCCTCGGCGCAGGCGACCTGCAACTCCGGTGTGGACTTCGATTGCGGCAACGCGTTCAGCGTCGCGCTGATGTCATCCATGCGGCTGGCCAGCTCCAGCAGGCGCGCACCGGCATACAGGCCGTCATCGAAGCCATACCAGCGATCCTTGAAGAACAGGTGGCCGCTCATCTCGCCGCCGAAGGGAGCGCCGGTTTCCTTCATCTTCGCCTTCACCAGCGAATGGCCGGTCTTGCACATCAGCGGTTCGCCGCCGGCCGCCTTCACCACTGGCGCGATATGGCGCGTGCATTTCACGTCGTACAGGATGGTGCCGCCGGGATGGCGGGTCAGCACGTCCTGCGCGAACAGCATCAGCTGGCGGTCCGGGAAAATCACCTGACCGTCTTTCGTGACCACGCCGAGCCGGTCGCCGTCGCCATCGAAGGCGAGGCCGATGTCGGCCGGGCCGCTGCCCAGTTCATGGATCAGGTCTTCGAGGTTCTCGAGGTGCGCCGGATCCGGATGATGGTTCGGGAAGTGACCGTCAACGTCGCAGAACAGCTCGATCACATGGCAGCCCAGACGACGGAACAATTCGCCGGCAACGCTGCCGGCAACGCCGTTGCCGCAATCGACCGCGATCGTCATCGGCCGCGCGAGCTTCACGTCGGACACGATGCGCTGCAGGTAGGATTCGCGAATGTCATGCTCGCTGTAGCTTCCGGCACCTTGGGTGACATCGCCGGCGACAATGCGCGCATGCAGCTGCTGTATCGCATCGCCGTAGATAGCTTCACTGGCCAGCACCATCTTGAAGCCGTTGTAGTCCGGCGGATTGTGGCTGCCGGTAACCATGATGCCGCTGGCTGCGCCCAGCACGTTGGTCGCGTAGTACAGCATCGGTGTCGCGACCATGCCCACATCGATCACGTTGACGCCGGTCGATTGCAAGCCTGCGGCCAGCGCTGCCGACAGCTCGGGGCCGGACAGCCGGCCATCACGACCGATGATGACTGTCTTTTCGCCGCGTTCGAGCGCGGTCGAGCCGAAGGCCTGGCCGATCTGCTTCGCAATGGCTGCGTCCAGCGTCTTGCCGAGCACGCCGCGTATGTCATAGGCCTTGAAGATGCCGGGGGTCAGGGTTGCCATGGATGTCCTGTCTGTCAATGCTGAATCAAACTCGAAAAAATAATGAACTCAGGCCAGTTCATGCAGGCTGTGCAGCCGACTGGCCACGCAGGCATGCATCAAGTGCGTGCTCCCATGCCGGCAAGGGACCGAAAGCAGCCTCGAATTTGCGCAAGTCCATCACCGAGTTCTTCGGCCGCATGGCCGGCGTCGGATATTCCGCAGTCGTGATTGCCTTCAATGCCGGTCGCCGCGTGACCGCCGGATGCGCAAAGATCGCCTGCGCAAAACCGAACCAACTGGTGTGTCCCGCCGCGCAGCAATGATAAATGCCTGACAGCGCCGC
>JACCDI011049442.1_pt1 | contig 39738 bp, 36 predicted proteins | sample 7442791 | NCBI WGS metagenome assembly JACCDI01 (sample SAMN15323434, study PRJNA562643) | freshwater metagenome | isolation source: river surface water | place: USA:Blue River Watershed | collected 2017-08-15 | reverse complement strand
TTATTGCTTGAGACCTTGCGCGCGAGTTGCCCCGCCACCACCGACAACCCCACGGTGGTGGTGCTCACACCAGGCATGTACAACAGCGCGTATTTCGAACACGCTTTTTTGGCCCAGCAAATGGGTGTGGAGTTGGTCGAGGGCCAAGACCTGTTTGTGCGCGACAACTTTGTGTACATGCGCACCACCCGTGGCCCCAAGCGGGTGGATGTGATTTACCGGCGGGTGGACGATGACTTTTTGGACCCGTCGGTGTTCCGCCCCGACTCCAGTTTGGGTTGCCCCGGTTTGATGGGGGCTTACCGCGCAGGCCATGTGGCCATTTGCAATGCGGTGGGCACGGGCATTGCCGACGACAAATCGATTTATCCCTATGTGCCTCAGATGATCGACTTTTACTTGGGTGAAAAACCCATTTTGAACAATGTGCCCACCTACCAGTGCCGCCAAGCCGAGGACCTGGCCTATACCTTGGCCCACTTGGACGAATTGGTGGTCAAAGAGGTGCATGGTGCGGGCGGTTATGGCATGTTGGTCGGCCCTGCGGCCAGCAAGGCCGAGATCGAACAGTTTCGCCAAGCCCTGTTGGCCAAGCCGGAGGGTTACATCGCCCAGCCCACCCTGAGTTTGTCGACCTGCCCCACCTATGTGGACAGCGGCATTGCGCCGCGCCACATCGATCTGCGCCCCTTTGTGCTCAGCGGCACCAGTGTGCAAATGGTGCCCGGCGGTTTGACGCGGGTGGCCTTGAAAGAAAACTCTTTGGTGGTGAATTCATCGCAAGGCGGTGGGACCAAAGACACCTGGATATTGGAGGTCTGACCATGCTCAGCCGCACCGCAGACCATTTGTTTTGGATGTCGCGCTACACCGAGCGGGCCGAGAACACCGCTCGGCTGCTCGATGTGAGCTACCAAACCTCTTTGTTGCCCCAGTCCGACCAGGTCGCCCAACTGGGCTGGCAAGGCTTGCTCTCCATCAGTGAGTTATTGACCTCTTACCAAGCCTTGTATGGCGAGATCACACCGGCCTCGGTGATGAGCTTCATGGTCAAAGACGAGCGCAACCCTTCTTCCATCTTGTCGTGTTTGCGCGCTGCCCGTGAAAACGCCAGGGCCGTGCGGGGCACCTTGACCACCGAGGTGTGGGAGACCCAAAACCAAACCTGGCTGGAAATCAACCGCATGTTGCGTGCGGGCGAGTTTGAGCAAGACCCGGGTGCTTTTTTTGAATGGGTGAAATTTCGCTCCCACCTCTCGCGCGGTGTGACCGTGGGCACCATGCTGATGGACGAGGCCCTGCACTTCATGCGTTTGGGCACTTTTTTGGAGCGGGGCGACAACACGGCGCGCTTGGTCGATGTGAAGTTCCATGCCTTGCAACATGATTTTTGGGGCTCGGCCCATGCCAAAGACCAGGAATATGACTTCTACCATTGGAGTGCCATTTTGCGCAGTGTGTCGGGCTTTGAGATCTACCGCAAGGTTTACCGCGATGTGATCAAACCCGAGCGGGTGGCCGAGTTGCTCATCTTGCGCGCCGACATGCCGCGCTCATTGCATGCCTGTTTGAGCGAAGTGGTGCAAAACCTGGCGGCGGTGGCCAACGACCAATCGCAGGCCACTGCACGCAAAGCCGGTAAGTTGTTGGCCGAGTTGCGCTACAGCAGCATCGATGAAATCTTGGCCACCGGTTTGCACAGCTTTTTGACCCAGTTTTTGGACCGCATCAACGAGCTGGGCACCGGCATCAGCCAAGACTTTTTGGTGGCCTCATAGCGCTTGGCGGGGCCTGGCCCAGCCCGCTGGCTGGCTGGCGCGTCAGGCGGGACTGGGCAACATGCCTTGGTGGCGCAGCAAGGCATCGAGCTGGGGTTCGCGCCCGCGAAAGGCTTTGAAAGAGGCCATCGCTGGGCGGCTGCCCCCGACCTCCAAAATTTCTTGCCGATAACGCCGCCCGGTTTCGATGCTCGCTTGGCCGTCGGCCAAAGCGGTTTCTTCAAATGCGGCATAGGCATCGGCCGACAAGACCTCGGCCCACTTGTAGCTGTAGTAGCCCGCCGCATAACCGCCGGCAAAGATGTGGCTGAAGCTGTGGGGTGTGCGGCCCCAAGCGGGTGAAGGCAGCACCGACACCTCGGCACGCACCTCGCGCAGCACCTGCATGAAATCTGACGCACGCTCGCCATGCATGTGCAATTGCATGTCAAACAGCGAGAACTCAATTTGGCGCAGGGTTTGCAAGCCGCTTTGAAAGTTCTTGGCCGCCAGCATCTTGTCAAACAGGCTGCGCGGCAGCGGCTCGCCAGTATCGACATGGCCGGTCATGTGGCGCAGCACCGACCATTCCCAGCAAAAGTTCTCCATGAACTGGCTGGGCAATTCCACCGCATCCCATTCCACCCCGCTGATGCCCGAGACATCGCGTTCATTGACCTGGGTGAGCAAGTGGTGCAGACCGTGGCCGCACTCATGGAACAGGGTGATCACATCATCGTGGCTGAGCAAGGCGGGCTTGCCATCCACGCCATCGGCGAAATTGCACACCAAATGGGCCACAGGGGTTTGCAATTGGCCGGTGTCTGGGCGCAGCCAGCGCGCCCGCACATCGTCCATCCAGGCACCGCCACGCTTGCCCGCACGGGCTGAGGGGTCCAGGTAAAACTGGCCGACCAATTGGCCGTCGCGTTCAATCCGGTAAAAGCCCACATGGGGGTGCCACACCTGGGCCTGATCGGGCCGGATGCTGACCTCGAACAAGGTCTCCACAATTTTGAACAAGCCCGCCAGCACTTTGGGTGCGGTGAAGTAAGGCTTGATGTCTTGGTCGCTGAAGGCGTAGCGGGCCTCTTTGAGCTTTTCGCCGATGTAGGTCCAGTCCCAGGCTTGGGGGTCGCTCAGGCCCAAATGCTGGGCGGCGAAGTCGCGCATTTCTTGCACATCGCGCTCGGCGCTGGGGCGGGCACGCTGGGCCAGGTCGTGTAAAAAATCCACCACATGCTGGGGCGATGGGGCCATCTTGTTGGCCAGCGACACCTCGGCAAAATTGGCATAGCCCAACAGGCTTGATTCCTCTTGGCGCAAGGCCAAAATTTCTTGGATCAAAGCGGTGTTGTCTTGCTCGGGTTTGCCGCCTTGGTCGGAGGCGCGGGTGACGTAGGCGCGGTAAATTTTTTCGCGCAAAGCACTGCTGTGGGCATACTGCATCACCGGCAAGTAGCAGGGCATTTTGAGGTTCAACAAGTGACCACTGTGGCCTTGGGCTTGCGCCGCTGCATGGGTGGCTTTGCACACATCTTCGGGCACCCCGGCCATGTCGGCCGCGCTGACCAGCAGCGACCATTGGTCGGTGGCATCCAACACGTTTTCACTGAATTTTTGACTCAGTTCAGCTTGCCGCTCTTGGATGGCGGCAAACCGGGTTTTGGCCTCGCCGCTCAACTCCGCACCCGACAACACAAAATTGCGCAAGGCATTGCTGCGCGCTTGTTGCTGATCTGGGGTGAGTTGGGCCGGGTCTACCGCTTTGTATTTGGCATACAAACGCTCGTTGGCACCCATGTGGGTCCAAAACTCGGTGACCTTGGGCAAGGCCGCGTTGTAGGCGGCGCGCAGTTCGGGCTCGTCGGCCACGGCCTGCAAATGCCCCACCACCGACCAGGCGCGGCCGAGTTGTTCGGCGGCCACATCAAGCACCTGGGCCATGGCCTGCCATTGCGCCGGAAAGTCATCCGCACAGACCTGGTCCAAAGCTTGTTGGGCTTTTTGCAGCAAGGGGTCCAAAGCGCTGGGAATGTCTTTGGCGGTGACCGACTTGAACAAGGGCAAATCGGTGAAGTCGAGCAAGGGATTGGTGGTGTTCATGGTGTCAAACAGTTAGGGTGCGTTTGGCCGATTCCAAGGTGTTGACCAGCAACATGGCAATCGTCATGGGCCCGACACCGCCGGGCACGGGTGTGATGTACCCGGCCACTTGTCGCACGCCCTCAAAGTCCACATCGCCGCACAACTTGCCCGCGTCATCGCGGTTCATGCCCACGTCGATGACCACTGCGCCTGGCTTGACCATGTCTGCGGTGACGGTGTTGCGCTGGCCCACGGCGGCCACGATGACATCGGCTTGCAAGCACATGGCCTTGAGGTTGGTGGTGCGGCTGTGGCAAATCGTCACGGTGGCGTTTTGTGCCAGCAGCATCAGGGCCATGGGCTTGCCCACGATGTTGCTGCGCCCGATCACCACCGCGTGTTTGCCGCTCAAAGGGTAGTCAATGCGCTCGAGCATCTTCATGCAGCCGTGGGGCGTGCAAGGCCAAAAGCCAGGCAAGCCGGTCATCAAGGCACCGGCGCTGGCCACATGAAAGCCGTCCACATCTTTGGCCGGGTCGATGGCTTCAATCACCTTGTGCGCATCAATGTGGGCGGGCAAGGGCAGTTGCACTAAGATGCCATGGATGGTGGGGTCTTGGTTGAGTTGGGCCACCTTGGCCAACAAGGCCGCTTCGCTCAAGTCGGCTGGCAGGTGGGCCAGCACCGAATGCAAGCCCGCCTGTTCGCAAGCTTTCACTTTGTTGCGCACATACACCTGGCTGGCCGGGTTGTCGCCCACCAACACCACCGCCAAACCGGGGGTCAGGCCCCGCGCCTTCAGCGCCAAGGTGTCTTGTGCAACTTGATCGCGCCAATGTGCGGCCAAGGCGGTGCCATCAATGAGTTGAGCGGTCATGTGGGTGTGCCATGTGAAACGCCCGCATCACACGGGCGTTGGGAAGGGGATGGTGGCAAGGCCTCAGGCTTTGACGGGGTTTTGGCCCAGGGCAATTTTGAGCAGATCGGCCACGGTGTTGGCATTGAGCTTTTCCATGATGTTGGCGCGGTGCGCTTCCACCGTTTTGATGCTGATGCCCAAATCGTCGGCGATTTGTTTGTTGAGTCGACCGGCCACGATGCGCTCGAGCACTTGGGCCTCGCGCGAGGTGAGTTTGGCCATCAAGGCATCGCGGCTGGCGGCTTGTTGGTGGTCAGCAAACGAAGCCTTGGCTTGTTCGAGCATGCGTTCGACCAAGTTGAGCAGGTCGTCTTCCACAAAAGGCTTTTGGATGAAATCCATCGCGCCTTTTTTCATGGTGGTCACGGCCATGGGCACGTCGCCATGCCCTGTGATGAACACCACGGGCAGCGGTGACTTGCGCTCAATCAGACGGTCTTGCAACTCCAAGCCGGTCATGCCGCCCATGCGGATGTCGACGATCAAGCAAGCCACTTCGCGCGGATCAAAGCGGTTTAAAAAACTCTCGGCCGAATCAAAACAACGCACGCGGTAATCTTTGCCCTCCAGCAACCATTGCAGCGAGTCGCGCACAGCTTCGTCGTCATCGACCACATAAACAGTGCCTTTTTTGGGAATCAAACTCATGCAGATACTCCGGGGTCTGGAACGTGTTGCGCTTGGGGTTGAGGGGACGGCGTGCTCACGGGCAGCCAGAATGAAAAACGGCATCCAGAAACTTCGATTCCATTGTAGAGGTTCTCGGCTTGCATGCGACCCAGGTGGGACTCTACGATGCTGCGGCACAGGTTCAGGCCAATCCCCAATCCCTCGGTCTTGGTGGAGTAGAAGGCTTCAAACAAACGTTCTAACGCCAGCGGTGACAGGCCTTGTCCGGTGTCGGTGACAGAAAACTCCACCACGTCTTGCTCGCCCAATCGTTTGGCACTGACCTTGAGTTCCACATGGCGGTGGGTGGAGGGACGTTGGGCCTGGTCAATCGATTCAGCCGCATTCTTGAGCAAGTTCATCAGCACCTGCTCGATCAAGATGGCATCGACCATGACGCGGGGCAGATCGTCGGGAATGAACCGACTCAGCCGCACATTGCGCCGGCGCAATTCGATTTCCGCCAGTTCCAAAGCCTCAAACACCATCGGTGCGACCTCGGCACTGACGCGATTGGGTTCGCTGCGTTTCACAAAGGCGCGGATGCGCTGGATGATTTGTCCGGCCCGCTGGGCTTGTTTGGCTGTTTTTTCCAAGGCGGCCAGCATGTCGGGCTCGCTGATGTGACCGCTCTTCAAGCGCGAGACCATGCCATTGCAATAGTTGTTGATGGCGGTCAGGGGTTGGTTGAGTTCATGGGCCACGCTGGAGGCCATCTCGCCCATGGTGATCAAGCGGCTGGCGTTTTGCGCCCGCGCGGCTTGCAACTCGGCTTGCTCTTCGGCTTGGCGGCGTGGGGTGATGTCGGTGGCAATCACCATTTGCGCCAAACGCCCATCGACCCAGTTGAGGTAGCGCGATCGCACCTCCAGCCACTTGCCCAAGGTGGGGTTGAAGATTTCGGCATTCTCACTCGGTGCCGTGGTGATGCCCATGGTGGGAAAACCGGCCAGTGAGTCGATGTCTTTGCTTTCAATGTCGGTGTCTTGCGGCGGCATACCGGCTTGGGCGATCAGCTGCAAATGGCCATTGGCTTGGTTGCCAAACCACAGCCGGTATTGGCCATTGGCAAACAAGAGTTCCTCACTGCCCAAGGGGGCCACCGACACCGATGCGTCCAAGGCTTCGAGCACGGTGGTGAAGCGCTCGTAAGAGGCCGCCAATTGGTCTCGGATGCGGTTGGGCTCGGTGATGTCGGTCATCGATGTCATCCAGCCGGTTTGCTGGCCGCGTGCATCGACCAGTGGCGACACGTACAAGCGGGCGGCAAACAAGCTGCGGTCTTTGCGCTTGACCCGCACCTGAATGCCGCTGGGGCTGGTGCGCCCGGACAGCTCTTCTTGCAAGCGCAAGGTCAGGGTATCGCGGTCCTCATCGGGCCAATAGGGAAAGGGCGGTTTGAGGCCCACCAACTCTTCCTCGGTCCAACCCGTCATTTGGCAAAAGGCTGCGTTCACATAGGTGATTTGGCCCTGCAAGTCCATTGCCCGCATGCCGGTGAGTATGGAGTTTTCCATCGCCCGCCTGAAGTTGGTTTCTGCAATCAAGGCTTGCTGGGCTTGCAAGCGGCGGCGGGTGTGGCGCCAACTGCCAATCAGCATCCATGCGGTCAGCACACTCAAGGCACCCACCAACCAAAACAAACCGTTGCCGATCAAGCCTTGTGAGGTGCGGTAGGCCTGGGCCCGCAAGATCAAGCTGTTGCCCACCGGCGAGACGGGCACAGAGAATTCATACGCATCCGCACTCCACGGCATGGTCGGTGCGGTGCGCACCCGGTTGGTGATGGCTTGACCGGCCAGCACCATGCCCGCTGCATCGATCAGCGAGACCGCATGCCGCGCGGTGATGTCGCCCGGCACGGCATACCGGATCAGCCCATCGATGTCGTACTCGGCCAGCACCACGCCTTCAAAGTTGCCTTGGCTGAAGATGGGCACATGCAGTTGAAGCTCATGCGAACTGCGGCTTTTGGGGCCTGGGTCGGGCAGGGGCGGGGAATAAATGGTGCGCCGCAGCTCGCGCGCCAATTGAAAAGTGTTGATGGCCTCGGGGTTGCGCAACACCTCGCCCACGCCGACGTGAAAGCCTTTTTGCGAGGAAGGTGCTGCATAACTGGCCCGGATGCGCCGTTTGGCATCGAGCCAACTGACCGACGACAACTCGGGAAATTGGGTCACCAAGGCCTCGGCCTGGCTGGTGAAATTGCGCACGCCGATGTCGCCGTTGGCCGCGTCGCGTGCCAGCCGCATCATTTGTTCTTGCCGCTCGATCAAGCGCAAGCGCAGTTGTTGCTGGGCCGACTCCACATCGCGCCGAACGCTTTCCCGCTCACGCTCCATTTCTTCATAGCGCAGGTAATAAAAAGCGCTGCTGATGGCGGCAAAAAACAAAATCACCGCGGTCAAGGGGCCCAAAAAAGCAAACCGATCTTGTCGGCTGGGGGTTTGTCGCCGCCACCAGTTCTGCCACAGCAGGCTGATCTCTTTGAAAGCCGAGCGTGGCCTTTGGGGTGGGTTCATGGCCGAGGAGTGTAGGTCAGCCCAAGGTCTTGGCTGGCGGTTCAATCGGGACTGACCCTGGTGTAAATTTCATAATACAAAAACAACAAGCACAATTTGAAATATCGGAGAAAAAATGGCACAATTCCCTGGAGACCCGCTGAAATCAGCGTACAAGACCAAAACAACGTAGGAGACCGGTATGTCAGCCTTGCCCAATGACTTGCGCACCTTTGCCCTGAACGACACAGACAGCCAAGAAACCCGAGAGTGGATGGACGCTTTGTCCGCCGTGATCCAAGCCGAGGGCCCCGAGCGTGCCCATTACTTATTAGAGCAACTGCTGGAACATGCCCGCGAAAACAGCATCGACATGCCGTTTTCCGCCAACACGGGCTATGTCAACACCATCGAACCCGATCAAGAGGAGCGTTGCCCGGGAAACATCGAGATCGAAGAGCGTTTGCGGGCTTATATGCGTTGGAACGCCATGGCCATGGTGGTCAAAGCCAATCGCCACAACCCGGCCGATGGCGGTGATTTGGGTGGCCACATCGGCTCGTTTGCCTCCTTGGCCCATATGTTTGGTGCGGGTTTCAACCATTTTTGGCATGCGGAGAGCGAAAACCATGGCGGCGATTTGCTCTACATCCAAGGCCACGTGTCCCCGGGTGTGTATGCGCGGGCTTATTTGGAAGGCCGCTTGACCGAAGAGCAATTGCTCCACTTCCGCCAAGAGGTGGATGGCAAGGGCTTGTCGAGCTACCCCCATCCCAAACTCATGCCCGAGTTCTGGCAGTTCCCCACCGTGTCGATGGGCCTGGGGCCATTGATGGCGATTTACCAGGCCCGCTTTTTGAAGTATTTGCATGCGCGCGGCATTGCCAACACCGAAAACCGCAAAGTCTGGGTGTTTTGCGGTGATGGTGAGATGGACGAGGTGGAGTCGCTGGGCGCGATTGGCTTGGCCGCGCGCGAAAAGCTCGACAACCTGATCTTCGTGATCAATTGCAATTTGCAGCGTTTGGACGGACCGGTGCGCGGCAACGGCAAGATCATCCAAGAGTTGGAAAGCGAATTCCGTGGCGCAGGCTGGAATGTCCTCAAGTTGATCTGGGGCAGCAATTGGGACCCCTTGATCGCGCGCGACAAAGACGGCGCATTGCGCCGCATCATGATGGAAACCGTGGACGGCGATTACCAAGCCTTCAAGGCCAACGACGGCGCTTTTGTGCGCAAGCATTTCTTTGGTCGCGACCCGCGCACCCTGGAGATGGTGGCCAAGATGAGCGACGACGACATTTGGAATTTGCGCCGGGGCGGCCACGACCCGCAAAAGGTTTATGCCGCTTATGCAGCCGCGGTCAAGCACAAAGACCAGCCCACGGTGTTGCTCATCAAAACCGTCAAAGGCTTTGGCATGGGCTCGTCGGGTGAGGGCAAAAACACAGTGCACCAAACCAAAAAGCTCACCGACGAAGACATCAAAGCGTTTCGCGACCGCTTCAACATCCCCATTCCCGACAGCGAGTTGGGCAAACTGCCTTTCTACAAACCGGCCGAAGACACGCCAGAGATGCGCTACCTGCACGAGCGCCGCAAAGCCCTGGGCGGCTACTTGCCGCACCGGCGCACCAAGGCCGATGAGCAGTTCACCGTGCCAGCTTTGGAGACCTTCAAGGCCATCACCGATCCGACCGCCGAAGGGCGCGAGATCTCCACCACCCAAGCCTATGTGCGCTTTCTCACCCAGCTGCTGCGCGACCAAGCGATCGGCCCTCGGGTGGTGCCCATCTTGGTGGACGAGGCCCGCACCTTTGGCATGGAAGGCTTGTTCCGCCAGATCGGCATTTACAACCCCGATGGCCAACAGTACACACCGGTGGACAAAGACCAGGTCATGTACTACCGCGAGGACAAAGCGGGACAAATTTTGCAAGAAGGCATCAATGAAGCCGGTGGCATGAGCAGTTGGATCGCGGCCGCGACCTCCTACTCGACCAATAACCGCATCATGATTCCGTTCTACGTCTATTACTCGATGTTTGGTTTCCAGCGCATCGGTGACCTGGCCTGGGCCGCTGGCGATATGCAAGCACGCGGCTTTTTGTTGGGCGGCACCTCCGGGCGCACCACGCTCAACGGCGAAGGCTTGCAACACGAAGACGGCCACAGCCACATCTTGGCGGGCACCATTCCCAACTGCATCAGCTACGACCCCACCTTCGCCCATGAAGTGGCCGTCATCATGCAGCATGGTTTGAAGCGCATGGTGGAAAAACAAGAAAACGTTTTCTACTACCTCACCCTGCTCAACGAAAACTACCCCATGCCGGGCTTGGCCGCTGGCAGCGAAGCGCACATCATCAAGGGCATGTACCTGTTGCAAGCGGCAGAAGGCGCTAAAAAGCTGCCTCGGGTGAACCTGCTGGGTTCGGGCAGCATCTTGCGCGAGTCCATGGCCGCGCGCGAATTACTGGCCGCCGATTGGGGGGTGGCCGCCAATGTGTGGAGCTGCCCCAGCTTCAACGAATTGGCCCGCGACGGAGCCCAAGCCGAGCGCTGGAACCTCATGCACCCGACCGAGACGGCGCGCCCATCCTTCGTGAGCGAGCAGTTGTCCGCGCACGATGGCCCGGTGGTGGCATCGACCGATTACATGAAGTCGTATGCCGAGCAAATTCGCGCTTACATCCCGGCGGGCCGTGTTTACAAAGTGCTGGGCACCGATGGCTTTGGCCGCAGCGACTTCCGCAGCAAACTGCGTGAGCATTTTGAAATCAACCGCCACTACATCGTGGTGGCCGCCCTCAAGGCCTTGAGCGAATCTGGCACGGTGCCGGTGGCCAAAGTGGCCGAGGCCATCGCCCGCTATGGCCTGCAAGCCGACAAGACCAACCCCCTTTACGCTTAAACCCAGACGGAGACAAGAAATGGCGATGATGGATGTGACGGTCCCCGACATTGGGGACTTTGATGAAGTGGCCGTGATCGAATTGCTGGTCAAAGTGGGGGACACGGTCAAGGCCGAACAAAGCCTGATCACGGTGGAAAGCGACAAAGCCTCGATGGAAATCCCATGCTCACACGCGGGCGTGGTCAAAGAGATCAAGGTCAAACTCGGTGACAAGGTCAAACAAGGTTCGGTGGTGGTGGTGCTCGACGCGGCCGGGGCTGCTGCCGCACCCGCAGCCGCCAGCGCGCCAGCGGTCGCCGCAGCGGCCCCAGCGCCTGCACCTGCTGCCGCGCCTGTGTCCGCCGCAACGCCCGCACCTGCACCCGTGGTGGCCAGCGCACCTGCACCGGCCATGCCCACGCATGCACCCAGCCAAAACCCAGCCACAGGCCTGCCCCATGCATCGCCATCGATCCGCAAGTTGGCGCGCCAATTGGGCGTGCCCTTGGCAGAGGTCAAAGGCACGGGCACCAAGGGCCGCATCACCGAAGAGGATGTGCAGGCCTTCACCCGCTCGGTGATGGCGGGCGACACCCGCACCCAGGCCCAAGCGGCCAAAGCCCCGGCGGGTGGCGACGGCGCAGCCCTGGGTTTGATCCCCTGGCCCAAGGTGGACTTTGCCAAGTTCGGCCCCATCGAGCGCAAGGAGATGGGCCGCATCAAGAAAATCAGCGCGGCCAACTTGCTGCGCAACGCCATCATGATCCCGTCGGTCACCAACCACGACGATGCTGACATCACCGACCTCGAAGCATTCCGGGTGCTGACCAACAAAGAAAACGAAAAGAGCGGCATCAAGGTGACCATGCTGGCGTTTTTGATCAAGGCCTGTGTCGCCGCCCTCAAAAAATACCCCGAGTTCAACAGCTCGCTCGATGGTGATGCCTTGGTCTTCAAGAACTATTGGCACATCGGTTTTGCCGCCGACACGCCCAATGGCTTGATGGTGCCTGTCATCAAAGATGCCGACAAAAAAGGCGTTTTGCAAATCAGCCAAGAAATGTCGGAGCTGGCCAAGAAAGCCCGCGAGGGCAAGCTAAGCCCAGCTGAAATGTCGGGTGCGACCTTCACCATCTCCAGCCTGGGCGGCATTGGTGGGCGTTACTTCACCCCCATCATCAATGCGCCCGAAGTGGCCATCTTGGGTGTGTGCAAAAGCACCATGGAGCCGGTGTGGGACGGCAAAGCCTTTGTGCCGCGTTTGATGTTGCCGCTGAGCCTGACCTGGGATCACCGCGTGATCGACGGCGCGGCCGCGGCCCGCTTCAATGTCTACCTGGGCCAAATCCTGGGCGACTTCCGCCGCGTATTGCTTTGATAGCGAGAACACCATGGCACTGTTAGACATACAAGTACCCGACATCGGCGACTTCGATGAAGTGGCCGTCATTGAATTGCTGGTCAAACCGGGTGACACCATCCGCGCCGAGCAAAGCCTGATCACGGTCGAGAGCGACAAAGCGTCGATGGAAATCCCCTCTTCACACGCGGGTGTGGTCAAAGAGATCAAGGTCAAGCTGGGCGACAAGGTCAAGCAAGGTTCGGTGGTGGTGGTGCTCGAAGCCGCAGCGGCGGCTCCCAGCGCTGCGGCACCTTCTGCCGCTCCATCCGCAGCCCCATCTGCAGCCCCATCAGCGCCAGCGCCTGCTGCCAGCCCCGCAACCAGCCCTGCTGCCGCTGCCGCACCTGTGGCCGCAGCCCCTGCCAGCAGCTATGCAGGCAGCGTGGACTTGGAATGCGATGTGCTGGTTTTGGGCGGTGGCCCGGGCGGCTACAGCGCGGCGTTTCGCGCGGCCGATTTGGGCCTCAATGTGGTCATCGTCGAGCGCTATGCCCAGCTGGGCGGCGTGTGTTTGAACGTGGGTTGCATCCCCTCCAAAGCCTTGCTGCATGTGGCAGCGGTGATGGACGAAGTGGCCCACATGGCCGACTTGGGGGTGGACTTTGGCAAGCCCGTGGTCAACATCGACAAGCTGCGCGGCCACAAAGAAAAAGTCATTGGCAAACTCACCGGTGGTTTGGCGGCCATGGCCAAAATGCGCAAGGTCACCACCGTGCGCGGGTTTGGCCATTTTGTCGGCAGCCACCATGTGGAAGTGGAAGAAACCACTGGCACTGGCCAAGACAAAACCGGCAGCAAAAAAGTCATTGGCTTTAAAAACTGCATCATCGCCACCGGCTCGCAAGCGGTGCATTTGCCCTTCATGCCCGACGACCCGCGCGTGGTCGACAGCACCGGTGCCTTGGCCCTCAAAGAAGTGCCCAAGCGCATGCTGATCTTGGGCGGCGGCATCATCGGTTTGGAGATGGGCACGGTGTACAGCACGCTGGGCGCACGCTTGGACGTGGTGGAAATGATGGACGGCCTGATGCAAGGCGCTGACCGCGACTTGGTCAAGGTGTGGCAAAAAATGAATGCCCACCGCTTTGACCACATCATGCTCAACACCAAGACAGTGTCTGCCAAAGCTTTGCCCGAGGGCATTGAGGTGACTTTCGCCCCAGCGCAAGAGGGTGGCACGGCCCCCGCACCCCAGGTGTATGACTTGGTGCTGCAAGCCGTGGGCCGCACGCCCAACGGCAAGAAATGCGGTGCTGACAAAGCCGGTGTGGCCGTGACCGAGCGCGGTTTCATCAACGTCGACATCCAAATGCGCACCAATGTGCCGCACATCTTTGCCATTGGCGACATCGTGGGCCAGCCCATGCTGGCGCACAAGGCGGTGCACGAGGCCCATGTGGCGGCTGAAGTCATCGCCGGTGAGTTGCAAGGCAACCCCGAGTTGGCGGCGGCTGCGTTCAACGCGCGTGTCATCCCCAGCGTCGCCTACACCGACCCCGAAGTGGCTTGGGTGGGTCTCACCGAAGACCAGGCCAAAGCGCAAGGCATCAAGGTCAAAAAGGGTTTGTTCCCTTGGACGGCTTCAGGCCGCGCCATCGCCAATGGCCGCGACGAAGGTGTGACCAAGCTGTTGTTCGATGACTCGCCCGAAGCCCATGGCCACGGCAAGATCTTGGGCGGCGGCATCGTGGGCACGCACGCGGGCGACATGATCGGCGAGATCGCGCTGGCCATTGAGATGGGTGCCGACGCGGTGGACATTGGCAAAACCATACACCCTCACCCCACGCTGGGCGAGAGCATTGGCATGGCCGCTGAAGTGGCGCATGGCAGTTGCACCGACTTGCCACCGGCCCGCAAATAAGTGCGGGTCAGGGATGATGGGCCCATGACGGGCCCGCTTCTCTACACCTACCGCCGCTGCCCCTACGCCATGCGGGCCCGCATGGCATTGCTGCAAGCGGGTATTGCCTACCAAGCGGTCGAAATTTCTTTGCGCGACAAGCCCGCGCACATGTTGGCGCTGTCACCCAAAGGCACCGTGCCCGTCTTGGTGTTGGGCAAGGGCCAGGTGTTGGAAGAAAGCCTGGACATCATGCGATGGGCTTTTGCGCAAACCGCCGATGACCAGGCTTGGTGGGCCAGGGCGCAAACGCCGCTTTTGCAAAGCCTGTGGGCCACTTGCGATGGGGTTTTCAAACACCATTTGGACCGTTACAAATACCCGCAACGTTTCACAGATGCCCAGGGGCTTGAGCACCACCGGGCCCAAGCGGTTACGGTTTTGTTGGAGCCGCTGGAGCAGGCCTTGCAGGGCTTGGATCATTTGGGTGGCGCATCGCCGTGCGCGGCGGACATGGGTATTTTTCCGTTTGTGCGGCAGTTGGCTGCGGTGCAGCCCGAGTGGTTTCAAGCCTTGCCCTTGCCCCGGGTCAAGGCCTGGTTGGCCACTTGGTTGGCCCATCCGCTGTTTGTGGCAGCGATGGCCAAAACACCGATGGCAACCCCGTAGCGGCCATGGGTGCCCCTCAAGGGGTTTTGGGTCGTGCGGTTCGTTTGGGTTTTTGTTGGCGCAACAGGCGCTCTGCATCGGCTTGCTGGCCAAGTTTGAGCCACTGCGCAAATTCAACTGGGGTTTCCAGGGTGACGCGCCCCAAAGCGCCCGAGCGAAAGTCATGGATCACCAGGTCAGCGGCTTTGGCGGTGTTCAATCGCCCACCGCTTTGCACCGCACCGCGTTGGCGCGCAATGGCTTGCAGCAATTCTTCGTCGCTGTGTTGGACCACATCGGCCATCTTGTAGCGCTGCGCCAAATTTTGGGGGTAGTGGGTCAGCAGGTAATGCAGCAACTCCAGGGCCACCTCTTGCTCGTCAAAGGCGTTCACACCCACCGCCCCGCTGGCGGCCAAGTTATAGCCGCTTTGCGCCACGATGATTCGCGGCCACAAAACGCCTGGGGTGTCGTAGATGTAGAAGTCATCGGCCAAGCTGATGCGCTGCTCCACCTTGGTCACCCCGGCCTCGTCACCGGTCTTGGCCGCGCGCTGCCCCTTGAGGGTGTTGATCAGGGTGGACTTGCCCACGTTGGGAATGCCGCACATCAACACCCGCATGGGCTTGACCATGCCGCCCCGCAAAGGGGCCAGCGTTTGACAAGCCTGGATCAGGGCTTTGGCGGGTGATGCCATGCTGGTGTCCAGGGCCAGCGCGCGCACGCCGGGCTGTGCGTTGTAGTGGGCGAGCCAATCTTGGGTGCGCTGGGCATCGGCCAGGTCTTGCTTGCTCAACACCTTGAGGGTCGGTTTGCCCTGGATCAAATCGCTGAGCATGGGGTTGGCGCTCGAGCCTGGCAAGCGCGCGTCCAACATTTCGATGACCACATCGATGTCTTTGATGCGCTCCCCAATCGCTTTGCGCGTGAGGTGCATGTGGCCGGGAAACCATTGAATCGCCATGAAAAATTTGTGTCCAAGCAGCGTGAATGCGCTGATTTTCGTTCACTTTGCACAGGCCCTGTGCCCGCCATCCCATGGTGTAAGCTGTGGCCCACATTCAAACAGGTCCCACCAGGAGTGCGCATGGGCGACTACACCAATATGTCGGCTTATTACGATGTCATCATGACATCGGGTTACTACGACTACGATCAAATCGTCAGCCAATTGATGCAACAAGCCAACTTTCGCCGTGTCCTGGAAATTGGTTGTGGCACGGGCTTGATCATCGAGGCATTGGCCAAGCGCCGCCCTGATGTGGAGATCGCTGGCATTGACCTGACCCAAGCCATGCTCGATATTGCCCAAGCGCGCCTCAAGGGCTTTCCCAATGTGAGTTTGGCCCGAGAAAACGTGACAAACATGCAATTGAGCCACCCCTACGAGGTGGCTTTCTCTTATGGCGGTGTCTGGTATTTCGTCATCGATGGCGACAAAGAGCCCTTCATGGTCAGCCACATTTCCGACGAACAGGGCAACTTGGAAGGCCTGGCCCGCGTGGCGGCCCACATCTCGCCAGGGGGACAGTTGTTATTGGGCATCCAAGGGCCGCACCACAATTACCAAAAGCCCATCTCCAACGGCATGGTCTATGGGCAGCAAATTGACCCGCATCCGCACGGCTTTGTCAAACACTACTTCTTGGACGATGGCCCCCAGCGCGTGATGGCCCAAACCGTTCAATACCGCACCTATAACTTCGCCCAAGCCTTGGCCATGATGGAAGATGTGGGCCTGCATTTTCTGAGCGAATCGCGCAAGGGCCCACAGTTCTTGGCCTTTTCCAAATCCAACGCCTGAGCGGGTGACCCACTTCATGTCTTCAAAGCCGCCTATTTTTTTCATCGGTGTGGGCAACATGGGCAACCCCATGGCCGCCAATTTGCTCAAAGCCGGTTACCCCTTGACGGTGTTCGACCGGGTCAATGACAAAGCCGCCAATTTGCTGGCGCAAGGCGCCCATTGGGCCAACGATGTGCACCAAGGCATGGCCCAGGCAAAGGTGGTGATGGCCTCATTGCCCGGCCCGGCCCAGGTGCAAGAGGTGATGCTGGGTGAAGCCGGTGTGATGGCCGCACTCAGGCCCGGCATGGCGGTGATTGACACCTCCACCAGTGCGGTCGACTTGGTGCGGCAATTGGCCGACTTGGCCCGGCAGAGTGGGGCCGATTTTTTGGAAGCACCCGTGACCAATGCGGTCGACTTTGCGGCCTTGGGCCGTTTGTCGATCTTTGTCGGTGGCGACGAATCGGTTTTCAAGCAGCACCAACCGATTTTTGATGTGTTGGGCGAAAAAATATTCCATGTGGGCCAGCACGGCAACGGGGCCACCATCAAATTGCTCACCAACCTGTTGTGGTTTGTCAGTGCCGCCGCCATTGGCGAGGGCTTGATGATGGGTGCCAAGGCAGGCATTCCTTTGAACACCGTGTGGGAGGCCATCAAATCCAGCGCAGGCAACAGTTGGGTGGCACAGCACGATGTGCCCTCCATTTTTGCGGGTCACTACGACCCCAGTTTTTCGCTGGCCCTGTGTTGCAAGGATTTGGGTTTGATCAACCAAGTGGCCCAGTCGCAAGGGTATGAATTGACCATGGGTGCTTTGGCCCAAAAGGTGTTTCAACAAGCCATGCAAACCTACGGGCCCGAGGCGGGCGAGTTGCACGTGGTGCGCTTGCTGGAAGAGCGGGCCGGTTTGCTGCTGCGCCCGCCCAACGGCCAAGCTTGGGGCAGTGAACCAACACCGACTTGATGGATCTCTTAGCACCATGAAGCCATCCGTTCAAAGCGCCTTGATGCGCCAAGCCCATGAGCACATGCCCCAAGGCGTGGCCGAAAACTACCGCTATTGGGGCGATGAGCAAACGGTTTTTTTGCAAAGCGCCAAGGGTTGCCGCATCACCGATGTCGATGGCAAAACGCATGTGGACTTTCGGCTCGGCTACGGCCCCATCATCTTGGGTTACCGCGATGAGCGGGTGGATGCGGCCGTGGTCGATCAAATTCAGCGCGGTGGCACGGTCACTGGTTTTTCCACCGCCTTGGATGCCCAGGTGGTGCAACAGGTCAAGGCCTTGTGCCCACAGATCGACAAGATGCGCTTTGCCAATTCCGGCACCGAGGCCGTGATGGGTGCATTGAGAACCGCCCGAGGTTTCACCGGGCGCAAGCGCATCGCCATGGTCGAGGGCGGTTTCCACGGGCTTTTTGACGAGGTGATGTGGAAGTCTGACATTGAAAACTGGGACCCCAGTGGCACCAGCCCTCCCCAGGTCATTCCGTTTGGCGCAGGCATTGCACAAAACACCCGCGCCTTGGTCGACATCATTGGCCTCAATGATGCCGCAGCTCTGGAGCAGTTGTTTGTTCAACGTGGCGAAGAACTCGCCTGCGTCATTTTGGAGCCCATCATTGGCAATGCGGGCAGCATTTCAGCCACACCGGCTTGGTTGCAACGCCTGCGCGACCTGTGCCACCAACACGGGGCATTGCTGATCTTGGATGAAGTGAAAACCGGTTTTCGCGTCGCTGCGGGCGGCGCACAGGCTTTGTATGGCATCCATGCCGACCTGACCACCTTTGCCAAAGCCATGGGCAATGGCTACCCGGTGGCCGCTTTTGGCGGTCGCGCCGATGTGATGGATGTGGTGGGCTCGCACCCTGGCGGTGTGGTGCACGGTGGCACCTATACGGCCAATATGGTGGCACTGCGCGCAGCCCATGCCACCTTGGACATTTTGACCCACACCGATGCACTGCAAACCATTGACCGGGTGGGACTGCAAATCAAAGCGTTGTTGGGCCGCGTGTTCACCCAAGCCGGTGTGCCCCATGCCTTTGCCGGGCCACCCGCCATGCTGGGCATCCATTTCACCCCCGACGTGCCGCAAACCTACCGCGATTGGCGCAAGACCAACAGCGACTTGTACCGCCGATTCGCCTGGCAAATGATCGACCATGGCGTGATGCTCGAACCCGATTCCCGCGAACCCTGGTTCCTGTGCGAATCGCATGCCGATGTGGATTTGGCCTGGCTCGAAGACATGGCCACGCGGTCCATTCAAAACGCTTTGGGCTGAGTCCCGCGCCGGACCGCGAAAGTTTCAAGCTGCGCCAAAATGAGCGGTGTGAACGCGCCAAACACCATGCCAAACGATGAGCGTTTGATTCGCGGGCTGGGCTTTTACGTCCAAGATACAGCCCTGCCGGGTGCCTTGCACGCGGCTTTTGTGCGCAGCGACCATGCGCATGCAAAGGTGTTGGACATGGACGCTTCGCAAGCCCTGGCCTTGCCCGGTGTGGTGGCCGTGTGGCAAGCCCGCGATGTGCAAAACGTGCCCACACCCGGTGTGAACCCTTTGTGGCCATTGTTGCTGGATGTGCCCATGCCTTTGCTGGCCGACACCCAAGTCGAACACGTAGGCCAAGCGCTGGCCATGGTGTTGGCCCACGATGCCCACACCGCCCAAGCGGCGGCCGACTTGGTGATGGTGTCTTTGCAGCCCCTCAAAGCCTGGGGCGATGCCGACCCCGATTCCCCCGTGGTGGCCCGCTTTGAGCACCGCTTTGGCGATGCGTCTGTCAAAGGGGCCACACAGGTCAGCGTGGATTTGAAGGTGCCACGTGTGCTGGCCATGGCCATGGAGCCGCGCGCTTGTGTGGCCCAGTGGCAAGCTTCGGCGCAGCGTTTGCAAGTGTGCTTGGGCAGCCAAACCCCATCGCGCGCCCAATCTGATTTGGCCCGTGCACTGGGCTTGGCGCTGGCCCAGGTGCAGGTGTTGTCGCCCGATGTGGGCGGTGCTTTTGGGGCCAAGGCGTCCATCACCCCAGAAGACATTTTGGTGGCCTTGGCCGCACACCGCCTGGCCACCACCGTGCAGTGGAAAGCCAGCCGCTCGGAGGAATTTTTGTCGGGGCAACATGGCCGGGGCGCGCAATTGCATGCCCAGTTGTCGGTCGATGCGAATGGGCAATTGGTGTCTTTGCAGGCGCAATTGCAATATGCCTTGGGTGCCTGGTTGCCGTTTTCTGCCTTGGTGCCCATGCGCAATGCCGCGCGCATTTTGCCGGGGCCTTACCGCGTGCCCAACGGACACATCGAGAGCCAAGCGCGCCGCGCCCACACCGCCCCGGTGGGCATCTACCGTGGGGCGGGTCGGCCCGAGGCCGCCTTGCTGATGGAGTCCTTGATCGACAGGGCCGCACGCCGCTTGGGCATGGACCCGGTGCAATTGCGCCGCATCAACTTGGTGCCCGCCCAAGCCATGCCGCATGCGACACCCACCGGAGAGACCTTGGATTCGGGGGACTTTCCCCAATTGCTGGACATGGCTTGCGAGCGCTTTGGCTATTCCCAAGAGCGTGCTTGGCAAAGCGAGCGCCGCGCCAAAGGCGAGTGGGTGGGCTTGGGCGTGGCCATGTATGTGGAGCCCTGCGGCCAAGGGTGGGAGAGCGCCCGCGTGACCTGGCATGCCAATGGCGATGTCACGGTGGCCAGCGGCAGCCCAGACCAGGGCCAAGGCCATGCCCTCACCTTTGGCCAATTGGCCGCCACCCAATTGAAGGTGCCATTGGCGCGAGTGCAGGTGCTGATGGGCGACACCGATCTGTGCCCCCCCGGTATCGGGGCTTTGGCCAGCCGCAGCAGCGCGATCGGTGGCAGTGCCGTGCTCCTGGCTTGCCGCGATGTGCTGGCCCAGCGCGCCCAAGGCCTGGCTTTGCCGCTCACGGCCCAGGCCCGCTTTGATTCGCAAGAGGCCTGGGCCAGTGGTTGTGTCATGGTGCGCATGTCGATCGATGTGGCAACCGGTCAGCCGCGCATCGAACGCCTGCTGTGGGTGGACGATGCCGGTGTGGCTTTGCAGCCCGACCTGGTGCAAGGTCAACTCATCGGTGGTGCGGCCCAGGGCATCGGCCAGGCCTTGATGGAGCAACTGGTGTATGACAGCGAGGGTCAACTTTTGACGGGTTCCTTGATGGACTACGCCGTCCCCCGGGCCGACGACATGCCCCCGATAGAACTGCATGCCATGCACACCCCCAGCCCCTTGAATCCCTTGGGTGCCAAGGGCGTGGGCGAGGCGGGTTGCATTGGTGTGCCTGCCGCTATCATGGGCGCTGCCCGAGATGCTTTGTCGCCCTTGGGCGAGGTGGATTTGCAATTGCCTTTGCGAGCCGAACAACTGTGGCAGGCCCTGCAAACGGCATCCAATGGAGACAAACCTTGAATTACAAAAAATCAGAAGCCAAAGAGTACGCCCGCGAGCACCTGGTGGGTGTGTGGGCCGCCAACCTCACGCCGTTTGACGACCAAGGTCGATTGGACGAGGCGGCTTATCGCGACAACTTGCGCCACTGGATCCGCGACCTGCAACTCGGTGGTTTGTTCATCGCGGGCAAGCAAGCCGAATTTTTTTCCATGTCGCTGGCCGACCGCAAAAAACTCATGGAAATCGCCGTGGACGAAGCCCGCTTGGCAGGCAACCGGGGCGGCGTGGGGCACTGCGGCATCATCACCTCTTGCTCAGACACCCAACTCGACACCGTGTTGGAGTTGGCCCAGCACTCGCAAGACATCGGGGCCGACTACATCATCGTGCACAGCCCCGTGCTGCACTTTGGCGCGGACACCGATGACACCATTTACGAGTACTACCGCTATTTGTCCGAGCAGGTCCAACTGGGCATGGCCATGTGGAACCACCCCGACTGTGGCTACACCATGTCGCCGGAGTTGTGCAACCGCATCGCCGATTTGCCCAATGTGGTGGCCATCAAATACAGCAGCGAGCGGGCCCACTACATCCGCCTGACCGAATTGGCGGGTCACAAAATCCATGTCAGCAACCCCTCGGAGGAGGAGTGGTTGGACAACATCATCGAGCTGAACTGGAAGCTTTATTTGTGCTCGACCCCGCCTTTTTTGTTGCAAACCAAAAAAGACCAGCGCATGAACGAATACACCCGCTTGGCCTTTGCCGGTGACCATGCGGCGGCCCGCAAAGTGCGCGACAGCCTGGAGCCGGTGCGCCAAGCCTTCAAGGCGAGCAAACCCAAGGGCAAGCCCCAGGCCCATGCCAAATGTTGGCAAGAGCAATTGGGTCAACATGGGGGGCAGGTTCGCCGCCCCTTGCTGCAACTGACCGATGCCGAACGCGCCCAGGTGGTGAGCGCGTTTGCCCAAAGTGGTTTGCAACGTTGACAGGCCGCGCCATGAACGACAGCCCGCGTTTGAGCGCCACCCATTACAGCGCACCCTTGAACTTTTCCCAGTGGGTGCAAGCGCACTCGGAAGAGCTCAAGCCGCCGGTCGGTAACCAGCAAATTTGGAAAAACTCAGACCTGATTTGCACCGTGGTGGGCGGCCCCAACCAACGCACCGATTTCCACGACGACCCTTTTGAAGAGTATTTCCACCAGTTCAAGGGCCAAGCTTCGGTGCTGATTGCCGACAGGGGAAAGTTTGAGCGCATCCAACTGCGCGAGGGCGATGTGTTTTTGTTGCCAGCCCATGTGCGCCACTCTCCCCAGCGGCCTGAGCCCGGCAGTTTGTGCACCGTGATCGAACGGTCCCGGCCTGTGGGCGTGGTGGATGCTTTTGAGTGGTACTGCGCGCATTGCGGCGGCATGGTGGCGCGGCGCGAAATCCAATTGCAAAGCATTGTGGAAGACTTGCCCAAGGCCTTTGCCTCGTTTTACGACACCCCAGAGGCCGATCGCCATTGCCCCAACTGTGGCCACATCCACGCCGGGCGCGACTGGCAAAGCTGGCACCAGCACTTGGCCAAGCACCATGCCGTTTGAGGCCGTCAGCGCTTGACAAATCGCAGGGTGAAGCGGTCGCTCTCGCCGATGGCTTGGAACTTGGCCCGGTCCACATCCTTCATGCGGTAGGTGGGCGGCAAAGACCAAACCCCCTCGGGGTGGTCTTTGGTGTCTTTGGGGTTGGCATTGACCTCGGATCGGCCAGTGAGATGAAACCCATTGGCCTCGATCAAGGCAATCGCGACATCTTCTCGCACATAGCCCGAGGCCATTTGCTGCGCCTGGCTGCGGTCGGTGCGCCCCCGGTGGTCCACGATGCCCAGCACGCCGCCGGGCTTGAGGGCCTTGTGAAATGCGCGCAAGGATTCCACCACTTCTTCGCGCTCCATCCAGTTGTGCAGGTTGCGAAAGCTGATGACCACATCGGCGCTGCCCGCAGGCGCAATCGGGTGGTTGTCAGCCCGAAATGCCGTCACCTGCACCCGGTCATAGAGTTGGGGTTCGGCCTTGAGGCGCTCCAATAATTTTTGGTGGTCTGGGATGTATTGCGGCAAAGACTGATCGCGGTTGGCAGCGATGTAGCGCCCTTTTTCGCGCAACCACGGGGCCAATATCTCCAGGTAATAACCGCCACTGCCCGGCAAAATTTCGACCACGGTGTGGTGCGCTTGGATGCCAAAAAACGCCAGCGTTTCAGCCGGGTGTCGATGCGGGTCGCGCACCACATTGGCAGGGCTGCGCTGCGGGCCGGACAGCAAGGCTTGAAAAGTGGCCAGGTCTTGCGCCTGGGCGGGCGCAGCCCAGCTCAAAGCCAGGCAGCCCAAAGCGGCACTGATCAGGGCAAACCGGCGGTGGAAAAAATGGTTCATTGGCATAGGGGCTCGCAAGGTGGAAGGGGCATGCTAACAAACAAGTTCGCCGCCTGTGTGAACCCATGCTGGCTGGGTCGGCATGCGTTGAAAAGGGTTCTTTTTGACCGTTTAATTTGTAAAAAATTAAATTTAAAGTGCTCTTCTTTTGACATTCATGGGGGTTTTGTTTCATATTTTCTGGCTCAAGCCGATACTGTTGTGCCACCAGCGAAATGGGGTGGCCATTTCAATGCCACGGAAAAACAATGGATCGCTCCTTACTCAAATTGCTGCTCATCTCGGCCTTGTCGGCCGCGTTGGTCGTGCCATTGTTTTTTTATTCACGCAGCTTGATGCGCCAGGCCGAGCAAGCTGTGGCCGCAGCGAAAGCCGCTGAAGAGGCCGCGGACGAGGCCCACAAATCTGAGCGCAGCGGCCACACCGATGCGGGCAGCGATACAAGCCATGCACAGGCCGACCAAGACACACACAAAGATGCACACGGGACTGCGGCCAGAGCTGACGCTGCCTCGGGTGACAAACCCAGCCCCGCGCAGGCCGTGGCGGAAGCGGCCACCGACAAGGCCCAGGACGATGACGCAGGCCAAGTTTATAAACCCCCGCTGTTTGGCAGTTGCAAGCGCTTGTTCCAGCAATTGCAAAAGCGCGAGGTGGCCGAGGGCGAATACAAGGCTTTTGCATTTGCCTTTGATGGCAAAGTGGCCAACTGCGCCGACTATGTCTCCAACAAGAGCATGCGCCACGCGCGTGCGGTGGTGTTGAAAAATTGTCAGGAAGATCGGCACGACAAGCGGTATGTGCCCTGCCTTTTGTATGAAGTCCAATGAGCACAGGGAAACGGTGATGAACTGTCTGCAATGCCACAACCCCTTGCCGGTGACCGCAAATTTTTGCGGCAAATGTGGGACCACGGTCCCCGGCAAGAACAAAAAACCCATCGCCAAGGCGCTTGACGATGCGCCAGAAGATGACGCGCCTGCCAAAGAAGAGGGCATCGACCTGTTGGCCTATGTGAAGCACCAAAAGGCCACCATCCCTGGGCAAACGGAGCCCGATCAAGCAGAAGTCGAGCTGGCCGTTGCGCCACAGGCCTCGGCCGAGCCTGCCCCCCAGGCGCCAGCCGCAGACAAGGCCGTGAGCGAGGCAGCGGTCCAGTTGATGGATGACTTGAAGGCGCAAATCGATGCCGTTGGCATCTCTGCACCCGTCAAGGCCCACATGATTGCCCCTGAATTTGAGCCGCCAGCACCAGCGCCTGCACCAGCGGCAGCGGCAGCGGTGGCCCCTGCCAACTTGCCGCCCGAGCTGGCCGCCCAATGGCAAGACATGATGAAAGAGCTGCGCGAGCGCATGGAAGTGTGGTCGCAGCAAGTGGCCGTTGCCACCGACCGCAGCGACCAGTTGGAGCCCATGCGCGCTTGGCACGATGTGCAAGATGTGTTGGAGGTGCAAGGCCGTCAGTTGCAAGACCTGATGGGCCACATCCAAGGTTTGGCCGCCAACGAACAGGTGCAGGCCTTGCGGGAGCAGGTCCAACAATGGCAAGCCGACAACGAGCGGGCGCGGCAAGAAGAGGCGCAAAAAATCCCACAAGTTGAATCCAACCTGGTCGTCTACCAAAACGAACAAATGCAAGCCCTGGGGCAATTGCAACAAGAGTTGCGTGCGTTTGCGCTGGCCGGGGCCCAATCCGCAGGCCGCTTGATGGCCATTGAGCAAGCGGTTTCTCAATTGCAGTCGCGCTTGGGTGTCGAGCCTGGCCATGCCGTGCCACCCGTGGCCGCTTTGGCATCGGTGCAAGCCGCGCCGTCCGCCCCAGCCGCGCAAGCCGTGTCCACCCAGATGGTGGTGACCGAACCGCTGGAAAAGGTCGAGCGTGTGTCCAGCTCAAGCCCCAAGCCTGCCTGGGTCAATGGTTTGATGGTGGGGGCCATTGTGGTGGTGCTGGTGTTGACAGCGGTGTTGGCCGGTATGGCGGTCTATAACCTCATGTCCTACAGCAGCTTGAAGGCCAGCGCCAGCGCCGGTGCCAGCGCCAAAGCCAAGCCCGAACGCGCTGAGCGGGCCAAGGATGCGCACCCATGATTTGCGGTCAATGTCGGTTGATCAACCCATCTGACAATTTGTTTTGTCAGAACTGTGGCTCGGAGTTGTCCATTCCGGAGCGCTTGGCCAGCCCCATGTTCACCAAGGCCAACACGATGGACAACAACTCCATTTTGTTGACCCGCAACCATTGGTTGGTGCGCTGGGATTTGTGGTTGCCGTTTATTTTGGTGGCCTTGGTGGGTGCCTTGCTGCGCTGGCCGGTTTGGGGTGTGGCAGCGGTATTGGTGCTGGGATTGGTGTTTTCATACTACCTGTCCGAGCGGATTTTGCGCATTGTCCATTTGTCCATCCCGGTGGAGTTGATGGACCAGCAAATCATTGCCTATGGCCCGGCCAACACCAGCAGCCGCTGGTTGATGCCCAACGGTGTCTTGTATTTGCTGGGCAATGGGTTCTTCTACAAATCCATCAGCGACGATGACCGCTCGGCCTTCCACCACGTTCAGCTCAGTGCCATCACCAAGGTCAGCGTCAAGCACGGCATGGGTTGGTTGGGCGACTGGCACTGCCTGTGCATCGAAATCGCCAACGAGCGCAAGCTGCGCTTTGTGGTGCACAAGTCAGCGGTGTGGACGGCTTTGCTGCACATGGTGCGCAAGCATTGAAGGCTTAATCAGCCAAAGGCTCTTGCGACCAAGGCGCCACACAGTCTTCATACGCCGCCACTTGGCGCACAAACCCGGCTTGTTGCATGCTCAAACCCAGTCGTTCAAAGCCTGCGCGGGAGATGCCGCGGCGGCATGACCACAGTTGGGCCTGCGCGTAACGGGCCATGGCCGATTGCAAATGCGTGGCTGACACGCCAGGGTAGAAGGGGGCGACCACGCGTGCCAATTCGTCGGTGCCGTGGGCTTGCAGCCAAGGTAAAAACTGTTCCACCGCCAATATCATGGCCTCAAAAGCCGCGTGGTGCTTGTCGATGCTGGCTTGGGTGGCAATGAAGGTGGTGTAGGCCGTCCAACCCCGCGCATGGGCGGCATGCACCACTTGCCCAGCGCCTTGCGCCACGGCCTGGGACACAAAGGGTTCGAACATTTGCACCACATCCAATTCGCCCCGCGCGAGGGCCAACAGGTTCTCAGGCATGCTGCGCTCTGGCCCACGCGGCACACGGTTCGGGTCTATGCCTGCATCGCGCAGGTCTTGTTGCAGGCACAACCAAGGGGTGGGCACTTCACTGACGGTGCCCAATTTCATGTGCGGCAGTTGAGCCAAATCAAAGGCTTTGGGGGCATGCCGCGAGACCAAAAAAAAGGGGTCCTTGGCCGCCACTTCGCAAAAGGCCAGCAAGTCCTTGGGTGAGTGGGCTTGGGTGTCGCGTTGATGGATGACCCGCAATGGCCCGCCCCACACCACGTCGATCAAGCCCTTTTCCATGTCGGCAATGCCGCTGCCCGGCGATGGTGAGTCGCGCAGCACCACGTCCAGCCCTTGGTCTTTGAAAAGCCCCAGCGCCAAGGTGGCGTAAAACGGGGCATAAAAAACCGCTCGGAAGTTCTCGCTCAATCGGATTTGCATGGGGGTCTGCCTTATGGGTTCAGTATGGCATGAACGGCCTTTGCGCCTTGAGCATAATCAGCCATGAGGGCCTTGCTCCATGAGGCCTGCCCGTTTGTTTTTATTTTCATAGGAATGCATCATGTTGTATTGGCAAAAGATGGGAATGCTGGCGGCCCTGTGGGTGGGCGCGCAAGCCTGGGCGCAAGCGCCAGCTGGCAAATACCCCGATAAACCGGTGCGTGTGGTGGTCACCGTGCCGCCGGCGGGCGCTTCTGACTTTGTGGCACGCTCCATGTCTGATTTGTTTGGCAAAGAGTTGGGCACCACCATCATCGTGGACAACAAGGCCGGGGCCAACGGCACCATTGCCAGCGCCTTTGTGGCCAAGTCAGTGGCCGATGGCTACACGGTTTTGCAAGCGGGCATTTCCACCCACGGCATTGGCCCGTATTTTTATGAAAAGCTCACCTATGAGCCGTTCAAAGACCTGGTGCCGGTGGCCGCTTTGGCCGAGTTCCCCATGATCTTGGCGGTCAATGCCCAACTGCCGGTGAATTCGGTCAAAGACTTGTTGGCTTTGGCGCAGAAAAAAACCCTGAGCTTTGCATCGGCAGGCACAGGCAGTGCGCCCCATTTGTCGGGTGAATTGCTCAAGACCGAGGCCAAGATCAACATGACCCATGTGCCCTACAAAGGTTCAGCGCCTGCGGTGTTGGATGTGGCCAGCGGTCAGGTGGACATGATGTTCGACGGCATTCCCTCGCTCATGCCGCACATCAAAAGCGGCAAGTTGCGCCCCATCGCAGCGGTCAGCCTCAAGCGCAACAGCTTGTTACCCGAACTGCCCACTTTCACCGAGCTGGGCTACCCCACGATGGTGGCCTCGGTTTGGTATGGCCTGATGGCCCCAGCGGGCACACCCGTGGCCATCATCAACCAGATCAACGCGGCGGCCAACCGCACCTTGGCCTCGCCCGAGTTGCAAAAGAAGCTGGAAGACAACGGGGCCGTGGTGATGCGCGGCTCGGCGGCAGACTTTGGTCAGTTCATGACCAAAGACCATGCCCGCTGGGGTGATGTCATCCGCAAAGCTGGCATTGCCACCACCAGCCAATGATGGCTGAACACACCTGATTCACGGGAGTAACGGATGTCACCCAAAGAAGAGGGCCCACCCGCCTTCACCGCGCCGCCGCTGGCCTGCGATGCCCACTTTCATGTGTTTGGCCCGCCCGGTGCCCACCCCTATGCCGGTGGATTGCGCTACACACCACCCCATGCGCCTTGGAGCGAGTACCAACAACTCGCCCACAGCCTGGGCCTGGTGCGCTATGTGTTTGTTCAACCTTCGGCCTATGGGCGTGACAACACCTGCATGTTGGATGCCATGCAAACCGTGGGCACCGCACACTGCCGGGGCATTGTGGATGTGGACGAGGACGTGCCCGATGCAGAGCTTGACCGCTTGCATGCCCTGGGTGTGCGCGGTGTGCGCATCAACGTGTCGCCGGTGCAGCCCTATGACCTGGCCTGGGTCGATCAACTCTTGCCGCGCATCCAAACCTTGGATGCACGCTGTGCCGAAATCGGCTGGCACTTGGACTTTTTACTGCCGGGTTGGTTGACCGAAGCCTTGTTGCCCGCCATGGACAAACTGCGGGTGGACCACAGCCTGGCCCACATGGGCATGTTCTTGGCGCGCGAAGGGCCTGGGCAAGCGGGGTTTGTGAAGCTGCTGGAGCGTTTGCGCCATGGCCATGGCCGCACCTGGATCAAGTTCACCGGCACCTATCGCATGGCCACTGCGCCTTTGTTTGCCGATGCCTTGCCAATGGCGCAGGCCTTGATCGATGCCGCGCCCAACCGCATCATCTGGGGCAGCGACTACCCGCATTTGTCGTTCGCAGACAAAGTGGGTTCGGTGCAGTTGTTCAACCTGCTGAAAGATTGGGCCCCGGACGCGGCGGTGCGGCAAAAAATACTGGCCGACAACCCCGCTGCCTTGTTTGGTTTTTAAGACCCCCATGAAAAAGCCACCCAGGGTGTTGCACCCCTGGGTGGCTTTTGTGTTGGGGCCTTGGCTTACTTGTCAGCGAAGCGCCACTCGTTCTTGGCCGTGTCGGCCACCAAGGCACGCCCTGGGATGTGCATGTCGCCGGTGTCGCGCATCACGTAGGACTGAATGCCTTTGAACGATTTGATTTTCATGAACTCGTTTTTGATCGCCTCACGCGCCACTTTGGGGTCGGTGTTGCCATCGATCTTGGCATTGCGCATCATGTCGGCATAAACCAAAACCGTGTCGTAGCTCAGCGACCAATTGGCCGAGTTGGCTGGCTTGCCCAAGGAGGGGTCGGCCCGCTCTTGGAAGCGCTTGATGGCGGCCAAATTCAGCGCGTTGTCGCCAGTGGAGCTGGTGGGGGTGGTAAAGCCAATGGTGTGCCAGTTGCGGCCAGCATCGCCCACGGTGTTGACAAAGGGGCCGGGCCAAATCAGCGAATTGGCCAGCACCGGCACATTGATGTTTTGGGTTTTGAACTCTTTGGCCAATTGCAGGGCGTTGGGGCCCAAGGCCGAGACCAACACCGCATCGGGGTTGAGCCCTTTGATTTGAATCGCCACCGGAGAGAGGTCGGTGGCGCGGGTGGAAAACTCCGCCACGCCCAAGACCTTCATACCGGCTTTTTTGGCCAGGGCTTCAAAGGCCTCGGCACCAGCTTTGCCCGAAGCCTCGCGCACGTCGGCGGTGATGACCACGTTTTTGACATTCGGGTAGAGTTTGGCGAAAGACGCAAAACCTTCACCGATGTAAATGTCATCGGGCGGTTGCATGCGGATGGTCCAGGGCCGGATGGTGATGCCAGGCTTGCTGGCGGTGGCGGTGATGGCGGGCATGTTCAACTGGTTGGCCAAGGCGCTGACGGTTTCCCATTGCGTGCCGGTCATGGGGCCGATCACACCAAAGTGGCCTTCGCCCAAAAATTTGCGAAACATCACCACCGCTTGGCCGGGGTCGATGGTCGCGTCCACGCTATCGACTTGCAACATGCTGCCGTTGATGCCGCCTTTGGCGTTGACATCTTCCACCGCGAGTTTGATCATCAACTCTTGGGCTTTGCCATAACCGGCCAAGGGGCCGGTCAAGATGCTGATGTAGCCAATCTTCACCGGTGGTTTGGCTTGGGCCAGCGCCCATTGGGGCAACAAGGCGGCTGCCACCAGGGACAAGATAAATCCAGAACGTTTCATACAAGGTCTCCTTTTTTTCACTCAGTTTGCCGACAAAAAAATCAAGCCATTCCATGGTTGGGATTCAACTTACCATGGCCCAAATATCCAGCCACCACCGCCGGGTCGCGGGCCAAATCGGCGGCAGCGCCCGATGCCGTGAACACCCCTTGCGACAGCACATGGGCGCGGTGCGCCAAGCGCAAAGCGCTGCGCACATTTTGTTCCACCAACAAGATGCCCAGCCCACTGTCGCGCAGATCGGCCAAAATTTGAAACACCTCTTGGCGGTAGCGCGGTGACAAGCCCATGGAGGGCTCGTCGAGCAGCAGCAATTGGGGTTGGTTCATCAAGGCCCGCGCAATCGCCAGCATTTGTTGCTCGCCGCCCGAGAGGTTGCCCGCCAATTGATGGCGGCGCTCTTGCAAGCGGGGAAAGCGCTGGTAAACCGCTTGCAGGGCGGATTCAAAAGGCTTTGCGCTGGGACGGATCTCCCAGGCCAAGCGCAGGTTTTCTTCCACCACCATGCGCTGCAAAGTGCCACGCCCCTCGGGCACGTGCAGCATGCCCGCTTGCGCCAACACATGGGTGGCGGTGTGGGTGATGTCGTGGTTCAAAAACCGGGCGCTGCCCTGGGCCACCGGCAGCAAGCCGCTGAGGGCTTTCATCAGCGTGGTTTTGCCAGCCCCATTGGCACCCACGATGGCCACGGTTTCACCGGCATGCACCTGCAGGTCAATGCCGCGCAATGCGCGGATCGGCCCATAAGACACATGCAAACCTTGCACCGACAACAGGGGCGGGCTCATTCGTCGTCACCCAAATAGGCTTTTTTGACCTCGGGGTGGTCAAGCACCTCGCTGGCCGATCCTTCGGCAATTTTGCGGCCGTAATCCATGGCCACCACCCGGTCGGAGAGGCTGCGGATCAAACCCATGTCGTGCTCGATGAGCATCATGGCTTTGACCCATTTTCGGGCGGTGTGGATGTCTCGGATCAGGTCCTCGGTTTCCGTCTCGTTCATGCCCGCAGCGGGTTCGTCGAGCAAGAGCAAAGCCGGGTAACCGGCCAAAGCCCGTGCGATCTCCAAGCGCCGGGCCTCGCCATACGACAAGGATTGGGCGGGCACATCGGCCTTGTCGGCCAGGTGCATGGTGTGCAGCCACTGCATGGCTTCGTCCACCGCTGCGCCGCGCTGGGTGAAGCCCCAAAAGGCCTTCCAGGGATGGGCGGCAAAGGTTTTGTGGGCCACCATCACGTTTTCCAGCACGCTCATGCGTTTGAACAAGCGGATGTTTTGAAAGGTGCGGCCAATGCCCAGACGGCCAATCTCGTGCAGGCTCTTGCCAATCAGCGGCTGGCCCATGAAATGGATGTGGCCGCTGTCGGCCCGGTAAAAACCGGTGATGGTGTTGATCAAGGCGGTTTTGCCCGCCCCATTGGGCCCGATCAGCCCCAAGATTTCCCCGGGTGCGATGTGCAAGTCGATGCCATTGAGGGCATGGATGCCGCCAAAGTGTTTGGACAGCTGCTCGATGGACAAAATGGGGGTGCTGTCCATCTCAAACCCCTGGGCGCGGCGGTGTGCGGCCATGGCGGGCCAGGGCGGTCAACGGCCGGTAAGCCAGCAAACCATCGGGCCTGAACAACAGCAGCAACAGCACCGCAGCACCAAACACGGTGGGCCGCCAGTCGGCCAAAAAGCGGATGTACTCGGGCAACAAGGTCATGATGGCCGCGCCCAAGACAGAGCCGTACAGGTTGTTGACACCGCCCAGCACCATGTACAAGACCACGTAAATCGACAGGGTGACATCGAAGTTTTCGGGGCGCACAAAACTCATGTAGTGGCCATACAGCATGCCAGCCACTGAGGCGATGGCAGCGCCAGCGGCAAAGCCGATCAAGCGAATCGCGGTCACATGGATGCCCAGGGCAGCGGCCACCCGGTCGTCTTCGCGCACCGCATCAAACACGCGCTGCAAAGGGCTGATGGACAGCAACCACAACAGCATGCCAATCAACACCACAGCGACAGCGGCTTTGGGCAAATCGCCGCCTTTCATGCCACCAAAGCCACCGATGCCACCCAAAAATTCCATGTTCTCCAGCAGCACGCGGATGCAAAAGGTCAAGCCCAGGGTGGCCAATATCAGGTAGATGCCGCGCAGTCGCAAAGCCGGATAACCCACCAAGGCAGCGATCGCCGCTGCGATCAGGGCCGCCAAGCCGGTGGCGGGCAGCATGGGCATGCCCATCTTGGCGGTGAAGTAGCCCGATGCGTAACAACCCACGGCCATGAAAGCGCCTTGGGCGAACGACAGGCTGCCGGTGAGCAAACTGACGTAGACGCTCCAGGCCAGCAAGATATTGATGCAGGTGAAAAACAGGTGATCGGCAATCACACGCGTTGCTCCTGCCCATGGTGGCCAGATGCGAACAAGCCAGCGGGCTTGAGCAACAAGGTGAGGATCATGGCGGCCCACACGGTGAGTTCGCCCAATCGGCCCAAACCCACATGAAACATCAAGGCTTCGAGCACCCCAATGCCCAGGCCCGCCAGCACCGCGCCGCGCATGTCGCCCATGCCCCCAATGGCCATGACCGCCAAGGCTTTGAGGCCAAAGGTCAGGCCCAGGTCGGGCGAGACCGTGTCAGCGCGCAGGGCCAGCATCAGGCCAGCGATGGAGGCCAAGCCCGATGAAATGAAGAATACCGCCTGGTTGATGCGCAAAACGTTGACACCGAGCAAGGCCGCATGGGCAGAAGACTCTGCAACCGCGCGAATTTGCCGCCCCATGCGGGTGTGGGCTATGACATGGTGCAAGCCCCACATCAAGACCAGCATGATCGCCAGCAAGACCATTTGCAGGTTCAAAAAATTCACGCCCAGCATGCTGAAGCTCTCAGCCAGCCAGCCGGTCATGTTGGGCAAGCGCAGCGGCTCGGTGCCCCACACTTTGTGCACCAAGTCCGTCAAGATCAGGCCCAGGGCCATGGAACTCAAGGCCGCCGTGGTGCGTGCATCGCCACCCACAAAGCGGCGAAAAGCGGCCCATTCGGTCAGCACACCCAACAGACCACCCACCGCAAAGGCCAACACAAAAGCCCCGGCCACCGGCATGAAGGGCAGTGCCACCAAGCCCACATAGCCGCCAAACATGAAGACCTCGGGGTGGGTGAAGTTGAGCTTGTCGAGTACCCCAATGATCAGGGTAAAGCCAATGGCCACCAAGGCGTACATGGCGCCACTGACCAAGCCATTGACTATTTGACCCGCCAGCATGGTCGTGCAGACTGGCTGCGGGTCAGGCAGTTGCCTCGGCCACTGCGGTGCGCTTGAGGCGTTGCAGGTGCGGCAAAACGTCTTTGGCAAACATTTCCATGCTGCGCTTGGTCAGGTCCTGGGGCAAGCTGCCAAAGTGCATCATGGTGAGCAGGTTGTCGAAATGCATCTTGGACCAATGGTCCTCCAGCATTTGGCGCACGGTGTTGGCGGTGCCGCAAACAAACATGCCCATCTCAATGGCTTTGTCGATGGTCAGGTCTTGCGACAGCGAAGCTTTGGCCTTCATCAGGTTTTTCATCGAGTCGCGCGAGGTATAGCCTGGGGGCAGCAACATCTCCAGGGGCATCTTCAGCAAGCGGTTGCGAAACAGTTCAAAGTGCACTTTGGCTTCGCGGCGGGCTTGTTCATCGGTGTCGGACACATACACCGGCACCGCCCAGCCCAGTTGGCTGTCTGCCGCTTCATAGCCATAGCCTTCGGCGGTGTCGCGGTAGGACTTGAGGTATTTCTCCACCACAGCCGCAGGGCTGAAGGTTTGCAAATAGGTGTAGCGGTGTTCCGGAAGTGCCGCCCAATCAATGGTTTCTTTGCTGCCTTGCGAGGGCACCCAAATCGGCGGGTGCGGGTTTTGGAATGGGCGGGGCCACAGGTTCACGTATTCCAAGTTGTAGTGGCGGCCGGTGAAGCTGAACGGGCCGGGTCGGGTCCAGGCTTGCACGATCAGGTCATGGGCCTCATGGAAGCGGTCGTGTGAAATGGTGGGGTTGATGCCAAAGGTGTGGTACTCGGCACCAATGCCGCGCACAAAACCACTGATCAAGCGGCCACCGGTGATCACGTCGATCATGGCGTGCTCTTCGGCCACCGTGATGGGGTGTTCGCGCAACGGCAGGGCGCTGCCCAAGATGGCGATCTTGACTTTCTTGGTGCGGCGCGCCAGGGCAGAGGCCATGACGGTGGGCGAAGGCATCAGACCATAAGCGGTTTGGTGGTGTTCGTTGACGGCCACGCCATCAAAACCCAGCACCTCGCCGTATTCGAGTTCGTCCAAATAGCGGTTGTACAACTGGTGGCCTTTGACGGGGTCAAAGTATTTATTGGGCAAATTGACCCAAACCGTTTCGTGGGACTTGGTGGCTTCAAAGTCCAAGTCGGCATACGACATCAGGTGAAACAAAATGACTTGCATGGTGGGTTCTCCTAGACGGCAATGTGTTGGACGGCGGCGCAAAAGGTGGCCGGGTGTTCGATGTGGGGCAGGTGACCACATTGGTCAATGACTTGCAATGTCGCGTGGGGGATATGGGCTTTGATTTTTTCGCCGCAGGCCAAGGGCATGACCTTGTCTTGCTTGCCCCACAAAATGGTCACTGGCATTTTGGCGCGGTGCAGCCACTTGTGCAGACAAGGGTCGTGCAGCCTGGGCTCCCAGGCCAACAAGGCGGTGGTGTGGCGGTTTTTCATGCGGATGTCTTGGTCCTGATCGGACACGGGCATGGCCAACACCTTTTCCGCCAGGGCCTGGTCGTGGAACAGGTTGCGGGCCATTTGCTCGGGTGACCACAGAAAAATATCGCCCGGTTGGGCATCGGCCACGCGCACGCCGGCGGGTGCGCTCAGCAGCATGGATTTGACGCGGTGGGGTGCACGGATGGCAATTTCCATGGCCAACCAACCACCCAAGGAGCTGCCCACCAAATGCACGGCAGGCAGTTGCAAGTGGTCGAGCAGGTCCAAATAAAAATAGGCCAGGTCGTGCATGTTCTCCAGCCAAGGGGTTTCGGCCGATTGGCCAAAGCCGGGGTGCTCGGGCACGATCAGGTCGTAGCTTTGCGCCAAGGTTTCCATGAAGGGTTGGATCATGGCGGCCCCATCGGCACCGTGCAGGTAAATCATGGGTGTGCCTTGGCCTTTGCGGCGGATGCGAATGCGGCAGTCGTTGAGGGTGATGAATGTTTCTTGGAATGACATGGGCAGAAACCTTTAGGACGAAAGCGAAGCGGCTGACATGGAGCGGGCCAGCAAACTGTGTTGGGCAAACTGCACCACCTGTTGGGCCAATATCTGGAGTTGGCTGGCGACCAGTTCATCGCGCAGCACGCCATCGGTGCCAAACGGTTTGGTGCTGGAATTGATGGTGACGGCGTAAGGCGTGGGCCAACCGCGCAGCGCGTGAACGATGGAGCGCAAGGTGAACAAGGTGGTGCCCATGGCTTGAATGCCTTCGGCGCACACCACGCAACCCACAGACCGGCCGTCGAAATAAGGCCGCACGTCGTTGCGCAAATCTTCGGTGTAGTCAAGGGCGTTTTTGAGCAAACCTGGGATGGAGCCGTGGTAGCTGGGCGAGGCAATCACGATGCCGTCGGCAGAGCGGATCAGCTCAACCAAACGTTGCGCGCTGGCAGAGCGGGTTTTGACCGCCGGGTCGTAGGGGTCCATCACCAAATCGGTGGCGCACAGCACGGCGGTGGTGGCACCCAGGGTTTCGGCCATTTGCAAGGTGGCCCGCATGGCCAATTCAGAGGTGGAGCCGACACGGGTGGTGCCACCAATGCCAACGATAAAAGGTTTGTGAGTGGCCAAGGGTTTGTCCTGCGTGACGGTCGTCATGCGTCTGCCCAGGGCAGAAAAATCAGGGCCGTCGAGTTGGAAATATGCATGCTAACTTTGAATGCTTTGCGGCCATGGTACGAACCGAGTTGTGCTTTGTCAACGCAGGCAGCATTGACTTTTTCTAGGGCTTACCCTAGTTTTGAATGCGGCCCATAGGCTTCAACATATGCATGCTTAGTTTGCGCAAAATGTGCAGCCCTGACGCCGCATTTTTGGCGCAACCCCAGACCCCATGAAATTCAAAACCTTTGATCAGTTTTACGCCACGCCGGGGCATTTGTTTCGGCGCGCAGGCCAATTTGTCACCGCCACCTTTGAAGCAGAAATGGGGCACATGGGCATCACGGCCAGCCAACTGTCGGCCATTTTGGCGGTGCACCTGCAACCGGGCATGCAGCAACGCGAGCTGGCAGCGGCCTTGAGTTGGGACGAGGCCACCGTAGGTGGCATGGTCAGCCGCTTGGAGGCGCAAGGGTATTTGGAGCGGCGCAGCACCGCGCGCTCACGCCGGGGCAGAGAGATTTACATGACCGAGGCGGGCGAAGCCCTGTGCGAGCGCATCGGGCCGCATGTGGACCGCATCCAGCGCCAATTGCTCCAGCGCTTGAATGTGGCGGAGCGCAAAGAATTGATCTACCTCATCAGCAAGGCGATGGGGGTGGACAACGCCCAGTTTGATGCCAAGCTCAAGCGGCGCAAGGCCTGACACACCCCAGCCCTCTCAATGCTTTTGTAAAAAGCCGAGCATGGCCTGGTTGAACACCTGGGCTTGCTCGATGTTGGCAATGTGGGCGGCATCTGGGATGACCAAAAACTCAGACCCCGGCAAGTTTTGGTGAATTAGGCGGGCCATCTCTGGCGGCGTGCCGTGGTCTTGGTCGCCCACGATCACCAGTGCAGGTGCTTTGATTTCGTGCAGGCGGTCCAAAAAGTCCACCTCGGCAATGGCCGCACAGCAGCCGGTGAATCCATTCACGGGGGTGTTGGCAATGCCCTGGCCGATGCGTGCCATCACAGCCGGTTCGCGCAGGCGGTAGGGTTCGGTGAACCAACGTGCCAAGGTGCTCTCGACCAGCGCGCCCATGCCTTTTTCTTGCGCCAGTCGGATGCGGTCGCCCCACATTTGGGCCGCATTGGGTGGGCGGCGGCTGGTGGTGTCGGCCAGCACCAAGCTGGAAAAAACACCGGGGTGCGCCAGTGCATAGGCTTGCCCGATCATGCCGCCCATCGACAACCCCACCCAATGGGTGCGTTCTATTTGCAGGTGTTGGAACAAGCCGTGCACATCGCTGGCCAGCATGGCCAAGTTGTAAGGGCCCGCAGGGGCACTGGATTGGCCGTGCCCTCGGGTGTCGAAGCGCAGCACCGTGTAATGCGCTGACAACAAGGCCGCTTGCTCGTCCCACATGCTGCTGTCGCAGGCCAAAGAATGTGACAAGGTGACCCAAGGGCCTTGGCCTTCTACGGTGTAGTGGATATCAACACCTGCAATGCGTGCTTTCATGGTCGGTTCCTGGACAGGTTGGCGGGTGGGCTCAGTCGATTTGGATCTGGGCTGCGGCTGCGAGTTTTTTGAAGTTCTGCACTTCGTCGGCAATCAACTTGTCCATCTCGTCCGGTGTGTTGGTGGCGGGCTCGATGCCCAAAGGCCCAAAGCGCTGGCGCACCTCGGGCTGGCGCAGCACGGCCACCAGGTCGGCATTGATTTTGTCGATCACCGAACGCGGTGTTTTGGCGGGGGCCAACAAGCCATACCAAAAAATCCATTTGTAGCCAGCAAGACCGGCCTCGGCCACGGTGGGCAAGTCGGGTGTTTCGGCCATGCGGCTTGTGCTGGTGACGGCAATCGCCTTGGCTTTGCCGTCTTTGACCAATTGGATGGCACTGGCATAAGGCGAAATAAACAAGTGCGTGCGCCCGGCGATGGTGTCGGTGAGTGCCTCCGGAATGCCTTTGAAAGGCACGTGCACCATTTGGATGCCTGCTTGGGCTTTGAGCAATTCGGCCGCAAACTGCGAACCACTGCCGGTACCTGCCGAGGCGTAGTTGAGCTGCCCCGGCCGGGCCCGCGCCAGCGCCAAAAATTCGGCCAGCGTGTTGACACCCAGTTGGGCACTCACGATGACCAAAGCCGGGCCAGTGGCGGTGAGCGATATGCCCGAGAAATCTTTTTGGGGGTCAAAGGCCAGCTTGTTGTAAATCGCGGGTGCGATGGCATGGGCCGAAGAGATCGATAACAAGGTGTGTCCATCGGGGGGCGATTGGCTCAGGGCCTGTGCGGCCACATTGCTGCCCGCGCCCAAACGGTTTTCCACCGTCACCGCTTGCTTCCATTGCTCGGACCATTTTTGGGCCAACAAACGGGCCGCAATATCGGGCACGCCACCGGGGGTGAAGCCGACCAAAATCTTCACGGGCTTTTGGGGATAGGCGGGTTGCGCCCAAGCCAAAGCGCTGGCCAAGGTCAGCGACAGCGCGGTGAGGAGGGCTTGGGCAAAGCGATGGAGTGGCTTCATGGACATGTCTCTGTGGGCTTGGGGGCGGGTGATAACATGAATCGAGGTTAAAACATACCAAGGTTCAAATGACAAAACACAATTTGGTGCTGGTCCCGGGTTTGATGTGCGATCACAGTGTGTGGGACCCCTTGCTCAAGGGCATCAGTGGCACAGCTTGCGCGCAGATCATAGACCACGGACAAGCCGATAGCCTGGTCACCATGGCGCAGCAATTATTGGCTTTGGCCCCTGAGCGGTTCGCTTTGGCCGGTCACTCCATGGGTGGCCGTGTGGCCCTGGAGGTTATGCGTTTGGCCCCCCAGCGGGTGACCCATTTGGCCTTGATGGACACCGGTTATTTGCCCAAGGCCGCCGGTGCGGCCGGGCAAGCCGAGGTGGACAAACGGATGGCCTTGATGGCCGTGGCCCGCGAGCAGGGGGTGCGAGCCATGGCCCAACAGTGGGTGCAAGGCATGGTGGCACCCCACCGATTGACCGACGGCGTGTTGATCGAGCGGGTGGTCGCCATGTTGGACCGCAAATCAGCGCAGGTTTTCGCGCACCAGATCAAGGCCTTGATCGAGCGCCCCGATGCCACCGATGTGTTGCGCCAATTGCAGTTGCCCACGTTGGTGTTGTGCGGTGAACTCGACAGTTGGTCGAATGTGCCGCAGCACGAAGAAATTGCCGCCCTGATCCCTGCCCGTCCGCCGGTGGTGGCGGTGCCGCAAGCCGGCCACATGGTCACCATGGAGCGGCCCGAGCCGGTGGTTCAGGCCTTCAAGGAGTGGCTGTCCATGCCATGCGCTTGAAGCAAGCGATGCAGGTTTTCGGCATCTGTGGCGGTCCCATCGAGGTAGGCAAACACATAGCGGTCTGGCCGCAGCAAAACCGCTGTGGCGCGTGCACTGTCCAGCACTTGTTGCAGCACCCCTTGCACATCGCGCACCCTGATCTGACCGGCTGGCGGCGGCGATAAAAAATCTTCTTCGGCACGCAGCAAGCGCACGGTCACCAAACCCGGCAGCCCCGTCAAAATCCATTGCTCCATCCTGGCCGAAGATGCCATCAAGGCTGCTGTGGATGACTACAAAAAGAAGCACGCACACTGATTGGGATTCAGATGGCCGTCACA
>JACCDI011870797.1_pt1 | contig 39767 bp, 39 predicted proteins | sample 7442791 | NCBI WGS metagenome assembly JACCDI01 (sample SAMN15323434, study PRJNA562643) | freshwater metagenome | isolation source: river surface water | place: USA:Blue River Watershed | collected 2017-08-15 | reverse complement strand
GCCTCTTGCTATTCACTCTCAAAACTTTACGATAACTCCATAGTGTTGACGGCAGGTACTCCGGTTCCGTTCAACACGGGGTTCATTGTTCGGCTTGCAGCCGCAACGAACCCCTAGCTGTTACAAGCTGCCCTTCATTTATTTTTTGTCGTCCTGTTTCTTAACTTTTCCAAAATTATAGGTTAACCCAAAGAAATGTCCAAATGAAAATTTTTCTGTCATTGGAATCGTTCCTTCTGTGCCTAGGTCATATGAAACGCTTCCATCTGTTTTGTAGTTGTCTGATATTCTAGAAATCCTTCCCATAGATAAACCTGTATGCAATACAATTCGTTCTTCTTTTCCAATGATAAAACCTAAACCTGTTAATAATTGGAATTTTTGGTTAGTAGTAAATAATGCTCCAATGCTTAAACCTGGTCTAACCCAAGAACCACCTCGAAGCGATACATTGATAGTTGAACCAAAACCAAATTCATAATCTCCTCTATTTTTTTCAAAAATATATTTATTACTACCGTCATCTTTTGTTTCATATTCTTTATCCATTAATGAAGTTAAAAATAAACCTCCACTTATGTCAATTTTTACACCACCTCTCACCCAAATATTATAAGTATATTTATCTGGTGTTGGGTTTGTTGCATTTTTGTCATAGCGTTCAACTGTTACTTCTACTACATCGATATTTTTTCCATTTATATCTACAGGAAGTAAGTAATTATATAATTTTAATTGATACATTTTTGAAATCTCTTCTTTGATTTTCATGGAAATTGAATTAATTTCTTCAACTTTCTTATTGAAATCACTCAACAAATCAGAAAAATTATTTGCCTCCACACTAACTCCTTCTAAATTTTGAAGAGCTAAAATGTATCTTGTATTTAAAGAATCTCTCTTAGTTTTAAACTCTTTTTGATTTAAAAAATCCTCGGCAGAAATTTCTAAAACATATTTATCAATATCAATTTTCAAATCTTCAAAAGACTGCTTTAGTAACAAAGAAGCATTTTCTATATTTTTTTTATCGTCATCTTTATTTTTAGCATTTATTGGTTTGATGGTTTTGAGTATATTGTTAAGTTTTATTCTTTCAATAAAATTTGAGGAATACATTGACCTTGATACATATTGAGCAACTGATTGATTTCTGATTTCTGCAAGATGTTTACTTAGTTTATTTATCTCTGCATCTATTTTACTTATTTCGTTGTCCCAGTTCGTGTTACTTTTTTGTCCCCTTTTTTTAATAATTTTGTTTTTTTCTTTCTCCAAGCTATCAATCTTAGTATTTAATATTTCTATTTGACCAGTACTGCCCTCTGAGCCTGTATAGCCACTTGTTGTTTGTGAATTACTGCCTGCTAAAGATTTCATTTTTAAGCTATCCAGTGGATTATAACCTTGTCCATCAAAAAAATTAACGAATTTATGATTAATCACATACTTGTATTTATATGGATTGCCATTATATAATTTAAATGCTAACGGTTCTTTTGCTTTAATAACTAATTTGGAATTAGAATTTACCGAATCTCTTAAAGAGTTTAACGTTGGTTCCCCAAGGTTTAAGGTAAAAACTTTTGTTTTAATTTGTGCTTGGCTTTGTATTGCAAAGACAAAAGATAGTATTAGTAAAATGATTTTTGTTTTCATAGTTTTATCTTCTTTATTGTTGTTTTTTCGAGATAGCTTTCAAATAATAGTTCTTCTTTAGATAAGTAAATTATTGTTATAGCACCATTTAAACACGCATACTTCCCTTTTTCAACTTTATTAAATGGCAAATCTAATATAGTCTCTTCCAAAGAGTGGAAATATAATATATTGTCTTTTCTGGTAATTTTCAGTTTAATATCTCCATTCATATATATACCAGTGTAGTTATCCAAATTATCTACTTCAGAATCTAATTCTTTCTTATCCTTAGGATAGTTCTCTAACTTTTTATTAATTGCCATAACTTCTCTATATCTCTCATCTAACCCACTACTTTCCATTGCTTTTAGATAAGCATTTGAATTTTTTCTTAAGGAAGATAAGAGATTATAATTACTTTCGTTTTCATAAAGTTTAGAAGGTTCAAACAACCTATCTTGTGAAATAATTCTTAGATATAATGATTTGTCTTTTATTGAGCCTAATAGCTTATCAAACTCGTCTAATTTCTTAATTGTGGTTTCATAATCTTGATTGTTGAAGGCTGTTTCGGCTTCTTCAAATTTTATGTCTGCTATGGCGCTTTCTTGTGCGAAAGCGAATATTGATACGAATAATAGTAATGTTGTAATTATTTTTTTCATAAGTTGTTTGTTTTTATTATAAGGCAATGCGGAATCCAAATATTTCATCGCCTACTTTATTATTATACCTTTTAAATTGTAATGATGTTACATCGTCACCAATAGAACCTCCTTTGTAACAATACTTACCATTTGTATCAACACAAATTTCACTAACATTACCATTCATATCATAAAGTTCTAATTCATTAGGTTTTTTTAACCCAGCTCTTTGAATTTTGCCGTGTTCTATATATTCACCGTTATCATTATAAACTTTTTCAAACTTTTTATTTAAGTTGTATTTCTTACCGCTAGAGTTTTTATAATACCATGCAATTTCATTATAATCGTTACTACCTGAATATAAATAACGTTTTGTAAAGTTTCCACCCGATGCTGCAAATTCCCACTCAATATCAGTGGGTAATCTATAAGATTTACCAGTTATCCAATTTAGTTTTTTTATAAATTCTTCGGAATCAGTTACACATTTTTTAAAATCTCGTAAGATACCATATGAATCGTTTACAGATGAAGTGTGATAAGATATATTATTGAAATTAAAATTATTCATTATGAATCTATATTCTTCTAAACTTATTTCAAACTTATTAATCTTAAAATCTTTTACAGCTATTGTTTTGGAATCAGGTAAACCTTTGTTAATAGCGAAATTTCCACCAAGAACTGAGACCATGTTTTTTTCAATTTTTAAAACTATTTCTATTCCTCTTTCAATTTTATCTTCTGGAAGGTAAGATAATTTTTGTCTGATATTTAGTAAATAGTTTTTGAAATCATTTTCAATTTTATCTTTGTTAATTTTCCATTGAACTTTGTCTTTTGGATATTGAACTATTTTTTCATTGATTGCATAGACTTCTCTATATCTTTCATCCAATCCATTACTCTCCATGGCTTTCAAATAAGCACTTGTATTTTTTCTTAAGGACGATAAGAGATTAAAATTACTTTCGTTTTCGTAAAGTTTGGAAGGTTCAAACAACTTATCTTGTGAAATAATTCTTAGATATAATGATTTGTCTTTTATTGAACCTAATAGCTTATCAAACTCATCTAATTTCTTAATAGTAGTTTCATAATCTTGATTGTTGAAGGCTATTTCGGCTTCTTCAAATTTTAGGTCTGCCATTGCGCCACCTTGTGCGAAAGTAATTACGCTACTAAGAATAAATAAAATTGTTGTAATTATCTTCATGATTAGTCTATTTTAATGGTTTTACCGTATTTGCTTTGTTTCTTCTTTTCTTCCTCTGTTGCTTTTTCTATGTTGCGTTTGGGTACTTCGGTTGGTTTAGGGTCGTTTAGCGTGGCTGGTGCAAAATTTTGGTCATTAATGTTAATTGTTTTGCCGTATTTTGACTCGTTTGTTTGGGTTAAATTAGTAGTTGTGGTTGCTGTTTTTGTACCTGGTTTACCTTTATATGAAATGTTTATGATTGAAACTCCATTATTTTTTAATAATTCAATAAAGGATTTTCTTATGGTTTCGGCTTCTACCTCTGAATAATAATATCCATGAAGCACTTCATTGAAGGGTGTTAAATTAATTATTTCGTTTTTAACCGTTGATGTGTAAGCTCTAGTGCCATCATTAAAAGTGCCAATTTCAAAAACATTTGAAACATATACTGTTGGACCGTATTCTTGATTAAGATTATTGTTTTCAAAAGAATAAATGAAATAATATATTTTTGATGCCTTTTCACGCGAAGACAATGGGATATCTTTAGCATTAAATTTGTTGATGATAATAGATCTGTTGTTTATTATTCTTTGTCGGTTTTCTTTTTCGATTCTTTCGTTTTCGGACTGAATACGTTTTCTCTCTTCTTCGCGTTCTTCTCGTTCGAGTCTTTCCTGTCTTGATTGTACCCATGCGTCTGCTAAACTCCATAGTCCTTCAGAAGCAACTTGTTCTGTTGTTTTGTTGGTATTTGTAGGAGACAAACCCAAGATTCGGTTGCTTTCTTGAGCGTTTCTTTCTAACAAAGCGTTTAAATCTGCTTGGGTTACTCCTTGGTTATTGTTGTTTTGAGTAGCCGTATTGGTGTTGTAATTGTTGTAGCTTGGAGAAGATGTAGTGGTTGTTGAAGTATTGTTGACTGTATTTTGTCTTCTTTGCCAAGCAGCAAGTTCTTGAACAGAAGCGTTTGGGCCAGGTTTTGGATCGTTATTTATTTTGCTTGTATTGGTAGAGTTTGTATTAATATTTGAATAGTTAGAGAAAGTTTGATTTTGTTCATCAACAAGTTGAACTGAAAAATTTATATTTGATGCTTCTTCAAGTGAGAAATATATGTCGTTACTAACATCTGCCCATCCAATATTTGTAAAAGCATAATTACTTTTATTTGGTGCCACATCTCCTGAAGTTTGAAGTATCTTTTTTACATCACCTTTAATACCTCTTATGGTAACTTCAGTTGTAAAACTAATGGTATAGCTAACATTATGATTGTTATATACTCTCACCTCAAGATAAGTTCCAGTTTTCTTGGCTTCCATCGTAATTGCTGGATTATCTGTATCTATCTTTATAGTTTCTTTTTCTGTCTTCGTTTGACCGAAAAGCGGATTAATTATGCTCAATATTCCAATGATAAAAAAGTATTTCATAAATTTTAAGTTTGAATTAAACGTTTTGTTGTCATAGGGTTGCTTGTAACTAGTATATATGTGCATAAAATCACCACATTTGCTACTTATTTGGCATGTTATACGCATGTTTTAACAATTATTTATGCGTATAATCGATTTATACTAAACAAATGTAATTAAAAATCCTACATATCAAAAGGATTAATTATGTTTTTTAAAGAAGTACTGCTTACATGAGTATAAATCATTGTTGTTTTGGGACTACTGTGCCCCAATAGATCTTGAATGTAGCGTAAATCGGTCCCGTTTTCAAGCAAATGAGTGGCAAAACTATGCCGAAGTGTATGCAAACTAATTTTTTTGGTAATCCCTGCCTTTTTAGCCGATTGATGTAATACCGATTGTGCGCTTCTACTACTATATTGTTCTCCAAATTGTCCTTCGAATATATAGGTTTTGGGTTTATAAATAGCATAATACTCTTTCAGTAAAGCTAAAATTTTTGTTGATAAAAGCGTATATCGATCTTTTTTGCCTTTAGCATTTTTTACATGTATCAGCATCCTTTGGCTATCAATATCAGTTAGTTTCATGTTTAGGGCTTCACTGATTCGAAGACCCGAAGAATAAACTAAAGCCAATAGGGTTTTGTGTTTTAAATTGGTTGTTAGATCAATAAGTCTAAACGTTTCTTCTTTGCTCAAAACGTTGGGTAATGTTTTTGCATTTTTAGGGCGATGAAGTTCTTCGATGACTATTTTTGAATCGTGTATGATTTTGAAAAATAATTTAGTAGCATTGATAATCTGATTCTGATACGATGCCGATAAATTATTTTTCAGAATGTATTCGTTATTGTACACAATCACATCCTTATTGTTTATATCGGCAACGGCTTTGTTACGATAAAAGACCAAAAATGATTTCAGGGCTTCGCTATAAGTAGTAATCGTGCTTTCGCTATAGCGTTTGGATCGCAGCCATTGTTTGAACTTTTCGATTTGTTCGATACCTTCGCTCGAAGGAATGCTGTGTGATAGTGGTGTAAGTTTAAACCGAATTCTGTTTTCCTCGGTATCGGGAAGATGCCAAACGCCCAAGGTTTGACTCCAGCGTGAGCCATCGAGTTTTTTTATTCGAGCAATCCATTGGGCATTTTTTTCGAAATACACAGCTATCCGTTTGCTGCCTTTGTGTGTGATGATTTTTGCATTCCAGTTCATACTACGATTTTTTACTTTTTTAAAGATAAGTAAAAAAATTGTTCAACAGGTTATTACATTTTTTCCTGTAAGGCTTTAATGGTATCTCTCAATTTTGCCGCTTGCATAAAATCGAGATCTTTTGCGGCTTTTTCCATTGCTTTTCGTTTTTCGCGAATGAGTTTTTCGATTTCGGGTTTCGAAAGGTATTCCGTTTGAGGTTCAGCTGCAATTGGGCTTGCAATGCCTAATTCATAATCTACTAATGGATGTTTGGTAAAAGCACTTGCTATTTTTTTGTTCAACGCCATTGGAACAAAATTGTTTTCGGTATTGAAATGAATCTGTTTGGTTCTGCGATAATTGGTTTCGTCTATGGTTTTTTGCATACTCATTGTAATTTTATCGGCATACATAATCGCTTTTCCGTTGAGGTTTCTTGCTGCACGACCTATAGTTTGAGTCAACGAGCGATGACTTCTCAGAAAACCTTCCTTGTCGGCATCGAGAATAGCAACCAAAGAAACCTCGGGCAAATCCAATCCTTCACGCAGTAAATTCACTCCAATCAAAACATCAAATAATCCTTTTCGTAAATCCTGCATAATTTCAATACGTTCCAAAGTATCCACATCCGAATGAATATAACGACAGCGAATGCTTACTTTATCTAAGTATTTTGCCAATTCTTCTGCCATTCTTTTGGTTAAAGTAGTTACCAAAACCCTTTCGTCAATCTCGGCTCGAGTTTGAATTTCTTCGATTAAATCGTCAATTTGATTCAAACTCGGACGAATTTCAATAATAGGATCCAATAATCCTGTGGGTCGAATGACTTGTTCGATATATACACCATCGGTTTTTTGAAGTTCATAATCGGCTGGTGTTGCTGAAACAAAGATGACTTGGTTTTGCATTGCCTCGAATTCTTCAAATTTTAATGGACGATTGTCCATAGCAGCAGGAAGACGGAAACCATGTTCTACCAAGTTTTCTTTTCGGCTTCTATCACCACCATACATGGCGTGCACTTGAGAAATCGTGACGTGACTTTCGTCAACCACCATCAAATAGTCTTTAGGAAAATAATCTAACAAACAGAACGGTCGGGTTCCTGCTTCTCTTTGGTCAAGGTAACGTGAATAGTTTTCTATTCCAGAACAATACCCCAGTTCCCGAATCATTTCCAAATCGAAATTGGTGCGTTCTTCGAGTCTTTTAGCTTCAAGGTGTTTGCCTATTTCTTTGAAATAATCGACTTGTTTGACCAAATCCTGTTGGATTTCCCAAATGGCATTTTGCAAAGTATCGGGTGAAGTCACAAACATATTGGCAGGATAAATCGTAAGTTGTTCAAATCGTTCGATAACTTGAGCAGTTTTGATGTCGAAACTCTCTATTTCTTCAATTTCATCACCAAAAAAATGAATGCGAAAAGCATCGTCTGCATAACTTGGATAGACTTCGAGTGTGTCTCCTTTTATTCTAAAATTTCCGGGATGGAAATCGGCCTCTGTTCTAGAATACAAACTTTGAACCAAACTGTGCAATAATTTGGTACGAGAGATGACTTGGCCTTTTTCAATCGCAATGACATTTTTCTGAAATTCGACCGGATTTCCAATACCATAAATACAAGAAACCGATGCCACCACAATAATGTCTCTTCGCCCCGAAAGTAGGGAAGAGGTGGTGCTCAAACGCATTTTTTCCAACTCCTCGTTGATGGATAAATCTTTTTCGATAAAAACCCCTGTCACCGGCATAAAAGCTTCGGGCTGGTAATAATCATAGTAGGAAACGAAATATTCTACGGCATTATTCGGAAAAAAATGCTTGAACTCCGAATACAATTGTGCCGCCAAAGTTTTGTTGTGTGCTAATATCAAGGTAGGTTTTTGCACTTCCTGAATAACGTTAGCAACAGTAAATGTTTTTCCAGAACCGGTTACTCCTTGTAAAGTTTGATAGCGTTCTCCAGCTAAGATCCCTTGAGCTAATTTTTCAATGGCTTGTGGCTGGTCGCCTTTGGGTTGGTAATCGGATATAACTTGGAATTTCATTGCCTGTTTTTGAGGATTACAAAGTTACAAAGGAAATCTAGAAAAAAGAGTTTAGGAAAATTTAAAATTTTCGCCCCGCAAAATCTTCGTCTTTGAGAATGTGTTTGTCAGTCTGTGACACACATCAAGTTGTTGTGTTCAAGATAAAATCGGTTGGAAATCGAAATTTTATCTCAAAGGTATAAGGTTAATATCTTATTTTTTTGTTATTTTTTTGTTTTTCTTGAATTGAGTTTATCCTTTTTTTCTTATATTTGAATTAATCTTTAAAAAAAATCAAAATGAAAAAAATAACTTTATTCTGTGCTTTAGTCTTCACATTTTTAACTATTAATGTATTTGGTCAAGCTAGAAAGGAAATTAATTTTGGACTTGTAGGTATTAATTACGAAATTCCAGTACACAAAGACATTACCATTGCTCCTGGTGCAGCTACTAATTTTGATCTAGATTGGATATCATTACATTTAAGAGGTAATTATTATTTCGATAATCTTTTCGGGATTTCTGATGATTCTTGGGATGTTTATGGTGGTGTTGGTGCAGGTTATGCCATTTACAATGGGGATGACAATGGAATTGATGAAAGTGATATTGATTTAGGACTTCACATAGGTGGAAGATGGTTTTGGAATGACAAATGGGGCGTTTACTTGGAGCTCGGTGGTGGTAGTACTGCTGGTGCAATGGGAGGTATTGGGCTGACAGTCAAATTATAAAAACAAGAAGATCCTAATTGAATTGATTTTAGAAGACTTTCTAAAAATATAGACTTTTTTTCTGTAAAACCCTGTTAGAGTTTGAAACTCTAACAGGGTTTTGTCTTTTTATACAAGTTTTGTTTAGTCCCGTTAGAAAAAAACTCTAGAATCTCTTTACTTATTTGTGATTTTAAAGCTATTGTGGAATAGTAAAGTGAGCTATTTTTTTAATCAAACTTCCAATTTTTCTGCTGTGCTTCCGTTTGGAAAGTCCACGCCAAGATTCTGCTAGTTTTTTGCCCTTGAGCCATATCTATGGTTTTTATTTCGACGACATTTACTTTGTTTAAGGTTTTGTATAAACTAGAAAGGTTTTCTTTTTTGGAAACCAAGGTCGTAAACCAAAGGCATTGCATCGGGTATTTGGCACTTTCGAAAATCATTTGGGTAATGAAACCGAGTTCGCCACCTTCACACCATAATTCGGTGTTTTGACCCCCAAAGTTCAAGACAGGTTTAGCTTGACTGCGTTCGGCTTCGCCTTTGGGTATGGTTTGGTAATTTTCGAGGTTGTTGACTTTGCGAAGGGAGGCCTTTGTTGCTTCTTCTTGAGAGTTATGAAAGGGTGGATTGCAAATGGTAAGCGAAAATCGATCTTCGGGTGTGATGATGTTTTTGAAAATAAAACGCGATTCGGTTTGCATTTGTAAGCTGATGAAATCCATTAATTTTGGATTGACTTCAATGATTTTTTTACAGTTTTGAATGGCTACTTCATCAATATCAGTACCTACAAATGACCAGCCGTAAACAGAATTTCCTAATATTGGATAAATACAATTTGCACCACAGCCTATGTCCAATACTTGTACATTTTCGCCTGTAGGAATAATGCCGTTGTTTTTTGATGCTAATACATCCGCAATGTAATGAATGTAATCTACTCGACCAGGAATGGGAGGACAAAGATAATTTTCAGGAATATTCCAATTATGAATGCCGTAATCAGTGATAAGCAAAGCTTTATTGAGTGCTTTTACAGCTTGTGGATTGCTGAAATCTAAGGTTTCAGCTGATGTTTCTGGATTGAATTTATTAGCAATAACAAATTGCTTGAGTTCAGGACAAGCCTTGATTAAGGTTTCAAAATCATATCCCAATCGATGTTGATTTCTAGAATGTAAATTGGTTTTTTCGATGATTGGTTTCAGATTCATTTTTTCTTTTCAGATTGCAAAGATAGTTGAAATATATAATTTTAGATTTTAGATTTTTGAACTTTGATGATTTTCATATCTGCTATCTAAAATCTGCAATCTAAGCTTAATCCCAACATTCCATGAGTAATAAATCGCCCTGATTGTGTTCAATAATCACGATTCCATCTTCTTTGACGTGGTTGCTGCTTCCGGTTCTGTAACCAATAGTTAATGAATCATCTTTCAGAGGATAATACAAGTTTTGAGAATGAATTCCGCTTACATGCCCAATTGGGATTAGAGAAATTGTTGTATGGGCTGGATACCATTTTTCGAATTTTTTGGGTAATAAAAAGACTTTGGAATGGTCATCGTGAACGACAATATTTAGTAGATCTCTGTAGCGACTGATGTTGGTAATATTAGTGATGGTGTGATCGGCACGTTTTCCAGTGGCCCAAACGACGTTTACTGCTGGAATTTTTCGTTCGACAAGATAATCAAAAGCTTTTTCCAAATCGGTTTTATTTTGGTCTGGAGTGTGAACAATTTCAAGTGGGTATTGTTTTTCCTTATAATAATTAGGGTCGAAATCCCGATCGAAATCCCCCAACAAAACATCTACTTTAATTCCTAATGTCAACACGCGTTCAATAGCTGAGTCGAGAACGATAACCAATGGAGACCATTCGAGTAATTGACCTAACAATTCAGGATTGCAGGAAGCACCGTTAGCTATAATTAATGCGGGCTCTTGGTCATCTCGAACGATATGATGTGAAGACATTTGAAATTAGAAATTAGAAGTTAGGAGTTAGAAGTTAGGAGTAGAATGAAGCGAATTGAATATTATATTTAGATTCTTTGTAAATGTATGAAAAATCTAAACTCAAATTTCAACTTCAAAATTTAATATGACTTTCGTCATTTGTACTAATTTTTGAAAATGGCACACGAATGAAACGGATTTAAACCGATAAAAAACGGATTTTTATATTAATATCGGTGATCCGCGCCAAAAAGTCGAAATGGAGAAGCAAAATCCGTTTAATCGTTGTTTCTGATTGCTTTTTTGGTTATTAACTGGCTTAACAGTCAGTCATTAAATATAAAATTTTCTACTTCCAGTGGAGTAACTTTTAAAATGATATTGATAATAGCAGATTGAAATTCGTTGCTAAAAATATATCATTCAATCAGCACTTTCAACTTCCCGATTTATGAGTTACTGAATAACAAGGCTACCTGAATCTATTTCGGAAAGTTGGAAATAACCTAAAGGAAAATTTTCAGCATTGGTCTGATTGATAATGTTTCCCCGTATAGCTGAAGCTTGTGGTACGGCAAAGGGACCGTTGCCATCGACACCTGTTGTACTGATGAGTTTGTACATATAATTATTATACTTTTCTGTAATTCCTTGTAAGGTATAGTCCACAATATCACCTTTTTTTAGTTCGTTTTGGTAAACTACAAACATCAAATTTCCTTGAGTAAATTCGTCCGAAATGACTCTGTATTCAGGATAAGTTATGGTGCTGTTTTTTATTCCTCCCAAGTAAAAATTGTTTTCATTGGGATTGTCTTGAAAAAAGTATTTTATTTCATAAACATCTTCTCCACCAAAACCGGGTTTTATTTTTTGCTCTACTTTCACAATATAAGGAGTGGCTGTTAGTTGCGAATTTGCAGTGTAGGTTTGCCCTTTATAGACTACCGTTAGCGTATAATTGTTATTGATTAGCGGTTTGAAATTGCTACAAATGTATTCTCCCGTTTGTCCGATTTCAAGAAATTGATAGATGAGGGGTATTGTAGTCGAATTGTTCGTAACCGTAACTGTTGCTCCTGAGGCTACTGGTATGGTAGTGGCATAGTAATCGGTTGTAGTGGTCAAAATTATTTTTTGGGAACTTCCATCGCTGCCTTTTTTCCATTTGATGGAGGCATCAATAACTAATTTAGGAGTTGTGGTTTCCAAATCGACATCAACTACTTCCTCACAACTAAAAACAGTGAGCAATGCTATAAAAAGAACTAAAATATAAGTTATGTTATTCATTTGGATTAGAATTTAAAATTATAGGAAACAGAAGGCACGATTCCGAAAATAGAAAAACGTACTGCTTCGTTTGCTCCAGTATCGGCATTTTCTCTAAAACTGATAGAAGCTGCATTTTCCATATTGTAAATATTGTAAATGCTAAAAACCCATTCGCTTTGCCAACCTTTCCTTTTATCGGGTTTTGGGATATAGGTAGCAGATACATCTAAGTGATTGTATAAAGGCAAATTGGCTCCATTTCTTTCTCCATAACTTGGTAAAGTAATACCTTGATACTCATATTGACCATTAGGGTAAGTAACGGGCTGTCCAGATTGCAATATGAAGTTAGCCCCAAAATTCCATTTTTGGTTTAAATTATAATTGGCAGTTATTGCTAGATTGTGCAATTTGTCATAAGCAGATCGATACCATTCGCCATTGTTGATGCCTATTTCATTAGCTGCTCTACCCGGAGTTCTTTGTTGTGATCTGGAAATTGTATAAGCAATCCATCCATTGAATTTTCCTGTGTTTTTTCTCAGCAAAATCTCTAATCCATAAGAGAGCATTTCACCATTTAAAACTACTTGCTCTATGGCTTCGTTGGCAATCAAATCGGCGCCGTCAATATAATCGATTCTGTTTTTGATGGTTTTGTAAAAACTTTCGACTTCTAAAGTATATGAATTCTCTTTAAAATTATTAAAATAACCAACAGCAACTTGATCTGCTATTTGAGGTTTGATATAGTTGTCGCTGGGTGTCCAAACATCTAATGGAGTAGGAGATGCGGTATTGGAAATCAATTGAAGGTATTGTGTCATACGATTGTAACTGGCTTTGACAGATTGGTTTTCATTGAGTTCGTATGCAGCTGAAAAACGGGGTTCTAGATTGTTATAGAAAGCAATTGTTGCATTTTTGTCAAAATAAGTGGTTCTAATAGGTTTTGCTTTTTCATAAATTTTTAAATCAGCATCATAAAAAACTGGCTGATTGTTGGTGTAAAAATTGATGGTAGAATTTCCTAATCTGTTGAAGAGACTGTAACGAATGCCATAATTGATGGCTAATTTATCGGTCAATCTTTGTTCGACTTCTAAATAAAAAGCATTTTCGAAAGCATATTTTTCATCTAATTGCTTAAAGTTGATGCTAGAATTATCGCTATTGGGTTCGATAGTTCCAGGATTGAAGTCATAATATATCGAGTTTAGTCCGTAATTTAATTTAATATTTTTCGATAGGTAATGCTTGAAATCGTATTTCAAATTAAAGTTTTTGATTCCTGAATCCCAATTGAAGCCAATAAAATCAAGTGTCAATCCATAATAATAATCACTATAGATTAGTGATAAATTCGAAAATAATTTATCACTAAATAAATGATTCCATCTTAAGTTTAGTGTGGCATTTCCATAGGTATTATCAATTGTTCCGTCTAAGTTGAATACATCTCGGCCAAAATATCCTGAGAGAAAAAGGTTGTTATTTGCATTCAATTTATAATTCAATTTGGTGTTTAAATCATAAAAATAAGCTGAGTTTTCATTGTCTGTCAATTTTAAAAATAAATGCGCATAGGATGCACGACCTCCAATCAAAAATGAACCCTTGTCTTTTACTATAGGTCCCTCTGCTAATAATCGGCTTGAAATAAGTCCAACACCACCATTCAAATGAAAATTGTTACTGTTTCCTTCTTTTTGATAAATATCCAAAACAGAGGAAGCACGACCGCCAAACTTAGAGGGAATTCCTCCTTTATATAATTTCAAATCCTTAATCGCATCAGGATTAAATACAGAGAAAAAACCAAAAACGTGAGAAGAATTGAAAATCATAGCCTCGTCCAAAAGAATTAAATTCTGATCGGCTCCACCACCACGAACATTAAATCCGGATTGTCCTTCACCAGCATTGGTAACCCCAGGAAGCAATAAAATCGATTTGATAATATCGACTTCACCTAATACAACGGGCATTTTTTTGATGGTTGAAATCGACAATTTATTGACACTCATTTCGGGTTTTCTGATGTTGGCAATGCTTTTTTCTGTAGTAATCACTACTTCTTGCAGTTCTTGTCCAGATTCGGTCAGAGAAACATTCTTTTTGAGGTTTTGATTTAACGAAATTTTCTCTGTTTGGGTTGCAAAACCTACATAACTGAAAATGATTTCATAATCCCCTTTGGGTAAAGTCAAGGAATAAAAACCATATTCATTGGTGGTTACACCCGTTTTTATTCCTGATACGGAAACATTAACACCAATCAAGGTTTCATTGCTGTTTTTGTTTGAAATTGTGCCTGAAACCGTAAATTTATCTTGGGAAAAAATTGGAATTGATAAGATAAATACTAGTAGAAAGTAAATAATTTTTTTTGAAATCATCTTTTGATTTTTGATTTGCAAATTTCGTTAAATAAAGATATATTTTTTTTTAACAATTGTTAAAGTTTTGTAAATAAAAAAGACGACTCAAAAGTCGTCTTTAGCACATAAATAGGTATAATTTACTTAAGCAATTTTTTCAATATTGCATTGAATGTTTCACTTGGACGCATTGCTTTGCTTGTCAATTCTGGATTCGGTTGGTAATAACCACCTATGGCTTGTGGTTTTCCTTGTGCTCCAATTAATTCACTGTTGATTTTTGTTTCATTTTCAAAAAACTCACTGGCAATTGGTGTAAATATCGCTTTCAATTCGGCGTCTTTGTCTTGGTTTGACAAGGCTTCTGCCCAATACATTGCTAAGTAAAAATGAGAACCACGGTTGTCGATTTCTCCCACTTTGCGTGCTGGAGATTTATCATTAGCCAAGAATTTTTCGGTAGCAATATCTAATGTTTCGGCTAAAACGAACGCTTTCGTATTGTTTAATGTTTGTCCGATATATTCTAATGAAGCGCCTAAAGCTAAAAATTCACCCAAAGAATCCCAACGCAAATAACCTTCATTAATAAATTGCTCCACGTGTTTTGGAGCCGATCCACCAGCACCTGTTTCGAACAAACCACCACCATTCATCAAAGGTACGATGGATAACATTTTTGCTGATGTTCCTACTTCAAGAATTGGGAATAAATCGGTTAAATAATCACGTAATACGTTTCCTGTAACCGAAATGGTATCCAAACCTTTTACAATTCTTTCTAATGTAAATTCAGTTGCGGCAACTGGATTCAATATACGAATGTCTAAAGATGTCGTATCGTAATCTTTCAAATAGTTGCGAACTTTAGCTATTAATTGGGTGTCGTGAGCTCTTTTTTCGTCCAACCAAAATACTGCTGGTGTGCCAGATAAGCGAGCTCTGTTTACGGCTAATTTTACCCAGTCTTGAATCGGAGCATCCTTTACTTGACACATTCTGAAAATATCTTTGGCTTCAACAGCTTGTTCCATTACAACTGTTCCGTTTGTATCTACAACACGAACTACTCCATCTCCTTGAATTTGGAAAGTTTTGTCGTGAGAACCGTATTCTTCGGCTTTTTGAGCCATCAATCCTACGTTAGGAACACTTCCCATTGTTGTTGGATCAAATGCCCCATTCTTTTTACAAAAATCGATGGTAGCCGTGTAAACTCCAGCATAACTACGGTCTGGAATAACGGCAAAAGTATCTTGTAGTTTTCCGTCTTTGTTCCACATTTGTCCTGAAGTACGAATCATTGCTGGCATCGAAGCATCAACAATGACATCCGAAGGCACTTGTAAATTGGTAATTCCTTTTTCAGAATTGACCATTGCCAAAGAGGGTCCGTTTTCAATCGCTTGGTTAATGGCCGCTTCTATTTCTGCTTGTTGAGGTTTTCCGGCAATTTTGGCATAAACATCACCTAACCCATTTCGGGTATCAACACCCAATTCAGCAAATAATGCTCCGTATTTTTCAAAAACGGCAGCAAAATAGACTTCTACAATGGCACCAAAGATAATCGGATCCGAAACTTTCATCATTGTTGCTTTCAAGTGTACCGAAAGCAATACGTTTTGTTTTTTGGCCTCTTGAATTGTTTTAGCAATGAAAGATTTCAAAGCCTTTACATTCAAAACGGAAGTATCTATGATTTCACCCGCTTTCAAAGGAGTGCTTGCTTTTAAAATTGTAATTGTTCCGTCTTTAGCGACAAATTCTATTTTTACATCGTTCGCTTCAGTAACTGTAACTGATTTTTCACTTCCGTAAAAATCACCACTTTCCATCGAAGCCACTTTCGTTTTTGAGTCAGAAGACCAAGCTCCCATTGAATGTGGGTTGGCTTTAGCGTAGTTTTTTACTGCTTTTGGGGCTCTACGATCGGAGTTTCCTTCTCGTAAAACAGGGTTTACAGCCGATCCTAAGACTTTAGAATATTTAGATTTAATTTCTTTATCAGCATCCGTTTGAGCGTCTTCTGGATAGTTGGGAACGGCATAACCATGCGCTTGCAATTCTGCAATAGCTGCTTTTAATTGCGGAACTGATGCAGACACATTAGGTAATTTTATAATATTTGCTTCTGGATCTGTAGCTAATTTTCCAAGTTCAGTTAGAGCATCTCCCGTTTTTTGATCTTCTGTCAAGAATTCGGGAAAATTAGATAAAATTCTTCCTGCAAGTGATATATCTCTAGTCTCAATTTCAATATTAGATGTAGCGGTAAACGCTTGAACTATTGGCAAAAAAGAATAGGTTGCCAATAATGGAGCCTCATCTGTAAGGGTGTAAAAAATTTTAGATTTTGTAGACATTTTACTAAAAATTGTTTAATATTTATTTTGGAGTACAAATGTAAGAAAATCGTTTTCGTTAAATAGTAATTCAATACAATTAAGTTTCAATTTTAGTGAATATTTATGATTTTATGATTTTTTAATTGGCTAAAAGCGAATAGTTAAATTAAGGTTGTTTTTTTTGTTAAATATAAAAAAACAAGGATTGTTTTTGAGGTCAATATTCCTGAACACTTTCATTTTAGCGTAAAAAAAATCCCGAATGTATCGGGACTTTTATCGTAAGAAGTGATTTGGCTATCTTCTTTTATCTTTAATTTTAGCTTTTTTACCAGTAAGTTCTCTGAAGTAGAAAATTCTTGCTCTACGAACGTGACCTTTTTTGTTGATTTCAATTTTTTGCAAAGCTGGCAAGTTTACTGGGAAGATACGCTCTACACCAATGGCACCTGACATTTTACGAATGGTAAAAGTTTCTGTATTTCCAGAACCTCTTCTTTGAATCACAACACCTTTAAAAAACTGTGTTCTTGTTTTTTCACCCTCTTTAATTTCGTAGTAAACTGTGATAGTATCTCCAGCTCCAAAATCAGGGAAATCTTTTTTTGCTACAAATTCGTCTTGAACGAATTTTAATAAATCTGCCATTTTATATTTATTTTATGGTTTTAAAAAGAGCAACATTCACGGTTTTCGCCAGAGGTTGGTCTAATGAGGGTGCAAATGTAAATAAAAAAGTTTAAAGTTTATAGTTTAAAATTTAAAATTTTTATGTTGGGTTTTAATCCCCCCTTTGGGGGTTAGGGGGCTTATTCCCCAAGCAAATCCGGCCGTCTGTTTTTAGTATGTTCATAAGCCATATCTTCTCGCCATTTGTCGATTTTGGCAAAATTGCCGCTAGTGAGAACTTCTGGAACTTTCCAGCCTTTGTAATCTGCGGGTCTTGTATAAATAGGTCCTGACAATAAATTATCCTGAAAACTATCGGTCAAGGCCGAGGTTTCATCGCTCAAAACGCCTGGAATCAATCGGATTATGGCATCGCACAAAACCAATGCACCCAATTCTCCGCCGCTCAAAACATAATCGCCAATAGAGATTTCTTTGGTGATAAAATGGTCACGCACCCGTTGATCCACTCCTTTATAATGCCCACAAAGAATAATGATATTCTCATACATCGACATCGTGTTAGCCATTTTTTGGTTCAATGTTTCTCCGTCAGGTGACATATAAATGATTTCGTCGTAGGTTCTTTCGCTTTTCAAATGAGTAATACAATCGTCAATGGGTTGAATATTCATCACCATTCCCGCTCCACCACCGTAGGGATAATCATCTACACTTTTTTGTTTGTTGGTTGTGTAATCCCGCAGATTATGAAAATGAACTTCCACAATTCCTTTGTCTATGGCACGTTTCATCATCGAAGCCTCAAACGGACTTCGCAATAATTCTGGCAGAACAGTAATAATATCAATGCGCATAATTGAATCTATAGGTTGCAAAGGTACAAAGTTTTTTTTCAGAAGCTATTTCCAGCTATTGGTTACAATCTTTTCTTTTTTAAAGGAAAAAAGAAAAGGATTTCCACTGCTATCTGGGCTAGGGCTGATTGTTTAAGTATTACTTTTTAGTGGCTTTTAAAGCATAAACCATCGGAATTTTATTTTCAAACTTTTTAATTCTGAATTTATTTGGTTCAAATTCTTCTGTTTCATTAAAGCAATTATATGGGGAATAATTGTATTCATTGAAACAATTAATTTCTAAACCGCTATTTATTAAAGCATTTAATAGTTCAGATATTGGATGATTCCAAGTTATTGTTTGTGCAGAAATTGTAGAATATCTGTCTGCATAAGTTCCAGATTCATCTTCTACAATGGGTCCGAGATTGAAATAATTATAAAAAACTTCCTTAAAATCATTATCATACATCCAAACTACCGGATGAAAATCTGCCATTACAAATTTTCCATCGGGTTTCAAAAAATGAGAAATAACATTTGCCCATTTATACAAATCTGGAAACCAACCAATTGTTCCGTAGCTTGTAAAAACAATATCGAATTTCTCCTCTAGATACTTTGGTGTATCATAAATATCACAACAAATAAAAGTGGTATCCAAATTCAAGTTTGTAGCAAATTCTTTAGCCTTATCAATTGCTTTGTCTGAAAAGTCAACACCGGTAGCATTTGCGCCCATTCTCGAAAAAGTATTTGTATCTTGACCAAAATGACATTGTAAATGCAATATTTTTTTATTTGAAATATCTCCTAATAATTCCAATTCAATAGAATTTAAAGTCGAATTCCCATCTATAAAACTTTGATTATTATAAAATTCAGAATCAATATGAATGTCTGTTTTAATATTCCAAGTTTGTTTATTTATGTTGATGTAATCTGTTTTTTCTCCCATATCAAATTATTTAAAATCAAATATACTATTTAAAAAGGTACAACATTAATTTCGTAAATTTGCGCCTCAATAAAAATTATAAAAAAATGGAAAACGGAATATACGCTAAATTCAACACTGCAAAAGGGTCGATTTTAGTAAAATTGACACACGATTTAACACCTGGAACTGTTGGAAACTTCGTAGCTCTTGCTGAAGGAAATATGGAAAACAAAATTAAACCTCAAGGAAAGAAATTCTACGATGGTTTGAATTTTCATAGAGTAATCCCAGATTTTATGATTCAAGGAGGTTGTCCTCTTGGAACAGGAACTGGCGATCCTGGTTACAAATTTGATGATGAGTTTCACCAGGATTTGCGACACGATGCGCCAGGGGTTTTGTCAATGGCAAATTCAGGACCTGGAAGCAATGGTTCTCAATTTTTTATCACACACGTAGCAACTCCTTGGTTGGATAACAAACACACGGTTTTTGGAAACGTAATTGAAGGTCAAGATGTGGTAGATGCCATTGCACAAGGAGATAAATTAGAATCCGTTGAAATTATAAGAGTGGGTGAGGAAGCTCAAAAATGGAATGCAATTGAGGCTTTCGTTGGTTTAAAAGGTGCTCGTTTGAAAAAATTAGCTGCTTTGAAAGCAGAATCTGAAGCTAAAATGGAGCAGCTTGCTGCAGGTTTTGAAAAAACAGAAAGCGGATTGCGTTATCAATTCATTCAAAGGGGAACGGGAAAACAAGCCGAGAATGGAAAAACAGTTTCAGTACATTATGAAGGTTCATTAGAAAACGGAAAAGTGTTTGACTCTTCTTATCCAAGAAAAAAACCAATCGAATTTAAATTGGGAATTGGTCAAGTAATTGAAGGTTGGGATGAAGGTATCGCTTTGTTGAAAGTAGGTGACAAAGCCCGTTTTGTGATTCCATCGGACTTAGGATACGGACCAAGTGGAGCAGGAGGAGTGATACCACCCAATGCTATTTTAATATTCGATGTAGAATTAATGGACGTGAAATAATATTCTGTAATCAGTTTTTAGTAGTCAGAAATTAGTTTTATAAATAGAAATCCCAAACCGAGAGTTTTGGGATTTTTTAGTTAAAAAATTTAAACCTAAAGCTTCCTGTTTCCCCTGACTGGAAGCTAAACTATATTATGAACAAACTATGGATTTAACTTGGACAGAATTCGAAAAAGTTGAAATGAGACTGGGAACTATACTTGAAGTCAATGATTTTCCAGAAGCACACAAACCTGCTTACCAACTCTCGATTGATTTTGGTTCGACTATTGGTATTCGAAAATCTTCTGCACAAATCACCAATCGCTACAGTAAAGAGGAACTCGTCCATAGGCAAATTATAGCTGTTATCAATTTTCCTAAAAAGCAAATTGGGAAGTTTATGAGTGAATATTTGGTTCTTGGAGCCATTGGTGAGGAAGGAGATGTGGTATTATTGGCACCAGATTTCAATATAGAAAATGGACTTTGAATTGGGTAAAAAAAACCTGAAAATCTCTCGACTTTCAGGCTTTTAGGTTTTGGTTAGTTATTTTGGTTAGTTGTATATTTTAAATATCGTCAAATTCAATATCAGTAAAACTAGATGTTGAAGGGATAGTTTCATCTTCTATTTTATCTAAATCGTATTCTTTTTTGTAATCTTTTTGGTGTCTTTCAGAGATTACTTCCTCCCCTTTATGATTCAAAACATATGAGGTCATTTCTTCTAAAATTTCAGTGAAAGCTACAAAATCTTCTTTGTATAAATATATTTTGTGTTTTTTGAAGTGAAACGAACCATCGGCTTCTGTAAATTTTTTGCTTTCGGTAATAGTAATGTAGTAATCATCAGCTTTTGTAGCTCTTACATCAAAAAAATACGTTCTTCTTCCAGCTCTTAAAACTTTAGAAAATATCTCTTCTTTTTCTAACATATCATTTTCTCTCATAATCTTTCTGTCAATTTATTGTTCTTTAGTTGCAACCAAAAATCTAAAAAATAGTTGTATTACACAACAATTATTGCAATTCTTTTTCAGAAAGTTGTTTTAAATATAAAGCAGCATAATAGCCATCTTGATTTATTAATTGATTATGAGAACCTTGCTCGATAATTTGCCCTTCGTCTAAAATAATTATTTTGTCGGCATTCTTAGCTGATGAGACTCTATGACTAACAATTATTGTAGTTTTGTCCTTGCAAATTTCCTGAAGATTATTCAAAATAGCTTCTTCGGTTTCGGTATCAACGGCAGATAAACAATCGTCAAATAATAAAATTTTTGGGTTTTTGATAATAGCTCTTGCAATAGAAACTCTTTGTTTTTGTCCACCTGAAAGCGTGATGCCTCTTTCGCCAAGTATAGTCTCGTATTGTTTGTTGAAACCCAAGATATTGTCGTGTACTACGGCACTTTTTGCTGCATTTTCAACTTCTTTATCGGTGGCCTCTTCCTTGCCAAATTTGATGTTATTTTTGATTGTATCCGAAAACAAAAAAGCATCTTGAGGCACAATTCCGATGTTGTTTCTTAAATCGAATAAGTTGACTTTGCTAATTTCTTTTTTGTCAATAGTAATTTGCCCCTCTGTTACATCATACAAGCGAGAAATTAGTGAAATAATGGTCGATTTTCCAGAACCTGTTTTTCCTAATATTGCCAAAGTTTCGCCTTTGTCAACAGTAAACGATACGTTTTGTAGTGCTTTTATATTGGTGTCTTCATAAGTGTAGCTCACGTTTTCGAAAGAGATTGCTCCCTCAATACTTGATTTTTCGGGATTGTTATTTTGAATTTCCGGCACAATTTTCAGGAATTCGTTGATGCGTTTTTGAGAAGCTTCGGCCTCTTGAACCATTGATGAAACCCAGCCTAGCGAAGCTACAGGCCATGTTAGCATATTGACATACAAAATAAATTCGGCGATGGTTCCAATACTTTTGATACTACCATTGATGTACATTAATCCCCCAAAATAAATCACCACCAAGTTGCTTATTCCAATTAGAGCCAACATTAATGGGCCAAATAAGGCTTGGATTTTGGCCAAATTCAAGCTTTTGCTTTTGCTTTCATCAGACAATGCAATCATATTGTTATAATGTTGATCTTCTAAAGAATAGGCCTTAATAACTCTTATTCCAGAAAATATTTCCTGAGTAAAACTGGAAACCTTGGATAAATATTGCTGTAATATAGTACTTCGTTTATTGATTTCGGAACTGATTTTGAATATGGCATAAGATAAAATGGGTAACGGTAGCAAGGTGTACAAAGTTAATAATGGCGAAACACTAAACATATACATAATTACTATAGCAAACCGAATAATGGTGTTTATGGTGTACATTACAGCTGGACCAACATACATTCGCACTTTCGAAACATCTTCGCTAATGCGGTTCATTAAGTCGCCAGTTCGGTTTTGTTTGTAGAAGTTTTGTGAGAGATTTTCATATTGTCGGAACACTTCATTTTTCAAATCGAATTCGATGTGGCGTGACATTACGATTAACGTTTGGCGCATCAAAAAAGTGAGGAAGCCCGCCACTATAGTTGTAGCAATAATAAGTAAAATGTTCCAAATTAATTCTTGCTTGATTATTTCTTTGGAGACCGATTGATCTTTAGCAAAGGCTTCGATTATAGTAAATGATTTGCTAATTAATTTGGGTGTAAATAAGGAGAATATTTGCGCCACAATCGTTATAAAGATGCCTAATAAAAAGCTGTATTTGTACTTGACGAAATATTTGTTTAAATATTGTAATTCTTTCATTTTTGGATTTTGTTCAAAGGAATTTCAAAGGTAATAGGAAAATTAGATAATTTTCAGGTTTAATTCTATTTTAAAAAATGAAATTCTTATTTTTGCAAATTAATTTAAAAAAGTTCTTACAAGGTGGTAAATAGAAGACATATTCGCGTTAAGGTTTTGCAATCCATATATGCGATGCATCAAAATGGGTCAGATAATCTAGAAAAAGAAGAAAAATTTCTTTTTTACAGTATTGACGCTATTCAGGATTTATACCTTATCATGCTTTCCTCACTAATCGAAATTTGCAAAAAAGAAACTGAGTTTTTGCATAAATCCAGCCAAAAACATCTCGCCACTCCTCAAGAACGTAAACCCAACGAAAAGTTTATTAAAAATGCTATTTTTCAGATACTTGCCGAAAATAATTCGTTGAGTATTGCTCTTGAAACTCGTAAAATAGACAATTGGACCTTGAATGATGACTATATTTTAATACTTCTAAACGACATCAAGCAAAGCAAATTGTATGCAAAATATATGAGCAAAGAGAGTAGCACTTTCGGAGAAGACAAGGAATTTATAGTCAATTTGTTTCAGGAAGTCATTGTCCCAAACGAAAAATTATACGACTATTTGGAAGACAATAAACTGACTTGGATTGATGATATTCCTGTGGTAAATACTGAAATCATCAAACAATTGAAGGCTATAAAACCAGTTGATGAAGGAAATTTAAGAGTTCCAAAAGTATTCAAAGACAACGAAGATCGTGATTTTGCCAAAGATTTATTTAGAAAAACTGTCTTAAACGAATCAGAATTGGCTAAGGAATATGTGGATAAAACCCCCAATTGGGACTCCGAAAGAATTGCCGAAATCGACACCATTATTCTGAAAATGGCAATATGTGAATTGTTGAAATTCCCATCAATTCCAGTAAAAGTAACGCTGAATGAATATTTAGAATTGGCCAAAGAATATTCTACACCCAAAAGTAGTATTTTCATCAACGGAATATTAGACAATTTGGTCAAAGAACTCCAAGCCAACAATAGAATCCAAAAAGTGGGTCGTGGTTTAATGTAAATCACAAAAAAAACAATAATCAAATCACAAAAATCAATTTAAAATTATGGAACAGTTATCTCAATTTGCCCCTTTTTTATTAATGTTTGTTGTAATCTATTTCTTTATGATTAGACCCCAACAAAAAAGAGCCAAACAAGAAAAAGAATTTGAAAGTGCTTTGAAAGTGGGTGATAAAATTATCACCAAAAGTGGAATGCACGGTAAAGTGGCCGAGGTTTCCGAAACTACAGTCGTAATCGAAACAATGGCTGGAAAATTGAAAATGGAACGTTCTGCTATTTCAATGGAGATGAGCCTTGCCCTGAATAAGAAAGCATAAATTAGCAACTACTGTAAATAAAATCCCAAACTTCAATATTGAAATTTGGGATTTTTTTGCAAAATTTTATTTTTTCTTGCCTTTATTTTTCTTTGCTTTTTGAGTTTTCAATTTAGCCTTGGCTTTTTTCTCTTTTGCTTTTAGTTTTTCCTTTTTAGATTTTTTTTCCTTTTCCTTTGTTTTTTCTTTAGCTTTTTTGGCCTTATTTTTAGCTTTTTCTTTTTCCTTCTTCTTGTTTTTCTTTGTCTTTTCTATTGGTGCAAAAGAATCTTTAGTAATTTCTACTTCTGTAACCTCTATAGCTTTTGGCATTTCAACAACTGGTTCGACTACTTTTGGAGCACTTTTTGTTCTAGTTGCAGGGGCTGTTTTCTCAATAGAAGGGTTTGCAGTTGTTCTTGCTCTGCTAACTTTTGGATTTGTTAGCTTAGGAGTTGGTTTTGTAACTGTATTTTCCTTTTTGTTTTCAGTAAGGATCTCAGCTGTTTTGTTTTCAATTGGTTCTTCCATAATTTATATTTTTTTATTAAAATTTGAATGGTAAATTAATTGTATAGTAGTGTTTAACAAATGTAATCATTCAAACAATACGCCATTGTTAAGTTTTTATTGATTAAGAGTCAAAAATAAAACCATCACTCGATGGTTTTTTTTAATAAATATTTTGAACATTTAATAATTTATTTAGCAGTAGGTTTTGCAGTCAATTCAGCGATTTTTACAATTACATTGACTGCTTTTTGAAGGCTCTCAGCAGGGACATATTCGTATTTTCCGTGAAAGTTGTGACCTCCAGCAAAAATATTCGGGCAGGGCAATCCTTTATAGGATAATTGACATCCATCCGTTCCGCCTCGTATGGGTTTTATTATGGGTTTTATTCCCAATTCATTCATCGCTTTTTCGGCAATATCTACGATATGTTTTACAGGGAGAACCTTTTCTTTCATATTGTAATATTGATCTTTTACTTCGGCAATTACAATATCTTCACCAAATTGATTAGCAAATTTCTTATTCAATTTTTTGGCTATCTTGGCTATAAGTTCTTTACGTTTTTCGAACTTTTTCTTGCTGTGATCTCTGATAATCAATTCTAAAACGGTTTCTTCTATGCTTCCAGTTAAGTGATGAACATGAAAAAAACCTTCATATCCTCTAGTTTCTTGGGGAGTTTGTCCTTTGGGTAACTCATTAATAAAATCATTAGCAATCAGCATGGAATTGATCATTTTTCCCTTAGCATACCCAGGATGAACACTTTTTCCTTTGAATGTAATTTTAGCTCCAGCGGCATTGAAGTTCTCGAATTCTATTTCCCCAACTTGACTTCCGTCCATAGTGTATGCCCAATCGCAACCGAATTTCACTACATCAAAATGATGTGCTCCACGACCTATTTCTTCGTCAGGAGTAAATCCGACTCTGATTTTTCCGTGTTTGATTTCTGGATTATTTATAAGATATTCCATTGCTGTTATAATTTCGGTAATTCCAGCTTTATCATCGGCACCTAAAAGTGTGGTTCCATCTGTGGTGATTAGTGTTTGACCTTTGTATTGTAATAAATCTTTGAAATATTTTGGTGATAAAATAATATTTTGCTCCGCATTCAGTACGATGTCGCCACCATCATAATTGGTAATAATTTGAGGGTTTACATTGGCACCAGTAAAATCTGGTGTGGTGTCAAAATGTGCAATAAATCCAATTGTAGGAACTAAGTAATCTAGGTTCGATGGTAGCGTAGCCATAATGTAGGCTTTATCATCAATGGTGACGTCTTGCATTCCAATTGTTTTTAGTTCTTCGACTAATTTGTTGGCTAAATCCCATTGTTTTGCTGTGCTTGGGGTTGTTTCTGATTTGGAATCTGATTCGGTATCAATGATAACGTAGCTAATAAAGCGATCTATAATATGTTGCATTAGATTGTATTTTTAACAAAGATACAAATCGGAATGATTGAGCAATAAAAAGTTAATTAAAGTTGAATTTTCCATTACAAATTGTGAATTCTAAAAAAATAAAGATTGATGGTTTTTTATTTTTCTCTCTGTATCATTTTGAATAGGTGAGTTGTCGATGATTTTCCTAATCCTAGACCTCCCTTGATATTGTTTATTTCAAAAAATAGTTTTGAAATGTTTTTTTTGTTAATTTCATTGTAGTAAAAACTTTCGAAAGTCTTAACAGATTCCATTTTTGAAGCTAATTGAAATCTAATTTTACATAATATTGTATGTCTTCTGAAGTATCAATTTAGAGATTTGCTCATTTTTGAGGATATAATTATACAAAATATTTATTTAGACATAAGTGAGATTCGTTTTTGCTATTTATCAATGTCTTAAAAGTTCCTAACCTAATACTATTTATAATAAAGTTTCAAAAAAAAAAGGTCTAAACAGATAAAATAATAGATAAAGATTATATATTGTTAATCAAAACCGCAAATTCTTTCACTTTATCCCAATCGGTGTATTCGATTTTAGTTTTCGAATTTGTTGGACCTTTTGTCATCCACATAATCAATTGAATCATCAATCTATCGGTAAAAGGATATTTTTGATAATCGAGTTTACCTGCAAAAACAGCCGATGTTTTGGGGATCCAATGAATTGTTTGAAGAAATTTGATAAAATAAGGGTTGGTTTCTGGGCTTGCTTTTTCAGGTTTTCTGGCTACTAAATTGACCGAAAAAAAAGCGTTTTCTGTTTTTTCGAGTGCTGCTTTATTTTGGTTGATGAAATCAATTATTTTCGGATTGTGTTTGCCATACCGAATGCTAGCTCCAATGATAAACTTGTCGAAATCAGTAACATTTCCATTGAAATCCTCAATGGAGAAAAGTTCGACCGCATTGCCTTTTTCTTTTAAAACTTCTTTGATTAAGGTAGCTATTTTCAAGGTTTGCCCATCTACAGTAGCGTACAGAATTCCGATTTTCGTTTTCATATATGTAAATTTTGATTTTTCATCGGTCATATATGGTATCGCCTTTTACTTATTGGTGTTTGCTTACGCAAACTTGTTGTTAATGGCGATTTCATATATGTAGTTATTTATTGTTATTATCGGTCATATATATTTGCTTCGCCTGTTCACTTCGTTCGATCCGCATATATGTTCATCGGTGTTTATCTCATCGGTTATTATTTTATTTTGGTATTCGATGATTTTCAATTGCGACTAATTTTAGGTCATGCTCATTTGATATATGACCGCTGAAAAATCAAAATTTACATATATGATTTTTTATTTTTTTTCCTTTAGCCTAAAAAAAACAATCATAATATTTCATGTACTAATGTAAAGAAAAATCATAATTTTTTTAATTATTTTTACAAAATGAGACCTACAGACGATTATATCTTTAGACAGCCCGAAAAGTTCCAATCGATACTCTTGCATTTAATTCATGTTTTCGAAAGAGAAATCCCTGAACTAAAGTTGTTTTTCAAATGGGGAATTCCGTATTTTTATTTTCGTAAAAAGCCGTTTTGTTATTTGGCACCCAATCACAAAAAAGGTTATGTTGATGCGGGTTTTGCTAGAGGTTATCAATTGAAACGAAACCAGGAATACTTAGTCGGCGAAAATCGAAATACGGTAAAATCGCTCCGTTATTTTAGTTTAGAAAGTATCAATAATGCTGTTTTGGTTGAGGTTATTCGCGAAGCAAGAAATTTATATACATAAAAAAATCTCCTTTGGGAGATTTTTTTTTTATGATTCGATAAATTAGCTTTTCACTTCTTTGTTGAAGTAAACCAGGTAATAATACATTTGTTTTTCTTCATCCCAACCTTTTTCAACAAATTTTTCGGCACTTTCTGGATTGATAAAATCCATTTTTATTTGAATTTGTGTGTCTAAGTTGATTACATTTTTAATCGATTTTCTGGCATCCGAAACCGCGGAATTCGCAATTGGAAAAGTGGTCACATCTTCGATGCTGTATTTCTCACCTTTATCCACTTTGTAGTTTTTGAATTCAGGTATCAAATCTGGATTATCCAAAACTTCATTCAAGAAATTGCTTTCTTCGAACTGGTCGTTTTTAGCAAAATAATTCACAGAACGGTTCATAAACATCACTTCTTCTTTTTTGTCTTCGGCAGGAAAAACGACATCTTTAGCAAAGCCTTGACAGAATTTCAAATATTTTTTGGTGATGAAATTCTCGTCTTCAAACGCATCAACCGATAGGAAATGTTCCAACCAATAACGGGCATCATAACGATTGCTGTCCACAGTTAGGATTTTATAACCTTCCTCTTTTTTATAATTGAAAATGATACAACCTTTGTCCAATTTGCTGAGATTGATTCCGTGTTGCAAAATCATTTCTAGGTTAGATTCTTTTTCTTCAAATTGTAAGAAATCAGATTGTAATTCACTTTTAAAAATTCCAATAGCATCAACTACATTGTTGTCGATATTCAGGTTTGTCAAATATGTTACATAAACTTCCCCGTTTTTGATGTGCGGATGATTCGATTGTTCGAATAAATGTGTCGTAATTTGTTTTGAAACTTCGTGTAAACTACTTGGATTATCGAAAATTTGACTCGCCATTTTGAACATATCGTTGTATTCCAAATCGACTTCGTGAGCAAACTGAAAGTAGTTTTCTTCTTTGTCTCTAAATGGTTTGAAGAAATATTCTTTGATTAAAGGAACAATTTCATCTTTTAAATTAAAAGGGTTTTCCGATAAAAAAATTACTTCGTTGCGACTTTTGTTTCCCACTCTGTGAATGGATAATGTTTCGATGTGGGTGTTGAATAGGTTTATCATAAGTGTAGCCCCTTCCGTCCTCCCCGAAGGGGAGGTGCCAAGTTCTGGACATTTTGTTTAGTTAGTTTTAATTTTGAAATGTAAATATTATTCCCCTTTGGTGGTTTGCTTAGCCAATTCGCTTTCTCTCGTGTGGGGGCTTAATTCCAACTCTCTTCAAACCCGTAATCCTCGAAGTTATCGTCACTTTCGAACATATCGAGGTCTTCTTCGTCAAGATCATCTTCAAATTCATTGTGATCTTCGTCTTCCTCTTCGGCAATAAAATGTTTTTCTATTGCTTCAGCTGGTATTTCACCAACAGAAAAAATAGTTTCAGGATACGTATTTCCTGCTACAATTTCTTCGATAGCTGCCAGTTCTACAAGAAAAGTCCACATACTAATGAAATCGTAAACATAAATTATCTTAGTGTTTTCTTTATCGAAAATATCCGAAAGCAAGTAATTGCTCATCGTTTTTTGTTCGCCTGGAATATCTCCTGTGTCAAACAACGGAATTTCGTCTTCTTGATTCCAAGTATCGTCACAAGTGTAGAAAGAAGCCACTTCCATACCGTCAAATCCAAAAGAATTGAAGATGGCGTTGTGTAAATCTTCTAAAGTATCTTCGGCAAGTATCGCTATATCCCTAAAAATGTCTTCTTCGGCATCGAGAATTACCCTGAATTTGTAAACCATAATCTTAGTTTTTTTTGAAAGGTCAAAGGTAAAATTTAATTTTAGATTTTAGATTTTAGATTCAGGATTTGTTGATAAGATTTTTTGTAAACAAAAAATAAAATTAGATTTTAGTTTTTTGGATTGTCTTATGAATTTTTGGTACTTCCTCAATAGCTGCGCTACCATACCATGGAGTGAGTTCAACTTCGAATATTTTGGCTTGTACTGCTGGGTCTGATTCTACTAAAATTTCAGCTTCTTCAATGGTTTCAACATTAAAAATATAAATGCCTCTATAGTTTCTGTCGTTTTTCATAAACGGTCCTGCAAGGGCTAATTTTCCTTCATCGGCCAATTTATTGATAGTAGCCATATGGCCTTCAAAAAACTTTGTTCGTTCTTCTTTAGTGGCGGTTGTATTTGTTCCAGTTTTTAAAATACAAAACACATATTTTTTCATTCCATATTCGTCGGAATGAAGTGATTTGGCAAGGTTTTCATCGTATTTTGGAGATTCTTGTGCATTTGAATTCACAAATAGTAGCAGTATAAAAAGGATGTAAAATAGAGTTTTCATAATAATTGGTATTAAATTAATTTAGTTTTCGAATCACTCTCGCAGGATTTCCAACTGCTAATGAATTATCAGGAATATTTTTTGTAACAACAGAACCAGCACCAATAACACAACCTTTTCCTATGGTTATTCCGGGAAGAATAACTGTATTTCCTCCAATCCAACAGTCATCTCCAATAGTAATAGGCAAGGCATTTTCGACTGTTTTTCTCAGCTCGGCTTCAAGTGGATGATTGGCAGTGTAAATTTGAACATTAGGTGCGAAAAAAACATTAGAGCCAATAGTGACTTTTGCACAGTCCAACACAACACAATTCACGTTAAAATAGACATTGTCACCGCAACTAATATTGTATCCATAATCACAAAAAAAAGGCGGTTCGATATAAAGATTTGTTCCTGTATTTGGAATTAATTCTTGGATTATTTCTCTCGCTTTTTTGGTTATTCTGTATTCGATGACATTTAATCTATGAAGCAGATTTTTGGCTTTTCGTCTATCTTTTACCAAAACAGCATCGCCTGCTAGATAGGCTTCCCCGGCAATCATTTTCTCTTTTTCGGTTTTCATAAAGTTTAATAGTGTATTGTAAATATATAAGAAATTGTATTAGAATACAATCCATCCCTAAAATTCCACAGTTCGGTCAGCTAATATTTCAAGACTCTAATTGCAGCGATACATTTGCTACATCAAAAAACTAGATTATGAAACCATTTTTACTTTTTGCAGTTTTATTTTTCTCCAATAGCTTGTTTTCTCAAACTACCATTTCTGGGAAAATAGTGGACGATAAAAACACTCCAATTCCAAATGCCAATATTTACATTGATGGAACTTACGATGGTGCAACATCAAATAATCTGGGAGAGTTTAGTTTTACAACAACAGCCGAAGGAAACCAAACATTAGTCATTAGTGCTTTGTCTTTTGAACAAAAAAAAATGGCCATTGTGATGAATACATACCAAAGTCAAACTATAATTTTAAAACGAAATTTAACCGAATTAAATGAAGTAGTAATCACTGCAGGAACTTTGGAAGCTGGAGCAAAATCAAGAGTTTCGGTTTTGAAACCTTTGGATCTTTTGACCACAGCAGGAAATCCTGGGGATATTGTTTCGGCTTTGCAAACTTTGCCGGGAACACAAGTGGTTGGCGAAAGCGGCAAACTTTTTGTTCGAGGTGGTGAAGCCAACGAAACACAAACATTTGTCGATGGAATTCGAGTAGCGCAACCCTATCTTCAATCGGCGAATAATGTACCCACGAGAAGTACTTTCTCGCCTTTACTTTTCAAGGGAACGACTTTTTCAACAGGAGGTTATTCAGCGGAATACGGCGAGGCGCTTTCGAGTATTTTGATAATGAATACCATCGATGAACCCGATATGGAGAAAACGGATATTGGCTTAATGACCGTTGGTGCTAGTCTCGGAAATACTCAAAAATGGGAAAATAATTCACTAAGTGTAAACACCAATTATATCAATTTGCAACCCTATCAATCGTTGTTGCCCGATACTATGGAATGGATTAAACCCTACCAATCTATTGGTGGAGAAACCGTTTTTAGACAGAAATTAGATGGAGGATTGTTGAAATTTTATGCTTCTTACACGGCTTCTAATTTCGATTTGAAGCAAGATGATATTAATTATCCAGACAAAATACGCATTGAAAACAAGAACAAAAATTTGTATTCAAACCTTTCCTATAAAGGCGGATTTGGCGATAATTGGAAGGTTTTTGCAGGAATTAGTTTTGCTAATAGTCAAAATAATGGGATTTTTGATGTTTATAATTATGAGTCAGCTGAAAATGCCAGTCATTTGAAATTGAAATTGACAAAACCCATTTCCGATAAAATAAAAACCAGTTTTGGAGCCGACTATTTTTACACCAATTTCTCTGAATCAGTGACCAACTTCGAAAGTGGTTTTCATTCCAATATTTTTGCTGCCTATTCAGAAACCGACTTTTTGTTTACCAATAATTTGATTGCAAAAGTAGGTTTCCGATTTTCGAAAAATGAGTTATTGGACGAAAGTTCCATCGATCCAAGATGGGCTTTAGCCTATAAAGTGGCTAAAAATCAGCAATTTTCAATGGCTTACGGAAAATTCAATCAAGCTCCAAAGAACGACTATTTGAAATACGCCACTAATTTGCAAACTGAAAAGGCGCAACATTATATTTTGAGTTATGAATTCAACAAAGACAAGCAGATTTTCAAAGCCGAAGTTTATTTTAAGAATTATGACAATTTGGTAAAATACGATACCAATTCGCCGGTTTACAATAGCAATTTCAATAATAGCGGAATAGGATTTGCCAAAGGATTGGAGTTGTTTTGGAGAGACAACAAGAACATTAAAAACCTCGAATATTGGATTTCCTATTCTTTCATCGACACCGAAAGAGATTTTCAAAACTTTCCAAAACAGGTAATGCCAAGTTTTGTTGCCGATCATACCTTGTCTTTGGTAACCAAATATTGGATTCAAGATTGGCGTTCGCAAATTGGAGCGACTTACACTTTTGCTTCTGGCAGACCTTACGATAATCAAAATGAAATGACTTTTATGAACGGAAAAACAAAAAGCTACAATAATTTGAGCTTGAATTGGGCGTATTTGATTTCGCCCCAAAAAATACTTTTTTTCTCGGTAACCAATGTAGCTGGAATCAAAAATGTGTTTGGTTACAATTATGCCAATACGCCAAATTCAGCAGGAATTTATGAAAGTCAAGCGATTGTTCCTACTGCGGATCGATTCTTTTTTGTGGGGTTCTTTTGGACAATAAGCAAGGACAAAAAAGTAAATCAGTTGGAGAATTTGTAATTAGAATTTCAAGGTTTCAGGATTTTGACGACTGTCATACAATCTTAAAATTTCAATTCGACTGTTTGTTTCTCTGTAATAAAGTGTGTTTTGTTTGGTCACAACACATTTTCTTATTTGAAATTCTTTGTTAAAGAAGGGAAATTGATTTGGGTTTTTATAAATTAAATCAATACAAAAATCGAGTTTGGCAATGAATTGTATGCATACCTTTTTATTCCATCGATTTTCAAGATATTCTAATAGTTTGGCAAAATCATCGTCTGCATACGAAGACCATTTAATTGGTTTAAGCATACTTGTTTTTGTGTTTCGCCATTACTTTTTTATGATCAATACCATTTGATGAATTCATCTCTTCAATGGCGTCCAATAATCCTTTTTGTTGAGTTTTAGTTAGCGTATTCCATTCTTCAGTATCGTTATCATTGTTAATGAAATTGAGTACCAAACCATAAATCTGTTCTAATTTTGATTTCTCAAGGGTATCGATTTCTCGAAATAGTTTCAGTTTTAATTCAGCAGTGCTCATAACCTTAAGTTTTTCCAAATTTACAAAAAAAAGTAAACCCAATACAATTCATCACCTTAAATTGACAGTTCAGTTAGAATGAATTTTATTTGAATCACAATCAATATATATTTGTACAAGAATTAAATAACAATCTAAAAACTAGAAATCATGACCAAAATTATCATTGCAATCATATTATTCATCAGTAGTTTAGTTTCTGCTCAAAATGTAAATCTTACTGTTTCAATATCAGGTTTGAAAAATGATTCAGGAATTCTACAAGTAGGTTTATTTAATTCTGAAGGTGCATTTCTAAAATCAATTTACAAGGGGTTTCCTCAGAAATTAAATCGAAAAAAGCTACTGTCACTTTTTTGAATGTTCCAGAAGGGGAATATGCCATTTCTGTTTATCACGAAAAAACAAAAACGGCAAACTGGATACCAATTTTATCGGAATTCCATCAGAAGATTTTGCCTGTTCAAATAATGCTAAAGGATTTATGGGACCTCCAAAGTATGAAGACGCTAAATTCCAACTCAATAAAGATTCAAAAATAGACGTTAAATTCAATAATTAATTGACTATTAAATCAATTTAAAATGAAACGCCCACGACAATTATCATTGACACACACCAATATGATTATAGGCGTTACATCTTCCAATAAAAAACAAATATTATAAACAGATGAAACGCCCACGACAATTATAATTGACCCACACCAATATGATTATAGGCGTTCCATCTTCCAATAAAAAACAAATATTAAAACAGATGAAAAACATCATCACAACAATTACATTATTTGTAGCCATTATTGCATCTGCCCAAAGTCAATTTGAGCAAGGAATGGGAAAAGCATTCCAACTTTGGGGAGAAGGAAAAAACACCGAAGCATCGGCTATGTTCGAGAGAATTGCAGCAGCAGAACCTAATTCTTGGTTGCCTAATTATTATGTGGCTTTGGTAAACACCACAACAGCTTTTGGAACAAAGGATAAGGAGCAAATAGACTTGTTGCTGACTAAAGCGCAAAATGTAATTGACTCAGAAATGATAAAAAATCCAATTAATTCCGAACTCATTGTCATTCAAGCCATGATTCATACTGCCTGGATTGCTTTTGGTCCAATGACAAATGGTCCAAAATTATCTCCAATCGTTATGGAATTATATAGTAAAGCCGAATCCTTAGCTCCTGAAAATCCTAGAGCTGTTTTTGGAAAAGCGGAATTTGAAATTGGTGGAGCACAATTTTGGGGAACAGACACCAAGCCAATGTGTGCCCAAATTGAAAAAGCTATTGGACTTTTTGCTACTTTTAAACCTGAAACCCCTTTTTCTCCAAAATGGGGATTAGAAAGAGCCGAAGCTGCTTTGAAAAATTGTAAATAAATTAAGCAAAACCTGTCAGGTTTGTTAAACCAGATAAAATGAACAGACTATTAAAAGAAATTCTAAAAGCACTAGTAATAAGTTTTATTATTTACTTAGTATTACTTTTTATTGAAGTATTATATGGAGGAATACAATTTGAATCTTTCTATCAACTAGGGCATGATTTAGGAAAGCGCTTCCGATATTGTATGACATATAGTTTATCATTATATTTCGTAAATGCTTTTTTACACATAAAGTTAGATGCTATTTTTTCAAAAAACAGATACAGTCCAAAACGATTGATAATTGGGTTTGTACTTTCGTTTGTAGTAACTTTATTTGTGATTTTTTTATTGCGGTTTTTTGAAGCTTTAATTATTAAAAACAACACACTTGAAGTATTTTGGAATAACGAAAGAGCGTCAAATTATATAGTATCCTCTATAATTGCGATTTTGGTTTTGTTGGCTATTCATTCATTTTATTTTTACAAAACGCTTCAAGAAAATAGAGTAAAAGAACAAAAAATAATTGCTGGAACGGCTTCGGCAAAGTTCGAAAGTTTGAAAAACCAAATTGATCCGCATTTTCTCTTCAATAGTTTGAATGTGTTGAGTTCGTTGATTGAAGAAAATCCGGAAAATGCACAACGATTCACGACTTCTCTGTCCAAAATTTATCGCTATGTTTTGGAACAAAAAGACAAAGAATTAGTTTCGGTTGAAGAAGAATTGGCTTTCGCCAAAACCTATATGAATTTGTTGAAAATGCGTTTTGAAAACAGCTTGTTTTATGAATTGCCAACAACAATTATTAATTCAGAAGCCAAAGTAGTTCCCCTTTCGTTGCAGCTTTTATTAGAAAACACGGTAAAACATAATGTGGTTTCTGAGCAAAAACCATTGCATATTCGGATTTATGTTGATGGAGATTATTTAGCCATTCAAAACGATTTTCAAAAAAAGGAAGTGTTACAAAGTCGTCAAGGCGTAGGATTACAAAACATCATCAATCGTTACGGAATTATTACCAACAGAAAAGTATTGATAGAACAAAATGAACAAACATTTACGGTCAAATTACCTATTTTAACGAAACAAATTAGTGTTATGGAAACTACGACAAGTTACAGCGAAAATACAGCCTATTTTAGAGCTAAAAAGCGAGTGGAAGAACTCAAGGGATTTTACGGAAACTTAATTTCCTATTGTATAGTAATTCCAATCTTAATTTTTGTGAATCTTACATATTCTCCACAATTTCAGTGGTTTTGGTTTTCGGCAGCAGGTTGGGGATTTGGGATTTTGATGCACGCTTTCAAAGTTTTTGGGTATAGTTCCAATTGGGAAGAACGAAAAATACAAGAAATATTGAATAAAGAAGATAATAAGCAAACTTGGAAATAATCATGAAAAATCAATATACAGAAGAAGAACGCTATTTTAAAGCGCAAAAAAGAGTAGAAGAAATAAAAGGTTTTTACGGAAACCTAATTGCTTATATTGTTGTAAACATTGGTTTGCTGGTTCTGAATTTAATGACTTCACCCAATCATCTTTGGTTTTATTGGCCTCTTTTATGGTGGGGAATTGGAGTGATTTTTCATGGTTTAAAAGTCTTCAATTATATGCCTTTTTTTAGTAAGGATTGGGAAGAAAAAAAAATTAAAGAGTTTATAGAAAAAGAAGAGCAATCTAAAAATACTTGGCAATAATTTTTATAATTAAAACCAAATGAGACTATCAAAAAGGATGTATGACGATTACCAATCAGAAAATTTCAATCCAGACGAGCGCTATCGTTTGGCTTATAAAAAAGTAAAAAGAATCAAAGGATTTTATGTGCATGCTATAGTTTATGTACTTGTAAATGCCTATTTAATTTTTTCAAGTTATTCACATACACAGCATTCTGATAAAGATTTTTTTAATTGGGGAACGTTCTCCACGGCACTATTTTGGGGTATAGGATTATTGGCTCACGGATTATCGGTTTTCGGCAGAAATATTTTCTTTGGAAAAAACTGGGAAGAAAGAAAAATTCAGGAGTTTATAGTAAAAGAAAGAGCCTCCCAATCCCCAAAGGGGAAATCTGAAAATTGGATTTAATTTTAAATATTTTGAAATGAATAAATCAACAATTCCCCCTTCGGGGGTTAGGGGGCTTACTACAATAATAATCGAAGACGAAAAACCAGCAGCAAGGTTGTTGCAACGCAAACTCGAAAAACTCAATATCGAAGTGGGAGTGATGCTTCATTCGGTGGCCGAATCCATCGAATGGTTTTCCCAAAACGAGCATCCCGATTTAATCTTTCTCGACATTCAATTATCGGATGGTTTGTCTTTTGAAATCTTTGAAAAAATTGATATTAAAAGCGCTATAATTTTTACGACCGCTTATGATGAATATGCTCTTAAAGCATTCAAATTAAATTCCATTGATTACCTTTTGAAACCCATTGATGAAGAGGATTTGGGTGCAGCAATTTCTAAATTCAAAATGCGTTTTCCAACTCAAAATCCAACGTTAAATTTGGACTTTGAAATGATTAAAAAAATGCTTCAGAACCCATTCGATAAGAATTTCAAAACTCGGTTTACGGTCAAAATTGGGCAACATCTCAAAGTGATTTCCACTGATGAAATTGAATGTTTTTTTAGCGAAAACAAAGGAACTTATATCCACACTTTTGACAACAGAAATTACCTAATCGAATCTACTTTGGAAGTTTTAGAACAAGAATTAGATGCCAAACAATTTTATCGAATCAGTCGAAAATTCATTATTCCGTTAAAGTCAGTTAAGGAGATTGTAGTGTACAGCAATTCTCGTTTGAAGGTAATTTTGCCCACATTTAAAGAAGATGAAGTGATTGTAAGTCGTGAAAAAGTATCCGATTTCAAGGCTTGGATAGGCTAGTTTTATATTTAAATTAAAACTAAATATAAACACTTTTAAAAATCCTAATGTTTAGTGTTTTAAATAATCAATATAGATTTAATCTATTGAGTTTTTATGTCTTAAAAAATGTCTTTCTGATGCCTATAATAATAAAAATAAAGATAGAGTAAAACACAAAAAAAGGAACAATCAGTTCTATCCATCCCAAAGCCAACATAGCGGCAATAATTAGCAATTGAAAACCCAATCCGTAAATGGAAACGAAAGTCATAAACCATTTTGGCAATGTTTGTACCTTATAGGCTTCACTGTCTAAAGTGTGAATTATTTTGTCAAAAATGCCATAAACAATCGTATAGATTTGAAATAAAATATCGACACATTTTTGAGTTTCCCCTGGCAAAGCTTGAGGTGATTTGTCTTCAAAAATTTTACTGGTTTTGTCTCCGCCAACCAATTTATTTCTCAAAATCACATAATAATAATTGTATAAAGTACCTTGTAATTGGATGCAAAAAAAGGCAATTAATGTCATCCAAAATGAGGTTTTTGACACATAATAAATTGTCACAAAAAACAGAAAGTTCAATACAATATCAAACACACTATCAAGGTATCTTCCAACATAAGAAGGTGTGTTTTTTATCCGAGCCAATTCACCATCAGCAGCATCGATAATCGATTTCAGAATGATAAAAAAGCTAGCTAAAATGTATTGATGTTGCAAAATACAGTAAATAGCAATCAAGCCACAAATGCCAAAAAGTAGCGTGACGTGTATGGGTGTGAATCGGGTATTTTTTAATTGATTGGCAAATAGTTTTCCAATGGATCTTCCATAATCCGATAAATCCAGAAATTTATCTTCGGCAGCAAGTTTCGACATTTTTAATGGTAAACAAAAGGTTGAGACAATATAGTCAGGTATTATTTTTTAATTGACCAAGGTATAATCCAAGGATTTTGTCTGTTTATTTTGACAATCTATGCAAAGTAAATGTCATAGCCGTCAGCAAGAAGAAAGCCACAACTTGATGCGTCAATCCTAACCAAAGCGGAACGCTGTAAAGCAAAGTAAATACTCCCAATGCAAATTGTGCAACTACGATGATTACCAAGGCATTTATTCCTGACTTTTGGTCTTTATTTAAATCAAATTTATGACTTTTAAATGCCAATAGCACTATAAATCCAACTACTACATAAGCCAAAGTACGATGCACAAATTGAACGCCGCTTTTACCCTCGGTTACTCTTTGAAGCCAACTGTCTTTTTCTAATAGTACACTTTCGTGAAGAAATTGTCCGTCGCTCATCATTGGCCAATGATTATGGATTAGACCCGCATTTAACCCGGCAACAAAACCGCCATAAATAATTTGTATTAATAAGAAAACCAGTGAAAAACGAGCGATGTTTTGAAGTGGAACTATAGCATCTTTTCTTTCAGGATAAATCAAATCTAAGGCTACCCAAAGCGTGTAAGCAAAAGTTATAAAGGCAAAAGTCAAGTGTAAGGAAAGTCTAAAGTGACTTACGTCCGGATTGTCAATTAAGCCGCTACGAACCATAAACCAACCCAAAAATCCTTGAAAGGCACCCATTCCAAGTAGCACCACACATTTTT
>JACCDI012248959.1_pt1 | contig 39816 bp, 28 predicted proteins | sample 7442791 | NCBI WGS metagenome assembly JACCDI01 (sample SAMN15323434, study PRJNA562643) | freshwater metagenome | isolation source: river surface water | place: USA:Blue River Watershed | collected 2017-08-15 | reverse complement strand
GTAAGCCAGAAGAAATGATTGCAAAAATTGCTGAAGGCAAGATTGCAGCATTCTTTAAAGAGAATACTTTATTAGCACAATCATTCGTAAAGGATGGCTCTAAGACAGTAGCTGAGCATATCAAGTCTGTTGGCGCTGATATGAAAGTAACTGAATTTAAGCGTGTAGCCTTAGGATAAATTGCAAGTCAACATTGTTTGGTCCAAAAGATTCAAATGGTGCAGATTCCAAGAAACTAAGCGTTCAAAGCATATCAAAAGGGAGGTCATTGACCTCCCTTTTTCTTTTTAATCCTTATGCAAAATTTGTATCTTGCAACTATAAAAATCAATCAATATGGAGCCTAAGTACAAACGCGTCTTGTTAAAATTATCTGGAGAAGCCTTATTGGGAAATGAAAGGAATGGTGATCCATTTAATCCAAAAATCATTGAACAATACGCGAATGAAATCAAGCAGTTGGTTGACTTAGGAATTGAAGTAGCGATCGTGATTGGTGGAGGAAATATTTACAGAGGCATGAACGAAGCAGACAGTGGTATTGAGAGAGCGCATGGAGATTATATGGGTATGTTGGCCACCGTGATCAACGCCATGGCGATACAAGCGATGTTAGAAAAAATTGGTGTGTACACAAGATTGCAGTCTGCCATTAATATGGAGCAGGTAGCAGAACCTTATATCAGAAGAAAAGCATTAAGACATTTAGAGAAAGGACGTGTGGTGATATTTGGCGCAGGTACAGGTAATCCATATTTCACAACCGATACAGCAGGTTCATTAAGAGCGATAGAAATGAAGGCAGATGTGATCTTAAAAGGCACAAGAGTGGATGGCGTATATGATGCAGATCCGGAGAAAAACCCCAATGCTACAAAATACGAGACCATCAGTTTCCAAGAATGCATTTCAAAGAATTTAAAAGTGATGGATATGACTGCTTTCACTTTATGTATGGAGAATAAATTACCAATCATCGTATTTGATATGAATCAGGCGGGTAATTTAATGAAGATAGTTCAAGGGGAGTCAGTAGGAACTTTGGTAAAATAGTCATTGAGACCAAAGGCATTACCGCTGATGTAAAAAGCTTAATGCAATCAAGGTTTCTAGCAAAGCTGGATTAAATTTATACTATGCAAAAACAACATTTCATTGTCTTATTATTTGCGCTTGCTTTTTCACAAGAAAAATTAGCTGCACAAAATAATTTAAGTTTAAAAGAGGCTGTAACCATCGCGGTTCAAAATAGCTACGATATTAAATTAGTAGAAAACAGTGCGACCATTGCAAAGAACAATAATAATTATGGTGTAGCAGGAGGATTGCCAACAGTAACAGCGAATGCCAATAACAACAATACGCTTACTACTATTAATCAAACTTTTCCAGATCCTTCTAGAAACACCACAAGAAATGGTGTAGACGGAACAACACTAAACGGAGGCCTAACTGCAACCATGATTTTGTTCAATGGTTATAGAGTGGCTGCAACAAAAGACCGTTTAGCAAGTATTGAAAAACAAACCGCAGCAGCATTACAAACACAAATGTTGAATACAAGTTCAACAGTGATGCAACAATATTATAATGTCATTCGACAAGCTGCATTTTTAAAAACAATTGAAAAGTCTATTGAAGCTTCCGAAGAGCGTGTGGCAATTGTAAAAACAAGACAAGCTGTGGGCGTTGCAAATCAAGCAGATTTATTACAGTCTAATTTAGACTTGAATGCATTGTTGCAAGCAAAGCAAAATCAATTGGTGGTCCTAGAGCAAGTGAAAGCCGACTTATACAATAGCATGGTCGTTCCAGCGAATTCAAATTATATTTTTACAGATAGCATTCAGGTAGATCAAAAATTAAGTTTGTCCCAAGTGGAGTCAAAGATGAAAGAACATCCATTGTTACAATCTGCACAACAATTGATTAACGTGAATCAGTTTTTAGAAAAAGAAACAAAGGCCTTGACTTATCCTACACTAAGAGCGAATACCGGATACAACTACAATAGCAATAAATCTGCGGCAGGTTTCATTTTATTAAACGAAAGCTATGGTCCATTTTTAGGATTGAATTTAAGCATCCCAATTTATGCGGGAAGTACTAGCAAGCGTGCCTATAAAAATGCACAAATCAATACCGTTAGTGCTAAGATTCAATATGACAATACTGCACAGGACTTAGCTACTGAATTATTCAAGACTTATCAAAACTATCAGAATAGTTTAAAGCAAACACCCATCGAAGTGCAGAACTACCAAATGTCAGAAGCATTATTGTCTTTGGTGATGGAGAAGTTCAAATTGGGACAAGCAACGATTGTGGATGTCAAACAAGCACAACAAAGTTTTGAGACGGCAGGATTTAGATTAACGAGTTTAAAGTTCAGTGCAAAAATTGCAGAGATCGAATTAAAGCGTTTGTCTAATCAATTGAGTTTCTAACGAAGAATACGATTACTTCCAGCCGTCGCCGTCTAAAATGTTGCCGATGCCCCCTAAAATGCTGCCCTCCTCTTTACGCTTATAAGTGCCATAAGCTAGGATACGTCCTGCTAAACGACTGATAGGCAAGGTTTGTATCCAAACTTTACCCGGGCCAGTTAGTGTTGCAAAGAACAAACCTTCGCCACCGAATAAAGTATTTTTAATGCCCCCTACAAATTGAATATCATAATTTACATTCGAAGTAAAACCAACAATACATCCAGTATCCACTTTTAATACTTCGCCAGGTTGTAAATCTCTTTCAATGACATGTCCACATGCATGTAAAAAAGCCATGCCGTCGCCTTCTAATTTTTCCATAATAAAACCTTCCCCACCGAATAAGCCAGTGCCCAATTTGCGTTGGAACTCAATGCCAATATTGACCCCTTTTGCTGCACATAAGAAAGCGTCTTTCTGACAAATCACTTTGCCCCCTAAATTAGGCAAGAACATAGGAATGATTTTTCCAGGATAAGGAGATGCGAAACTTACTTTCTTTTTATAAGCATGCATATTGGTATAGGCCGTCATAAATAAGCTCTCTCCTACCAACGCTCTTTTACCTGCTTGAAATAATTTATTTAAAATGCTACTATTCTGTTGTGAACCATCACCAAAAATGGTTTCCATTTGGATCCCATCATCCATCATCATAAATGCACCAGGTTCTGCGATAGCAGTTTCTTGAGGATCTAATTCAACTGCAACGTATTGCATTTCCTCGCCAAATATTTGATAGTCTATTTCGTGTGCTGACATAAAATCAATTTAAAATGTAGAAATTTTAGTTTTATTGAAAGAAGAATAAGGTAGTCCCGATTCAACATCAAAGCTACTCAATCTACATAAAAAAACCCCCCGAAATTTTCGAGGGGTTAAAATTTAATTTAAAAACGCAGTTTTAAATGATGCATGGTTAGAACCATGAACCATTGAAAACCGAATCTCCATTGGCATTGTTTTTTGCAGCCCTTCTTTTCACTTGCTTATTCTGAATCCATGTACTTACAAACATCAAAGGAATAAACACAAAAGTTAAAGGAGGGATACCCAACATACTAATCCACTTGCCACCGAACTGACGACGCATTGGGCGACGCAGTCTTTCTGCAATTAAATACATGGCAGGAACAATGAACAAAGTCATAAAGAATGCAAAGGCCAATCCAAATATAATGGTCCAGCTCAATGGCTTCCAGAAAGATACGTTATCACCACCAAAGAAGATATGTGGATTTAATTCACTGAACAAAGTAATGAAGTTGATATTGAAACCAACAGCAATTGGAATGAATCCAAGGATTGCTGCTAGTGCCGTTAACAATACAGGAATGATTCTAGTTTTACCTGCTTGAATCACCGCTTCTCTGGTTTTATAACCACGGCTTCTTAATTCATCCGCAAACTCTATTACTAGGATACCATTTTTAACAACGATACCCGCCAATCCAACAATACCCAAACCAGTCATGATACCAGACACTTTCATGCCTGTTAAAGCAAATCCTAACAATACACCAATGATACTGAATAAGATCTCTGTTAAAATGATCACCGACTTAGAAATAGAGTTGAACTGCAACACTAAAGTGAATAAGATCAACATCAATGCAATGATCAAAGCTTTACCTAAGAAGGCCACCGTTTCCAATTGTTGTTCGTTTTCACCCGTTTGTTTTACTGTAACACCTTCTGCAATGCCCTTGTAGTTTTCAATATATTGAGCAATCACTGCATTCACGGCAGTAGGATTGTAACCCTCGTTCATCAATACATTCGAGCGCAATTGAATTTGTCTTTTTTGATTCTTTCTTTTTACGCTACCTAAAGTACTGGTAGGCTCTACTTTTACCAAAGAGCTAATTGGGATATTCTTCACCATACCACCAGCTGCCATATCACGGAAAGACAAACGCATATTCAATAAGTCCACTAGGTTCTTACGTTGCATTTCTTCGTTACGCAATTGGATTTTATATTCATCCTTGCCATCCTTTATTTTAGAAACTTCTCTACCAAATAAAGCAGTACGAATTTGCATACCCACTTGAGCAGAAGAAACACCTTCGCTTAAAGCGCGCTCTCTGTCAATGGTTAAAGTCAATTCTGGATTTTGTAAATCCACATCCATCTTTAATTCTTCGATACCAGGAATCTGTGCAGCATCTAAATAGTTTTTTAATCCAACAGAAGTTTTGATCAATTTGTCAAAATCATCACCTTGTATTTCAATGTTTACAGGAGGCTCTGTTGGCGGACCGCTAGACTCTTGTGTAACAGTGATTTCGGCACCAGGGATACCTTTCATCTCTTTACGCACTGCCTCTAGATAAGGCATGGTAGAAACGCCATGACGTTTTTCAAATTCTACAAAGTTGACTTGAATACGTCCTAATTCAGATCTTGTACTTCTGTCCCCCGTCATTGGGTCTCCAGCACCTACAGCGATATTTGAAATCGTAGATTCAACTACTGGATTCTTTTTACCATTATCGGTGCCTAAGATTTTATTTACTTTGGCTTCTAAAACCTTAGTAATAGAATCGGTATGTTTTACTTCTGTACCTACAGGTAATTTAAGGTAAACATACAATTGGTTAGGATCTGCTTGAGGGAAAAACTCAATACCAGTTCTACCGGTACCTACGCTAATACCAAAAACGATAAAAGAGAAAATCAATAAGCCAAATGTGGCAAATAATAATTTCACTGGTCTCCAACCGGTTAATGATCTTCTTAAGATACGCTCGTATAAGTCCATCATGTTAGGCAAAGTGGTTTCTTGGAAATGCTTGATCGCAGATGCAATGAAATACTTATTCGCCACAACCAATAGCATAAAGAAGATCAATAAGTTACCTAAGAAAGTAGCACCCATTAAATCCAATACCAAGCCAAATCCAATTGGAATCCAAAAAGATTTTTTCTTAAAAATAGCCGATTTTGGTTCAGTGCTATCATGCTCGTCGTGGTTCATGAAGTCAACAGCAAATACTGGATTCATGATAAAGGCAACAATTAAAGAAGCCGACAAAGTAAAGATCAACATAGCAGGCAGGTACACCATGAATTTGCCGATGATGCCTGGCCAGAACAACAATGGGAAGAAGGGCGCTAAAGTAGTCACGGTTCCTGCTAATACAGGAATGAACACTTCGCCTGCAGCCATCTTAGCCGATGTAGTTGCTGTTAATTTACCCTTGCCTTGAACAAATATTCTGTGGGTATTTTCGATCACCACAATGGCATCATCCACAATAATACCCAAGCCAAATAATAGGGCAAACAACACCATAAAGTTTAAAGTGATATTTGTGCCAATTAATAAGTTACCTGCTGGTAAAAACACAAAGGCAACAAACATACTCAATGGTACAGACAAAGCCACAAAGAACGCGTTGGTCACACCCATAAAGAACATCAATACAATCAAGACCAATACGAAACCAATGACAATCGAGTTCACTAATTCAGTGAAAGAAGACCTTGTCTTGATACTTTGGTCTCCCGTAATTACGGTGCTTAAGTCTTTTGGTAAACTGGTTAATTTAGCTTCGTCTACAATTTTCTTTACTGCATCAGAAGTTTCAATTAGGTTTTCGCCACTACGTTTAATGATATTCAAAGTCAATACATTCTTTCCGTCTAAACGTGCAAAGCTTTCGTTCTTCTTTACGGTATCAATAATAGTTGCCACATCTTTTAAATAGATGGGTGCGCCACTTGTATTTCTAACAATGATATTTGCAATGTCGTTGGCGTTTTTAAGTTGACCTTTTAATTGAAGGTTACGCTGCATAGTGCCCACTTCTAAAAGACCACCAGATAGATCTAGGTTTTCTCTTTGAATCGCAAAAGTGATATCGTCGAATGTGATACCAGAGCTTTGCATTCTAAAATTGTCCACATTAATTTGAAACTCGCGCTCAGGTGCACCCACTAAGTCAACGCGGTTCACTTGAGTGATGTTTTCTAATTTATCTTTTAAGTCGTCAGCGTATTTTTTTAACTGCACCGAACTATAATTACCGCTAATGTTCACATACATAATGGGCTGCTCACTAAAGTTCACTTCAATTACTCGAGGCTCTTGCGTTAAGTCGTTAGGTAAGTCACCCTTCGCCTTGTCCACCGCATCTTTTACTTTTTGCAAAGCAATATCCGGCTTTACGCTGGTATTGAATTCAACGGTGATGGCAGAGAAATCTTGTTGAGAAACAGAAGTGAATTTATTGATCTTCACTCCAGTGATAGCCTTGATTTGTTTTTCAAGCGGTCGTGTTACCAAGTTTTCAATATCCTTAGGAGAGTTACCTACATAGATCGTTTGCACGTACATGGTAGGAATCACAATCTCAGGAAACTGTTCCTTAGGTAAGGTTAAGAATTGGTAGATACCACCCAAGCTAACAAACAACATCACTAAATAGATAGATGTTTTGTTGGTGATACTCCAAGAAGTAGGTTTAAATTCTTTAAACTTTTCTTTTATATTGTTAAGTGTCGACATAATGATCGATTAAGCTTTTATAAATTATTGAATGGTAGTAGTGATCAATTGACCATCGTAAACAGACTGATATCCTTCTGTGATCAAGATCTCGCCAGCAGCCAAACCGCCAAGCACTTCGACATTGTTGCTATAGAATTCTCCAGTTGAAACCATTTTCTTACTAGCAACCATTTTGCCGGCTTCTACTACTGCTACATATACGAATTTTCCTTTCTCGTCATTTTGTAATAAGTTAACAGGGATACTGATCGCGTCCTTTTTTTCGTAATCCTTAATTTTAACTTGTGCTAATAAGTTAGGTCTAAAGTTTTTGTCGATAGGTAATTTAGATTCAATAAAGAAGCTTCTGCTTAATGGGTCAATTACATTGCCTAAAACATTTACTTTATTATTGATTGTCTTTTGAATATCAGGGAAGGTTAAAGTTAATTCAGTACCCACTTTCACTTTGCCAGCATAGTTTTCAGGAACCTGAGCTGTTAACTTAAGTTTAGTGGTGTTTACAATTTTAATTTGACCAGGGCCCATAAACAATTCACCCACTTTTACATTCACTTCTTCTGCTACCCCATCCACATCGCTATAGATACTCGTAAAAGCCAATTGGTCGCGCACCATACCCAATTGCTCATAAGCTGCTTTTAGTTGACTAGCCATTGCATCTGCATTGGTTTTCGCAGTCATTAACTGAATTTCACTACCAATGTTTTGCTCCCAAAGGTTTTTTTGTTTTTCATATACAGACTTTGCTAAAGCAGCTTGAGATTTTAAAGTCTCAATGTTTTGTGCAGCAGCTGCAGCGCTTTGCTTGATTAAGGTATTGTCTAATTGTAATAACAGTTGACCTTTTCTAACATTGTCACCTCTTTTAACATAGATGGCTCTTACTTGACCACCACCAGCACGAGGGGTAATAAAAGAAACACTCTCCGATTCTACCTTGCCTTGTAATTCAATAAAGTGCGTAAAGGTTTCGGTTTGGATGGTGTCTGTGTTCACTAAGATGGCTTTGGCAGCAGACGCTCCTCCCGCTTTTTCCAAGTCTTTTTCCAATGCTACGATTTGTGCATTTAAGTCAAGGGCTTGCTTTTTTAAGCCAGCTAAAGTTTTTTGTTTGCCTTCAACACTATTGTCTCCACCACCGCATGCAGTTGCGAAAACAAGTAAGCTAAGGGTTAAAAATGTTGCTATTGATTTCATATTGTCTATTTTATAATTTTTATAAAGCGTACTAAATGGATGCTTTGTATTTTAAATGATTGTTTGGATTATAATTTACCACTTGCTTTTAATAAATCTACTTTAGCAATTAAAGCAGCATATAAAGCGTTCATGAAATTATTTTGAGCCGATACTAAATCTGCTTGAGCAGCAGAGATCTCGGTATTAGAACCTGTACCTGCTTCGAATTTTTTTTTGGTTTGACTGTATACATTTTCGGCTAATTGCATGTTCTTTTTTTGAAAGTTCACCGTAGCCACAGAAGACATATAGTTCAACTTGGATTGACTCAACTCATTGTCTATATTGTTTTTCATTGCAGACAATTGGTTGTCTACTTGCTCCAACTCTAGTTTAGCGCGCTTAATTTTAGCTACAGTAGACATGCCGTTGAAAATAGGTAGGTTAATATTTAAACCAATTAATGACGTCTTAAACCAGTTGCCATTATTGTCAAAGAAATCGAACTTAGTTCTTTGTGCGTTTTTAGTATAAGCGCCATTGATACTAATGGTTGGCAAATAACTTAGTTGGTAACGCTTCACATTAAATTGACTCATTTTTTTAACCGTAGTCAAGTATTGATAATCCTTACGTACATCGTATTGAAAATCATTTTCAACCAATACATCGGTGCTTAAGCTAGATTCGTTAATGACATCTGTTAATACTAAGCTATCCTTGATAGGCATACCCATTAACATTTTCAAACCCATGAAACCAATGGTAACACTATTGTTTGCTTTTAGTTTTTCGGTTTGAAGGTTGTTTAGTTGCACATTTACTTTGTCTACGTCTAATTTTTCTGCGAAACCATTTTTGTACATGATTGCGGCGTCATTCGCCAATTTTTGTAGACGCTCAATGTTGGCGTCTAAAATATTTAATTGTGTTTTACTTGCAGAAAGTTGGTAGTAAATTTTATAAATATTGGCTTTAATATTTTCTTCGGTCAATGCTGCATTTTTCTTTTTCCAATCTAATGATGTGGCCCTTGCTTGTAATGCAATAAACACCTGACCATCAAAAAGTAATTGATTAAAGTTAGCGCCATAAGTACTATTGTACTTTGTACCAAACTGAACAGGAATAAAGGTTCCAGCAGCGCCTCCAAATATTTGACCAGGCAACAATGAAGTTGGGATGGTCAAGAAATTAGTACCACTCAAACTCGTGTTAACTGTTGGTAAAGCAACCGCAGCTATTTCTCTGTTGGTTTGTGTTTGAATGTCAATATCCAGTAAAGCATTTTTTACTTGAACATTGTTTTTTTGTGCATAACTCACAGCATCAGCAAGAGAAAATGCATGAACAGTTGTTTGTGCCTGCGCTTGAATTGCAGTAACAAAGAGCGCTGTTACAATAACGATGATTTTTTTCATTGGTATATATAGATTGCTTGTTTACTTAATTAATGTTTTATTGTTTAGTTTGTATTGTTGCATGACTTCGTAGCCTTTAACAGTCATTAAGCCATATACAAAATGCTCCATGAGTTGGGTATGCACTTTAATTGGATCAAATTTTGATATTGGATATAGGTTAAGGTTGTGTGGGATGAAAATTGTTTCTAAACGAAATTTAGATAAGACGTCTACTTCCAAATCGTTTCTATAAAAACCTTGTTCAATTCCTTTGTTAATATTTTCTTTAATCAAAGAAAGAAAAAACTCTTCCTTGTGTTTTTTAATGACATCAAATGCAGATGGAAAATATTTCTCTAATTCCATTAATGTTCCCGGATTCATGGTTTTAGCCATTTCCTTCATTGTCTCCATGGTTAAGAACATTTCATGAACTGCATTGTCTGCATTGGACTCGCAATTTTGGCACATCAATTGGTGATTCTTTAATTCAAAACTCACCACCGCTTTCACCAAATCGTCCTTGTCTTTATAATATTGGTAAATGGTTTTTTTGCTAATCCCCAATTGGGTAGCCAAATCGTCCATGGTCACCTGCCTCAGGCCGTTTTGGAACATCAATTCCTTCGCTTTTAATAAAATTCTGTCTTGCATGGCTTCAGTTGAAGGCGCAAAACTACGGAAACTTATATCGTTTTCAAAGTTTCCAACATGAAAAATTTATTAATTTGTTATAAATGGCAAAATTGTGTGAAATTTGAAGCTAAATCAGTACAAAATGCCCAGTTTAAGGCAAAAATTAAGGAGAAAACAGGTTTTAGGCTTTTTGGCACAATTATTCTTTCAGGGGGTGGTCGTGTTGGCGCCCATCGGTGTGACCGTTTGGGTGGTAGTGAGTTTATTTAATTGGGTAGACAATTTCTTACCTAATTTATTAAATGCCTTATTCCCAATACAATTTGCCGAAGTGAATGGACAAATTCCCAAAGTAACAGGACTAGGATTTGTAGTGGCTATTACCTTGGTATTAATAGTTGGGTGGTTGTCCTCATTATTTTTTGTAGAAAGGTTGGTGTCTATTTTTGATAAAGTTTTAGAGAAAACGCCCGGTATAAAAATTATCTATTCCTCTGTGAAGGATTTTTTGGAAGCTTTTGCGGGGAATAAGAAAAAGTTTGACGAACCTGTATTGGTGAATGTAGACGCAACAGATGTTTGGAGGATCGGATTTATTACACAAAAGGACAGCGCCCATTTTGGTTTAACCAATTTTGTCACAGTCTATGTGCCCCATTCTTATGCTATTTCAGGGATCACTTATATTGTTGCACCTACTAGAATTAAAAAATTACCAAAAGGTATTGCCGCTGCAGAAGCTATGAAGTACGTGGTTTCTGGAGGAGTGACAACGATGGAAGAAGAGAAGGATGCGGTGCATCCTTCGTTGGAGAAGCAAGCATCATTTGATGCACAAATCAATATCTAATTTTATTTATGCAATTACACAATTTCAATTCAGGGCCAGCAATTTTACCACAAGAAGTGTTAGACCAAGCGGCAGCTGCGATTCATAATTTTAATGGAACAGGATTGTCTATTTTAGAAATAGGACATCGAACGGAACATTTTGTAGCAGTGGTGGAAGAAGCAAAACAAATTGTAAAAAGATTGATGGGATTGGGAGACGAATATGAAGTGTTGTTTTTGCAAGGAGGTGCCACGATGCAGTTTATGCAAGTGCCTATGAATTTATTAGACGAAAACGGTTTAGCGGCCATTTGCGACAACGGTGTATGGGGGCATAAGGCAGTGAAAGAAGCGCAATTGTTCGGACCTGTAAAAGTGGTATCAGATACATCGGCGGAGAAGCATACATTTATTAATAAGTCCATCAATTTGCCAGCTGGTACAAGTTATTTGCATATCACCACGAATAATACAGTAGAGGGAACCCAGTGGCATCAATACCCGCAGGTGGGTGTGCCTTTGATTGGGGACATGAGCTCGGATATATTTTGTAGACCCACCCCTTTTCACCAATTTGATTTAATCTATGCAGGTGCACAAAAAAATATGGGTGCTGCAGGTGTCACCATGGTGGTTGTGAAGCAATCCATCTTAGGAAAAACAAATAGACCAATACCGGCAATATTAGATTACCAAAAACATATCGACGCTGGTTCTTTGATGAATACACCACCTGTATTTGCAATTTATGTAAGCTTGTTGACGTTGAGGTGGATAGAAAAAGAAGGCGGACTAGTAGAGATGGAAAAAAGAAATACAGCAAAAGCAAATTTGTTATATAACACAATTGATACATCTGAACTTTTTTATTGTCCCATTGCAAAAGAAGACAGAAGCATTATGAATGCGGTTTTCTTTTTAAAGGATCAAACAAAAGAAGCTGCATTTTTAGCATTGTGTAAAGAAAAAGGAATGATTGGCGTAAAAGGATATAGGACAGTAGGCGGTATTAGGGTGAGCATGTACAATGCGATGCCTATGTCAAGTGTAGAAGCGTTTTGTGCATTGATACAATCTTTTTCATAAGCAATTCTTGTCCTGTTAAAAAATAAATTTTTTTAAAGAATCAGTTGAATGCAACTCGATTATATTCGATAAAATGAACGATATTTGTCCTCATGGCAAAAATTAGTCCCTTTGAAGCGTTGCGTCCTCAGCCACAATTAGCGAAGCAAGTAGCAAGTAAACCTTACGATGTTTTAAATAGTGCAGAAGCAAAAGCGGAAGCTGTTGGAAACGCCTATTCATTTTTACATATCACCAAGAGTGAAATAGATTTACCAGAAACGGTAGACATACATAGTCAACAAGTGTATGACATTGCATTAGAGAATTTAAATGCATTCATGCAAAGAGATGTGTTGTTTAAAGAATCTAAACCTTGTTATTATATCTATCAATTAATTATGGACGGGAGAGCACAAACCGGATTGGTATGTGTGAGTAGCGTAGATGATTATGAAAATGGAATTATCAAAAAACATGAGTTCACGCGCCCAGAGAAAGAACAAGATAGAATCAATCATATCAAGACGACTGGGGCACAAACAGGCAATGTATTCCTAGCTTACCGCAATCAAGCTGCGATAGATACTTTAATAGAAAAGTGGAAGACGACTAAAAATGCAGTCTATGATTTTACTGCAGAAGATGGTATACAACATACTGTTTGGGCAGTGAGTGATACCGATACGATTGCACAAATCACGCATTTATTTGCAACAGAAGTGCCTTGTACATATATCGCAGACGGACATCACCGCGCAGCATCAGCGGCAAAAGTGAGAACTGCAATTGGAAAAGAAAATACCCAGGCCGATTATTTCTTAACGACTTTGTTTCCATCTAACCAATTGGCGATCATGGATTACAATAGAGTGGTGAAGGATTTAAACGGACATGAAGCAGCAGCCTTTTTAACTGCCTTGTCAGCAGAATTTGATGTTCAAACTGTGGATGCGGCGTTTAAGCCAGATGCATTACATCGCTTTGGATTGTATATGAATCAACAATGGTATGCATTGACTGCAAAACCAGGCACTTATAATGATGCAGATCCAATTGGTGTTTTAGATGTGACCATTTTATCTAATAATATCTTAGACAAATTATTGGGCATCAAAGACCAAAGAGTAGATAAAAGAATTGATTTTGTGGGTGGAATCAGGGGCATGGAAGCGCTAGAAGCAAGAGTGGATAGCGGAGAAATGGCTTTGGCGATTAGTTTGTATCCAGTAACGATTGACCAGTTATTCAATATTGCCGACGCGGGAGAAGTGATGCCACCAAAAAGTACTTGGTTTGAGCCAAAATTAAGAGATGGCTTATTGACGCATTTGATTTACGATTCAAATAATTAAACCAATCTAATAGAAAGCCCTAAAAGATTTTAAAAAAGTTAAATGAGGGTTTAAAAACGCATATTTCCTATCTAAAACCAGTCGAAAGACTGGTTTTTTTTGTACTTTGTTGCACAATTTGCTTGCTATATGGAATCTAAAAGACTCTTTGATTGTATCGAACATCAGTTAAAACATTTTCCTCAAGAGGCGATGTTGGCTGGGAAAGAAAATGGTGGATGGAGAACTTACTCTACTGCCGAAGTGGCATCTACTGTGAATGCATTAAGTGCGGGCTTGTTAAGCTTGGGTTTATCAGGCAATGATTTTACCCCAGAAGGCTCAGATAAGATTGCCATTATCAGTAGCAATCGCCCAGAGTGGTTGATAGCGGATATGGCCACACAACAAATTGGGGTTATTTGGGTACCCGTTTATCCAACGACCAATCCATTGGAATTGACTTTTATCTTGAATGATGCATCTGTGAAATACATGTTTGCAAGCAATCAAGAATTGTACAATAAAGTGATGTCTGTAAAAGACAGTGTGCCTTGTTTGAAAGAAGTGTACACATTTGATCAAATTGAAGGCGCAAAGCATTGGACTGAATTGTGTTTGAAAGATGCAGACTTGATACAACAAGTAGATGTAATTAAAAAAACCATTCCAGTAGAACAAGTAGCCACTTTTATTTATACCTCAGGAACAACAGGTACACCAAAGGGCGTGATGTTAACGCATCATAATATTTATTTCAATTTACAATCCGGTAAAAATAGTTTTCCATTTCCAGATGCGCCAGACCAAAAAGTGTTGAGCTTCTTACCATTGAATCACATTTTCGAAAAAGTGGCTTCCTATATTTATATGTATAGTGGCATGAGCATTTACTATGCAGAATCGATGGAGACCATTGGAGAAAACTTGAAAGAAGTTGCTCCAGACGGATTCTCAACGGTACCAAGGTTATTAGAGAAAGTGTTTGAAAAGATTATGATGAAGGGTGAAGAACTTACTGGCATTAAAAGAAAATTATTTTTCTGGGCAGTGGCATTGGGAGAGCAATATGATAATTTAAAACCAGGATCAGCTTGGTATCGCTTTCAACTGAAGCTTGCTAATAAAATCATTTTCAGTAAGTGGAGAGAAGGATTGGGTGGCAATGTGAAATTCATTGTGACTGGAGGTGCTGCTTGTCAAGTAAAATTATTACGCATTTTCAATGCAGCACAAATACCAGTATTTGAAGGCTATGGACCAACAGAGAATAGTCCTATTATTAGTATCAATTTTAGAACACCGGGTGACATGAAGTTTGGAACAGTGGGATTGCCTATTCAAGGTGTTCAATTGAAGTTAGAAGAAGACGGAGAGATCTGTGTAGCAGGACCAAGTGTGATGAAGGGGTATTATAAATTACCAGAACTCACTGCAGAAACAATCATCAATGGCTGGTTGCATACGGGCGATATAGGTGTGCTTGAGGATGGAAAGTATTTGAAAATCACAGATCGTAAAAAAGAATTGTTCAAAACAAGTGGTGGAAAATATGTCGCACCACAACCAATAGAAAACAAGATGAAGGAGAGTCCATTCATCGAGCAGATTGTTTTGGTGGGTGACAATAAAAGGTTTGTGAGCGCATTAATTGTGCCTGGTTTTTCTAAACTAAGAGAATGGGCAAAACAACACGGTATTGAATATACAAGCAATGAAGCAATCATACAAAACTCCATGGTCATTGCAACGATTGAATCTATTGTGAATGAATACAATCAATTATTCAACCCGGTAGAGCAAGTCAAGAAGTTTACTTTGTTACCTAGAGAGTTTACAATCGACAAAGGTGAAATGACACCTAAGTTAAGTATCCGACGAAAACAAGTGCTAGCAAATTTTGAGAAAGAAGTAGACCTAATGTATCTATAAGTTATATGGTCCCCCAAAAAAGCCTCTTCGACTGAAGAGGCTTTTTAAATTCAGGTAGTTGGATCTATCTTGATTAGTGTTTCTCCGAACTAAATTTTTCTTTAATAATCGTCTGCACGTCTTTATTTTGGATGCGGCTTTCTAACCAAGAGATGATGTCTAGGTACATAAATGCACGACTCTCTAATTTATTCTGTTCAAGTGGACGCAATACTTTAAGCAAATCTTCAAAAGCAAGTTTTAAATCTTCTTTGTTCATGCCTGCAACACCAGCGCGGCCGTATTTTTGAATAGATTGTTTTAAGAAATTAAATAACACTTCTTCAACCGTACTTAGGTTGTCCATCTTGCCCATAAAGCGGTACACCGATTTAGATAAGTAGTTGACCACTTCCATATTGCCCAATTCAAAATGTGAAATCAAGTGCAATAAACGCGCATAACATTGTAAGTCGTCGCGAAGGTTTAATTTCCAATTGATGATTTTGTTCAAATAATCTATGGCTTTAGCAGACTCCCCTGCGCCAAAATACAAGCAAGCAATTTTATAATAAAACACCAATACGCGATGGCTGTCAATAAAAGGTTCAATTTCTTTAAGTTGTTCCTCCATCTTAGGAATCATGTCCAGCCCCTCGCTAAAACTACCCTCTAAAAAGTGTTGGTTAATTTTAGCAATATAGATGTAGACAAAACACTGAATTTGGTTGTTTTTATTATTGAGTACAATTGGTTCTTCGCTAAATTTTTCAAGAATCCCAATCGTGTCTTTTAGTTTTTGAATATTGCGTAAGTCAAAATGCGCACTAATTAAATTATGAAGCGCTTTTATGTATTGCGCAGTTTCAATGACTTTCATATTCTCATTGGCATCGTAAAGGTCTACCCATTTTTGGCTATAACGATAATGCAATAAAAAATCTTGGTTAATAAATCCATACCAGCACTTGCATTGGTAGCGATACATTTTTTCATAAAACCCAGTAGCCGACTTGATTTCCTCCAATACAGGATCCTTCATCATGGCATCTAATTGCGTACGATCTTCGTCATTGCGTGCATGACCATGTTGAATGTACCAGCCGTAAAGTTGTAAAGAAAGGTTAGATGATTTTGCAATGAGGTAAAGACGCTGATTCACTTCGTCAATTTCTTCGCTCAATTGTTTTGCACGATCCTGCATGCTACGTGTAATGTGCAAGGATTCGATTTTCTTTTCCAAGAACAACACTTGTAATAAGTAAGTGACTTGGTTATTTTGTTTGGTCAGCGTTTTAATTTTTTCAAGTAAACGCAAACTCTGAAGGTAGAGCCCTTTGTTGTATAAAATTTTAGCATGGTCCAATTGTTCATGAATCTGCAGGTCGATATTTTCGTGTTGCTTCAAAATGCGGAGGCTCGCTAAAATCTGGTCGTATAAATGCGCTTTAAGGTTAGAGAGCTGTTGCTTCTGGATGGACTCATTTTTGCGAAGCAAATCCTCCTCGTCATATTCCTTCATTTTGTCTAGGGCGTCAAAAAGCTGGATGATCTTTAAATCAGTAGACGCAGAGTTACGGGTAACGTACAATTTGAAATTGCGTTTTTCGGCCCTTTCCAGGGATTTTAACAAAATAAATAGGGCATCCGTACTCAGGTTGGGCATCGTAACTGATTTTGATTCAATTTATTGAAAATCAATGTATTATCCAAATTATGGAGCTCTTACACAGTGTAAAATAGGCATAAAAATGATCCAAAACACCCGGTCGGAATCGATAAATTTGAACAATAAACGGGCATTTAGCCCGTTTTGTATCTATAATATATTCAAAATCAATTAGATGAGCGAAAAAGTCTACATATTCGATACCACCCTAAGAGACGGGGAACAGGTTCCAGGTTGTAAATTAAACACCAAGGAAAAACTAGCCCTAGCAGTAAAGTTAGAGGAGTTGGGCGTGGATATTTTAGAAGCAGGATTCCCTGTGTCAAGCCCGGGTGATTTTGATTCGGTGAACCAGATTGCCAAGACCTTAAAAAACACCGTGGTATGCGGATTGACTAGAGCGGTGCAAAAGGATATCGAAGTAGCTGCAGAAGCCTTGAAGCCAGCTGCACGTTTTAGAATCCATACAGGCATCGGCACCTCCGACTTACACATCAAATATAAATTCAACAGCACCAGAGAAGCAATTATTGAGCGTGCAGTGCAAGCGGTGAAGATGGCGAGAAACTTCACAGACGATGTAGAGTTTTATGCAGAAGATGCAGGAAGAACAGACAACGAATATTTAGCACAAGTCATTGAAGCGGTGGTGAAAGCAGGTGCAACTACTTTAAATATACCAGATACTACGGGCTATTGTTTACCTTATCAGTACCAAGAGAAGATGGCTTATTTATGGAACAATGTTCCCAATATTGACAAAGCAGTTTTATCCTGTCATTGCCATAACGATCTAGGATTGGCCACAGCCAACTCTATTGCAGGTGTGATGGGCGGAGCAAGACAAATTGAATGTACCATCAATGGATTGGGAGAGCGCGCGGGCAATACTGCATTGGAAGAAGTGGTGATGATTTTAAATCAACATAAAGACCTTGGCTACTATACCAATATCAATCCTAAATTATTAAATCCAATCAGTCGTGAAGTATCGGATGTGATGCGTATGGCAGTGCAGCCTAATAAAGCGATTGTAGGAGCGAATGCATTTTCACATTCATCAGGTATCCACCAAGATGGATTTTTGAAAGAAGCACAAACTTATGAAATCATCAATCCTGCCGAAGTGGGTGCAGAAGATAGTAAGATTGTGTTGACAGCAAGAAGCGGAAGGTCTGCGCTAGCACACCGTTTGCACAAATTAGGATTTGAATATACAAGAAACGATATCGATGTATTGTATGCGATGTTTGTGGATGTAGCAGACAAAAAGAAAGAAGTATTAGAAGCAGATTTACAAGCAATGGCAGCAGCTTATAATAAATAAAATTGGTGTCTCATTAAAGAGATAGATAGAAATAAAAATCGAACTATGGGAAATACATTATTCGGAAAAATTTGGGACAAGCATGTGGTCAAGCAAATTGAGGACGGTCCATCGGTATTGTATATCGATAAACATTTTATTCATGAGGTAACGAGTCCGCAAGCATTTAGTGGGATCGAAAAAAGAGGCGCAAAATTATTTCGTCCAAATCAGATTGTAGCAACGGCAGACCATAATGTGCCAACCATGAATCAGCACTTACCTATTGCAGATCAGTTGTCAAGATTTCAGGTAGACACATTGATTGACAATTGTACAAAGCATGGCGTAACATTATATGGACTAGGACATGAGCACCAAGGTATCGTGCATGTGATTGGGCCCGAGTTGGGCATTACACAACCAGGCATGACCATTGTATGTGGAGACAGTCATACTTCCACACATGGTGCATTTGGTTCAGTGGCATTTGGTATTGGAACGAGTGAAGTAGAAATGGTATTTGCATCACAGTGTATTATGCAGACCAAGCCAAAAGCAATGCGCATCAATATTGAAGGCGAGTTGAACAAAGGAGTGGTATCAAAAGATATCATCTTATATATTATTGCAAAAATATCTGCAAGTGGTGCAACAGGCTATTTTGTAGAGTATGCAGGATCAGCGATACGCGCATTGAGCATGGAAGCAAGAATGACCATTTGTAATATGAGCATCGAGATGGGTGCACGTGGAGGATTGATTGCGCCAGACCAAACTACATTTGATTATATCCAAGGAAGGGAATTTGCACCAAAGGGCGCAGACTGGGATCAGCAATTGGCAGCATGGAAAACATTGTACAGCGATGCAGATGCAATATTTGATATGGAGATCAATATAGATGCGAAAGACATTGAACCCATGATCACTTATGGAACCAATCCTGGTATGGGCTTGTCTGTAACAGGCAGCTTGCCAACTATGGAAAGTTTCACCGATGCAACCGAAAAACAAAACTACGAGAAGGCTTTAAAATACATGGGTTTAATAGCAGGACAAACTTTGATTGGTATGCCAGTGCAAAATGTATTCATAGGATCATGTACCAATTCAAGAATCGAAGATTTTAGATTGGTAGCGAGTATCATCCAAGGCAAGCAAAAAGATCCGAATGTAAAAACATTGATTGTGCCAGGCTCACAAGAAGTAGCAAAGCAAATTAAGAAAGAAGGATTGGATAAAATATTTGAAGCAGCAGGTATCGAGATCAGACAAGCAGGCTGTAGCGCGTGTTTGGGTATGAACGAAGACAAAATACCAGCAGGCGAATATTGTGTAAGTACAAGTAACAGAAACTTTGAAGGACGTCAGGGCGCAGGTGCAAGAACCATGTTGGTGAGTCCACTCACGGCAGCGGCTGCATTGTTAACTGGAAAGATCACAGATATTAGAACCTTATTAAATTAATTCAAGCAGTTAAAAAACTAACTACTTAATCATTCGAATATGCAATCATTACAAAAAATAACAAGCAGGTTTATTCCTTTACGTATCGAGAATGTAGATACCGATCAGATTATTCCAGCACGTTTTTTAAAGGCCACTACTAAAGATGGTTTTGGAAAAAATTTATTCAGAGACTGGAGATACGAGAACGATGATGAAACTAAACCAAAAGCAGATTTTGTATTGAATCAACCACAATACAGCGGTGAGATATTGGTTGCTGCAAAGAATTTTGGTTGTGGATCTTCCAGAGAGCACGCCGCATGGTCTATTTTAGATTATGGCTTTAAGGTAGTGGTGTCCAGCTTTTTCGCAGACATATTTAAAAACAATGCATTGAACAATGGCGTGTTGCCGGTAACAGTGACAGATGCATTTTTACAACAAATATTTGGGCAAGGACCAGAAGCGACTTTGTCGATTGATTTAGCAGCACAAACCATTAGGATAGATGCAACAGGAGCAACAGCAACATTTGAAATTAATTCGTATAAAAAAACATGTTTGTTAAATGGATACGATGATATTGATTACCTATTAAGCATGAGAGAAGAGATTGCAGCATTTGAAGCAAAAAAATAAACACTAAAAAAGGAAAAATTTCATCGAGCGAATAATAACAAGAATAATTAAAGTAATAAGTAGCTCATTATAAAGAATTAAAATAGTATGGAAAAGAAAATCGCGGTGATATTGGGAGATGGCATTGGTCCAGAAGTAACACAAGAGTCAATCAAAGTGTTGAATATGATTGCCAAGCAATATGGTCATAGCTTTAGTTACGACTATGCATTAATGGGTGCGGTAGCGATAGACGAAACGGGTAATCCTTTGCCAGATGAAACCATTGCTATTTGTAAAAACAGCGATGCTATTTTATTTGGTGCCATTGGAGATCCAAAATATGATAACGATCCAACTGCAAAAGTAAGACCAGAGCAAGGCTTGTTAAAGCTGCGTAAGGAATTACAATTGTTTGCGAATATCCGCCCAGTAAAAACCTATACTTCTTTACAACACTTATCGCCACTTAAGTCCAAGCAATTGGAAAATGTGGACTTTGTCATTTTTAGAGAGTTAACAGGTGGTATTTATTTTGGTGCAAAATCATTGAGTGAAGATGGGACGGTAGCAAAAGACGATTGTTCTTATAGTGTGATGGAAATTGAGCGTGTAGCACATTTGGCATTTCAGTATGCACAAAAAAGAAATAAGCATTTAACCTTGGTGGATAAAGCCAATGTATTAGAGACATCAAGATTATGGCGTAAAGTGGTGCAAGCCATTGCAACCGAATACAGCGATGTCGCAGTGGACTATTTATTTGTAGACAATGCAGCGATGCAGATTATTTTAAATCCTGCACAGTTCGATGTAATCTTAACAGAAAACTTATTCGGAGATATCATCAGTGATGAAGCTTCTGTCTTAGCAGGTTCATTGGGTTTATTGCCTTCTGCTTCTGTAGGAAACAGTGTGGCATTATTTGAGCCGATACACGGATCCTATCCTCAAGCAAAAGGAAAAGACATTGCCAATCCAATGGGATCCATTTTATCTGCAGCCATGTTATTAGATCATTTTGGATTGAATGAGGAAGCAAATAGTGTACGCACTGCAGTAGACTGGTGTTTGAATAATGGATTTGTCACAAAAGACATTGATGCAAGCAACAGTTATACTACCACTGCTATTGGTGATATGGTTTCTGAATTTATTGAGCGACATGCAAAGGGCGAAAAGCATCCTATTCATGAGCGTTTACACAAGTCAACTATTATATAAATATTATGGAATTAAATAAATACTCAAAGACCATCACATTAGATCCAACACAACCCGCTGCACAAGCGATGTTTTATGGTATTGGATTAACTGATGAAGATCTACATAAAGCACAAGTGGGCATTGTCAGTATGGGCTATGATGGCAATACTTGTAATATGCATTTGAATGGATTGGCTGCGGATATTAAAAAAAGTATTTGGGAAAATGATTTAGTGGGATTGACATTTCACACGATTGGTGTGAGTGACGGCATGAGCAATGGTACCGACGGTATGCGTTATTCATTGGTGAGTAGAGATGTGATTGCAGATAGTATTGAAACAGTATGTGGTGCGCAATATTATGATGGATTGATTGCAGTGCCAGGCTGTGATAAAAACATGCCAGGATCCATTATTGCCATGGGCAGATTGAATCGTCCATCCATTATGATTTACGGAGGAACGATCGCACCAGGACATTATAAAGGACAGGACTTAAATATCGTTTCTGCATTTGAAGCCTTAGGACAAAAGATAGCAGGACATTTAGATGAAGCAGATTTTAAAGGCATCGTAAAACATGCCTGTCCAGGTGCAGGTGCCTGTGGTGGTATGTATACGGCAAACACCATGGCTTCAGCGATTGAAGCATTGGGCATGAGCTTACCCTACTCTTCTTCTAATCCAGCCTTGAGCAAAGAGAAGGAACAAGAATGTAAGGATGCAGGAAAAGCCATTCGATTATTATTAGAAAAAGATATTAAGCCAAAAGATATCATGACGCGAAAAGCATTTGAAAATGCAGTAGCGGTGATTATGGTATTGGGTGGAAGCACGAATGCGGTATTGCATATGATTGCCATGGCAAAAAGTGTAGGTGTCGTATTTACGCAAGACGATTTCCAAATCATCAGTGATAAGATCCCAGTATTAGCAGACTTCAAACCATCTGGAAAATATTTAATGCAAGACTTACATCAGTATGGTGGTGTACCAGCAGTGATGAAATACATGTTGGCGCAAGGATGGTTACATGGAGATTGTTTAACAGTGACAGGAAAAACCATTGCAGAAAATTTATCGACTGCTCCAGATTTAGATTTCAACCAACAACAAATTATTCTTCCAAAAGAAAATCCCATTAAAGCAACAGGTCATTTACAAATCATGTATGGCAACTTAGCAACGGGCGGAAGTGTGGCGAAAATTTCTGGTAAAGAAGGCGATCTATTTGAAGGTCCAGCACGCGTATTTGATGGAGAACATGCATTGATAGAAGGCATCAATACAGGAAAAATTAAAGAGGGCGATGTCGTAGTGATTAAAAATGTGGGACCAATTGGTGCACCAGGTATGCCAGAGATGTTGAAACCAACTTCTGCGATTATTGGTGCAGGCTTAGGAAAATCAGTTGCTTTAATTACAGACGGAAGATTCAGCGGAGGTACGCATGGCTTTGTGGTGGGACATATCACGCCAGAAGCCTACAAAGGAGGATTGATAGGGTTGGTTCAAGACAATGACATCATTGAATTGAATGTACCCAAGCGTACCATGACTTTAAAAGTAGATGAAGCAACCATTGCACAACGTAGAGCTGCTTATCAACAACCAGCCATCAAAGCAACACAGGGGGTCTTATTTAAATATGCAAGATCGGTGAAGGATGCAAGTGAAGGATGTGTAACGGACCAGGAGTAAATTTTTAAAAAAGGGTTATTATGGAAACAAAACAACTTACAGGATCGCAGGCAGTATTGGAAGCATGTATTGCCGAAGGCGTGGATACCATTTTTGGTTATCCAGGCGGAGCGATCATGCCTATCTATGATGCGTTGTATGACTATAAAGAAAAGTTACAGCATATCTTGGTCAGACATGAGCAAGGTGGCATCCATGCTGGACAAGGTTATGCGAGAACATCAGGAAAAGTGGGCGTTGTCTTTGCAACCAGCGGACCCGGTGCAACCAATTTAGTCACAGGTTTGGCAGATGCCATGATCGATAGTACCCCATTGGTATGTATCACAGGACAGGTGTTTGCACATTTATTAGGAACGGACGCGTTTCAGGAAACAGACATTATCAATATCACCATGCCGGTGACTAAGTGGAATTATCAAATTACAGATGCTACAGAGATCCCCCATATTTTAGCGAAAGCATTTTATTTAGCAAGAAGCGGAAGACCAGGACCAGTGTTGATTGATATATCAAAGAATGCACAATTTCAATCCTTCGATTATGAAGGGTATACGGTGTGCAATCATGTAAGGTCCTATCGACCAAAACCAATCATCCGAAAAGAATATATTGACGAAGCGGTTCAACTTATTAATGAAGCAAAAAAGCCATTGGTGATTTTTGGACAAGGAGTGATTTTAGGAAAAGCAGAAAAAGAATTCAAGAAATTTATAGAGAAGTCGGGTATGCCAGCGGCATGGACTATTTTGGGATTAAGTGCATTGCCAACGGATCATCCACAGAATGTGGGAATGCTAGGAATGCATGGCAACTATGGCCCCAATGTATTAACCAATGAATGTGATGTATTGATAGCAGTGGGTATGCGTTTTGATGATCGTGTGACAGGAAGATTGGATAAATATGCGAAGCAAGCAAAAATCATCCATTTAGATATTGATCCATCCGAAATAGATAAAAATGTATTAGCGCATGTAGGTGTATGGGGTGATTGTAAAGAAACCCTACCCTTGTTAACCCTGGGCATTGAACAAAAAGACAGAACCGAGTGGTTGAATGTTTTTGCAGGTTATGCAAAAGAAGAATACGAGCAATGTATCAAAGAAGAGATGCATCCAAGTTCCGAACAATTGAGCATGGCGGAAGTCATCCGCACAGTCAATGAAATGACCAAAGGAGACGCGGTAATGGTCACCGATGTAGGACAACATCAGATGGTCACATGCAGGTATGCTAAGTTCAATCAAACAAGAAGCAATGTCACATCGGGCGGATTGGGCACCATGGGCTTTGGTTTACCAGCAGCGATTGGCGCCAAGTTTGGAGCGCTCGACAGAACAGTGATTGCAGTGATTGGAGATGGCGGTATTCAAATGACTTTGCAAGAGTTTGGCACGATCATGCAAACAGGCATAGACGTAAAAGTGATGATTTTAAATAACGAGTTCTTAGGCATGGTGCGTCAGTGGCAACAATTGTTCATGGACAAGCGATATAGTTTTGTAGACATTCAAAGTCCAGACTATGTGATGCTTGCAAATTCATACAAGATTGCTGCAGCCAAAGTAAGCAAGCGCGAAGCATTGACAGATGCAGTGGCGAAGATGTTGGCGCATAAAGGATCTTATGTATTAGAAGTCATGGTGGGCAAGGAAAATAATGTATTCCCAATGGTACCTCAAGGATGCTCAGTAAGTGAAATCAGATTGAAGTAGCGTAGCTTTTCAATCTGATTCGACCGAATGAAATGAGGTCAAATACTTTAAAAGTAAAATTTATGGAAAACGAAAAACAAGAATTTACGATCACGGTATACACCGAAAACCAAGTGGGTTTGTTAAATCGTATTGCCATTATTTTTTCGAGAAGAAAAATAAATGTAGAGAGTTTAAATACTTCTCCATCGGAAGTGCCAGGCATCCATCGTTTTACGATTGTGGTAGAGGAGACAAGGGATACGGTGATTAAAGTGGTAAGACAAATCGAAAAGCAAGTAGAAGTATTAAAAGCCTATTATAATACCAACGACGAAATTGTATGGCAGGAGTTGGCATTGTATAAAGTATTGTCGGACGAAATTACTGAGAAAGTAAAAGTAGAAAGATTGTTGAGGGAGTTTGGTGCAAGAGCAGTCGCCATCCGCAAAGACTTTATTGTTTTTGAAACAACAGGACATAGAGAGGAAACCAATAAACTGATGGAAGCCTTGGCACCATATGGTTTGGTGGAATTTGTAAGAAGCGCTCGTGTAGCTATTATTAAAGAAAGCGCAGGCTTTCATGAGAAATTAAAAGACTTCGAAAAAAGAGAACCAGGAGACGAGCTGATAGAAAACGAGTACTTAGGAAAAAGAGAAGCGGTGTTCACTATGTAGTTTGTAAAATAGGAACTATAAAAGGATATTCAAAAACAAGAAATTATTAAATAGAATAAAAATAGAATCAATCAAATCTTTCAATTCATAAACTAAACAAATCATGGCAAAATTAAATTTCGGAGGTACCGAAGAAAACGTGGTAACTAGAGAAGAGTTCCCATTAGCAAAAGCACAGGAAGTATTAAAAAATGAAGTTGTCGCTGTCATTGGATATGGCGTACAAGGACCAGGTCAAGCATTGAACCAAAAAGAAAATGGCATCAACGTCATTGTAGGTCAAAGAAAAAACTCAAAATCATGGGATAAGGCAATTGCGGATGGATTTGTTCCAGGCCAAACCTTATTTGAAATAGAAGAAGCATTAGAGAAAGGAACCATTATCTGTTATTTATTGAGTGACGCAGCGCAAATTGCGATGTGGCCAACCGTACAAAAGCACTTAACACCAGGTAAGGCATTGTATTTCTCTCATGGATTCGGTATTACATTCAACGAGCAAACAGGTATTGTACCTCCAGCAGATGTGGATGTGATTTTGGTGGCTCCAAAAGGATCAGGCACTTCATTAAGAAGAATGTTCTTACAAGGCCGTGGCTTGAACTCAAGCTATGCGATCTTCCAAGATGCTACAGGCAAAGCTTGGGATAGAGTCATTGCATTGGGTATCGCAGTAGGATCGGGCTATTTGTTCGAGACCAACTTCAAAAAAGAGGTTTATTCAGATTTAACTGGGGAGCGTGGTACCTTAATGGGCGCAATTCAAGGTATATTTGCAGCACAATACGAGGTATTGCGTAAGAACGGACATAGCCCTTCTGAATCATTCAATGAAACAGTAGAAGAGTTAACCCAATCTTTAATGCCACTGGTAGCAGAAAACGGAATGGATTGGATGTATGCCAACTGTTCAACGACTGCTCAAAGAGGTGCATTGGATTGGTGGAAAAAATTCCGTGATGCGACTTTACCAGTGTTCTCTGATTTGTATGATAGCGTAGCTACTGGAAAAGAATCTGCACGTTCAATTGACTTAAATAGTAAGGCAGATTACCGTGAGAAATTAGAAGTAGAATTAGCTGAATTACATAACAGTGAGATGTGGCAAGCTGGAAGAACTGTAAGAAGTTTACGTCCAGAGAATCAGCCAGGGAAATAAAAACGATAGCAACTAGTTACTCAAAAAGTTTCAACTAAGTTGTTAAAGTAGAATTGATAGTAACTGTGAAAGTATAATTAATGAGCGAAGAAAAATTTGTGATCGATCCTGCACTCGATATTGAGGGCGCAATGCAAAGACTAAAGTCGGTGGTAAATCATACCCCATTGCAGTATAATGCAAACCTATCCCGAAAATATCAGTGCAGGGTTTATTTAAAGAGGGAAGACTTACAGATAGTGCGTTCTTATAAATTAAGAGGTGCTTACAATATGATGAGTCAACTCTCAGCGGAGCAATTGGCAAAAGGGGTCGTGTGTGCAAGCGCAGGTAACCATGCACAAGGCTTTGCGTATAGCTGTAAAAAATTAGGTGTCAAGGGTGTGGTCTTTATGCCCATCCCTTCACCACAGCAAAAAGTATCACAAACAAAAATGTTCGGTGAAGATTTTGTAGAAGTAAAATTAGTAGGTGACACTTTTGACGATACAGCGGTGGCAGCAAAAGCATATACGATTGAACACGGTATGACTTTTATTCCACCATTCGATCATGCCCATATTATTTCAGGACAAGCAACCGTAGGCGTTGAAATTCTAGAAGACTTGCCACAGTTTACGCAGGAGCCAATTGATTATTTATTCTTACCCATTGGTGGCGGGGGATTGAGTGCAGGTGTGGGTTCTATTTTTAAATTAAAATCACCACACACAAAAATTGTAGGATTAGAGCCAGAAGGTGCGCCGAGTATGATGGCAGCGTTGAAAGCCAAGCATCCTGTTGAATTGGATACGATAGATAAATTTGTTGACGGTGCTTCTGTAAAAAGAGTTGGAGATGTCACATTTAATATTTGTAAAAATGTTTTAGACGATATGCATTTGGTTCCAGAAGGGAAAATTTGTACTACGATATTAGACATGTACAATGAGGAAGCGATTGTGGTAGAACCAGCAGGCGCCATGTCGGTTGCAGTATTAGACGACTACGCAGAACAGATCAAAGGAAAGAATGTATTGTGTATTGTAAGTGGCGGTAACAATGACATAGCAAGAATGCAAGAAATAAAAGAGCGTTCCTTAATTTATGAGGGCTTGAAATATTATTTCTTAATTCGCTTTGCACAAAGACCAGGCGCATTGAAGGATTTTGTGAATAAGGTTTTAGGAGACAATGACGATATCACAAGGTTTGAATATATCCAAAAGCATAATAAGGAATCGGGTCCAGCTTTGGTAGGTTTGGAATTAAAGTCCAAGAACGATTATAACAAGTTGATTGATAAGATGAAAACCTATCAGATCAACTACAATGAAATTAATAAAGACGATAATATATACGGCTATTTGATATAGCTGAATTGGAAAAATAAATTACTATGCAGGTTTTAAAGTTTGGAGGAAGTTCAGTAGGATCACCAGAAGCGATTTCAAAAGTGATCGCTATTGTAAAGGAGCGTGTCAAAACAAATCAAGTGATTGTGGTGGTGTCTGCAATGAGTGGTGTGACAGATCAGTTGATTTTGTTAGCACAAAGTGCATCGCAAGGCAACGAAGCCTATAAAACGATTATTCAAAATTTAGAGCAAAAGCATTTAGATGCCGTGCGTGCTTTGTTGCCCATACAACAACAGTCGGGTACATTGAGCATGGTGAAGCAATTGATCAATGAAATTGAATCCAATTGTGACGGTTTATTTATGCTAAGAGAATTGACCATGCGCATGCAGGATCGATTGATAAGCTATGGAGAAATTTTATCCTCTAAAATAATTGCTGCGGCATTTGAAGCAGAAGGGGTAGATCAAGTTTGGTTGGATTCAAGAGCGGTGATCAAAACCAATAGCAAATACTTTAATGCGGTTGTAGATAAGGAGTTAACAAACAAAACGATTCAACAGTATTTTGCTACGCCATCTAACCAACATGCATTGTATATGGCACCTGGCTTTATTGCATCTGATGCAGAAGGCAATACCACAACACTAGGAAGAGGCGGATCAGATTATACAGGAGCCATTTATGCAGCAGCTTTAAAAGCAGCAGTGTTAGAAATATGGACTGATGTGAGTGGTATGATGACAGCGGATCCAAGAATGGTGCAGAATGCAAAAGAGATTCCAAAGATCTCTTATCAGGAAGCCATGGAGTTATCACATTTTGGCGCTAAGATTATTTATCCTCCAACCATCCAACCTGTGATGCGTGAAAACATCCCAGTATGGATTAAGAATACATTTGAGCCAGAGCATCCAGGCACATTAATAGAGAATGAATCTCCAAAGGACGATAATTTTATTCGTGGTATCTCAAGCATCAAAGACATTTGTTTATTGAGCTTAGAAGGTGCGGGTATGGTGGGTATACCAGGTTTCTCCAAAAGATTGTTTGATGCATTGGCTAAAAAACAAATCAACGTCATTTTAATTACACAGAGTTCCTCAGAACATTCTATCTGTGTGGGCGTGAATGTACAGGATACACATTTGGCGAAGATTGCAGTGGATGCAGAATTTGAACAAGAAATTAATACACAGGTTGTAGAGCCATTGATTATAGAAAAGGATTTATCTATCATAGCATTGGTAGGAGAGCAAATGCGCAACCATCCTGGTGTGAGTGGAAAAATGTTTGGAGTGTTGGGACGCAATGGTATCAATGTAAGAGCGATTGCTCAAGGGTCGTCAGAAAAAAATATTACAGCAGTGATTGCTGCACAGGATGTACGCAAGGCGATCAACGTATTGCATGAAGAGTTTTTTGAAACATCTTATAAGCAAGTGAATGTGTATATCGCAGGCGCTGGAAATGTGGGTGGTAAATTAATTGAGCAAATAAAAAAGCAGTTTCCTTATTTACAAGCTAACTTAAGATTGCAAATTAATATCGTGGGTATTGCAAATAGTAAGAAACAATTGATCAATGTAGAAGGTATTGATTTAAGTACATGGAGAGATCAATTAGCCGCAGCGCCAACAGGCACTATTACAGACTATGTAGCTACGATACAAGAAAATAATTTACGTAATTCTATTTTTGTAGATGTTACAGCACACGCAACTGTAGCAGATACTTATGCGCAATTATTAAGCAAAGCAGTATCGGTAGTGGCATGTAATAAAATAGCCTGTTCTTCCCCTTATGCGCATTATGCAAAATTAAAAGCGTTGGCAAGAACCTATAGTGCAGCATTCTTATTTGAAACCAATGTGGGCGCGAGTTTACCTATCATTGGCACATTGAATGATTTAATTCGCAGTGGAGACAAGATCAATAAAATAGAAGCGGTATTATCAGGCACTTTGAATTTTGTGTTCAATAATTATGACGGCAAAACATCCTTTGCAAAAGTGGTGAAGCAGGCACAGGACGAAGGGTATACAGAACCAGATCCAAGATTGGATTTAGGAGGAACGGACGTGATGCGTAAAGTCATGATCTTGGCGCGTGAAGCAGGACATAAATTAGAGATGGAAGACATTGCGAATGAAGCATTCTTGCCTGCATCCTGTTTTAATGGATCGGTAGACGATTTTTATGCAGAGATGGAAAAGCAAGAAGCACATTTTAAAAAGATCTATGAAGCTGCTGCAGCAGAAGGCTGTAAGTTAAAGTTTGTGGCTAAGTTTGAAACAGATGCAAACGGAAAAGGACATGCTAAAGTAGGCTTACAACATATCCAACCAAGCTCAGACTTTTATCATTTATATGGAAAGGACAATTTAGTCTTGTTCTATTCGGAGCGTTACCCAGAATTGCCATTGGTGATTAAGGGTGCGGGCGCGGGCGCAGATGTAACCGCATCAGGCGTATTCGCAGATATTATTAGAGCAGCGAGAGTATAAGAATAAATAGATTTGAATTTTCTAAAGTACTTGAAGTTTACTTTGAATATTTGGTAAATTAATAATTGTAATTCATAAATAATGGTTGAATTGAATCAATGGATAAAAATTAAAGCACCTGCAACCGTAGCCAATATGGTATGCGGCTTTGATATATTGGGCTTTGCTGTGAACAATCCATATGATGCAATGGAGATGCGTCTAGTAGCGCGTGATAGTTCCGTAACGGATTTTCCATCTGCAATTAAGATCATCAATATAGACGACTACAATTTACCCACCGATTCAGAAAAGAATGTGGCAGGTGCAGCATTAATCGCATTGATCGAAGCTTATGAAGAACAAGTGAGTTTGGGCAATCCAAAAGCAACGATCCCAGTTGGACAATTGGCATTCGAAGTAAAAATCAATAAACTCATCAAACCAGGATCTGGTGTAGGATCCAGTGCGGCAAGTTCAGCAGGGGCTGTGGTGGGTGCCAATTATTTATTAGGAAATATATTTAGCAAGGACGACTTGGTACGCTTTGCAATGAATGGAGAAAAAGTAGCATCGGGCGTAAAGCATGCAGACAATATCGCACCTTGTATTTTTGGTGGCGTGACTTTGGTAAGAAGCATCTTCCCATTGGAAGTGATTGCACTACCCTCGCCTACTTTGCATGTGACCATAGTGCATCCGCAGATAGAAGTGAAGACATCTGATGCGCGAAGTATCTTAAAGCAAAATGTGCAATTGAAAGATGCCATCAAACAATGGGGTAATATCGCAGGTTTGGTAGCGGGATTGATGAAGGGAGATTATGATTTAATTGGAAGGTCATTGGAAGATGTGATCATTGAGCCTGTTAGGTCTATTTTAATACCAGGATTCGATGAACTAAAGTTGGCTTGTAAAGCAGCAGGTGCATTGGGCGGAGGTATTTCAGGATCAGGGCCATCAATCTTTTTCTTAAGTAAGGAACAAACCACCGCTTTGGCAGTAGAACAAGAAATGAAAAAATTATACACGCGCATAGGATTGCCGCATCATACTTATGTGACATCTATTAATGGAGCAGGCGTAGAGATTGATTTTTAAAAGAGAAAAAATTGAGTGTTATAAAATAATGCTAAAAAAATAAAAAAGTTCTAAAAGATAAAATACTGAGCATGGAATATTATAGTTTAGGAAAACAATCACCGAATGTTAATTTTAAAACTGCAGCCATCACTGGACAGGCGCCAGATAAGGGATTGTATTTTCCAACGACGATACCACAGTTTACAAAAGAACAAATAGAAAGATTCAAAACATTAGATAAGGCTACTCTGGCATTCGAAGTGATGCGTCCATATGTAGGAGGCACAATAGATGATGCAAGCCTACAACAAATATGTAAAGAGACCATTGATTTTGATTTTCCTTTGGTGCCTATTACATCCTATATTAAATCCCTTGAATTATTCCACGGTCCAACCCTCGCATTTAAAGATGTGGGTGCAAGATTCATGAGTAGATGTTTGGGTTATTTTGCCAATGCAGAGAAAGCAAATATCACAACTCAAATTATTAAGGATACAACGGTACTCGTTGCAACTTCTGGAGATACCGGTGGTGCAGTAGCCAATGGATTTTTAGGTGTGGAAGGTGTGCAAGTGATTATATTGTATCCCAAGGGTAAAGTAAGTCCAATACAAGAATTGCAGTTAACCACCTGCGGACAAAATATAACAGCGTTAGAAGTAGATGGAAGTTTTGACGATTGTCAAGCGATTGTGAAGGAGGCATTTATGGATGCTGAATTAAATGCAGCGTATAAATTAACTTCTGCCAATTCAATTAACGTAGCAAGATGGTTGCCACAGCAATTGTATTATTTCTTTGCATGGCAACAATGGGTGGCGCAATATGGAGATAATACACCCCTGCATATCGTAGTGCCAAGTGGTAACTTCGGAAATATTTGTGCAGGCATGATGGCCAAGGCAAGCGGATTGCCATTGGGGCATTTTGTAGCAGCATGCAATGCCAATAATGTAGTGACTCGATATTTAGATACTGCAAAATACGAAGTGCATCCATCTGTAGTGACGATTTCAAATGCAATGGATGTGGGTAATCCAAGTAATTTTGTGCGCATACTAGAGATCATGCAAAATAATTTTGATGAATTAAAGCATGCGTTGAGTAGTTATAGTTATGATGATATCACCACACAAGCTACTATCACAAGGGTATACAATGATTATGGCTATACCTTAGATCCACATGGCGCTGTTGCATTTTTAGCTGCCGAAGAATTTATTCATGACCATGCACATGCGATCACGCATTACAATCATACGGTGGAAGCCATGCCCGTGCATGCAATTATTTTAGAAACAGCGCATCCAGTAAAATTCCCAGAAGTAGTAGAGGAAGCTATTGGACATCAATTAGACATTCCAGCGTCTGTTCAATATCTTTTAGACAAACCCAAAAAGTCTATTCCGCTTAGTGCAGATTATGCTGCGTTTAAATTTTGGATGCTCAGTAAGATCTAGTTGGTATAAATAAAAACGGCCCCAATGAAGGAGCCGTTTTCTGTAGATGATTGGTAATCAGTTAAGATCAATATCTTTTTATTTTCCTTTTAAGTATTTATCCAACCAACGTCCTTGCTCGTACAATAAGTGCAATACGTTTTCTTTTCCTCTGTAGCCATGGGCTTCATAAGGTAAGTAGACAAAACGTACTGTGCCTCCGTGTCCTTTGATTGCAGCGTATAAACGCTCACTATTGATTGGGAAAGTTCCAGTGTTGTCGTCCATTTCGCCGTGGGTTAATAAAATAGGAGTCTTGATTTTATTGGCATGTGCAAACGGACTCATGTCTAAATACAATTGAGGTGCTTGCCAGAATGTTCTGTCTTCGTTTTGGAATCCAAAAGGAGTCAGGGTTCTGTTGTATGCCCCACTTCGTGCGATACCTGCTTTAAATAAATTTGAATGTGCTAATACGTTTGCCGTCATGAAGGCGCCATAGCTATGTCCACCAATTGCAAACTTATTACGATCACTTACACCCATGCTTACTAATTTGTCAATCGCGGCTGTAGCATTCAAGATCAATTGATTGACAAAATCGTCGTTCGGTTTTTTATCCGGTGAAGTTGCTACAATAGGCATTTCAGCATTGTCTAAAATAGCATAACCTTGTGTTACATAAAACACAGGAGAACCCCAGCTTAACAAAGTAAATTTATGTTGGTTACCTCTAATTTGACTTGCATCTGCAGCACTTGTAAACTCTCTAGGATAAGCCCAAAGCAAAGTAGGTAAAGGACCATCTTTTTCCTTGTTGTATCCCTTAGGTAAATACAAGTCACCAGTTAAGTCCACGCCATCTGCTCTCTTGTATTTAATTTTCTCTTTCGTCACGCCTTCCATACTTGCATAAGGATTGCTGAAATTAGTAATCGCAATAGAAGTATTTGCTTGTAAAGATTTTAAGAAATAGTTAGGCACTTCTTTTTCAGTCTCTCTGCGTGTAATAATTTTTAATGTAGTAGGATCTAAAACATCTGCTACGTATTCAAAACAATCTTCTTTACTACGCCAGATAATTTCATTGGTTTTTGTGTCAAGGTTGTAGATAGACAAATAAGGTAGATCACCTTTGTCAGATGCACCAGTCGTATTGTTCATTAAAACAGAACGGCCGTTATTCAATGTAGCAATTACCTCTTTACCGAATTTGTTTTTATGTGTTACAGGATTACCTAAGTTGCTATAAGCATCTGTTAAGCTTCTTTCATATAATGTAGTGAAGCTATTTGCTTTTTGATTGTACACACTTACTTTATAGCGTTGCTTAGTTCTTAATACTTCAGTCACTAGAGCCAATGATTCGTCACCCCAAGTGATATTCGAAAAACGCGCAGCAGTTTTAAACAATTCTTTAGGTGCTTCGTTGAATGGTGCTGTAATCGCCATTACTGCATCGTGGAAAGGAACTGCTTTTTTAATTAAGCCACTATCTAAAGGCAAAGCATACACGATGGTAGCTGCTTCGTCATCCTTCCATCCAAAACCACGGGGTGCGTTTTGCACGTTGTCATAACCACTAGCAGTGCCTTCTGAAGAGGGCAATTGTGCAATTGTTTTTACAAGCGCACCATTCTTATCCAATACTTGCATCGAAGAGGCGAAGCCATAAGCAGTCACTAAATAAGAGAAGGGTTTATTTAAAGTACGTGTGAGGATGTAATTTTTATCAGGAGAGATGCTAAAGCTATTGGTTAATGCAGGCGCACCAATTTTAGTTTCTACCCCATTTTTATTTTTTACCAATTGGCTCTTCGCTAAAAATTCAAAAACATATTCGTCATAAGGCGACTTGATTAGATCTTGGTAGGTTACACTAGGTGCAGCTTTACCTAAGTTTTCTTGAATCGTTGGTCCTTTAGGTGTGATAGGTCTTTTAGCTAAAGCGCTTGAAGTGTTAGCATTTACTTTGTACATTACTGTTGCGTCGTCTAACCAAACAAGGCTAGCACCTAAAATTAAATTAGCAGCAGTCTTATTTATTTTTTGACAAGTCAAAGTATTTAAATCAATTACATATACATCCACCGCTGTTGCAGTGACATTATAAAATGCAATTTTATTTTCAGATGGATTCCAAGTCGGACTCAATGCCGCGATCGTAGCAGGCAAACCTTTAATCGCTACAATTTTGTTGCTAGCGATATCTTTTATCGTCATGCCCTTGATATAGTTCTGACGGGTGGGAGAAAAGTTATTCGGGTTTAAACGAAGCCCAGCAATTTTAAATTCAGCTTGGCCCAATTCTTCCACTAAAGGATAAGAAGGACGTTCCATCACCAACATGTGTTTTGCTTTTCCGTCCACACTGATAGATGGCGTTGGTGCTGCTAATAATAAATCGGCAATTTCTTTTGGCGGTGTTTGGTAAGCAGATGCTTCTTGCGCAAGGGCTTGCAAGCTAAACAATGCTAGAACAAAAAAGCCAAGGATAGATCCTATGATTTTTTTCATACAATTGATTTTACCCAAATTAAGATAAAATCTACATTCAGCTACACCATCTATCAAAAAAAACGGCCCCTATAATAGGAGCCGCTTCGTTTCATCCGATTGCTTGCTTAAAACTCAATTCAAAAACTATGTTTAATATTCTTTTGACTATTTCAAACTAGGTCAATTATTTTTTGATGATCAACTTGTCAGTTGCTCTTCTTACTTTCTTAGCACCTGATAAGTAATCATTGGCTGCATCTCTGTACCCTAAAGTCACAGCAACAGCACTGTGTAATCCCAATTCTTTTAAACCTAAAGCTTCGTCTACTGCATCTGGAATAAATCCTTCCATTGGCGTTGCGTCTACTTCCTCAGAAGCAGCAGCTACTAAGGTGAAACCTAAAGCGATATAAGTTTGTTTCGCAGCCCAGATCTGTAATTGTTCTGGCGTTAAATTTTTGATAGAACCATTGATATAACCAGCGAAGTCATTTAAAGCTTCAACAGGTACGCCTCTTTCTTCAGCAATTTCTTGCATGTATGCGGCAACTTCTTTTTCAGTGATGCTATTCCAAGTAGCAAAAATCACAAGGGCAGAAGATTCACCAACCTGAGGTTGATTGTAAAAATGAGGTTGTAATTTTTTTCTAGTCTCTTCGTCTTCAATTACAATAATATTGTAAGGCGTCAAACCAAAAGAGCTAGGTGCTAATTTAGTTGCTTCCAAAATTGTGTTCATTTTGGCTTCAGGAATCTTGTTACCGTTCATTCTCTTTACCGCGTAGCGCCATTTAAGTGCATCTAATAAACTCATAATTCAAAGTATTTTAATTGTTGTTAATCAATGTTTGAACATCAAAGATAGGCTATTTACTAAGTTTTACCAAATAGATTCTTATCTTAGTCTTAATAAACTAACAAAAACTCATTGAAATAGTTCAAAAACAGCCAAAACAGGGCAAAAAACAGCCAAAACAGGGCAAAAACCTTCAAATATGGTCAAAATTGCTCCAAATTTTGTGTTGCATTAGTGTGTTTTTGGTAGACAAAAATGGCCTTGTCCTTCCACCAAAACCATCAAACCCATCTAATCCTGCAATTGTGTAATACCTATTTATTTAAATAGAGTAACTTTAGTCTATGCAATTTCAAAAAACCTTTAAGCAGTTTCTTGCGCTAGCCATGCTAGTGGTTTTTGCATTTAGCATTACGCCACAAAAATCCATCCATGATTTAGTTGCGAAGCACGTTGACCCAACAAGCTGTTCTGTGCACAAGGATTTGCCAATTGAGCAAATAGAAAAGTCTGAGCTGCATTGTACTTTTGATTTTCAGGTTGCAACTACGCCTTTTGTGGACTATGATTTTAGTATTGAAATTAAGGCCCCAAAAACTGCAAAAGCACGCAATGCTAAATTTATTGTGGCAGTTATTACACAACATGCTATAGTTTCAGATTCTCGAGGACCGCCTGCTGTTATTTGTTAGAGTTCGATTTATTAACAAATAAAAAAGCATCATGAAAAAATATGTATATACCCTACTCTTAATGAGTATGGGATTCGGTTTTACAAGAACAGCCAATGCGCAACAATTTACTTTAACAGGAAAAGTGTTTGATAGAGCAACGGGCAAAGCCTTGCCAGGTGCAAGTGTGTATCTTCCTGAAATCAAAAAAGGAACGATTGCCAATAAGGAAGGTGTTTTCACCATCAATATAGAAGTGGGATCGCATGTGTTGGAGATTAGTTATGTGGGTTATGCGACCAATGTAGAAAATATAAAATTGCAAAAAAATCTAGAGCAAAACTTTTATTTAAATAGTTCGGTAATTGAAGGTGGCAATGTGATTGTCACTAGTTTTTTAAGAGCCACCTCCACCAGACGAACACCAACGCCTGTAACCATTATTAAAAAAGAAGAACTGTTCCGAGGCGTATCTAGTAATTTAATTGACGCCTTGTCTAAAGTGCCAGGTGTTTCACAAATTTCTACTGGACCAGCCATCTCCAAACCCATCATTCGTGGCTTGGGCTATAACCGAGTGGTAGTGATGAATGACGGCATCAGACAAGAGGGACAACAATGGGGAGATGAGCATGGTATTGAAATAGATGAATACAATGTGAGCAGAACGGAAGTCTTGAAAGTGCCTGCTTCTTTAATTTATGGATCGGATGCCTTAGCGGGCGTCGTTAATATTATCTCTAATGTGCCCGTGAGTGAGGGCGTGGTGAAAGGAAATATTTTTTCTAATTACCAAACCAATAATCGTTTGATGGGCAACCATTTTGACCTTGCAGGCAACAAGAAAGGATTTATTTGGGGAATAAATATGAGTGCAAAGAATGCCGGAGACTATAAAAACAAATACGATGGCACTGTGTTTAATTCAAGATTTTTAGAACGCAATGGTGGCGGATATATTGGTATTGAAAAAAGCTGGGGGTATGCTCAATTGTCGTTCAGTAATTTTTATCAGCACTTAGGTGTGGTAGAGGGGGATCGTGCTGCCGATGGAAAATTCATCATGCTTAAAAATGTAGGTGGCATTGCTGAGGAATTGGTGGTAGATGCAGCTGAAGAAAAAAGATTCACACCCAATGTGCCGATGCAAAAAATTCAGCACACCAAATACACGTTGGATAATAATGTCAAATTAGGTAACGACAGATTGAAAGCCACATTCGGGTTGCAACAAAACCAGAGAATGGAATTTGGCAATCCATTAAATGACAAAGAGAGAGAATTATTCTTTGATTTAAAAACATTTAACTACGCAGTTCAGTATTTGCAAGCAGAGAAGAACAACTGGAAAAATACATTCGGCGTAAATGGAATGAGACAAACCAATACCAACAAGGGCGAAGCTGCATTGGTGCCCGATTATACTAGTTTTGATATGGGTGTATTTTACTACACACAAAAGAGAACAGATAAAACAAGTTGGAGTGGAGGTTTGCGCTACGACCAAAAGTGGATGAACTTTATCAATCCTGCACAATTTGTATGTCCTCCGGGTATGGCCTGTATTGCACTCTACAATCCTATAGAAAGCAATATGCAGTTTAATAATTTTTCTGGAGCAATAGGTGTTGCACATGATGTGAATGATCAATTAACTTTGAAGTTCAATATTGCACGAGGATTCCGTGCTCCCAATATGGCGGAGTTAGCATCTTATGGCGCACACGAAGGCACTAACCGATTTGAATACGGCAACGAAGGATTGATTTCAGAAAAGAGTTTGCAATTTGATGCCGCAGTAGAATGGAGCAATGAGCATATGAGTATTGCCGGTAATGTATTTTACAATACGGTAAAGGATTATATCTTTTATCAAAAGTTGACAGCAGCTGCAGGAGGCGATTCAATCATCATGGACAATAGTGATGAATTGTATGCATTTGCATTTAGACAAAAAGATGCACACTTGTATGGCGCAGAATTTAATATCGATTTTCATCCACACCCATTGGATTGGTTGCATGTAGAAAATAGCGTGAGCCTCATTCGCGGACAATTTAAAGAAGCTTTAGATAACTCAAAAAATCTACCAGGAATTCCTAGTGCAAGATGGTTGTCGGAAATTAGAATCGAACTCTTTAAAAAATCAAAAGCCATCCGCAATAGTTTTATCAATGTACAATTGGATAATGTGTTTGCACAAGAGCATCCATTTGTAGGATACAATACAGAAACGCGCACGCCAGCTTATACCTTATTGAATGTAGGATATAGCACACAGATTCAACACCACAACAAAACTTTGTTTAGTGTTTCATTGGTGGGACAAAATATCACCGACGTTGCCTATCAACATCATTTGAATCGATTAAAGTATGGTCCAGTGAATGAGGCCACCGGCCGCATGGGTGTATTTAATATGGGACGCAACTTTAGTTTTAAAGTCAATATTCCGATTGGGAATTAAGGCGTAGTAATTGTCAAATACAAGAAAATAATATTGATGATTGTTCTAAAATAAATCCAATTTTTTGTTGAACGCTCAACAACCTCTTGATCGCTTAATATTTTTAATATTGAGTAGATCAAGAGGCATAAATTAATGATCCACCCTGCAACTACTATCCCAATTAATAATTGACTCG
>JACCDI010792825.1_pt1 | contig 39970 bp, 41 predicted proteins | sample 7442791 | NCBI WGS metagenome assembly JACCDI01 (sample SAMN15323434, study PRJNA562643) | freshwater metagenome | isolation source: river surface water | place: USA:Blue River Watershed | collected 2017-08-15 | reverse complement strand
TGCCGGCCAACGCCAGGCCATGCATGAGCGCGGCGGCCAGCTGACTCACCACGTTGGGATCGCAATGAAACGCACGCTCCCCAATAATGTCACTGCGCTGCCAATCGAGATCCAGCACTGGTGTAAAGCTGAAATCCACGCCGACCTCGCGCAGCTCACGGGCCAAAGTATGCCCCATCTGTCGGGCGCGAGCGAGCGCGGCCAGTTGTGCACCCGGATCGTGGTCCTGCCACATCGCACCTAGGGTGCACATGGCCGGGATCTCGGTAAAACCTTCTCGAAAACGCTGAACACGGCCGCCCTCATGATCGACGCAGATCAGCAAAGGAGCGCCGTTGCCAGGCCTGGAAATCCCATGAATCGATTCGCTCAACGCACGAATCTGTTCCTTGCTCTCGAAGTTTCGGGTGAAATAAATGACGCCGCCCACCCAGGGGTGTGCCAACAGCTCGCGTTCCTGATCCGTGAGCGCGAATCCTTGCACATCGATGATGAATGGCCCCAGTCGACTCATGCGGTCTCCACAATGGCAAGCGCCTGTGCATTCTCGATCTCATCTGAGATCGACACGTGAATCTGATAACCCTTATCGCGCAGATAGTCGGCCAGTCGATTACGGGCTGCGGCCTTCGGAGCACCTTTAGCGTCGTTCAGAATCTCGACCGCATGCAGGGACATGGGATAGAACAACCCCACACCAAGGGCCTTACCAATGGCTTCTTTCGCGGCAAAGCGTTTGGCAAGATATCGTATGGCCCGATCCGTGCCCGCCACGCCCCGTCCTTTTCGGCGATGGTATTCCGCTAACTCCTTCGGGCCTAAAACACGCTGGGCGAAACGATCTCCCCAGCGCTGGTGAATCAAACGCACGCGTTCAATCACGACCGTGTCGGTACCGACCCCGACGATCATGAGGCTTCCCGCATCAGACGCTTCATCTCCCTTACGGCCTCACGCATGCCCACCAATACGGCCCGCGACACAATCGCATGACCAATATGCAGCTCTCGTACGCCGGGCAACGCGGCGATGGGCTGCACGTTGAAGTAGTTCAAGGCATGGCCCGCATTAAATCGCATCCCCAGATCCATGATGGTCTGGCCCGCCACTGCGATCTTGGCAATTTCGCGGGCAACCGCCGGCGACTGGGCATCGCGCCCCTGGGCATGAAAAACGGCCGCATAGGGTCCGGTGTGAATCTCGCAGACCTGGATACCCAGATCGGCTGCGGCCTTGATCTGTTCGGGATCGGCATCCACAAATGCGCTCACGGTGATGCCTGCGGCACGCAGCCGGTTCACCACCCCAGCGAGCGAAGCCCGCTGTGCAATGACATCCAGCCCCCCTTCCGTCGTAATCTCCTGTCGACCCTCGGGAACGAGCATCGCCATCTCGGGTTGGATCTCACAGGCAATCGCCACCATCTCGGACGTGGCGGCCATCTCAAAATTCAGTTTGATCTGGGTGTGCGTGCGCAGGCGGCGGACATCGTCGTCCTGGATATGGCGCCGATCCTCACGCAGATGCACGGTGATGCCGTCGGCACCCCCCAGATGCGCCTCGACCGCGGCCCAGATGGGATCCGGGTCGATGCCACGCCGGGCCTGCCGAAGCGTGGCCACATGGTCAATATTGACGCCAAGTTCAATCACTCTCGTGCTTTCAAGAATAACGGTGGGCACATTCTAGCCGGCGCCTTAGATCCGGACCAACTCCCGCATGACCTCACGCGAATGCAGGCCCTCTTCGCCCAGATGATGGCCCAGCAGCATGCGCAGTAGTCGCTTGGATTCACTGGCAGTTTGCACGCTCTCCAGGGCATGCACGGCATCTTCAATCGAGGTGCCGGCACTGGCCAGCGCCAAGAGCGTGGTGCCGTGAAAGGCGTCTTCTCCTGCCGAGTCCTTGATCCGATGAATGCCGGTCAGGGGATCGACATGGTAGCGGCCCAACGGTTCGATCGCCGCACCCCCGGCCGCGGTCTCATGATCAAAATGGGGCGCATACCCCATCTCGCGCAATAAGTTGCACTCAAACCGTCGCAGAATTGGCTCGGTCAGCTCGCGTTCGGTGCCTGCACTTCGGGCAAGTAGACCCAGCGTAGCGAGATAGTCATCGAACAGGACCGGATGGGCGTCATCTCGTGGGATAAGCCGCACCATGAGCTCGTTAATGTAAAACCCGGGCATGATCGCAGATCCCGTCAGCGGGGCGAGCCCCCCCATCCACTCGGCCGCAATAAGATTGCGCAGTTCCGACTTTCCTGTCCACCGCAATTCCAACGGCTGAAACGGTTGGAGCAGGCCCCGCAAGGCTGAACGCGGGCGCCGCGCCCCCTTGGCCACTAAGCCAAGACGGCCATGGCTTCGGGTGAAGACCTCGACAATCAGGCTGGTCTCCCGCCAGGCCAAGGTGTGCAGTACGAACGCGAGATCCGAATAGGAATTCACGGCTCACTCGTAACCAAAGGCACGCACGGCCGCAGCATCATCGGCCCAGCCGGACTTCACTTTTACCCAGAGCTCTAAATGCACGGAGCCATCGATCAACTGCGCGATGTCACGGCGCGCCTCGGTGCCGATGCGCTTGATCCGATCCCCGTTCTCACCAATCACGAGGGCCTTTTGCGATGCCTTGGCCACCACGATACTGGCCGAAATGTCGGCATGCGGTCGACGCGGATTGGCCTGAGACGGCCCCTCATCAAACCGATCGATCACCACGGTGGCCTCATAGGGGAGCTCATCCCCTAGAAGACGAAAAAGTTTTTCACGAATGATTTCGGACGCCAGGAATCGCACACTGCGATCCGAGATGTCATCGGGTGCAAACATGGCCTCGCCCTCGGGCGCACATTTGGCGATCTCGTGGATCACGGCCTCCAACTGACTGCCCTTTTCGGCCGACACCGGCACCAGGGCAGCAAACCGCTGTAGCCTGGCCAAACGATCGCCTAAGGCAAACGCCGCCGCACGATCGCGATCGGTTTTGATGCGATCGGACTTATTCAATACGGCGATCACCGGCAAGGACTTGGGGATGAGCGCCAAGACCGCTTCGTCTTCCGCAGTAAGTCCCGTGGCCTCAATCACCCACAAGGCCATGTCCACATCCGTCAGCGCCTGCACAGCGGTTTTATTGAGCTGGCGATTCAAGGCCGCGCTGTGCCGCCTTTGGATGCCAGGGGTATCCACAAAGACCACTTGTAAATCGGGTTGCGTCAGCACACCGGTAATCCGATGCCGCGTGGTCTGTGCCTTACGCGATGTGATGCTGACCTTTTGTCCGACCCACTGATTGAGCAAGGTGGATTTGCCCACGTTGGGGCGCCCCACAATGGCCACCACGGCGCACCGATGGCCCATGCATTACGCCTTCGCTTTTTTCTCGTCAAAGACCAGCGCCGCCTGCGGCGGTGGCGCGGACTTCCTGGCACGCCGGGATTTCTTGGGCACGCTGGCGGTGGCCTCTCGTGCGGCGAGCAAGGCCTGAGTGGCCGCCATTTGCTCCGCGGCTCGCCGACTGGATCCATTACCGAGCACCGTGATCGAGAGTTTCGCGATGGCACATTCCACCTCGAACATTTGGCTATGGGCCGCCCCATGGGTGGCCACCACCGAATAGACCGGCAGGGGCAATCCCAGGCCCTGGAGAAACTCCTGAAGCAATGTCTTAGCGTCTTTACCGAGCGTCTTGGGATCGACCTGTTTCAATATCGGCGTATAGAGGCTGTCGATCACACGTGCCGCCTCATTAAAACCACCATCTAAGAAAATGGCCCCCAACAGGGCCTCGAGCGCATCTGCCAGTATCGATGGCCGACGCAAGCCGCCACTCTTTAACTCGCCTTCACCCAGGAAGAGGTACTGATGCAAGGCCAGGGTTTGGGCAATATCGTGGAGCGCCTGTTGGCGAACCAAATTGGATCGCACACGCGACAGATCCCCTTCATCGAACTGCTTGAGCTGGCGATACAAGAGATTGCCGACGGCACAATTCAAGACGCTATCGCCCAAAAACTCCAAACGCTCATTGTGAGCGGCACTGTGGCTGCGATGCGTGAGCGCGAGTTTCATCAACGCCGGGTCCTTGAAGGTATACCCCAGACGTTTTTCGAGTTCTGCAGTGGCGTTACTCAAAACCACCCAATCGATCAAATTTGCCGCTCATCACTTCCCCGGCGTTAAACCAAATGAAAAACGCACGCCCCACCAGGTTGGCCTCCGGTACAAAGCCCCAGACCCGACCGTCACTGCTGTTGTCCCGATTGTCGCCCATCATAAAGTAGTGGCCTTGTGGCACCACACAACGCAGACCTGCTGGGGTGACCTGACAGCCCTTGGCATCACCGGACTGGGGAATAAACCCCAAGGCCATCCGGTCATCATCGTTCAGGGTGCGGTAGGTCTTTCCACCGTGGACCTCCTGGAACTGAAGGGAAATGCGGCCCGCATCAAAGAACGGGTCAAGCGCTTTTACGGCGATCGGCTGGTCATTCACATACAGACGCTTCTGTTCATAACGCACGACATCCCCCGGTACACCGATGACACGCTTGATGTAGTCCACCGATTCATCCAATGGATAGCGAAACACCGCGACATCGCCACGCTGCGGCAGCCCCGTGGACATCACCCGGGTGTGCACGATAGGGAGCCGCACCCCATACGAGAATTTATTCACCAGAATCAGATCGCCCACCCGCAGGGTCGGGATCATGGATCCCGATGGAATCGAAAACGGTTCAACAATAAAACTGCGCAGAATGAACACAACAAAGATCACGGGGAAGAACCCCGCCGTGTATTCCAGCCACATCGGCCGAGGTGCACTCTTGGGGCGTGCCTTGCGCCAGACCCAGCGGTCCAGGGACCACAAGACTCCGGTGATCACACACAGCACAAACACAATCAAGGCGAAATTCATAGACGCTTTCCGGTTTAATCTTCGACCTGCAGAATCGCCAGGAAGGCCTCCTGGGGGATCTCCACAGTACCGACCTGTTTCATACGCTTCTTGCCGGCTTTTTGTTTTTCCAACAGTTTTCGTTTGCGGGAAATATCACCGCCGTAGCACTTGGCCAAGACGTTTTTACGCAGCGCCTTGATATTTTCACGGGCGATGATATTGGCCCCAATGGCCGCCTGAATGGCCACATCGTACATTTGGCGTGGAATTAACTCCCGCAGTCGTGCCGCGAGCTCACGGCCCTTCGGGGCGGCATTGGCCCGGTGCACGATCACCGACAACGTGTCCACCCGATCCCCATTGATCAGCACATCGAGCTTGACCACATCCGAGGCGCGGTATTCCTTGAACTCATAGTCCATCGAGGCATAACCCCGGGAGACCGACTTTAATTTGTCAAAAAAGTCAAGCACGATCTCGTTCATGGGAATGTCATAGGTGAGATTCACCTGTCGGCCGTGATAGTTCATGGCCGTTTGCACACCGCGTTTGCCAGTGCACAAGGTGATCACGCTGCCCACATACTCCTGGGGCATGAACAGGGTCACCGTAACAATCGGTTCACGGATCTCCTCGATCTTTGAGGGGTCGGGCATCTTGGAGGGATTGTCGACATCAATCAAGGTGCCATCGCGCATGAGCACCTGATAGACCACCGTGGGGGCCGTGGTGATCAGATCCATGCCATATTCGCGCTCCAAACGCTCCTGCACGATATCCATGTGCAACAGACCCAGAAAGCCACAACGAAAACCAAACCCCAAGGCCTGCGATACCTCGGGTTCATACTGCAACGAAGAATCGTTCAGCTTTAACTTATCCAGGGCATCGCGCAGGGCTTCGTACTGATTGGACTCCACGGGATAAAGGCCCGCAAACACCTGCGGTTTGATTTCTTTAAACCCCGGCAGGGGCGTGCCCGCGGCAAGGTGCCCGGCATGGGTGATGGTGTCGCCCACCTTGGCCGCTTTCAGCTCCTTAATTCCCGCAATCACAAAGCCGACTTCGCCCGCCGATAACCGCTCCAGATGCTTCGACTTCGGGGTGAAGATCCCCACGTGTTCCACCGGATAGCTCGCACCGGTCGACATCAACAAAATTTTATCTTTCGGTTTTAAGGTGCCGTTGACCATGCGCACCAGCATGACCACGCCCACGTAGTTGTCAAACCACGAGTCGATGATCAGCGCCTGAAGCGAGGCTGCGGGGTCTCCCTTGGGTGGCGGCACACGCATGATCAGCATTTCCAGAATGTCTTCCACACCTTGGCCGGTTTTGGCACTGGCCCGCACCGCATCGTGGGCATCGATGCCGATTACATCCTCGATCTCCTGGATCGCTTGCTCCGGATTGGCGGCAGGAAGGTCAATCTTGTTGAGCACCGGCACCACTTCTACCCCGAGCTCAATCGCGGTGTAACAGTTGGCAACGGTCTGCGCCTCAACACCCTGGGAGGAATCGACCACGAGGAGTGCCCCCTCACAGGCCGACAGCGATCGGCTTACTTCATACGAAAAGTCCACGTGCCCCGGTGTATCGATCAGATTCAATGCATAGACCTGACCGTTACGGGACCTATAACTTAATGCCGCGGTTTGCGCCTTAATGGTGATGCCACGCTCGCGCTCCAATGCCATGGAGTCGAGTACCTGCGATTCCATTTCACGCTCGGATAAGCCACCACACAACTGAATAATGCGGTCTGCGAGAGTGCTTTTGCCATGGTCGATGTGGGCAATGATCGAAAAGTTACGTATGTTCTCCAAGAAACACCATGAGGGATTATTGTTGTTATGTCGTGGATCGATGTGTGTGGCGTCTTGGCGCGCTCGGGTTTATTTGGTCTTGGTGGGGCGCACCGGGATAAAGAGCGCGCCATCCCCCCGACGGACCAACACCACCAAGGGCTTGGACTGGTCAAGTTTACCGACCAATTCTCCAAACTGCTTGGCCGAGCTAACGTCTGCGTTGTTCACACTGATCAGCACGTCCCCCTGACGGATTCCGGCACGCGCAGACGCGCCATCCGAGGACTCCACCAGCACACCGCCCCTGATCTTTAACTCGGTGCGACGGGCCTCGGGCAGATCGCTTACGGCAAGTCCCAGCCAGTTGGCGGTGACCGTGGGATTGGCGGTCGATGGCTTGGCAGCCGCTGCCTTGGCCACCCGATCGGGTTCCATCTCACCCACCACCACGGCCAGATCGCGGGAGGCCCCTTTGCGCCAGACTTGCGCATTGACCTTCGCCCCCGGTTTGGTGTTGCCCACAATGCGGGGCAGATCGGAAGATTTCTCAATCGGTTTTCCATCAAAGCGAACGATGATGTCGCCGGGCTCGATGCCTGCTTTTTCGGCCGGGCCACCGACCTCCACACTGCGCACGAGGGCCCCGGATGTTTTGTTTAACCCCAATGCATCCGCCACTTCCTTGGTGACCTCGCCGATGCCCACACCGATGCGGCCGCGTGTCACACGACCCGAGGCGCGCAACTGATCCACCACGCGATTGGCTTCGTCGATGGGAATGGCAAATGAAATCCCCATGAAGCCTCCCGTGCGGCTATAGATCATGGAGTTAATTCCCACCACTTCACCACGCAGGTTCAGCAGCGGGCCGCCGGAGTTGCCCGGGTTCACCGCCACGTCCGTTTGAATAAACGGCAGATATTCGCCGGTATCGCGGCCCTTGGCACTGACAATGCCCGCCGTGACGGTGTTCTCCAGGCCGAACGGCGAACCGATGGCCATGACCCACTCCCCCACCCGCAGCTTATTGGGATCACCGACTTTCAATGCAGGAAGACTCGCCGCGGCGATCTTTACCAAGGCCACATCCGTACGACGGTCCGAACCAATTAAACGTGCCTTGAACTCACGCTTATCGGCGAGCGTCACGATAATTTCATCCGCACCATCGACCACATGATGATTGGTCATGATGAATCCATCGGGCGAGACGATGAATCCACTGCCCACACCGCGTGGCACTTCTTCCGGCTGCGGTGCTCCCCCGCGCGGATTACGGGGTGTGCCAGGACGCGGCGGAAAAAAACGCTTAAAGAATTCGTAAAACGGATCGTTCTCGTCGAGATCCGGCATCTGGGGGTTACCCTGGGCCTGCCCCACCTTAACCTTTTCAATGGTCCGAATATTGACCACCGCGGGGCCGGCCATCTCGGCCAGATCCGCAAAATCCGGCAGGCCGCGCACCGTGGGCGCATTCTGCGCCACGGCCGACATCGGCACCATGGCCAAGGGTGTGAACACCAGCGCCGCCGCGATCGCTACATGAGAGAGGTATTTCATCGTTTTCACTTCCATTCAATGGTCTGTATGAATTGTTGCAGGGTGTCGGCCGGCACATCGCCCATGGCAGTGACCCAGGCTTCCTGAATTTCTCGGGAGACAAATGTCGTGGCGCCACGACGTTTCGCGCGCTCGAACAGCGGGTGTTTGGCCGGCTTAGGCTGAACGAACACCGACACCATGGCGATGCCGTCGGAGAACACGTAACGGCGCATGTCCAGCTGATCGGTGGCGCGACGCTCATAGACACCGATGGGCTCGAATCCCTTTAACGTGTCCGATTTGAATACCAGGGGTGCGGCACCATTGACCCGCTGCATGGTCGCATCGAATTCGGACCAGGACTTCGCGTCGGGGCTCGGTGATAACGACAGGGCTAAGGCCGGACGTGTCCAGGCCAGTTCCGTAAATGAGGCCTGCTCGACCGCATTGCCAGTGGCATCCAGCTTCTGACATTTCACCACTAAGGACGTGCGCTTATCCACCCAGACCCGCACGCTCCACCGGGACTCGTGCTTGGGTTTGAACAACAACTCCTGGGCATCGACATTGGCCACGCGCATGCTGTTACCCGGCACCACGTCATAATTGCGCAGTACCGTGGCCGCCGATCCCACGAACATCGCCGGAAACTCCGCGCGGGGTTGTGCGACTTTCTCCACCTTGATCATTTGCCGATCCGGCAGATAGATCCGGGTCTCGTCGGCCGTTTTCACGACTTCGAGTCGATGCCCTTCCATCGCCTGAACACGCGTGATGGTCTGTTTCCCATCGCGCAGCTGTGCGATACGTGAGGTGTGCAGACTGGAATCCTGCTGATGGACAAAGGTTCCCGAAAACGTGAGTGTGCGCGCGGCCGCCTGAATACGCTCCACGGTTTCCAATGGTGGTGCAGAGATGGATTGCGCCACCGCGCTGGCGGTATACCAACCGACCAACACCACCAGAGCGCGCATCGAGAACGGTGTTGCGACGATCACGACTATCGCACCTCGGCCGATACGGGACGAATGGACATGGAGCCGTGGGCATCAATCAGATCACGCACACGCGGATCGTCGAGCACCACCGGAGTCAGACGCTCGACCGATGCAGTCGCCGGTGCCGATGCCGTGGTCACCGTGCCCGGTGCTCGGGCCATCATGGTGCCTTCCTGCATCTGCGGGGCCAAGGCCATGTAGGCGACAAACGCCACCGCTGCGGCAGCGGCCGCCCCATAGGCGAGTCGCGGTTTGCGCGCGGTGCGCGCGACCGCAGTGGCCCTCGGAAAATGCAGCGGCTCGTGGGCCAGTGCATCGGCCACACGACTGGCCACGCTGGTGGATCGGGCCACCGATGCACTGCGCATCACATCACCAATCAGGTGCCAGCGATCCCAGTCCTGCCGGGCTTGATCACTGGCCAGAATGTGTTCCGACATCGGCTCGGTGAGGTTGGACTCCATTTCCCCATCCATCCACGATGACATTTCTTCCCGCTTATCCATGCAACCCCCTTGCTGTGCACGACCCTCTACCATCGCTTTCCCTCCATGGTTCCCAACAATGGCCGGAGGTCCTGGGCAATGGCCTCACGGGCACGGAAGATCCGTGACCGCACCGTCCCAATCGGGCAGTCCATGGCCTGAGCGATCTCTTCATAACTGAGTCCTTCGATCTCCCGAAGCGTGACCGCCATGCGCAGGTCCGAGGGCAGGCGTTCAATGGCTTTATTGACCGTCTCGGCCACCTGTCGGCTGTGCAACACCGCGTCGGGCGTATTGTTGTCCTCTACGACATCGTCCACGCCAAAAGATTCCCCGTCCTCGTCGGACTGGAACTCGCCCACGGTTCGGGGCCGGCGTCCCTGGCTCGCCAGGTAGTTCTTCGCGGTATTTACCGCAATGCGGTACAGCCAGGTGTAAAAGGCGCTCTCCCCCCGGAAATTGGGAATGGCGCGGTAGGCCTTGATGAAGGCCTCCTGGGCGATGTCCTCTTGCTCTGCCGGGTCGCGCACCAGACGGGAAATCAGCCGCAATACCCGCCGCTGATACTTGGCCACCAATAACTCAAAGGCCTGTTTATCCCCGTTTTGAATGCGCTCAATGAGCTGGGCATCGGCCTCGCGCGGACTGTTCACCCCGACAACATCCTTTTCGGGAGGCACCTAGAAGCGGCGAAAGACTAAGGTGCCGTTGGTGCCACCGAAACCGAAGTTATTTTTCACCGCCACATCGATCGCAGCATCGCGCGCGGCATTGGCACAGTAATCCAGATCACACTCCGGATCCTGGTTGAAAATATTGATGGTGGGCGGGCTGATCTTGTGATGCAGCGCCAACACCGTGAACACCGACTCGAGGCCACCGGCCCCACCCAATAAGTGACCGGTCATGGATTTCGTGGAATTCACAATGACTTTCTTTGCCCGATCGCCTAAGGCGGCCTTGATGGCGTCGGTTTCATTTTTATCGCCCAACGGGGTGGAGGTGCCGTGGGCATTGACATAGTCCACCTGATCGGCGTTCACGTGGGCATCGTTCAGCGCATTGATCATGCAGCGACGGGGACCGTCCATATTGGGCGCCGTCATATGAAAGGCATCGCCCGACATGCCGAAACCGGCCAGCTCGCAATAGATCTTGGCGCCACGGGCCCTGGCATGCTCGAGTTCTTCCAGCATCAACACGCCCGCGCCCTCGCCCAGCACAAATCCATCCCGATCCTTATCCCAGGGACGGGAGGCCGTGGCCGGATCGTCGTTACGGGTGGAGAGGGCGCGTGCCGCCGCAAAACCACCGATGCCCAGGGGCGAGACCGTGGACTCGGCGCCGCCGGCCAACATGGCATCCGCATCGCCGTACTGAATCAAGCGCATGGCCAGGCCAATGCTATGCAGGCCAGTGGTGCAGGCGGTCACCGCTGCGATATTGGGGCCCTTGAGGTTATTCAGAATGCTGAGGTGGCCAGAGATCATGTTGATGATCGATCCGGGCACAAAGAATGGGGAGATGCGCCGCGCCCCCTTAGCGGTGTATTCCGCGTGGGTTTCTTCAATCAGGGGCAATCCCCCGATCCCAGACCCCACAAAGGCACCGATACGCTCGGCGTTGGCATCGGTCACCACCAGACCGGAATCCTTGAGGGCCTGAATGCCCGCCGCGATTCCGTAATGGATAAAGGTATCCATGTGCCGTGCTTCTTTAGCGGGCAGGTAGTCCTCGACGTTGAAGTCTTTGACCTCGCCGGCAAAGTGCACGGACAGGCCGCTGTGATCGAACTTCGTGACCGTGGCGATGCCGGTCTTGCCGGCCACCAGGCTCTCCCATGCGCTAGAGATGGAGTTACCGACTGGGGAAATGCACCCCAGCCCGGTGACTACTACACGTCGCCGACCTGCGGCGCCCGAACTTGACGATCCGCTCATCGGCGAGGGGCTTTCTTACTTCTTCAGATGGGTCGACACGTAGTCGATGGCCTGCTGCACGGTGGTGATTTTCTCGGCTTCCTCGTCGGGAATCTCGCAGCCAAACGCGTCTTCCAGGGCCATCACGAGCTCCACGGTGTCCAGGGAGTCAGCGCCCAGGTCATCCACAAACTTGGATTCCTTTTTGACGTCTTCGATTTTGACGCCAAGTTGCTCGGAAACGATGCCAATTACGCGCTTTTCAATATCTTCCATGAACCTCTTCCTTAGGGGTAAAACGGTGACCCGATTGTATCAGGACATGACCATTCCGCCGTTCACGGATAGGGTCACACCGGTAATGTAGGAAGCGCCCTCTGAGGCCAAAAAGACGACAGATGACGCAATATCGTCGGGAGTTCCCAGACGTTGGGCCGGGATCTGGGACATCAAACTCTTGATCTGATCCTCGGACAGGGCCTTGGTCATGTCGGTATCGATAAAGCCCGGAGCGACGCAGTTGACGGTGATATTTCGGCTGGCCACCTCCCGCGCCAAGGCCCGGGACATGCCCGCCACCCCGGCCTTTGCCGCGGCATAGTTCACCTGCCCCGGATTGCCGGACAGCCCCACCACCGAGGTGATGTTGATGATCCGACCCCAGCGGGCCTTCATCATCGGCCGCAATACCCCGCGGGCCAGACGGAACACCGAACTGAGGTTGGTCTGAATCACTGCCTCCCATTCCTCGTCTTTCATGCGCATCGCCAGGTTGTCCCGGGTAATGCCGGCGTTGTTCACCAGAATGCCGATGGGGCCGAACCGGGTGGAAATATCATCGATCAAGGCCTCGCAGGCCGCCGCATCGTTCACCTGTAACGGCCGGCCCTCGCCCGTCATGCCGGCGGCGGAAAAGGCCGCGGAAATCGACTGGGCGCCCTCGGCCGAGGTGGCCGTGCCAATCACGGTGTGACCGGCAGCGCCCAGGGCCCGGGCAATGGCCTGCCCGATACCCCGCGTGGCACCGGTGACCAGGGCAACGCGAGGAGTGTCGACGGATGTCATGGTGTTCTCCACACAATGGGGGTTAATGAACAGCGGCTAATGCGGCCTCGAGACTGGCCTGATCATTAATCGCAACGGTCTGCAGTGCGGGCGCGATTTTTTTCACCAAGCCACATAGGACTTTACCGGGGCCACATTCCACCACCGTGGTCACACCACTGCGCTCCAACTGCTGGATGACCTCCACCCAGCGCACCGGACGCATGGCCTGACGGGATAAGGCATCGCGAATACGGGCCGCATCGGTCTCGATGGCCACATCGACATTGTTGACGACCTGGATCTGCGGTGTGTTAAGCGTGAGTTCTGAGAGTTTACGGCGCAAGGCATCGGCGGCCGGTTGCAGCATCGACGAATGAAACGGTGCGGACACCGGCAGCGGCAGCGCACGTTTGGCCCCACGTTCTTTGACCAGGGCACAGGCACGCTCCACGGCCTCGTGGTGACCGGCGATCACGGTTTGATCGGGTGCATTAAAATTCACGGCCTCCACCACCTGGCCTTGCGCGGCATCGGCACAGGCCGTGATCACCTCATCGGCCGACATGCCCAACACCGCCGCCATCGTGCCCACACCCACCGGAACGGCCGACTGCATCTGCTCTGCACGAAAGCGCACGAGCTTTACTGCATCGGCCAGGCCGAAGACACCCGCGGCGGTAAGTGCCGAGTACTCGCCAAGGCTATGCCCTGCGGCCCAGGCCGGCACCGGTCCGCCCGCTGCGCGCCACGCCGCATAAAACCCAACCGACGAGGCCAACATCAAGGGCTGCGTGTTCACGGTGAGACTTAAGACGTCGGCCGGACCGTCGGCGATCATCTTCTCCAGATCCAATCCAATCGCCTGCGAGGCCTCCTGCATGACGCCCGTCACGGCCGCGTTACCGGCAAAGCCGTTGAGCATGCCCACGGTCTGCGATCCCTGACCAGGAAACACAAAAGCAAGTGTCTTCATACGCTTTCCACTGTGAAAAAACCTAGAACTTCGCCAGCACCGCGCCCCAGGTAAACCCGCCGCCGACGCCTTGCATCATCACGTGCTGACCGGATTGAATGCGCCCGTCGCGCACACCGACATCCAGCGCCAGAGGTACCGATGCGGCCGACGTGTTGGCATGCTGATCCACCGTCATGATCACGCGATCTTCTGAAATCCCAAGCCGCTTGGCGGTCGCCTGCAGAATACGAACGTTGGCCTGGTGGGGAATCAGCCAGTCGATCGCCTCTATGGCAACGCCCGCCTCGAGGGCCACCTCACGGGCCACACTGTCCAAGACCTGCACGGCCAATTTGAACACCGCCTGTCCATCCATGGTGAGAAATGGGTGGCCACGGGCCACCCCACTGACCACCGCGCCCGCCGTGCGCAGAATATGTTCATGCTCACCGCGCGCGTGCAGACGATGGCCCAGTATTCCGGGCGAGGCATCGGCCTTGAGCACTACCGCGCCGGCCCCATCCCCAAAGAGCACGCAGGTGCCCCGATCCTTCCAGTCCATGATCCGCGAAAACGTTTCGGCACCAATCACCAGCGCGCTCTTGACCTTGCCCGAGGCGATGTAGAGGTCGGCAGTGGCCAGTCCATACACAAATCCGCTGCACACCGCCTGAACATCGAACGCGGGGCAGTCGGATGTGATGCCGAGTTTCTTCTGCACCAGACAGGCCGTTGACGGAAAGATCATGTCGGGTGTGGACGTGGCGACAATGATCAGGCCGATGTCATTGGGCGCCATACCCGCCATCTGCAACGCCGCGCGCGCCGCATCGGCCGCCAGATCACTGCTGCTGATCTCATCGGGTGCGATGTAACGCTGGGCGATACCCGTGCGCTCACGAATCCAGGCGTCCGAGGTCTCGACTCCAGACGCCGCTAATGTCGCCGCCAACTCGGCATTGGTGACCGGTGCGCCAGGAAGGCAGCGACCGGTGCCCACAATACGAGAAAACATCTTCATCCCCTAAGCCGTTGCACTCGTGGACGCCATCATAGGACGATGGGATTCTTCTAACACCTGTGCGATTTTCTCATTTAATCCGTGGCTGGCCGCATCGGCCGCACGGGCAAGGGCATGCTCAAAGCCCAGCGCATCGGCCGAGCCATGGCTTTTGATCACCACGCCGCGCAGACCCAGCAAGGAAGCGCCGTTATAACGGCGGTGATCGACGCGGGCCGAAAATCGTTTCAACACCGGCGAGGCGATCATGGCCATGATCTTGGTGAACAGGTTGCGCGTGAACTCCTCTTTGATGAAGGCCCGCAACATCTGGGCCAACCCCTCGGATGTTTTGAGTGACACGTTGCCCACAAAACCATCGCAGACCACCACATCCGTCGTGCCCTTAAAAATATCGTCGCCCTCGACGTTGCCGTAGAAATTCAAGTGACTGGTCCGCAACAGCTCGCCGGCCAGTTTCACGGTGTCGTTGCCCTTGATCACCTCTTCGCCCACGTTCAGTAACCCGATCGTGGGCCGATCCTTACCGTGGATCACCGACACCAATGCCGACCCCATGAGGGCAAACTGCAGCAGATGTTCGGCCGTGCAATCCACGTTGGCACCAAGATCCAACATGGTGGTCACCCCACCGGTCTTATTGGGAAGGGCCGTGGCGATGGCGGGTCGATCGATCCCGTCGATGGTCTTGAGCACGTAGCGGGCAATGGCCATCAAGGCACCCGTATTCCCGGCGGATACGGCCGCCTGGGCGCGCCCTTCTTTCACCGCTTCCATCGCCAGCCGCATGGAGGACTGCCGTTTAGAGCGCAATGCCACCGCCGGTGGGTCGTCCATGGCGACCACCTCATCGGCATGCAGGAGTTCAATGCGCGGGGGCAGCGCTGCGGATGGGCTCTGGCCCAAGGCCTGGGCCAGCGCTTCCGAGACGTCGGCCTGACGCCCCACCAAGAGCACCCGATGGTCAGGGTGGTGCTTTAAAAACGCGAGCGCGGCAGGAATGGTGACGGACAGCCCATGATCGCCACCCATGCAATCAATGGCAACGCAAACTCCCGAAGAGGCCGACATTGCCAACGGCGAAGACAAGACTTAGGCGGAGGCCTTGGTCTTGACGACTTTCTTACCGCGGTAATAGCCCGAGGGGCTGATGTGATGACGCAGGTGGATCTCGCCCGTGGTCGGCTCGACGGCCGTGGGCGGATTGGTCAGAAAGTCATGCGAGCGGTGCATGCCGCGCTTTGACGGTGATTTCTTATTTTGCTGGACTGCCATAGGGAACTCCGGAAAACCTTGAATTATAAGGCATTTTTGGACATCTAGGGCTTTTTGAGCAGGTCTTTCAGGCCCGCAAACGGGCGGGTTGTGGCCGACGCCTCATCGGCTGCCGGCCCGAGGGGAACGTTGCCGTCCGATGGGCGCGCATCGCCCCCCAATGGCGCGGGAGCATGGCAATTCGCATGCTTGGGGGCCATCGGCAGGGCCAGCAGGATTTCATCTTCCACGAGGTCCGCAAGGCTCAGCCCGTCATCAACGGACAGAAAATCCAACTGCTCAAACTCCGGGGGCGGGCCGGATCCATCAGAATCTGCCGCCTCTTGGGCCTGCTGCTCGGTCGCCCGATCGGCCTGGGCGGCGGAGTCGAGAAACTCGAAACCACGCCGCTCACTCACGGAGAGATCCACGGGCTCCAGACAACGCTCGCAGCGGCACGCCACCGTGCCCGATATCGCCAACCACCACCGACGCCGCGGGCGGCTCACCGATGGGCTCGCGGACGCTGCGGTCCACTCCCAAGCGATCGACCCAAGCACGCGCGCACCCGACTCTGCCAAACGCGGCAGATCCGCCATCTGCAACTGGCCCTGCGCGGGAATATCCCCGCGCTGCAATGCCTGCTCTAAAAGGGATACCGAGAGCACGGCTCGGACATCCCATCCTGAATGCTCCGATGGAGATCGATTGCGCTTCATAATGCGCGAACCTTAACTGCGATTGCGCGCGGATTCAACTGACCATGCGATTGATTCTTGCTTCGAGCAGCCCCTACCGCCGGGAACTGCTCGCACGACTTGGAATGGCCTTTGAGGTGCTGGCCCCTCATATCGATGAGTCTGCCCGCCCCGGCGAAGAGTTTCGTGCAACGGCATTGCGACTGGCCTCGGAAAAAGCGACCGCAATTGCGCGACGGCATCCCGATGCCATCGTGATCGGCTCCGATCAGGTCGCACACTGCGGCCCGTTGCGATTAGACAAGCCAGGGAGCTCTGACAAAGCCATTGAACAGCTCAAAGCACAACGCGGGAAGGTCTCAATATTTCACACGGCCGTGAGTGTGGTCCGCGATGCAGGTGCCACTGTTCTATCCGAGGTGGTGAGCACCGAAGTCCGATTTTTATCCGCCTCGGCACTGACCGACGCCATGATTGCACGCTACGTGGCCATTGAACATCCGATCGACTGCGCAGGCGGGGCAAAATCCGAAGGGCTTGGCATCACGCTGATGGCCGAGATGAGCGGCCACGACCCGACCGCCCTAGTGGGACTGCCACTGATCGCACTGACGCGTCTGCTGCGCCAGGCCGGACTCGAGCCCCTGGGCTAGACCACTTGCGTCAGTACATGCCCCAGCGCAGCATCACTTTCGCCATCGCATCTCCAGCGGCCGCACCAAATCGCTTGGCCAGCCGCTCGGCCAGATTCGGCTGCAGCGTGTAATCCACCACCTCCTCGGCCTTGATCACATCGCGGGCCACCGAATCCACCGTGCCCAGGCCATCGGCCAGTCCCAACTCGACACTTTTAGCACCGGTCCAGACCATTCCCGAAAACATATCGGCGGTGGGTTTCAAACGATCACCACGACCTTGTTTCACTGCTTCAATGAACTGCTGATGGACTTCCGAAAGCATGGACTGCACGGCCGTCTTTTGTTTGGGATCCACCGGCAAGAAGGGATCCAGGAGTGCTTTGTTCTCGCCTGCCGTTAAGACACGGCGCTCCACGCCTAATTTCTTCATGGCCTCGGTAAATCCAAAACCGTCCATGCGCACCCCAATCGAACCCACAAGACTGGCTTTATCCACATAGATGGAATCGGCCGCCGCGGCCACGTAATACCCACCCGATGCCGCGACATCGGCCACCACCGCCACCACGGGCTTATCTTTATGCAGTGCTTTGAGACGTCGCACTTCATCAAAGATCATGCCGGACTGCACAGGACTTCCGCCGGGGCTATTGATGCGCAGAATGATGCCGGCCGCATGCGTATTTTTAAAGGCCTCGCGCAGGGACTCATTCATCACATCCGCACTCGCACCCCCATCCTGATCAATCACACCGCTGAGATCCACCAAGGCCGTGTGCCGGGACGTGGGATGCAGTCGGGACGATCCCATGGGATCCCAAAACGACAAGGACAGGATGAGCACCAGCACGCCCAAACTGGCCGCACGCCAGACATTGCCCCAGCGACGCGCACGACGCTGCTCTTCTACATGGGCGAGCAACACTTTTTCTACGATTTCGTTATCCATTGTCTGATCCAGTTGTGAAGTTCAGGCACCGAGCGCACACAGTCCAACGGCCCTGCCGATCGCAGTTCGGTCTCCTGATGCGCGCCGTAGCCGACCGCCAGGGCATGCGCACCGGCGGATTTGGCCATGAAAATATCATGGGTCGTATCGCCAATGACCAGCGCCGCACTTGGAGATATGCCCAGGGTCTCACAGATTTCCAGCACCATGGTGGGCGCGGGCTTGGGGTCGCTTTCATCGGCGCAGCGCGAGGTATCGAAGTACTGCCGGGTGGCCGTGGCATCCCAGGCACGCTCCAGGCCCACACGGGACTTGCCCGTGGCCACCGCCAAGGGCAGACCGACATCGCGCAGATCTTGCAAGAGCTGCACCATGCCATCGAAGGGGCGCAGGAATTTATCCTGCGACAGGTAGTGAAACCGAAACCGCTCACCCAGTTGCACCTGCTGAGCCGGCGTGATGTTCGGAGCCACGCGAGACAAGGCATCCTGCAGCCCGAGACCGATCACCCAACTGGCCTCGTGTTCGGGCGGCACCGGCACCCCAATATCCTGACAGGCCGCAAGAATCGCGCGCGTGATGGTGGGCGTGGAATCCACCACCGTGCCATCCCAGTCGAAGATCACCAGTTCACAAGGATCCGGCAGAGTCATTTAAGGGCGCTCCAATCCGCAATGCGTGAGGGCATGTTGAAACTCCTCTGGAATATCGGCCGTCAACGACAGTTTTTCCTGTCGACCGGGATGCAGAAAACGCAGCTGCCACGCATGCAGGAACATGCGTTTAATCCATGGCCACTGACCATCGCGCGCATAGTCGCCGTACTTCGGGTCCCCGACAATCGGGTGCCCCTGATGGGCCAGATGCACGCGCAATTGATGCGTGCGGCCCGTGAGTGGCTCGCATTGCAAGAGTGTGATCGCGCCAAACTCCGCATGCGTCACCCGCTGCAGCACCTTCACCCTGGTGATGGCCGCCTGCCCTTGCGGATCGACCCGCACCCAGCGCTCGCCTTTGGCATTCACCCACTTGTGCAGCGGTGCCTCCACGCGATCGCAGGCCGGCGGCCAACTGCCCCAGACCAGGGCGAGGTAGCGCTTGCGCATCTCACCCTCGCGCAACTGTCGATGCAACTCGGTCAGACTGGCGCGTCGTTTGGCCAGCAGCATAAGACCGGAAGTCTCCCGGTCCAGACGATGCACCAGTTCAAGGTAGAGAGGATCACGGCCGGTGACGCCCACCGATCGGCTGGCACGAAGTGCCTCGATCACACCGAAGGCCACACCGCTTCCGCCGTGCACGGCCAAACCAAAGGGCTTGTCAATGGCCAGCACCCGATCATCTTCCAACACGATGGGGATTGACTTGGCCACCCCCTGGGCCCGGGCCGCGGACACCCCGCCCGTGGACTGTGACTGGCCGCCTTCGACCGCCCGCTCGGACACACGCACCGGCGGAATCCTTAACTGATCCCCCTCTTGAACCCGATAGTCGCTGGCGATCCGGCCGCCATTGACCCGCACCTCGCCGGTGCGCAGCATCTTGTAGATCCGGGTCTTCGGAACGCCTTTAAGGCGCGACAGCAGAAAGTTATCGATGCGTTGGCCGGCGTACTCGGCCCCCACCTCCCAGCGTTCCACCCCCCGTCCCTGGGGGGTCGCCGTCCCCGGTACGGGAGGGCATTCGGGACGATCCGGGGTGAATTTTGGGGACATGGTCATGGGGAAGGGTATACTGCGTCCGGGTGGAGATGATTTCCGACCGATCGTTGTGTCCCATTTAAAAGGAATGGAAGAAACACAAGGCCAGTCGATGCCTTCACCCCGATGCACAGTTGGTGCGCCGAATTGTATTTGACCGAGGAGCGCAATGTCGCGTGGCCCGGCAAACGAGATTAACGATTTAGGACCGGATTCTTTGTCTTTTCAGATGAACCTGTTGAACGCCGTTTTGCGGACAACGCCCTTCCCTTCCAAATGCTGCTCGGCCCACGGCCGCCTCGCGATCGCGAGCGCCGGGTGCCCGCATGCGCCGTTACCGCTCGTTCTTGCCCCGCCCACCCGCATTGCACACTCCATTTGACCGTTAAGTCGGTTGCCCGGTAGGCCCCCTTGGGGTGCCCGCCACAGAAGGAGAAGTTGCGATGAAACGCATGCTGTTTAACGCCACCCATGCAGAGGAACTGCGGGTGGCCATTGTCGATGGCCAACGGCTGATTGACCTGGATATCGAGACCGCCGGTCGCGAACAACGAAAAAGCAATATCTACAAAGGCGTGGTCACCCGCATCGAGCCCAGTCTCGAGGCCTGCTTTGTGAACTATGGCGAAGAACGCCACGGCTTTTTGCCCTTTAAGGAGATCGCCAAGGAATACTTCCGATCGGGCGTGGACGTGGGTCGGGCCACCATCAAAGAGGCGCTGGCCGAGGGCACCGAGCTTTTGGTCCAGGTGGAGAAGGAAGAGCGCGGCAACAAAGGGGCCGCACTGACCACCTTCATCTCCCTGGCCGGCCGCTACCTGGTGCTGATGCCCAACAACCCCCGTGGTGGTGGCGTATCCCGTCGCATCGAAGGCGAAGAGCGTCAGGAATTGCGCGACACGATGGATCAATTGGACGTGCCCGGCGGCATGAGTCTGATTGCGCGCACAGCCGGTATTGGCCGCACCGCCGAGGAACTTCAGTGGGACTTGAACTACCTTCTGCAGCTCTGGCGCGCCGTGGATGACGCCCGCAAACTGCAGCCCGGTGCCTACCTGATTTACCAGGAATCGAGTCTCGTGATCCGCGCCATCCGGGATTACTTCCATCCGGACATCGGCGAGATCCTGATCGATACCGATGATATTTACGAGCAGGCCCGCCAGTTCATGTTGCATGTGATGCCCGACATGGGCAATCGCGTCAAACGCTACAACGACGATGTGCCGCTTTTCTCCCGCTTTCAGATCGAACATCAGATTGAAACCGCCTATTCACGCGTGGTGCCGCTGCCGTCGGGCGGCGCGATCGTGATCGATCACACCGAGGCCTTGGTGGCCGTGGACGTGAACTCCGCCCGTGCAACGCGCGGCTCCGACATTGAGGAAACCGCCTTTCGTACGAATCTGGAGGCCGCCGAAGAGGTGGGCCGTCAGTTACGTCTGCGCGACCTGGGCGGACTGATTGTGATCGACTTCATCGACATGGAGTCGGCCAAAAACCAACGCGATGTTGAACAACGCCTGCGCGATGCCCTGCACTTTGATCGGGCCCGCGTTCAGATGGGCAAGATCTCACGCTTTGGTCTGATGGAGTTGTCGCGCCAACGCCTGCGTCCCGCCCTGAACGAGGGATCTCACATCACCTGTCCGCGCTGTAACGGTACCGGCGTGATCCGTGACGTGGATTCCAGTGCCCTGCATATCCTGCGCATCCTGCAGGAAGAAGCCATGAAGGAAGGCACCGCAGCACTCCATGTGCAAGTGCCCGTAGAAGTGGCCACCTTCTTGCTCAATGAGAAGCGCACCGACATTGCAAAACTGGAGTTCCGGTTAAAAGTCACCGTGGTGCTGATTCCGAACAAACACTTGGAAACGCCCAACTACTCGATCGAGCGCCTCAAGCACGACGATCCGCGCTTAGAGGATTCGCGCGCCAGTTACGCCATGGCCGATGAACCGACCACCGAAACACCGTATCAGCAAAAGAAAGAAGAAGTTGCCGCCAAACCCCGTCAAGAAGCGGTGGTCAAAGGCATTACCCCCACGCAGCCGGCACCCGTGTCGGCACGGCCGGTGGAAAAAGCACCCCAAGACAAGGGGCTGCTCTCCACCATCATGGGTTGGTTCTCTGGCGCAGAGAAAAAAGAAACGGTCGCTGCACCGACGCGCCGTGAATCGGGCGAGCGCGGTGAACGCGGCGGTCGCGGCCGAGGCCGTGGTGACCGTCAAGGTCGCGGGCCGCGCGACGATCGTGGCCCGCGTGACGGCAGTCGCGAGGGATCACGTGAGGGTCGCGATCAACGCGGCCGCTCCGATGACCGCAAAGATGAGCGCAATAAGGATCGGCCACGCCGCGAAGAGTCGCGTGCCGAGCAAGGCGGCGATCGTGAACCGCGCAAGGATCGCAACGAGCGTCGACCGCGCCAGGAGCGTGGTGATCGCGGTGCAGAGCGTGCCGCCGAGGCGCCCGTTCAGGATGCCGCATTGATCGCTGCCGAATCAAACTCGGCCGCAGAATCGGCCGATCAGGATCGTAATGGCGGCGGTCGTCGCCGTCGTCGCCGTGGTCGTGGCGGACGACGTGATGAATCGGCGGAAGCCGCGCAGGGCGAGTTGCTCGAATCGACGGAGTCCCCGCGCAGTGAATTAACGGAATCCGCGCCCGCGCCGGTGGTCTTTGCACCTGCATCCACCGCCGCCGCGGAGCCGATGGTGACACCCGTTGCCGCACCCGAACCCGCATCGGCACCCGTGGTGGCCCCTGCCGTTCCCGCCGTGTCGGAAGAGACCTTGAAAAAGTCCTTGGATGATGTCGGTCTGCAGTGGGTCCAGACGGATCCCAACAAAGCCGTCGCCGAGGCCGTGGCCGAGCCGCCACCCAAACTGGGTCGGGCACCCCGTAGAAACACCGAGACAGCCCCACAAGAGCCCTTGGTACTGGTGGAAACACGCCAAAACAACCCCTGAACGATCGATAATCGCGGGCATGTCGTACGGCCAGCGTATTTTCTCGATCGTTCCGGACTCGGAGGCATCGTCGCATGTTCAGGCGGCCAAGGTGGATCACCTTGGCCCCTTGCCCATTGGACCCCTTCAGGATCGGTTAGCGCGCACGCTCAAAGACCTGCGCATTTCGGTGATCGATCAGTGCAACTTCCGCTGCACCTACTGCATGCCCAAGGAAGTCTTCGGCCGGGACTACCAGTTCCTGCCGCGCGAATCACTGCTCTCCTTTGATGAGATTGAACGCCTGGTGCGGGTGTTTGCTTCCCTGGGCATTGAGAAGCTTCGCATCACCGGCGGTGAGCCCCTGCTGCGAAAAAATATCGAGGACCTGATTGCACGCGTGACCCGCATCACGACGCGCAGCGGCAAGCCGTTGGAAATCGCCATGACGACCAATGGGGCGCTGCTGGCCCAGAAGGCCCACGACCTAAAAAAGGCCGGACTGCACCGGATTACGGTGAGCCTGGATGCCCTGAGCGATGAAACCTTTCAGAAAATGAATGACGTGGCGTTCCCGGTTGCCGATGTGCTGGCCGGTATTGATGCGGCTGCGGCCAGCGGCCTGCGCGTCAAGGTCAATATGGTCGTGCAACGGGGCGTGAACGACCACGAGATCGTCCCCATGGCAGAGGCTTTTCGCGAACGCGGTCACACCCTCCGATTCATCGAATTTATGGATGTCGGCTCATCGAACGCCTGGCAGTGGGATCACGTGGTGCCCGCGCGGGAAATTATCGACACCATCGGATTGGTGCACGCCCTGATGCCCATTGGACGCGATACCCCGAGTGAGGTCTCCGAGCGTTGGCGTTATGCCGATGGCCGCGGCGAGATCGGTGTGATCTCGTCCGTCTCCAAACCGTTTTGTGGGGACTGCAGCCGGGCACGAATCTCGGCCGAAGGGGTGCTCTACACCTGCCTATTTGCGCAATCGGGCACGGATCTTCGGGGCTTACTGCGCGAGTCCTCGGCGCCAAACGACGACGACCTTGCGCGGGTAGTGGCGGGTCTGTGGCAGTCGCGCGACGACCGGTACTCCGAACAACGGGCCGAACGTCGCGAACAGGGAATTAAAAAAGTAGAGATGAGTTACATCGGAGGCTAGGCCTCCGATGGATTACTTCTTCGCGCTCAGCGGCGAGGGCAAGGACGCGTAATACGCCGAGATATTGGCGATGTCGTCCTTGGACAGGGCCGCCGACATGCCGGACATGATGGCGTTTTTACGAATGCCGTTTTTGTAATCGGACAGTGCCCGCGCTAAATAATCGGGGTATTGACCGGCCAGCTTGGGATAGCTCGGGTCGATGGCCGTGACGCCATCGGCACCGTGACAGGCCGCACAAATGGCCGTTGCTTTTTCTTTTCCGGCGGCAATATTACCGGCCATCGCCGAGGATGCCGCTGCCGCCACCACCGCCGCCGTAACGGACCGCATGATCAATGTTGTCGTTTTCATCGCCGCCCCTTATTTCTTGTTCGCGTAGTACACCGCGAGATCGGCGATGTCCTGATCCGACAGCCCCGCGACAATGCCCTTCATGCTCGGGTGATTGCGTTCACCATTCTTGTACGCATTCAGGGCCACCACGAGGTATTTCTCGCTTTGACCGGCAATCTTGGGCACGCGATACACCGTGGGAAAGGCCGTCTTGTAATCCGGTATGCCATGGCAGCCGATGCACATGGAGTTTTTCTTCGCCCCGGCATCGGCATTGCCCACGATGGGTGCCGCCGCCGCGGGTGCAGAAGGTGCTGCGCCTTTGGGCGCCGTTTTGGCGGCGCCTTGCGCCGCTGCGCCCGATGCCAAAACCGCACATGCGGCAGCCGCGAGTGATCCGATCCAACGTGATCGTGAATAAACGTTCAGCATGTCTCCCCCCGTGTTGAACGAGGCGCAGTTTAGCACGGCAGGCCAACCCGTCTGCCCTACGCCATCAGACCCCTGAGCAGGAAGGAATTCAAGCGCTTCACAAAGGCGGCCGGGTCCTGCGGTTGGCCGCCCTCGGCCAAGACGGCCTGGTCAAAGAGCACCCACACCAGGTCGTCAAACGCACTGGAATCCTGCGACAGTGCTTTGACCAAAGGATGCTCAGGGTTGAGCTCCAAGATGGGCTTTCGGTCAGGTGCCTTTTGACCGGCCTGCTTGAGCAGCCGCTCCAAATGCCCGCTCATGTCGTGCTCATCGGAAACCAGACAACAGGCGGACTCGGTTAAGCGCCGAGTGATGCGCACCTCCTTGACCTGATCGCCGAGCACCTTCTGCGCTTTTTCAATGATGGGCTTGTACTGCTTCTCGGCCTCTGGAGTGGGCGCGGTGTCGTCATCGGCGAGCTTGCCCAAATCTAAAGCCCCTTTGGCCACGGACTGGATCGACTTGCCCTCGAATTCGTTCAAGAAATTCAACATCCATTCGTCGATGCGGTCCGTGAGCAACAAGACCTCAATGCCCTTTTTCTTGAACACTTCCAGATGGGGGCTCGCCTTGGCCGCCGCCAAAGAATCGGCCGTGACCACATAGATTTTCTCTTGGCCGTCCTTCATGCGGCCCACGTAGTCCTTTAACGAGACGGTGGGCTCGTCGGATTCCGACGCAGTGGACGCAAAGCGCATCAGACCGGCGAGTTTGTCGCGATTGGCAAAGTCCTCGCCAAATCCCTCTTTCAGGCATTGCCCGAATTCCTTCCAGAAACTGGCGTAGTCCTCGGGCTTCTCACTGGCCACATCCTCTAAGAGCGACAAAATCCGTTTGGTGCAGCCTTCACGAATGGCCTTGATATCCCGGCTTTCCTGCAAGATCTCGCGCGAGACGTTCAACGGGAGATCCGAGGAATCCACCACGCCGCGGACGAAGCGCAAATAGGCGGGCAGCAGCTGCTCCGCATCGTCCATGATGAACACCCGCTTGACGTAGAGCTTTAACCCATGACGCTGCTGACGATCCCACAGGTCAAAGGGCGCCTTGGTCGGGATGTACAGCAACTGGGTGTATTCGGTGCGGCCCTCCACTCGGTTGTGGGTCCAGGCCAAGGGATCGCCGGCGCCAACACTCAGGCCCTGGAAGAACTGCTTGTACTCGTCTTCGGTGATGTCGGACTTGGATCGGGACCATAAGGCCGATGCCTTGTTCACCGTCTCCCATTCGTCTTTCTCGACGTACTCGTTTTTCTTGTCATCCCAATCCCGCTTTTTCATCTCGATGGGAATCCCGATGTGGTCCGAGTAACGCTTCAGAATCTCTTTGATGGTCCAGTGTTCGAGCAGGTCATCATGGCCCTTAGCCTCCTCGCCCTCGCCTTGCGTGGCCCGCAGGTGCAGAATCACATCGGTGCCGCGAGCGGCTTTCTCCACCTCCTGCACACTGAATTCACCCGTGCCCTCGGACTCCCAGCGCACCGCATCGGTGGCGGGCAGTCCGGCCCGACGCGACACCACGGTCACATGATCGGCCACGATGAAGGCCGAATAAAACCCAACACCGAACTGGCCGATCAGATTGCTGTCTTTACCGGAGTCTCCGGTCAGATGGCTCATGAATTCCTTGGTGCCGGATTTGGCGATGGTGCCGAGATGGGCAACCGCCTCGTCTCGGCTCATGCCAATGCCGTTATCGGAAATGGTGATCGTGCGCGCGGCCTTATCGAGGCTGACACGAATCTTGAGCTCCCCATCGCCTTCGTAAAGCCCGGATTGGGTGAGGGCTTCGACCCGCAATTTATCGCAAGCATCGGACGCATTGGAGACCAGCTCGCGCAGGAAAATATCCCGATTGCTGTAAAGCGAATGGATCATGAGGTGCAGCAGCTGCTTGACCTCGGTCTGAAAGGCGAGTGTTTCTTTGGACATGAGAATTCCTCTGGTGCGCAAAAACAGATTAGGGAAACCTTCAGGACATGGGGGTGCCTCCCCCCGGTTTCAAGGGGCCGCCTGCAGGCGATGTGGCTTAAATTTCAGGTCGAGCAGCTTGCCGCGTCGCCCGCGGTTGCCCAGATAGGACTTCCAGGACTTCGCCTCGAGCACCTCCTGCGCAGGTTTGCCGGCGCGGCCCACACCGACGACGCATAACCCGGCCTTCGCCGGCAGGCCCGCTGCATCCACCACGGCATCGCCCTTGGGTTCCGGATCGAGCAGCAGCACGCCGCGGCCGCCCGTGGGGAGCACCTTCACATCGGCGATATCGACCACCAACAATCGTCCCTTGGCCGACAGCAAGGCCAGATGCGCCGGGCGCTCCGGCAGCGCGCGAATAAAGGCCGGACCATCGCCTTTTTCGATGGTCATGAACTGCTTACCGGCCCGCTGACGTGTGGTCATGGCTTCCATCGTGGTGATAAAGCCCAGGCCCAGACGCGTGCCGATCACGAGTGACGTCGCGGGCACACCGGCGTAAAACTGGGTCAGCACCTCACCCGGATCGACCTCGACCATCGAGGTGACGGGGGCACCATCACCCCGTGCGCCGGGAAGACCGGATACCGCCATCGCGTAACTGCGGCCGCTGGACGACAGGGCCACCAGGGTATCGACGGTGCGGCACTCGAACGTGCCGTAGAGCGCATCGCCGGTTTTAAACGTGAACTGCGCGGGATCGTGGCCATGCCCCTGCCGTGCGCGCACCCACCCATTGACCGATACGATCACGGTGACCGGCTCATCGACCACGGGCACCTCCACCGTGGTGCGTTCGGCCTCTTTCATCAGAGTGCGGCGCTTATCCCCAAAGGTCTTCGCGTCCTCGGCAATCTGGGCCGCTACCGCCTTGCGCAAGGCGGAGTCCTTTTCCAGAAGATGCGTCAGGCGGCCTGCGTCCTCGCGCAGACTGCTCAATTCCTTTTCAATCTTGATCGCCTCCAGGCGGGCCAACTGACGCAGCCGGATCTCCAGAATGTCCTCGGCCTGAATCTCGGTGAGGTCAAATTTCTTGATCAGGGCCGGCTTTGGCTCGTCGCTTTCACGAATCACCTTGATCACCTTATCGATGTTCAGCAGTGCAATGGCCCGGCCTTCCAGAATATGGATGCGTCGCTGCGCCTGCTCGAGTCGGTGCTGGGTGCGTCGGCGCACGGTGTCCACGCGGTAATCCACCCACTGGGCAAGAATCTCGCGCAAGGACAATGAGCGTGGTCGCCCGTCCCGATCCACGGCGACCAGATTCATCGGTACCGAACTCTCCAGCGGGGTATGGGCGAGCAGCACCTTCATGAACTCATCGCGATCCTGACGGGAACTCTTGGGCTCGAACACCAGACGCACATCGGCATCCTTACCCGACTCATCGCGCACGGTATCCAACACACTGAGCATCAACGACTTCAGCTGTTGCTGATCGGCAGACAATGATTTCTTGCCGGCCTTGATCTTGGGATTGGTGATCTCTTCGATCTCCTCCAACACCTTTTGGGCCGATACGCCATGAGGCAGTTCATGGACCACGATCTGCCATTGACCGCGCGCCATTTCCTCGACCGTCCATCGGGCACGGGTCTTGATCGACCCTCGACCCGTGGTGTAGGCCGCCGCGATCTCCTGGGCACTCGAAATGATCTGGCCGCCGCCCGGAAAATCCGGCCCCGGAATCAAGGCGTAGACCTCGTGATCCGTCATCGCGGGTTTCTCGATCATGGCGATGGCGGCCTTGGCCACTTCCTGAAGATTGTGGGGTGGCATCTCCGTGGCCATGCCCACTGCAATGCCCGATGCGCCATTGAGCAAGACCACCGGCAGTCGGGCCGGCAGACGCAAGGGTTCGGTGAACGATCCATCGTAGTTGGGACCGAAGTCCACCGTGCCTTCATCAATCTCATCGAGCAACAACGATGCAAATGCGGTCAGACGTGCCTCGGTGTAGCGCATGGCCGCAGCACCATCTCCATCGCGTGAACCAAAGTTGCCCTGCCCGTCGATCAAGGGATAGCGGACCGAAAAGCCCTGGGCCAATCGCACCAGCGCATCGTAGGCGGATTGATCGCCGTGCGGATGATATTTACCGAGCACATCGCCCACCACGCGGGCCGACTTGACCGGCTTGGCCGTCACCGCCAAGGACATGCGATGCATGGCGTACAGGATGCGCCGCTGCACCGGTTTCATGCCATCGCACAGATCGGGCAGCGCCCGGCCCTTGACCACCGAGACCGCGTAGTCCAGATAGGCCCGTTCGGCGAAATCCGCCAGGGTGAGTTGTTCGCCATCAAAGGTTAAACCGAGGGCGGATGTGGAGGCTTGCGCCCGCTCGCTGGTGATCGCGCCCGCATCCTGACGTCGATCATCGGATGTGGCCGATCCATCGGCCGTCGCAAACAGATCCGGGGTGGCACCGGGCAGATTCTTTTTGCGTGACATCAGACATCCACCTCCACTTCGTGGCCCTTTTCTTCTAACCAGGCGCGGCGCGAGGACGCCTCGGTGCGGCCCATCAATAAATGAAAGCGCTTGGTGGTGTCCATGGCGTCCACCTCGCCGTATCCGACGATGGATAAACGCCGGGTATCCGGATTCAAGGTGGTTTCCCAGAGCTGTTCAGCACTCATCTCACCCAAGCCTTTAAACCGGGAGATGCTCCAGGCCGATTCCCGCAGGCCCTCCTGCTTTAACTTATCCAAGACGTGGGTCAGCTCCCCTTCATCCAAGGCGTAGATCTTGCGGGCCGGCCGCTTGCCGCTGGGACTCACGTCCACGCGGAACAATGGGGGACGGGCGACACAGACATGGCCGCGCTCCACGAGCTGGGGAAAGTGTTTAAAAAACAATGTGAGCAGCAGCACCTGGATGTGGGCACCATCGACATCGGCATCACTGAGAATGCAGACCTTGCCGTACCGCAGATTGCTCCAGTTCACCTCATCGCTTACGCCATGTGGATCGATGCCAAGGGCCACCGCAATGTCGTGGACCTCGGCGTTGGCAAACAGCCGTTCTTTTTCGGTCTCCCAGGTGTTGAGCACTTTGCCGCGCAAGGGAAGAATCGCCTGAAACTCCTTGTCGCGGCCCATCTTGGCCGATCCGCCGGCCGAATCTCCTTCGACCAGAAATAACTCATTGCGCGCGATATCGGTGGATTCGCAATCGGTGAGCTTGCCCGGCAACACGGCCACGCCAGAGCCTTTCCTCTTTTCCACCTTCTGCGCCGAGCGGGCCCGGGTCTGGGCGGCACGAATGGCCAGATCGGCAATGCGCCGGGCAGAATCAACATCGCGGTTCAGCCACAACTCCAAGGGCGACTTCACCTGCGTGGCCACCAGCCGCAGCGCATCGCGACTGGTTAATTTCTCTTTGGTCTGGCCTTGAAACTGCGGATCCAGTACCTTGGCCGACAGCACAAAACTCACGCGCGAAAACACATCCTCGGGCAGCACCTTTACGCCCTTGGGCGTGAGGTTGTGCTGCTCGATGAATCCTTTGACCGCCGCAAACAGGCCCTCGCGAAGCCCCGCCTCGTGCGTGCCACCGGCCGTGGTGGGAATCAGGTTCACAAAGGACTCTCGGGGTGTGGCCCCCTCCGCCGTCCAGGCCACGGCCCACTGGGCGCCCTCGCCGGCCGCAAATGTGTCGTCCGCTGCACCGACCACTCCTTCGCCCAGCCACGGATCGACCACCAAGGACTCACCGTCAATCAATTCCAATAAGTAGTCCCTCAACCCGCCCTGATAGCGCCAGGACTCCTGCTTCGCAGTCTTCTCCACCATCAGGTGCGTGGACACACCCGGCAGCAGCACCGCCCGCGCTTTCAGACTGCGCGCCAACTCCGCCGACGGTATCGCGGCGTCATCAAAATATTTCACATCCGGCCACACCCGCACCTGTGTGCCGCGACGCCCGCTGGCGGCACCGGTTTTTTTTAACGGTTCCACCACATCTCCGCCCGCAAACACAATGCGATGTTCACCATCGTCGCGCCATACGGTGACTTCCAGACGCTTGGACAGCGCATTGGTCACCGAGACCCCGACCCCATGCAGCCCGCCGCTGAAGGCATAGGCGCCACCGGCGCTTTTATCGAACTTGCCACCGGCATGCAGGCGTGTGAACACGATTTCGACCACCGACACCTTCTCTTCAGGATGTTTGCCCACCGGAATGCCACGGCCATCATCGACCACACTCACGCTGCCATCGGTGTGCACGGTGACAGAAATATTTTTCGCGAACCCGGCCAACGCTTCATCGGCGGCGTTGTCAATGACTTCTTGCAGAATGTGCAACGCATTCTCCGTGCGCGTGTACATTCCGGGACGCTGCTTGACCGGCTCCAGTCCCTTTAACACACGAATCGATGATTCGTCGTAGCCCGTATTTTTTATTCCTGCCATTGAAAAAATTTTTTTAAATTGTCAAATTGAAAGTGCAAACTCACCCACTCTCACCAAATCACACTCAAAAGTTGTCCACAGGTTTTGTGGAAAAGTCCGTCATAAAAACGTCATCCATTTGACCTAGCAAGGAGGACGTCGGGGTGGGCAATTTTTAACCAGTTAGGTCAGCTTGCTGTCACTCACCAGGATCCCATCGGCATCCGCGTAACACCAGTTGCCCGGGGAAACCCGAATCCCCGCCATATCCAGGACTGCATCGGCCTGGCCCACGCCCTGCCGATCACTGCGACGGGGGTGGCTGGCCATGGCCCAGATGCCCACCGCGCACTCGGAGAGCTCGATGGTGTCCCGCACGCAACCGTTCACGATCACTCCTGCCCAGCCGTTTTTGACCGCCAGCAGGCCCAGATTTCCGCCCACCAAGGCGCAGCGATCGCTGCCCCCGCCATCAACCACCAAGACCCGCCCCTGGCCCGGGGACTCCAGCGCCTTGCGCACCATGGAGTTGTCCTCAAAGCACTTCAAGGTGGCCACGGGGCCGGCCATCTCGGCCTCGCCACCATAGTTCTGAAAAATCGGCGGCAACACCCGCAGGCTGCCCGACTTCAGGGCCGCCTCGTGGGCATCGCACAGATCGGCCGTCGGTGCAGGCAATGCAGCGGCCACCGGCTTCGGGGCGCTCTGGCCGGCGTGTCTGGGTTTATTCATGTGGGAAGACTCCGCGGATTAATGCGGATCGGTGCTCGCCGTGTGATGACTGAGCAACCGATCGATGTAGGCAATCGCGATGGCCGACAAGATGAAGGTGACGTGAATGATGGTTTGCCAGAGCAGGGCCTTATCCGACATGGAGTCCGCCGAAATGAAGGTCTTCAGCAGGTGAATGGAGGAAATGCCGATGATGGCCGTGGCCAGCTTCACTTTCAGGATGTTGGCATTCACGTGGGAGAGCCACTCGGGCTGATCGGGGTGGCCTTCCAGGTCCAGTCGGGAGACAAAGGTTTCGTACCCGCCGATGATCACCATGATCAACAGGTTAGAAATCATCACCACGTCGATGAGCGAGAGCACCATCAACATGACCACGATTTCCTTGCTCACCGCTTTCACCCCCATGGTGGCGGCAGTCGCATTCAAGGCGTTCGGATCCCACAAGATGGGCACCAGGTGCATCAGCTCTTGAATGAACAGGACCACGTAGACGGCCTGGGCCACAATCAGGCCAAGGTAAAGGGGTAACTGAAGCCAGCGACTGGCAAAAATCAAGGCCGGCATGGGGCGCAGGGGTCGAAATGCCGCCTGCTGAAGTGCGTCGTTTTGATCGGGTGAGCTCATGGAGCGCCAGTTTAACGCGACTTTCGCCGACCCCTTGGGCATTGGGCCAGCGCCCGAAGGCCCTCAGGCGCGCATGACCGACCAGGCGCCGCCGTAGGCCGTCACCGCCGATTCATCGAATTCAAAGCCCAGTCCTGGCCCCTGACGCAACATCACGTGTCCGTTTTTAAATTCCAGCTGATTGTTGATCAAGCGACGGAAATTCAACACCTGGTCATCCAGAAAAAACTCCACAAACCGGGCATTCGAGGTCGCGGCCACTAATGGTGCGTGCAGATCATGGAACCAGTGCGGGCTCACCGTCACGCCTTTGGCATCGGCATAGGCCGCAATCTTGCGCCACTCCGAAATACCGCCACACACGGCGGCATCGGCCTGCAAAATCTCGGCGCCACCCGCATCGATCAGTTCACGAAAACGCCACCGCCCTACCTCAATCTCACCCGTGGCCACGGTGACCGACGTGCGCGCAGCCAACCGGGCATGCAGATCAATGGCATCGGGAGAAAACGGCTCCTCGATCCAATACGGATCGTAGGGCTCAAAACGCCGCATGTACTCCATGGCCGTGGGCAGATCCGCCCAGGCATTGTTGGCATCCAGCATTAACAGCACGTCAGGGCCAATGGCATCGCGTGCCGCCGCAATGCGCGCCTCTTCCTCGCGTGGCGAGAGCCGACCCGTTTTAATTTTGACGGCGCGAAATCCCTTGGCCGCATACCCGGCCACTTCCTCGCCAAGCTTGGCCGGGGTCTTGCCGTCGAGGTAGTAGCCGCCGCTGGCGTAGGCGATGACGGATTCGCGATGCACACTGCCTAAATAATCGTGCAGCGGCAGACCCACCGACCGAGCGTTTAAGTCCCATAGCGCGGTATCGAGAATCGAAATGCCGCGCATCACCGAACCGGCACGGCCCTGAAGGATCCCCTCCTGGTTCATCAGGTTCCACAATCCTTCGCTTTGCCGGCTCTCTTTACCAATTAATAAAGGGGCAAGCAGCTGTTCCACCGCCGTTTTCACGATCCCGCCGGCCCGGCTGCCCACATAACAAAAACCGATTCCCTCATGACCATCGGTGCTGCGGACTTTGACCAAGCCGTAGTGACGTGCGCTGACCGTGCGCGTGGAAAACGAGGTCACCCGATCCAGCGGGACCTCACAGGCGGCCACGGACACGGACTCAATCACCGGCATGTCAGACTCCTTGAAAAATGTGGGGCGTTACCGCGCACTCGAACGATTGCTGCGGTACTCCATCTTGTAGACAAAACGACTCTCGGGATGATGCGATATCGTCACCTCGAAAAGCTGGCCCTGATTGTCAAAGTAACGGCGCAGAATCACCAGGCACGGCGTGTTTTTGGGCACCTGCAGCGAGCGGGCCAGTTTGGCACTGGCGCCGGCCGCATAAATATCCACCTCGGCCCGATCGATGACCACGCCAAAGCGCTGCTCAATACGCTCATAGATGACGGAGTGCGTATGACTGGGTTCATGCACCAACTCTGCAAACTTCGGCAGCATGTAGATGTCACTGTAAGACACGATCAGATTTGATCCCTGCTCACGACGTACCGCACCGATGTGATACCAAGACGATCCGATCTCGGACTGCAACAGGGGCAGCAGCTCCTCGTCGCACTGGACGTACTCCTCCACCTCGTGCACGCGGTACGTGGTTTCCGGATAGCGCAGCAGCTCTTCTGGAGAACTGAAACTCTGCATGAATCGACGCGGCGACTGGCGCGAGATCACGCGCGTGGGGGCCCCCTGGCGACGCAGGATCAGGCCCGATTGCTCCAAGGTGGCCAAGGCATGTCGCAGGGTGTGACGGCTCACCCCATAGGCTTTGCAAAAGGCGTGCTCCGACGGCAGGATCCCGCCCACCGCCCACTCCCCGCTGCTGATGCGCTCCGAAATCGCGTTGGCCACGTACTCGTGAAGGGTCTGCCCGCCGGGCATCCGTTCGGTCTTATGTTCAGTCGACACCTGCTGTTTCCTCCCGCCGATCAGGGTTGCTGTACGTACAGGTACTGTACCATAGGCCGCTCGGCGTACCACACGCTAAACCGCGGTACACCCCATATCGGCGCACCGCGCGCTAAACAGGTGGGGTCAGATCGCCGTACACTCGACCAGCACAGGAGTGCGGACGTTTATGTACTTTGAATCCATCAAAATCTCCGGAACAGAGAGGCGCTACGCGGTATTCAACGCGCGTGGGCAAATGATGTTCTATACCACCAGCGTGCTCGCCGCCCGCATGTTCATTGCAGGCAAGAGCACCAATATGTGGAGCGGCGGCTAGCCTTACATCGACTGGATCTGCGGCATCTGAGACTTCAGATCGCGTGAAAAGACCGCACACGATGTGCGCACCGTGTACCACTCGGAATTCTGAACCAGACGGCGGGCCGCTTCACAGGCCTGTAGCGTATCGTACGGAACTCCAAAATGATGAATCAGCTGATTGTTCGAATTCAGGTTAATGAATACGACGAGCAGGAATTTCATGACCAACCCTTTCCAAAAAAGTAGCGCGTGATGCGTGCCAGACCGCACCCCTCGGACGACCCGAACACGCTGGAATTCCAGGAACGGGAACGGTTCGATATGGAATACGGCACAAACACCACGACCCCTTTAGCCAAATCCGGCTTTGCCCAGGTGCCCAACCTGGACCACGGCAAGCCCTATATGGCCTCCTGGACCAGCGAGATCGAGAAAAGCTTCGATCTCCTGCTCGCGCGCCTTGGCCGACGGCTGGGACTCTACACCTTCGTGGATATTGGCTGCGGCAAGGGGAAGGTGCCCATCGTCTGGCGTCTGAAGTGCCGTCAGGCCGGCATCGATCCGCGGATCGTGGGCATGGACTATTACCCGCCGTTTATTACGATCGCCCGTGACAATCATCGCAAGGTCTTCGGTCACCCCGGCGAATTTATTCTTGCCGACGCCACCGCGATGGACTACGCCCGCCTTGGTCCCGGAGTGATTGCCTATCTGTACAACCCGTTTGATGCAGTGATCTTAAACGCAGTCCTGACCCGACTGCGCACGATCCCCACCCTCGTGATCTACAACATCCCCACCCACTCCGATGTGATCGGCGCCCACGGATTCACCCAGATTCACGCCCGCCGCGGAATCAATCAGAACCAGGAGACCCACATCTTCTCGAACCACCCCGGGCCGCAACCGTCCGCCGGCGGCCCGAGCCATGGAGAGGCCTAGGCGCCGGCGGCCAGAAACCCAATCACCACACCGGCCAACGCGATGACACCCAAGGTGATCGCACCGCCTTTATTGGTCATGAGGGCTTCACGAATTTCGGCGAGTCGTCGACGGGCGCCTTCACCTTTTTGTCCAGGATGACGAAAGGCGCCGAGTCCAAGCATAAATAACACCACGCCCAGTAACACCGGCACGGCCGAACCGCCGCTCGATCCCATCACGACCAAGGTCAAGCCAAATACGATGACCGCAAAAAATAACAGCTGAATAATGAGAAAGAAACCTTTTTGCATACGCCAACTCCTTGAGGGATTACCGCCCTGTCGCGGGACGGCGGGACCAATCTAACGCCCCCTTGTGCGGCTTGCAAGAGGGGAAAACCGTGCGCGGTCACCGCCACGACTTGCACAGACCGATCGGGCTGAGCATATTGTCGGCTTGACGCCCAAAAGGACCCCTCCATGACGCCCAAAACCTCCCATGTCACCCGCCTCTTCATTGCGGGCGTGTTGGCCGCCTTCCCCTTGGTCGCGACCATCGCGCTGCTGATGTTCGTGGCGGGATTTGTGGTGAATCTTTTTGGCCCCAGCAGCACCATCGGCCATCTCTTCTCGGCGCTCGGCCTGGGCATTGCCAATCAGGAGTGGGTGGGCTACGTGCTCGGACTCGCGCTCATGGTGCTGGGCATTTTCGTGCTGGGCGTGTTAGTGGAAAAAGGGCTTCAGACCGGATTCACGGCGCTGATCAATGCCATCGTTCGACGGATTCCGATCGTCAGCACCATCTACGAGACGATTCATCGGTTCGTGGATCTGGTCTCCAAAAAAGATGACAACGACATGAAGTCGATGCAGCCCGTATGGTGTCATTTCGGTGGTAAAGGCGGTGCGGCCGCCCTGGCGCTGCTCTCCTCGCCCGAAGCGGTCTTGGTCGACGGTGTGCCCAGTCTGGCGGTCATCATTCCCACCGCACCGGTTCCCATCGGTGGCGGCCTGCTCTACGTGCCCAAGGACTGGGTGAGTCCTGCCGACGTGGGCATGGACGCGTTGACAAGTCTCTACGTGTCGATGGGAGTGACGTCTCCCCAATACCTGAAGAAGGCCGAGTAAACCCCCGCGTCGCGCGTTAAACCGACGGGCGTGCAAGGGAGCGCAGCGCCGCCTGCACGATCGCCTGAGCGCTCACACCAAAATAATCCCGTAACGCGGCGCGCGTATCGCTTCGGCCAAAGCCGTCCGTGCCCAACGTGGTGAAGGGCGCCGGCACATAGGCCCGCACCATTTCCGGCAGAGCACGCACGTAGTCCGACACGGCGATCACTGGCGCCACCGATCCACCGAGTTTTTGCGCAAGCCAGCCGTCGTGCGACGGCCCATCCACGGGTGACGACGCTAACGCCCGTTCGCCATCACGCGCCAACTCAGAATAACTGGTCACACTCCAGACCTCGGCGGACACGCCATGCGCGCTGCCCAACTGCTCGGCGGCCCGGATGGCCTCGCCCACGATGGCGCCGGCGGCCATCAGTCGCACATCGGCCGACTCGGGCCGCACGATGCAATGCATGCCACGCAGAATGCCCTCGCGATCCACCTTGGGGCCCGTGAGTTGCGGCGTGTTTTCATTGGTGACCGTGAGGTAATAAAACACGTCCTCCTGATTCTGGAGCATGCGTCGCATCCCCTCTTCCATGATCACGGCCAGCTCGATTCCAAACGCCGGATCGTAGGAGATGCAGTTCGGAATCGTGGCCGCGGTGAGCAGGCTGCTGCCATCTTGGTGCTGCAATCCCTCCCCGGCCAGGGTGGTGCGCCCCGAGGTGGCGCCAATCAGAAATCCGCGCGCCCGCTGATCGGCAGCGGCCCAGATCAGATCCCCCACCCGCTGGAATCCGAACATCGAGTAATAGATGTAGACCGGCAACATGGCCCGCCCGTGTACGGAATAACTGGTCGCTGCGGCGGTCCAGGAGGCCATCGCTCCGGCTTCGGAGATGCCCTCTTCCAGAATCTGACCATCCTTGGCTTCGCGGTAACAAAGAATCGAGCCGATGTCCTCGGGCTGATAACGTTGGCCTTGCGCGGAATAAATGCCCACCTGACGAAACAGCGCCGCCATTCCGAAGGTGCGGGCCTCATCGGCCACGATCGGCACCACGCGCTCGCCCACCACCGGATCTTTCAACAGATTGGTCAGCATGCGCACGGTCGCCATGGTGGAGGACATCGTCTGCTCCTGATCGCGCAGCAGAAATCCTCCAAAGGATTCCAGTGATGGTGTGGTGAGCGATTCGGGCGCGGTGCGCCGACGGACGGGAACAAACCCGCCCAGCGCGGCACGACGTGCCATCATGTGGCGCATTTCCGGACTGTCTTGCGGTGGCCGATAAAACTCCAAGGAGTCCACCTGCGCATCCGTCAGTGGCAGTTCAAACCGATCACGGAACTCCAATAGATCTTCGGTCTCAAACTTCTTTTGCTGATGCGTGGTCATGCGGCCCTGGCCAACACGCCCCATGCCGAAGCCCTTTTTTGTCTGCGCCAGAATCACCGTGGGCTGGCCGCGGTGATGAATGGCCGCGTGATACGCCGCATGGATCTTGATGTAGTCATGCCCCCCGCGACGCAGTCCATCGATCTGCGCATCCGTGAGCGCACTGGCCATGCGCTGCAACTCCGGCGTTTGTCCAAAGAAGTGCTCGCGGTTAAAGGCACCGTTATTCGCGGCAAACGTCTGCAACTGGCCATCGGGTGTATTGCCCAGGAGGCGAGCCAAGTCTCCGCTGTGATCCATCGCAAATAGCGGATCCCAATCGGAGCCCCAGAGCACTTTGATCACGTTCCATCCGGCCCCGGAAAATAAGCCTTCGAGTTCATCGACAATGTGCCCATTGCCGCGCACGGGCCCGTCGAGCCGCTGCAGGTTGCAATTGATGACAAAAGTCAGGTTGTCCAATCCCTCGCGGCCTGCCAGTGACAGTGATGCCAGCGATTCGGGTTCGTCCATCTCACCATCGCCAAATATGCCCCAGACGCGTTGGCCTTGGGGCGCGATCTGGCCGCGATTCTCCAGATAGCGAATGAATCGGGCCTGATAGGTGGCCGAAATCGGACCCAAGCCCATGGATCCCGTAGGAAACTGCCAGAAGTCCGGCATCAACCACGGATGCGGGTAGGACGACAGCCCTTGAACGCCGTGACGCTGTGCTTCGATCTCCCGGCGGTAGTAACCCAGCTGCTCCTGCGATAGCCGCCCTTCTAAATAGGCACGGGCATACACACCCGGTGCCGAGTGCGGTTGAAAGAACACCAGATCGCCCGAGAAGTCGCCTTGCGCGGCACGAAAGAAATGATTGAACCCGACCTCAAACAGATCGGCCGCCGATGCGTAACTTGCGATGTGTCCGCCAAGCTCACCACTGAGTCGATTGGCCCGCACCACCATGGCCAACGCATTCCATCGGGTGATGGCCCCGATGCGCTGCTCCACGGCTAAGGCCTGTGGCCCGCCCGGGTAATTCGGCTCGTCCCGCACGGCGATGGTGTTCACATACGGGGAGACGCGCCGCGGACGCCAGCCGACATGACGCCCGCCGGCGGCCTGCTCGAGGCGCTCCAGCAGGAAGGCGGCGCGAGCGGGACCACCGCTGGCGAGCACCGAGTCCAGGGCATCGATCCACTCCTGGGTTTCGACGGGATCCGGATCGTGACCGGCGCAGTGAAGATGAGAAAGTGACATGTCCATGCCCGGCACGATATCGGGAAGTCCGCGGCAGATGGCATCAAAAAACGCTCGTCAATCCGGTTTAAACGGCATAATATGCTGTCTTAATAGCGTTTAAAAACATTAAATATGGACATTGAGCTGGATGCCGTCGATCTGAAAATTCTGCGTCTGCTGCAAACCGATGCCGCCATCAGTAATGTTGATCTGGCATCGGCGATTCACCTCTCGCCATCCCCCACCCTGGCGCGCGTGAAACGGCTGCAGTCACTCGGCGTGATTGCGCGGACCGTCGCGCTGCTGCGGCCGGAGCCTCTCGGGTTAAAACTGAATGTGTTCGTGCGGGTGGCACTGGAAAAACAGGAGGCCGCTGCGCTCGAGCGTTTCGAGCGGGCAATCCGTGACCTGGACGAGGTGATGGAGGTCTACCTGATGA
>JACCDI010483782.1_pt1 | contig 39993 bp, 43 predicted proteins | sample 7442791 | NCBI WGS metagenome assembly JACCDI01 (sample SAMN15323434, study PRJNA562643) | freshwater metagenome | isolation source: river surface water | place: USA:Blue River Watershed | collected 2017-08-15 | reverse complement strand
AACCGGAACGGATTAACCTTGTTACCGGAAACCTAGAACTTAAGGTGACAATGTTTTTCACATTGTTTATCGCTACTCATACCAATATTATCACTTCTGATTTTTCCAACTTATGTAACCATAAATCTTCTCTAATATACAGAACGTTCTGCTACCATTTTTTGACAAAATATCAAAAAATCTACAGTTTCAGTTAACAATTTAAGTCCCTATATATTTTCAATGCAAAAAAGCTCTATCAATGAGCTGTTACGCTTTCTTTAAAGGATGGCTGCTTCTAAGCCTACCTTTCGACTGTCAACACTTTTTTACACTTTTTGCACTTAATTGTATTTTAGGACTTTAACTAGTAGTCTGGGCTGTTTCCCTTTCAACTATGAATCTTAGCACTCATAGTTTGTCTGCTTGATCACCTTTTTTTGTATTCGGAGTTTCATTAAAATCAGTAAGATTGTCATCCCCATAGTTTATTGAGAGCTCTACCCCAAAAAAAGAATTAAATCAAACGCTCTACTAAAATAGATTTCGCAGAAAACCAGCTATCTCTAAGTTTGATTAGCCTTTCACTCCTAACCACAAGTCATCCCAGTATTTTTCCACATACACGGGTTCGGTCCTCCATTAAATCGTAATTTAAATTTCAACCTGCTCATGGTTAGATCACTTAGTTTCGGGTATTATTTCAGAGACTAAAACGCATATATTTCATACTTAATTTTTTTTCGCCTACGTATTAAATTTTACTTAAGCTCGCCACTAAAATAAACTTATTGGTCCATTATGCAAAAGGTACGCTATCACTTTTAAATAAGCTTTAACTGCTTGTAAGCATTAAATTTCAATACTATTTAAGTCGTTCCTATCGCACTTATCTTTTTCACCTTTCCCTCACGGTACTTCTTCACTATCAATCATCAAAAATTTTAGGCTTTGAGGATGGTCCCTCAAGATTCAAACAACACATGACTTGTGTCGATCTACTTATTAAAAACTTTTTACATTTTATACAGGGCTGCCTATTAGGTATCCTTCTTTGGCTTTTATTTATTCTAAAATTGACAAAGTTTTTAGCCTTAATCTAAGTTCGCTCGCCACTACTTTCAGATTCTCGGTTGATTTTTCATTAAATTAGTTACTTAGATGATTCAGTTCACTAAATTTTATATTTAACCTGAGTTAAATACACTTTTTTAATAAAGTTCGATTTTTCGATTGTGGAAAATTAAACAATTGTTTAATACTTTCGTAGTTAATACGTCCACATAATTTTTGATGTTTAGGTATTCATTTAATGCTTTCAATAATTTTTTAAACTATGTTTTGGGCGAATAGCAGGGCTCGAACCTGCGACTTTTAGAACCACAACCTAACACTCTAACCAACTGAGCTATACTCGCCTTTAAAATAAATTTATATTAGTTTTTTAAGTAATAATGGACTCGAACCATTAACTTTCTCGTTGTAAGCGAGACACTCTACCAATTGAGTTAATTACTTTATGATTCTTTTGTACATAATTGCCTAAAACATCACATTACATTAAAAAAAATTCGTTACTTGTAACCTGTAGTTTGCAGAACAACGAGTAAGAGTTAAAGAATTTTGACAAAAAGTATCTTTACCTCCAGTATAAAAATCATCAAGCCAATACTTTAATTTCGCACTGTTTAGCTTTACTCCTAAAGGTTTAAATCGATCAAATTTTTTATAAATAACAAATTTAGTATTTAAGCCACCTACATAGTCATTTAAAGTAGTCAAATTTTGAGTAGCTTGAAAATGAAAATTGATAAAATTTTTAAAATCAAATAGTGATTTACTGCTATAAAAAAGCATTTTATTGTCTTTTAAACTACTAACATTACCACAAGCAATTAAACTATGAGCAAATTTACGTAATAACTGCCAATCACTTTTTTGATTTTTTCTGAAAATAAGTTTTGACCCAATTTTTCTAAAACCCTCAGCATTTATATAAGTTTCTTGAGTTTCAAAAAAAGTACTTTTAGGTAAATACAAATAGTTTTTAAAAGAAACATAATTAAACGAATTTGTAACAGAAGAATCTAAACTTTGATTAACAAATAGATGATTATTAAAAAGACTATTAGAATTTTTATACCTTAATAAGCGAGATTTAGTAATGGTATGAATACTTGCTACAGAATTTAGATTCACATTTAAAGAGTAAAATGAACTGAATGACAATAAGTCTTTTAATGTTAACGAACTAAATCTAGAAAACATATAAAATCCTGTCTCAGGTAACGATGAATTTAATACATTAAACCCATGCCAAACTTTATTTAAAGTATTAGAGTATTTTAACACTTTTATAGTATTCAAAAAAGTTTGTAGATTTGAATGTTTAAAAGTTTCAGAATTTGTAATAAACATAGGATTTTCTGCAGAAATAATATCTTTACAAAATGAATGATTACCTTCAGCAACATTTTTTAAAGTTACAATATTAGAACCTAAAAAAGAAATAGGAAACGTTAAATCTACTAAAGAGCCTATAGTAAGTAACTTAAAATTTCCCTTTAAATATCTTTGACGTAATTTTAAATTAAGAAAAGAACCCTCATATCGAGTGTTTGTACCAATAAGAACACAAAGAGAAGAGGCAGACAGCTTTGACAGCGAAGTCGCAGAATTTATTTGAAAACTTTGCTCTAAATCGGAATTCATAGAAATTTTTTCAACACGTCTAACTTTTATAAACGAATTTAATTGACTAATCAACGATAAAAAATTAAGAACTTCAATGCTGGCGTTTTCAAATACTATAAGAAAAAAAGATCTATTCGCATGTTTTAAATTACAGATATCAAAAACATAAAAAGTCTTTTTTATTGCAGAAAAAAGACTTTCCCATTGTTTGGCTGTTTTCACTGAAACATTCTCTAATGTAGCGAGTTCATCATTAGACTTGTCAAAAATAGCATCGAAAAATTGACGACCTTTATCTGTTAACCAAATGTTTAACGCTTTATCATTAAACTGTGGTTCTATTTTAACAATTTGATTTCGATTAACATAAACTCTTGTATTTTGTCCAAAAGCATCTGTAGGATCTATAGATTCATAACTTTTGACATTCCAACTTCGTAGAACAAAAGGAAAACTTTTTAAAGTAAGAGCTCCCATGAAGACTAAAAATATATTTTACAGGACTCGAACCTATAACCTGCAGTTTAGAAAACTGTTGCTCTATCCGATTGAGCTAAAAATACTAAAAACTTAAATTAAAAATAATCTAAGACTACCAGGGGCAGGAATTGAACCTACTAACTTCAGATTATGAGACTGACGTGTAACCATTACACCTCCCTGATAAAAATAAAAAATTAGCACTTCGGGTAGGATTTGAACCTACGTCCAAATGGTTAACAGCCATTTGCTCTACCTACTGAGCTACCGAAGTTTTTAATATAAAAAATTTCTTTTAACGACTTGAAGATCTAGCTAATACTAAGCATAATGCTAAAAAAGTAATAAAAAATCTAACGTCAAAAGATGAACCGAAGAATAAATTGACTTCTCGTAACAGCAATAAACCTGTCAAACTTACGAGAATACTATAAGTATAATGATACATATACCCTGTTTGTCTTCTATAAAACTCTGATCCTGCACTAATTGCAGAAAAAGATAATCCAGTTGGACCTAATAGTTCAAAAATACCCCGATCTACAAATTTATAACTTACTGAATACCCGAATTTGAAAAAAAATTGACCGAAGTACTCATTATAAATTTTATCAAAAAACCATTTTCTATTAAAAAAATTATAAATTTTTTTACCCACAAAAGAAGTTTTTATTGCAAACAACAATCTATATTGGAATGAATACAATAAAAATGACAATGTGGCACCTAATAAACTCAGATTAACTGGTAAAAGTTTATAAAATAAAGGCACAAATTCTGAGTCAAATATATTGGTATTATCTAAAGGAACATAAATAGCTGTCCCAAAAAACTCGGTACCAAACCCAACAATCATATCTTTAGTATAAAAACCGATAAAAATACTTGGAATAGCCAAAATTCCTAACACTAGAGTAATTGCATTTGGAACATCCATTGCGAACGGAATAACACTTTTATGTCCAGCTGGCTCACTTAAAAATGTCAAACATAATAACCTAGTTGAATAAAACGCTGTTAAAAAAGCACCAAAAGTCCCTAAGAAATAACTAAAATAACCAAAATATGAAAATTTACTGAATGCTAATTCTAGAATTAAATCTTTTGAATAAAACCCTGTTAAAAATGGAAAACCTATTAAAGCTAAAGAACCTACAACTACCATACTATAGGTAAATGGAAGCAAATTTTTTAAACCTCCCATTTTTCTCATATCTTGCTCATCATTTACTGCATGTATAATAGAACCAGCACTTAAAAAAAGCAAAGCTTTAAAAAAAGCGTGATTAGATAAATGAAAAACACCTACGGAATAATTCGATAAACCACAAGCAAAAACCATATACCCCAGCTGACTACAAGTAGAATATGCAATCACACGTTTTAAATCATTTTGTACTAACCCTATAGTAGACGCACAAAACGCTGTCAATGCACCTACTATAGCGATATAACCTAAAACACTAGATGAATACTCATAAATAAAAGAACTTCTTGCCAATAAAAAAACTCCAGCAGTAACCATTGTAGCAGCATGAATCAAAGCAGATACTGGAGTAGGACCTTCCATTGCATCAGGTAACCAAGTATGTAATCCTAACTGAGCCGACTTACCTACAGCACCAATAAATAAAAAAATTCCAATAATGACGATTAAATTAACCTTAAAACCTAAAAAACTAATAACATCTGTTTTCAAATAAGGAGTTAAAACTGCTACAGAAGCGTAATCTAAGGCTCTAAAATAAATAAAAATTAAAATAATCCCAATAATCAAACTAAAATCACCAATTCGGTTCATAAGCATTGCTTTTATAGCAGCTTTATTAGCTTGAATACGAGTAAACCAAAAGTTAATCAATAAATACGAGCATAAACCTACTCCTTCCCAACCTACGAACATTTGAACAAAATTATCAGCAGTAACCAAAATAAGCATGAAAAAAGTGAACAGTGATAAGTAAGACATAAATCGAGGTAAATGAGGATCATGAGACATATACTCTGTTGAATATAGATGAACCAAACAAGAAATAAATGTAACTACGCAGCACATTACTACTGTAAGACTATCAAACATAAAGCCCCAATCAACATTTAAAGTTTCAGAAGTCATCCAAGGAATAAATTTAACATAAGAAAAACAACCTACAAAAGCAACTTCATAAAAAAGAAATAATGAAATAAAAAAAGCGACTATCAAGCAACTAGTTGCTAACATAGCTGAACCATAAAAACCAAAGAAACGACCAAAAAAACCAACCGTTAAAGAACTTGCTAAAGTTAAAAATACAATAAGTAAATACATTTATTTTGCGAATAAACATTAAAGTTTATTTTCAACAGAAAAGTGCGTTATAAATATAAAAGAGGAGGGATTCGAACCCTCGGTATAGGTTTTGTCTATACAAAGATTTAGCAGATCTTCGCTTTAAACCTCTCAGCCACTCTTTTATGTGTTCGTAAAAAAGTAATCACTTATAATTTTTAATTACTTTCAACTTTATAATGAGCTAAAGCTGACTCAATTTTACCAACAACAGGAACCAGTACAATAAAAAATGCGTAATAATAAATAGTACACACTACCCCTACAAAAGCAAAAATATCTTCGACAGGACACTGACCAATCCAAGTTAAAACAATCCAAGAAGCAATTAACATCCAATAACATACTTTAAAAATAGGTCTGTAAGTAGTATTTCTAATGTCTGAAGTATTATTAAATGGAATAAGTAGTAAAACAGCAATAGCTCCTCCCATAGTAACAATTCCACCAGCTTTATTAGGAATAGAACGTAAAATTGCGTAGAATGGTAAGAAATACCATTCTGGTACTACGTGAGCAGGTGTTTCCATAGGATCTGCAGGAATACAATTATCTGGGTGATTTAAAACATTTGGAAAATAGAAAACAAAAATACCAAAGAAAAATAAGAAACAAAAAAAAGCAAACATATCCTTAGATACAAAATAAGGATAAAATGGGACATCATCAATACCTGCATCAGATCCAATAGGATTATTTGAGCCATCTTTGTGTAATAAGGCTAAATGAATTAAAGTAACACCAGCAATTAGAAATGGAAGAATAAAGTGAATACTAAAAAATCTATTTAATGTAGGATTATTTACAGTAAATCCTCCCCAAAGCCATTCTACAATAGCTTTTCCTGCTACAGGAATAACTGTAAACATACTTGTAATTACAGTTGCTCCCCAAAAACTCATTTGACCCCATGGTAATACATAACCTGTAAATGCTGTTGCCATCATTAAAACGAATAAAATTACTCCAGAGCACCATAGCAACTCTCTAGGTTTCATATAAGAACCATAATAAAGTCCTCGAAAAATATGAGAATAAACAACTATAAAAAACATAGAAGCACCATTAGCATGAACATATCTTAAGAACCAACCATTTGGAACATCACGCATAATGTATTCAACACTACTAAAAGCTAAATCTATATGAGGTGTGTAGTGCATAGCTAAAAAAATTCCAGAAATCATTTGTGTCAATAAACACATACCAGCTAAAAATCCAAAACTCCAAGCATAAGTTAAACTTATAGGAGTAGGATAATATATTAAATGATTTGCTACAAAAGCAAATAAATAATTTTTATTAGAACGAGAAATATTTGAAGGCGATAATTGTTTTATACTATAAAACACAGTATTGTCAAGTTTGCTGACAAGATTTAACATTTTTTAATTAAAATTAACTAAAAACTAAATATATCAAAATATAAATTTTGTAAAGTCTGTTTCTTTCTCCTATATAGAGTAAAAAATTTCGTTTTTAAGATAAAAACCTGTATAACAATGCAATTCGTAACTTTTATCATTAATTTTTAAAAGTTAAAATTCAAAAATTGTATAAATTTAGTAATAATTATTTATACAATTTTTTAAAAACGAAATTTTTTACTCTATATAGGAGAAACGATTAACATAAAAATCCCCCCGGGATTTTTATGTTAATTAAAGTAAGAAGTATCGTATTTATGCATAGTTTTTATCTTAAAAACGAAATTTTTTACTCTATATAGGAGAAAAAAGTATTGAAATTATAACTTGTAATTTGTAATACTCTAATATAAGATATTAAATGAAATTAAAAATGTCATTTACTGTTTGTAAATGATAGTGAATCCTTGTTAAAATGTATCACTTTTGTACGAAAACATATAAATTTTTATAATTGCTAGAGAAGTGTAATGGTTACATGTCAGTCTCATAATCTGAAGATAGTAGGTTCAATTCCTATCTCTGGTAAAGTATTTATGTTAACTATTAGTTTAAGTTATCTTTTAAAGTTAACCGTTCTAATTTTTTGTGCAGGTGCACTGGGGTTAATTTTAAATAGAAAAAATATTTTAGTTGCTCTAATGTGTATTGAGTTAATGTTACTTTCTGTTAATTTTAATTTTATAGTATTTTCTTTATATCTAGATGATATTTTTGGTTCTCTTTTTGTGCTATTCGTTTTAACGATTGCTGCTTCTGAATCAGCTTTGGGTTTAGCAATTTTAACTACCTATTATAAGTTAAAAAGTTCAATTTTATTAGAACCTATTAAAAACAATAAGTTTAAAATTTAAGGAAGTATATTTTATAAATTTTTTTCGAGAAAGACGGGATTTGAACCCGCAGTCTTCGACGTGACAGGTCGACGCTTTAACCAATTAAGCTACATTCTCATTTTTAATTTAAGTACGCCGAGATTTGAACTCGGGGCCAGTGGATTAAAAGTCCAATGCTCTACCGCTGAGCTACGTACTCTATATTTTAAAATTTCTATAACGACTCCTTTTATTATAGAGCGAAAAGAAATAAGAAAACAATCATTAGTGCGAATAGAGCAATCGCTTCAGTTAACGCGAATCCTAAAATAGCCATTTTGAAAAGCTCATCTTTTAGAGATGGGTTTCTAGAAATTCCTATTACTAGAGCTCCGAATACTGTTCCGATTCCTACTCCTGCTCCTGCTAAACCAATTGTGGCTAATCCTGCTCCGATATATTTTGCTGCTTGTAATTCCATAAATTTAATCAAATTTTTTGAATGTTATTTTTTCGAAAGTTCATCTTAAGCAGCTCTGCTTTTAAATCGATGACTTCAGCCAGTTTCACAGTTTTTCGTCAGATTTGTTAACAAATATTGTTATAAAATTATAACTTTTTTTCTTGTTTTAGAGATTTAAAAATATTTGGGATAAAAGGATTCGAACCTTTGAATATTCGTACCAAAAACGAACGCCTTGCCACTTGGCTATATCCCAATTTAATAATTTCTATTCTCTTGTAATTTTTGTTTTTAATGGTAATTTTGCTCCGCCTGTTCTTAGTGCATTTTGTACCGTTGTAAAGTCTTTTACTCCGCAGATTTCAAATATAATTGAACCTCCTTTTACTTTAGCTCCCCAATGTGAAATTGCACCTTTTCCTTTTCCCATTCTAGCCGCGATAGATTTTGAGGTTATTGGGGTATCTGGGAATGTTCTAATCCATAGTTTTCCTTTCTTTTTTATTTTTCTAGAAATTGCTTGTCTAGATGCTTCAATTTGTCGTGCAGTTATTATCGCTGAGTTAACAGCTTTTAAGCCCACTGTTCCGAATTTAAGTTTATTTGTTTTATACTCTAGTTTGTTAAGTTTCCCTTTTCTAGTTTTTTTATATTTTGTTTTTTTTGGTTGTAAAAACATAAATTTGTTATAAGTTTGTTATGAAAATTTTTGATGTCGGTTCGTTTATTTTTGTTTTAATATTATTCATAGATTTTTTATGGCTTATCCAGATTTTAATCCCTATTGTTCCGTTTGGCGTAAAAGCAGTTGATTCAGAGTAATCTATACTTCTACTTTTAGTTATTAAAGGAATTGTACCAATTTTAATGTATTGATTCCTTGATCGTGCAGCATTATTTAATCTTCCTTTTATCAAAATTTTGATTCCCTTTATTTTAGAATTTTGTTGTTTTATTATCATGTTTAGACTTTTATTTAAAGAATTAAAAAAAAGATTGTGCCGTTTTGTTGTTTTAAGATACTCTGCTATAAAAGTCCCTAGTAGCTTGGCAGAATCTTGCTGATTCATGATTAGTGGGTACAGTTGTTCAATTTCTGGAAGTCGAACTCTAGATAAACTTGTATTAGTTTTTGGTAGGCTCTTTTGGTTGTGATTATTTACGTTTAGAATTTTCAAATTTATATGTAGTTTGTTATTTGTAAAATTATTTATTGTTTTTAGTACATTTTGTGATTTAATGTTGTTTAGTAATTCTGTTTTTTTTGTTTTGAAATTTTTCTTTTTTTTACTTGCTGCGGTTTTTTTATACGCAGATATAAAAATTTGGAGTACAGAATTAGAAATATTTAATTGGTGAGAGTGTAAATTGAATTTTTTTTTTTTTAGTAACTGTTTTAAATAACTTTCGATTTCTAAACTTCTAAATACGTTGGTATGAGATTCTTTTGCAGTTTTTTCAAAGTATTTTGATTGCCAGTTTTTTATCATTTTTTCTTTTTCTTTTTTTTCTTCTTGAATTCAAATTCAACACGAGTTCGACAGAACTCGCCAAATTTATGTCCAAGCATCTCTTTGGATACGGTTATTTCTTTAAATGTTTTGCCATTGTGTATTTTAAAAGTTTGGTCTACAAACTTAGGAATAATTGAAGAGCTTCTAGATACTATGTTATCTTCTTTTTCTAAGTAGTTTTCTGGTTTTGTGAAAAATCCTTTCCATTTAGGTCGTTTCATTTTTTTCGTATTTGTTTTTTTTTGTTAGGTTTACCCCAAGGTGTGAAGTTTTTTCCTGATTTTTTTCCTTCACCTCCTCCGTGTGGGTGATCCACAGGATTCATCGCGACTCCTCGAACTTTAGGTCTTTTGTTTAACCAACGTGATTGTCCTGCTTTTCCTAATTGAGTTAAAAAGTATTCGTCATTCGAAACAATACCCAAAGATGCATAACATTCTATAGGTACTAGTTTTTCTTTTTTCGAGCTTATTTTTATTTTTGCGTATTCTCTTGTTTTTTCTTTAAGTATTGCAAAGCTTCCAGCAGCTCTTGTTAGTTGAGCAGATTTTTTTTGATTTAATGCTACGTTATGAATAAAACTTCCTTCAGGTATCTTAAAAAGAGGTAATGAGTTACCTGTGTAAAGTTCCGCTTCAATACCAGATTCTACTATATTTCCAGGACTTAGTTTTTTTGGCGCAAGGATGTAGAAAAATTTGCGTTTTGTAAAATCAAAAACTGCAGCGATGTTAGCGGTTCTGTATGGATCGTATTCTATACTGATAACAATTCCAATTGATTTGTAGTTTCTAATAAAATTTATTTTTCTGTATTTTTGTTTATGTCCGCCTCCTATACGTCTTACGGTAATTTTACCTGAGTGGTTTCTTCCAGACCCGGTTTTTTGACCTATTACGTTTGTTTTTATCGCAGGATTTTTTGCCAGTTGTTCTTTATTTAATTTTACTAAGCGTCGTTGTGACGGGGTTGTTGGTTTTAAAAATATTAGTGACATTTATAACATTATATTTTATTTTTGTTTAAAAACTTTATGAAAAGTGCGTTAATTGCAAAGTCATCTTCTTTATTTCTTGTGAATAATATTCGTTTAAAAAAAAAAAGTCTCTATTTTAAAAAAGTAACTAATTATATTTCGAAATTAAAAATGACATTAAATGAAAAACAAAATTATAAAAAGTTAACTTCGGGGATTGACAGTAAAGAATCTTCTGTTAAGTTAATTCAAAAGAAAAAAGGTTTTATTGTATTGTATTCTATTTGTTTTTCGTTTTCTTCAGTAAATACTTTTTTATATATTACTGATGCTTTAGGTAATTTGAAGTGCAAATATTCTGCAGGTTTACTTGACTTTAAAGGAAAGTCTAAAAGAAGTAGATTTCAAATATTAAAAATGTTTTTTAAAGAACTTAGAAAATTGAAAGTTAGCTTATTAAAAAATAAGCCTATAGCACTAAATTTAGTAAATGTTGGTTCCTATAGACAGCTGATTATCCGGCATTTAAAAAAAAAATTCTTTATTCGGATTGTAAATAATCGCCAAATTCATCCTTATAATGGGTGTCGGAAGAAAAAGAAATCACGAAAGTAGTTATATAATATATTCAATGAGGAGAGATGGCTGAGTGGTTTAAAGCGGCAGATTGTAAATCTGTTGAATTTTTTCATCGTAGGTTCGAATCCTGCTCTCTTCAATTTCATACAGTTAAAGCATAGTCGGAGCATAGCGTAGTCTGGTAGCGCGTCTAGTTTGGGACTAGGAGGTCATGTGTTCGAATCACATTGTTCCGAAAAAATTAGATTTGAGATTTTATTTGAAACGATGAGTCGCATTTAATGATGTTGATAAAAACTGATACAATATTGCTACGTTTTTTTTGTAATGAAACGAAGGTAACTTTTTAAGTTGAGGTACCGTGTACAATTTTTTATTTAATTTTAGTGCTATTGTATCAAATTTATTTGAATTTATTTCATTCAGAAGAGTACTTTTTATTATTTTTGTAGTATTTTTTTGTATTAAGAAAAAAATTGTGCTATTTATCGTATTTTTTAGTTTTTTTGCAATAGAATCTTGTAAAATCTTTTTTGTTATGTTATTGTAAATTTTAGTGTAGGATAACCCTAATTTATGCACATTTTGTTCTAAAGAGATCCAGTTTGTCGAATTTTGGTTAGCTCCTATTGTGAGTAATAAAAAATTATTTTTTTTTAAAAGTGATTTTGTTTGAGTTTTTTGATAAGTTCTAAAGTTTAGCTTCATATGTTTAAATTTTTAGGCTTAGCAGGATTCGAACCTACGTCTGTACCGTTATGAGCGGTATGTTCTGCCTACTGAACTATAAGCCTTAAAAAAAGAAAATGCGAAATATTGGAATTGGACAACTTTTGGTTTTGTTGTTATTGTGTTTTTTGTTGTTTGGTGATTTTAAAAAATTAAAAATGAAGTTAATAGAATCGAGCTCAGTAATTTTAAGTTTTTTTTCTAAGAGTTCCAGGAAAAAAGGGAGTTGAACCCCTGACCTTTGGTTTTGGAAACCACTGTTCTACCTCTGAACTATTCTCCTGATTATGTTTTATAAGTATTATACAGAAATTAAAGCTAGAACTTTTCTTTTAATAGTTGCTAGTTTTTTTGTTTTTTTAGTGAGTTATATTTTTAAAGAAGTTTTGTTGAGTATTATTTTGAATTCGTATTCTATGGATTCTATACCTGATTTATCTTATTTTATATTTACAGATGTTTTAGAAGTTTTTAATGTTTATGTTTATTTAATTCTTTTTTTAATCAAACAAGTTTTATTTTTTTTCTTTTGTTACCATGTATTACTTTTTGTGGCACCAGGTTTGACTGAGCTCGAATATAGGTTTTTGATGGTATTGTTTGCTCTAAGTACTTTTCTTTTTTTGGTTTCGGTAATTTTATTTAAAAAGTTTTTGTTTCCTTTTAGTTGGAATTTTTTTTTAAGTTTTAAAGATTTTGTTTTATTCAAATCATTAACTTTACATTTTGAAGCAAAGCTTTTTGATTATATTGCATTTTTTTTTAATCTTTATTTTTCTTGTGTTCTTTATTTTCAGTTTTTTTTATTTCCTATTTTATTTTTTACATATTTTGGAAAAGAATTAAGTGTCTACAGGTTTTTTAGAAAATTTTTATACTACGCGTGCATTCTTTTTTCGACAATTGTAACTCCTCCTGATGTAACTAGTCAAATTGTTTTAAGTATTACGCTTATTGTTGGTTGTGAGATTTTAGTTTATTGTTCTTTATTAAAAAGTGTGTTTAAAAACATCAATTAATTAGGTAACCAGTTAAAACTAATTAAAATACTTGACGTTAGTATTAAAAAGCTTATGGATAAAGGTAAAAAAGACTTCCACCCTAATTGCATTAATTGATCATAACGGTATCTAGGTAAAGTTGCTCGTGTAACAATAAAAAAGACAGCTCCTATTGCAATTTTTAAACTTAGCCAAAAACCACCTGGAATAAAGTATAGAGGGAAAATGTTAAAGATAGGTAACCATCCTCCTAAGAATAGTATTGCTGCAAAAGTACTCATTAAAAGCATATTCGAATATTCTGCTAAAAAAAATAATGCAAAAGTCATAGCTGAGTATTCGACATTATAACCTGAAACAAGCTCTGCTTCAGCTTCAGGTAAGTCGAATGGGTGTCTGTTTGTTTCTGCAAGCATCGAAATGTAAAATATAATAAACATTGGAAATAGTGGTAAAATAAAATATGTTTTTGTTTGAGCTAAAACAATGTTGCTTAAATTAAAAGATCCCGCGCAAAGAATTGTTGTTAACACAATAAAACTGATAGATATCTCGTATGAAATCATTTGAGCAGCTGAACGTAGAGCTCCTAAATATGCATATTTTGAGTTACTAGACCAACCTGCTAATAGAATTCCGTATACGTTTAAAGAAGAAATAGCGAAAAGATATAAAATTCCAAAGTTTATGTCTGCTATTACTAAGTTACTTGAAAACGGAATAATTGCCCAACTAATTAGACTCAAAATAAAAGATAGCATAGGTGCTAGTATAAAAACTACTAAATTAGAATTACTTGGTAGAGTTGTCTCTTTTACGAATAACTTCAGTCCATCCGCTAGAGCTTGTAGTAATCCCATGAAACCAATAACGTTAGGACCTCGTCTTCGTTGTATAGCCCCCATTATTTTTCTTTCTGCAACAGTAAAAAAAGCTACTGCTATAAGCACTGGTACAATAATTGCTAAAATTTTAATAATTAATAGTATAAGTTTTATCATTTATGTTATAAAAGTTAAAACTGGACTCGAACCAGTATTTTAAGATTTGCAATCTAACACATTAGCCTGTTATGTTATTTAACCTTTAAGTTTATTTTTAGTTAAGGTTTTTTGTTTTCTTTGTGGTATACATATCACATAATGAAAGTGCGCAACTGCATAAATATTTATAAGTGAGTTACTCTTGTTTTATCAGGATAAGGTGGGATTCGAACCCACGGTATTTTTTTAAAATACAATAGTTTTCAAAACTAACGCCTTAAACCTCTCGACCACTTATCCAGTTTAATATATTAAATATTTTTAGTTTTTTTTGAAAAAGGTATTTTTAAAGTTTTAGCTAAAAATAAAATCTCTTTGCTATTTTTTGTATTTGTTAGTATATTAATATCTAGAGCTGGTAGGTTCGAAAACAATGGGTAGTGGTTTTCAAATTCTTTTAATAGAATTTCATTGCCGGGTATTTGAAAAAAGAAATTATACGTTTGTTTGTTAAATTGAAAGTTACGAAAGTTTTTAAATTTTGGCAAAATTTCAATGTTTAATCTTGCTAAAAAAGTATATATTTGCTTTTTTTGTAGTATTACTTTACACCCGACAGGTTGTCCTTTTTGTATTTTTAAAAGTACATTTGGCTTTTTTGTAGTTGTAATTGTTCCTTTTTTAAGAGCAATTATTTCAAGAGCTAACATAGTTATTGCAAATTTTTGAATTGAAAGATTTTTACAGCCAAAGTTCAGTGTTATTTTTTCAAGTTTTGGGATTTTTTTATTATTACTTATAATAAATTTATTTGTAAAATCTTGCTTTACAATTTTTTTATAATAGTTTTCGAAAAAGTTTATTGTCATAATTTTTTAAATTAAACCTGGCGAGATACTAGTAAACTTAGTATATTGTTTTTTTCGTAATAAAAAAGGAATAGGTTCCGTTATTCTGGTACCAATTAAATTTCCTTTTTTGTTTATTAGAATAACAGCATTTCCTTTTTTAGTATTTTTTCCGCAAAAGAGTGTTGTTCCGTCTTTTTTTTGAAAAGTTTTTTTTGTTCTAATAATTAAGGCTTTATAAACTTCGCCTTTTTTTACTTTAGATGTGATTTTAGATTTGTTTCTTAGTTCTTGTACTGACGTAATTATCATATCGCCTAGCTTTGCATGTTTTTTTTTATAACCACCTAAAACTTTTATACATTTTACAGTTTTTGCACCTGAGTTATCAGCTACTTGAAGTATTGATTCTTGTTGGATCATTTTTAGTTTTGCGGTTGTAGCTTAATTTGGATAGAGCGTCGGATTTCGGTCCCGAAGGTTGTAGGTTCAATTCCTACCAAACGTAAAAAGGGGGTTACCAGCGATAAAATCGAAAATATTTTTTTTCATCTAGAGCTTTCACCTGAAAGTTGTTTTTTGTTAATGTAGCAGTGTTTTCCGATATTGCACCAGATAATAGTTCATTTTTTAATTTTTCTGAGAAGTTTACTTGTTTAGTTTGTGTCGTAGTAGTTGCTTTAATAAGATATTTTAGTCCTAAAGAAACTCTTGATTTATAGCTTGATACAAGTGTTGGAATTTCTCTGATAGATTTTTTTCTTCTTTTTTTATTTGTGAGTTTTATTATTTTAAAAGTTGGAATCGTATTTATTATTGATAATTTAGTAACTTTTCCGTGATTTTTTTTCTGAATTTTTTGGGTTGACTTAAAGCTTTTAGTTATAGCTTTTTCGCTTTTATGCTTTTTTCCATTTTTTGTTATGTGATTAATTAATTTTTTTCGTAATTCTGTAGTTTTTTCTTTGTAGATTACACAGTTTTGTTTAGATGTTTTTTTGTTAAGGTTCATTAAATTTTTAAAGATATTTTTTTATATTTTTTGTTCCATATTTAGAACGAGAAGTTTTTCTACTTGTCATACCGGCAAAGTCTAGTTTACCTCTAACTAAATGATATTTTATTCCAGGTAAATCTTTGACTCTCCCACCTCTTATAATTACGTTTGAATATTCTTGTAAATTATGTTCACCTTCTCCAGGAATGTATGCATAAACTCTTTTTTTGTTTGTTAGTTTCAATTTAGCTAGTTTACGTAACGCTGAGTTTGGTTTTCTTGGAGTTCTTAACACAAGTTTTGTGCAAATACCTTTTTTTTGAGGCGCTCCGTCTAACGCAGGTGTTTTTTTTTTCTTTTTTTAGAAGTTCTTTTTTTTTTACATAGTTGGTTGTAAGTTGGCATATTTATCGTTTTATACAGCGCATACCAAAAAAGGGACTTGAACCCCTACTCCGCAAGGAACTAGAACCTAAACCTAGCATGTCTACCAATTCCATCATTTTGGCATAAGTTTTTACTCGTTAACGGACTTGAACCGCTACTTCATAAATTGAAATCAGATTTTAAGTCTGACGTGTCTACCAATTCCACCAAACGAGCTTGATTTATATTAATATATGGCACAATTCGACGTTATGATTAGTTTTTCTTTAATTTTTAATTTATTGCTTGTTTTATATATCTATTATGCTTATAATATTCAACAAGTTATTCCTAGCTATGTTGAAACAAAAAAATTTCGAAATAAAATATCTTCAGAATTGAATAATGTAAAAGCTATCGTAAGTTTAGGTTCTTACACTTCTATTCTAGATTTTAGATATTTTAAAGGATTTGTATAATAAAAATATTTTTAAATATAGGGGGTATAACTCAATTGGTAGAGTGTCTGCTTTGCAAGCATAAAGTTATCGGTTCGAATCCGATTATCTCCATAAAACATTATAAAATACCGTTAGTTTTGGACATAGTTATTGTTTAGTTTCGATAATAAGAATCTATGACTCTATCCGTATCGTTTTTAAAGTTTAAAAGAGATGAAAAGTTAAAATTTTTTATGTCTCCGAAAACTATGTTAAATGTTTTGTAATTAATTATTAAATAGCTAGGTATCGTAGGCCATAATATTTTATTATAGTTTTCTTTTAATAGATTATTTAATTTATTTTTTACGATTTTCCGTGATTTATCCTCTATTTGTATTAAATCTCCTTGTTTTAGGATACAAGAGTAATTTGTTTCAATTTTTGTATTAACTCTTACATGTCCGTGCATAATAAGTTGTCTTGCATCTTTTATAGTAGAACAGAACCGAGCTCTTTTAAGAACAGAGTCTAGTCGACTTTCAAACATCTCCAGACATAGAGTACGAGAGTTTTTTATTTGTTTTGATTTATAAATAGAAGTCATTTGTTTTTTTAAATATTTTCTATTTAATTCTCCGTAAAAATAGTTAAATGTTTTTTTTGTTAGAAGATCGTTTTTAAATTGTTTCTTAAAGGAATTTCCAGGGCTAGCAAATTTTGTTGAACTATAATGATTAAATGTATAAGGTTTATATTTCTGAAAAAAATGATTAGTTTTTTCCAATTTTCGGATAAAACCTTTCCATTTTTGTTTATTTAGTTTTCCTATTTCTTTATATCTTTTTATGTATATTGTTTCTTTTACTATTTTTCTGCCTATTTTTTGTGATATTTGTTTTGGCATTTCGTATTCTGTTAGTTTTAAAAACTTGTTATTGTTTAGTGGGTTAACTCTTAATCTTAAAATATTTTTGTAGTACAATTTATATTTTTTTGTTTGTTGAATGTTAGCCATTTTATTTTATAAATTAATTAAAAAGAAATATAATATTTAAAAAATATTTTTATTATTTTTTTGCAAAGAAAGTGTGTTTTGTCGAAGTTGTTTCTCGTTGCATTTTTTTGCTTTTAAAAGTATAGATTTTATGAATAACACAAAAAAATTTTTGTTTTCTTTTTTTTCTGTAAAAAAATTGTAACTTCCCGTTGAATTATAACTAGATTTTATTTTTGTTATTTCTAGTTTTTCAGACAAAGTTATTACAGGTATTCGTGCTAAGTAACTTTCTTTAAAAGCAATATTATTTTTTTCAATATTGTTTATGATTATTAAATCTACTTTTTTTCTAAGTTTTGTTTTCAGTTTAAACATATTTTTAGGTATTTTTGTTTTTCTGTTTTTGTTACTTAATTTACCGTTGTTGTTAAACATATTGTTTTGCCACATAAATTCTGGTACAAGTAAATGTTTTGTTTTTTCTAAGATTTTATTAAAATTAGTCGGAAATCCTAAAAAAACTATAGTTTTACCTGTAATATGGTATAAATATAGTATATTTGCAATTCTATTTAGCAAAACTTCTGTTAATTTTATTTCAATTTTTGGGTTAAAGGTTTTTTTTTTACTGTACAATTTTACAATTTGCAGTTCCAAGTTCGGATACTTTGATTTTTTTAATTTTTGTATTTTCATCTAAATTTTTTTACCTTCTTTTAATTTTATGGATTCGTTTTCATATAAAATTCCTTTTCCTTTGTAAGGTTCCGGAATTTTTTTTTTTCGAATATTTGAAGCGAGTTGGCATATTTCGTGATATGAATTTCCAAAAATAGAAAATTTTGTTTTAGTGAAACAATTTAAGGTTAAGTCCTTAGGAACTTTAACATAAAAAAAGTGACTATAACCTAGTTTAAGCGTCAGTAGTTTTTTTTCTGCGACATCCGCAAAATCAATTCTATAACCTACTCCAATAATTTTTAGTTTTTGATATATTGTCGTTGAACTTTCTACGAAGAGATGTTTTATTTGGGCCACTGTTGAGGCTCTTAATGCATTAATTCTTTTTTTTTCCGCATTAGAGGCTTTAGAAAATGATAGCGGACTTACACTTAAAATTCTTTTTGTTTTGTCTATCGTAATTTTTAATTTTAGTTTCATTGATTTTGTTGCAAGTGGGCCTACTACAGTCAATGTTTTTTTTTCATCACAGAAAATTACTATGGTGCCATGCGGGATTTTTACATTAAATTTTTTTTGTTGAATACTCATTTTTAATTTATGGTTAGAACTGGTTCGCCTCCAAGTTTTAATTTTTTGCACTCTGATAAAGTTTTTAATCCTTGATTTGTTGAAAAAATTATTTGAGTTTTACTTGAATCAATTTTCCAAATTTGTTTTAACGAATAATATACTCGTCTTCCAGGTTTTGAAATTATGCTCATGTTGTTTATGGAAGGTTTCCCGTTTTCAGTATATTTTAAAAAAATTTTTATATAATCTTGTTTTTCTACTTTATAACCTGTTATAAAACCTTCATTCCAAAGAATGTTTAAAAATAATTCGCAAAGTTTTTTTTTCTTTTGATATATATAGCTTCTTTTTGCAAGCTGCCCATTTTTTATATTGGCAAACATGTTCCAAAAATGATTTTTCATATTATTTAATTGTTCAGAGACAGATTTGAACTGCCGACACAAGGATTTTCAGTCCTTTGCTCTAACCAACTGAGCTACCTGAACTATTTTTAGATGGCACTTCCGAAATGGTCTAAAATTTGTAAATATTGTAGAGTTTTTTCTAGTAATATTTTTTTATTTTCTCTAGAATTATTAAATATTAATAAGCTATTTTTTTGTTTTTTAAAAAAGTTCTTTGTACTTTTGTAGTAATAGATTTTTTTCGGTAAAAAATGGTTTTTTACACTCATTTTTGCTTTCTTTACTTGAATAGTTTGTTCTATTTTAATTTTAACATTAGGAAATAAGTGATTTCTTATTTTTTTCAATAAAATGTAACTTTTTTTTAGTTCCAAGGATGAGTATTTAATAAGAACACTAAAAATTGTTATTTGAAATTGTGTTTGGGCTTTTTTATTTACGTGGGGTGATTTTAAAATAGTAACTTTCTTTTTTCTTTTTTTAATATTTTTAAAAACAAAGGTTAAGTTGTTCCATCTGTTACTTATGTTTTTTAGTAATAGAATAAAACGTTTTAAAGAGTTTTTATCTTTTGAGTAAAGTTTTATTTGTTTTTGATTGGTCATCTAAAATTATTAATATATTATACTTATGTTATATTTTAGTGTAATACTTCAGCTTCATTTAAATAAATACAGGTTAATGTAATGAATACATAAGTTTGTATTAATGCTACTCCTAATTCTAGACCCATTAATAATGTTAGAATTAATAAAGGAAGTAAGAAGCTAAGTGAAGATATTCCTTCCATTAGAGACATACTCCAAGCAAATCCAACAATAACTTTTAGTAAACTATGTCCTGCCATCAAGTTAATAAATAGTCGAACTCCTAAACTTATTGGTTTAGCTATGTAAGATACAAACTCAATAGGAACAAGTAGTAGTGCTAAAAAAAATGTAGTGTTTGCTGGTAAAAATAAAGAAAACATGTGTAATCCATGTTTTTGGTAGCAAATAATATTAAGACCTATAAATATTGAAAAAGATAAAGTAAAAGTTATTATTAAGTGGCTTGTAATAGTAAAACTGTAAGGAACTAATCCTATTAAGTTGTTAAATAGAATAAACGAAAAAATAATTGTTAGAAAAGGGAAATATTTTTCACTTCCTGTACTTACAAGATCAAATACTAATTGTGATACAACTTCGTATATTGACTCAAAAATAACTTGCCATGGGCTAGGGATAAAGAAAAAAGATGGTGTGTTAAAACAGTTGTTGTTAGAACTGAACATGTATATAGTACCACTAAAGCATAGTAAAGCTAAAAGGTTTACTAATAATGCGTTAGTGATCGAAAAGTCAAAACCAAATATTTTTATGGTTACTAGTGATAGAATTTGAAATTGTTCCAAAGGTGATAGTATTAACATTTTTAGTTTTATAATGATTTAAACTTAATTACAGGTTCAAGTTCTGTTTAACCTTATTTATAAAAAGAGTCCAATGAATCTGTAAACTTTTCAGCTGAATACATAGTCGATTTCTATATAAAAATTAATATCCAGCAAATTTTTTATGTGCCCACTATTACCGCCTTTTTATTTCAGATTTCGCACAGGTGATAATTGTACTAGACGGTTACTATATTTGTCTACTACAGTCATATTATTAGAGGCGAATTGTATCTCAGATCCCGGTATCTTATACTCAAATAAAATAGTTCGTATTCCAATCAAAAATTCTTCTGAGTCTAACTGTGCTTGTGTGACCTTAAATACCTCAATTAGCTTAGCATCTCCTACTGCATTAGCTATTATATTATCATACTGATGGATGTGAGTAGCGTAGTTTACTAAAGTAATGCTGTCATCTATGGATAACCCATAAAATTTAGTTATTTTAGCTGCGTCTATTAACTGCTCGTTCGAGAAATACAGTGCGTTGAAAATCATATTACATGGATGATTACGACCCCTGTCTAGGTGTCTCATTAATTCGTTGATGATATCTTGCTTTTGAGTTATTAATAAACCTCCATCAGCCAAACCATTCTTAATAATATATAAACTAAAAAACGCTCCACAAATACCAGCTACAAGTGTGTAGTTAATTCGCGCACCTTTCAGAAGAAATATGGTTGCTCCAAACCACGAACTTCCGTATCTGCGCTGAGTTTTGCTGTAATAACAATTAAATTTGTTCTTGTTTAAGATTAAGCTTCGTTTAAACATAAACACTGAAAAATAATGTATGGCGTTGTTAAGTAAGGTGTGACAAAGTGTATCGGAGCAAATAACCTTGACGAAAAAGATGGTGTGTTAAAACAGTTGTTATTAAAACTGAAAAAGTATTTATTAGTACCACTAAAGCATAGTAAAGCTAAAAGGATTACTGATAATGCGTTAGTGATCGAAAAGTCAACACCAAATATTTTTATGGTTACTAATGATAGAATTTGAAATTGTTTTAAAAGTGATAGTATTAACATTTTTAGTTTTATAATGATTTTAATTACTTAATTATGTGTTCTAAGTTTTCCTACAGGACATAAATCTATTATATTTCCTGAAAGTTCTGATAAAAAAACTTTGTCTACATAAGTTCCAATTTCGGTCCCAGTACCTCGGTTAAAAGTTCCTAAATCTTCTACTCCAGCAATTTCTGCAGAAAATCTTACACATCTAGTACAATGAATACAACGAGTCATTACTGTTTTAACAATAGGTCCTAAGTTTTTATCGCTAACAACACGTTTAAATTTATAAAATCGTTTTTTTGTGAAACCAAAAAAAAGAGATTGCTCTTGTAGATCACATTCACCTCCTTGGTCACAAATAGGACAATCCACAGGGTGGTTTAGTAAAAGAAATTCTAAAATATTTTCTCTAGCTTTTTTTAACAATACACTGTCATAGTATACTTTATTGTTCATTAAGCAAGATTTTGCATTAATTCCGCAAGAAACTACAGGTTTTGGTGAATTTTCTAATTCAACTAAACAAGCTCGACAGTTTCCTGCAATAGATAAATCGTTGTGGTAACAAAAATATGGTATAGTAACTCCTTTATTTATTAAATAGTTAATCAACGTTAGTTGATTGTTAATATTTTGTATATGATTCTTATCATTAATATTTATTTGCATGTTTGTTTATGCTTTTTAAGTGTTTTAATTGGTTGCTGTTGATTTGTTATAAAAACTTTCAATTAAAACTCCTAAGAATATAATAAGAGAAAATGCTGAAATTTCAGCTCCCCAAGATGCTAATTTGTTAAAGGTATAGAATGCATCTGGGTAATCTGGAATTCGTCGAGGCATACCTGCAACTCCTAACCAGTGCATTGGGAAAAAGGTAATATTTACTCCTATGAAGAATACCCAAAAATGAATTTGTGCAAGTACTTCAGAGTATTCTACTCCAGTAATTTTGTTAAACCAGTAGTAGATACCTGCAAAAATAGAGAATATAGCTCCCATACTTAACACGTAATGAAAGTGCGCTACCACATAATAAGTATCATGAAGTGCTACGTCAATACCTGAGTTTGCTAATACTACTCCTGTAACTCCTCCTACTGTAAATAAAAATATAAAACCTAAGGTGAAAAGAAGTGGAGCTCTTAGTTTTAAAGAACTTCCCCATAGAGTAGCTAACCAACTAAACACTTTAATTCCAGTTGGTACTGCAATAATCATTGTTGCTGCAGTAAAATAAGCTCTAGTATCGATATCTAGTCCTACTGTATACATGTGGTGTGCCCAAACAATAAATCCTAGAATTCCAATTGAAAACATTGCGTACACCATTCCTAAATAACCGAAGATTTGTTTTCTTGAAGCACTAATAACAATTTGACTTACGATACCAAATCCTGGTAAAATTAATATATAAACTTCAGGGTGTCCGAAAAACCAAAATAAGTGTTGGTATAATACAGGGTCACCTCCTCCTGCTGGATCAAAGAATGTAGTATTAAAATTTCGATCAGTCAGTAACATTGTAATAGCACCTGCAAGTACAGGTAGTGACAGTAATAATAAGAATGCTGTAATAAAAATTGACCATACGAATAAAGGTAATCTATGAAAAGCAAAATTTTTAGTTCTCATATTGGTAATGGTACATATAAAGTTAATTGCACCTAAAATAGAAGAAGCTCCAGATAGGTGAAGACTAAAAATTGCTAGATCAACAGATCCTCCTGAGTGAGCTGTGATACTTGAAAGAGGTGGATAGCTCTAAATTCTTGAAACTACAAAAAAGTTAAGTTTCACCAACATTCTCATGTTGGGTTGGACTATACCTTCATTTTTTAAAAAACTGTTAAAAATTTTTATATTGTTCTTTTGTAATTGCTATTATACCTTATTGAGCGAATACTACGCATTAAGGTTCTTATTCTAAGAAGATACTCTAAATCTTTTTTTTTCTTGTTGAAAGATCTTGCCCAAATTCTATACTCTAAAGATTTCATACCTTTCATAGTTTTAAAAAAATAATCTGCAATTTTTTTAATGGATTCAGTATTTGTTGTAGCTACTTTGAGGTATGTTTTCTTTTTTACCACTTTTAAATCAAAAATTAGAGCAATAGCGTTTAAAACTATACAATCATATTTTTGAGTAATTTCAAAAGCGTGAACAAGGCGTTTTGGCTCTTTATTAGTTATATAAAAACTTCCTTCCGCTTCTACAAACCCAACTAACCAGGCTTTTGTCATAACTTTTCCAATAGTATTTTTAGACATACCTGCCTGAGTTATTGAAGTCCAAGCGGGACTTATATAGTTTGAAGAAATTTGTGCAGATTGATTTTTTAAGTTATATATAAGAGAGTTTTTTTCTTTTTGAGTCAAATTTGGATTATTTGATATCAATATAGCTTCTTTGAAAAGTTTATACTTAAAATTTTTACGAGTAAGTAATTGGTGTGCATCAAAAATAGGTAAAATATGTTTTATTAAATGAGCTTGATTTTGGATACGGTAAATAGCCATTGAATTTTCACTTGTTATATTTATGGTACCTATTTTTAGTTTGGATTTTATTAAGTATAAAAGACGCAAGTTATAGCTACTTTGTGCTATTTGATAAGAAAAAGTCCAAGAACCTTTTGTAGTTTTACCAAAATAAAAGCAACCATCTCCGTCAGTAATACCTACTAACCAATTGTAAAAATCAGTTGATGCAATACATTTATTACTAAAAAATGCGCTACGTTTAGTCTCTGATGGGCTTTTTACCCAGGCGGATTGTCTCCGTGTCAATGACATTATTACACTACTGCTCATATATTTGCATTGGAAAGCAAAAGAGTAGGTATTCATTTCCGAGTTGAAGAGTTTCCCGCATCGAGTAGCGTTTAATGAGTTATTTAGTCGTTTTAAAAACATAAGATAAAGTAACTCTGGACAGCCTATCTAATTTTATCAACCGTCCAACCTGTACCTACTCCAGCTTCACAAAGAATAGATTCTACTAAAAGTAATATAGATGGTGGTAATAACCAAAAACTAATGTTATTCATTCTTGGAAACGCCATATCAGGTGCTCCAATCATTAAAGGAACAAACCAGTTTCCAAAACCTCCAATCATTATAGGCATTACTACAAAGAATACCATCACAAGAGCATGTCCTGTAACAATTACATTATATAAATGGTGGTTATATTCTAAAAAACTAGAGTTTGGTTGAGCTAAAGTAAATCTAATATATAAAGAAAGAGCGGTTCCTGCAACACCAGAAACTGCACCAAACATTAAATAAAGGGTTCCAATATCTTTATGATTTGTTGAAAAAATCCATCGAGAAACAAAAGAATAAAAACTATTTGCTTGAGTGGTTGCTAACATAAAAATTATTTTTTTAATGGTTTCTACCAACTTGCTTTACTAAGACCATAAATTTTTTTATTTTTAGCAAGTTTTAAAAAGAAAATTCGAGAATAATTTGTAAGTTTTCCAAATTTTTTTTTGTTAATAGTAGTGATGCATCTATTTGAAATTAAAGTTTTTGATGCTTTTTTAGTCATTGAATTTAAATTATTAGAAGCGTTAAATCTAAGTAAATACGGTAAATTAATGTTATTTTGTATTATTTTTAAGATAAACTTTTTTTTCTCAAATTGATTTATTTTTTGCCTAACTTTTTTATCTTTTTCAACTAATTTTTTCATGAAGGATTAGACCAAGGAGAAGGAAAATCAAATGTTCTATATTCTTGACAAAGCTCTATTTCTCCGTATACAACTCGATGTTTTGCATGATGATATCTTGATTCATAAAAACCACTTAGTGGAAAATCTTTTCTTAAAGGGTATCCTTCAAATCCATAGTCTGTTAAAATTCTCACTAAGTTAGAATGATTGTTAAAAAAAATACCAAACATATCCCAAACTTCACATTCCCACCAGCTTGCTCCAATAAATATTTTTTCAACAGACGCTACAGGAATAAGTTCATTTACATAACATTTAATTCTAGTTCGAGAGTTAAATTTTAAACTTAATAATTCATAGACAACTTGAAATCGATAAGAGTTATTAGGATAATCGATTCCGGAGATACATGTTAACATTTTAAATTGATATTTAAAATGATTTTTCATCATAAATAAAGCTTTGTCAACTAAATTTGTTTTTACGACAAAGCAAAGTTCTTTATTGTAAATTTCAACTTTGATAAATGGAAATAATTTTAAAATATTCATAGATAGTTTTATTAATGTTTGCGTAATTTAATCTTAAATTACATCTTAAAATTTTAACTTTATTAGACATTTTTAAATAAGTTTTGTTATTAAGGATGCTTCCGTCAGAAAACATAAAAATTTGCTTTTTTTGAATTGCTTTCATTAACACTTTAATATTTTTTATCGATCAATTTCTCCAGTAAGCACTATATATATGCTTTATCACAATATATACCATCATTTTTTATGATTTAGTAATCCATTCTATAAATTTATTACCAAATTCTTGAATTTTTTTTTCACTTTTTAAAATAATAGTGTCTCTTTCCAAGACATGATTCTCAACTTCTTTCTGAATAGCCAATGATTCTTCAAAAGTTTTTGGCTTTTGTACAATAGCGTTAATATGGTTTTGTGTTTCAATTTGACCTTGCACCCGCACATGAGTTTTTTCATTATTACGAGCTATATTATAAAGACCACTTAAAAGACTACCAACGATGCCAGCTTTACCTGCACCAGAACCGCCTGACCTCATATTTCCCCAAAAAAAGTCGAAATATTCTTTCGCAAACTGACTATTTCCATTAAATAAATTATTATTAATAAAATTTCTAAAAGAAATATTATTTTCATAAAATATCGCGAAAAAATAGCTTTCTAAAACGAGCACCCAAAAAATAATATATAATAAAATAAATGGGGTAAAAACATTAGAAATTATTATTATTAAAAAAATAGAAAACGTTATTACGAATTTGTTTAGTTTATTATTTACAAAAATTTTATTTGGAATTGCGAAAAAAATACTAAACCAAATAGCAAGAATTTTATTAGAAATAGACAGTTGTCTAAAATAGGATCTACATTTTAAAGTCATTGGATGATTATAGTACAACAAATTAAAATACAGAAAACCGATAAAAACAACCATTAATTCAACAAATTCAAGAATTATAATAAATTTGATAAAATTATTACAACTTATGAAAAATTCACTAATTAATTTAAATTTCACCATTAGTTTAATGTGAGTATATATGAAATGAGTTTTGCATGATGATATCTTGATTCATAAAACCACTTAGTGGAAAATCTTTTCTTAAAGGGTATCTGTCAAATCCATAGTCTGTTAAAATTCTCACTAAGTTAGAATAATTGTTAAAAAAGACACTAAACATATCCCAAACTTCACATTCCCACCAGCTTGCTCCAATAAATATTTTTTCAACAGACGCTACAGGAATAAGTTCATTTTCATAACATTTAATTCTAGTTCGAGAGTTAAATTTTAAACTTAATAATTCATAGACAACTTGAAATCTATAAGAGTTATTAGGATAATAGATTCCGGAGATATATGTTAACATTTTAAATTGATTTTTCATCATAAATAAAGCTTTTATCAACTAAATTTGTTTTTACGACAAAGCAAAGTTCTTTATTGTGAATTTCAACTTTGATAAATGGAAATAATTTAAAAATATTCATAGATAGTTTTATTAATGTTTGCGTAATTTAATCTCAAATTACATCTTAAAATTTTAAAAATTTTGATTTGAAATGGTCAATATCTTTAGAGCGGTGTTCTAAATTTTTATTTTTTTTATTAAATATAAAAGTTTTATGATCTTTGCTTAAACTTTTAACTTTATTAGACATTTTTAAATAAGTTTTGTTATTTAGAATGCTTCCATCAGAAAACATAAAAATTTGCTTTTTTTGAATTGCTTTCATTAACGCTCTAAATTTTTATCGATCAATTTCTCCAAAAACAATGTCTTGTGTTCCAATAATAGTTACCACATCAGCGATTAAATGGCCTTTTGCCATAAAATCTAACGCTTGTAAATGAGCAAAGCCAGGTGCTTTTATTTTACAACGGTAAGGTTTATTTGTCCCATTAGATACTAAATAAACACCAAATTCTCCTTTAGGTGCTTCAGTACCTATATAAGTTTCACTTGCAGGTATAGTAACTCCATTAGTATAATTTTTAAAATGGTGAATTAAGGCTTCCATAGAGTTTTTTGTATGTGAACGTGAAGGTGGTGTTATTTTAAAGTCATTATTTTTTATTAAACCATTTGGAATTTTTTCTAAGCATTCTTCAATTATTTTAATAGATTGTTTCATCTCTAATAATCTTACTAAGTAACGATCGTAACAATCTCCATGATTACCTACAACTATGTTAAAATCTAATTCACTATACACTTCATAAGGTTGACTTTTTCGAATGTCCCATTGAATACCGGATCCTCTCAGCATAACTCCACTAAAACCTAAATCTAAAGCATCTTTAGCAGAAACTACACCAATTCCTACTAATCTTTCTTTCCAAATCCGATTCTCTGATAACATTTCTTCAATTTCAATAACTTTATTATTAAAAAGTTTTAAAAATATATGAATATCAGATAATATACCTTTAGGTAAGTCAGTATGAACTCCTCCTGGTCTATAATATGCCGCATGCATACGAGCTCCAGAAACTCGTTCATAAAATTCCATAAGTTTTTCTCGCTCTTCAAATGCCCATAGCATTGGTGTCATTGCACCAACATCCATGGCATGACAGCCAATAGCTAATAAATGATTTAAAATTCGTGTTATTTCCGCAAAAATTACACGAATATATTGTGCTCTCTTTGGAATGCTACAATTTAATAATTTTTCTACAGCTAAACAATAAGAATGTTCTTGTGCTAACATCGAAACGTAATCTAATCTATCAAAATAAGGTAACGCCTGAACATAATTTTTATATTCAATCAATTTTTCTGTTCCACGATGTAATAATCCTATATGCGGGGTTGCTTTTATAACAGTTTCTCCTGATAGTTCTAAAACTAATCTTAAAACTCCATGAGCCGCAGGGTGTTGAGGTCCGAAATTTAAAGTAAAATTTTTTATTTTTTTCACTAAATCTTTTTTTTTTAAACTCATATTTTTAGTGAACTAATTTAGAAGTATCACTAAACATTTGTTATATAAAATAATAAGCTTAAGTAGATTTGAACTACTGACCTTACGCTTATCAGGCGTACGCTCTTACCTACTGAGCTACAAGCTTTTATCTAAAAGGATAACTAGCTTGAATGATTTTCTAAGTTAGTCATTATTAGATAATGATATTGACTGGTTGGTAACGTCAATAAAACAATTGGCATAAATCCATGATTTACACCACAGATTTCACTACATTGACCAAAGAATACTCCAAATCTTTTTATAAATAAATTAACTTGATTTAATCTACCAGGACAAGCATCAATTTTTAAACCAAAAGAAGGTATAGTCCAGCTATGTAAAACATCTACTGCACTAACTAAAAGACGCATATGGGTGTTTGTAGGTAAAATTACTCTTTTATTAGTTTCTAAATTTCTAAAAAATCCTTTACAATTTCTTAATTCTTCGTCACCTAACATGTAACATGCATATTTTAGGGTAGATGTTTGAAGACAAGATCTGAAATCTGAAATTTCATAACTCCAAAACCACTGATGACCTAAAATTTTTATTGAAAAATCAGGAATAGAGATTTCATCCATAGAGTATAGTAAACTAAAAGATGGTGATGCTAAAGTTAATAGAGTTAACGCAGGAAGTGATGTCCAAACAATTTCTAATTCGTTAGAGTGGAAAAAATTCGCAGGTTTACTATTGTTAAACTCATCAAAACTATAAATTGTATTAAAAAGTAACCATCCTACTAAAACTACAATCATAATAATAATAAAAAGTAAATGTTTGTTGAATAACAAGATTCCTTCCATAATTGAACTTGCAGGATCTTGTAGACGCAATTGCCAAAAATCTGGAGCATCGCAAATTAAAAGAAAAGACATGTTAAAAATAATGCTTTCTTTAGAAAAATTAATAGGAGTTTTAAAAAAATTTAGTATTGAATTTTGTGCTATAATTTTTTTCATAATGTATTTACTCTAAAATTACCAATCTAGAGCATCTAATTTCCAAACATAAATAAAGCCAATACCTAGCTCTAGCAAGAAATCTATCATAGACCAAAAACCTAATAAATTTAATTGAGATAAAGTAATGGACCAAGGTAATAAAAACACCACTTCGATATCGAATAAAATAAATAGTATTGCCACTAAGCAAAATTTTACATCAAATTTATTTCTAGTATCTTCATACGGCTCAAAACCACATTCATAAGAAGATAATTTTTCTGATTCCGGTTTTTGACTTGTTAAAGTATAAGACAAACCAGCAATTACTAAAGCTAAAACAATTGCTATAATTAAAAATATAAAAACACCAAAGTACTCTTCTTTAAATACAGAAACATTAAACGAAAATTGTTCAATGTTTAGTTCAATTGAATTTAATATCATATTTATTTAATTTTAATAGAAGTAATTACTTATTACTCCACCAATATACGTTAATAAATAGAAATAACCATACAACATCCACAAAATGCCAATACCAAATAGCAGATTCAAAACCAAAATGGTGGTGATTTGTAAAATGATTAAATACAATTCGAATAAAAGATACTAATAAAGCAATAGTTCCTACAAAAACGTGAAAACCGTGGAAACCTGTAGCCATGTAAAAACAAGAACCATAAATTCCATCACTGATATTAAATGATGCTTCTACATACTCTAGTCCCTGTAAACTGGTGAATAGAATAGCAAGTACTAAAGTAAAAAATAAAGCAAGTAAAGTTTGCTTTTTTGCTCTAGCTACAATTGCATGGTGAGCCCAAGTTACAGTAGCACCTGAGGTTAAAAGAAAGAAAGTATTTGTTAAAGGAATAGTATAAGTATCCATTGGTGTAATAGCTTTCGGTGGCCATACTCCTCCAATATTGTATACTGGAGCTATACTAGAGTGAAAAAAAGCCCAAAAAAAAGCAAAAAAGAACATAACTTCAGAAACAATAAATAAGATCATTCCAAGTCTTAGACCTTTTTGTACAGCAACTGTATGTTGCTCTTCAAAAGTAGCTTCTCTAATAACATCACGCCACCAAGTATACATAACATAAAAAAGTACTAAAAACCCTGATACAAACAAATTCCAACCTCCTACAAATTTATGCATATATAAAACAAGACCAGAAGTAATCATAAAAGCTCCTAAAGAAGCTACTGCTGGCCATGGGCTCGGGTCTACTAAATGGTAAGAATGAGTAGTTTTTAAATATTTAAATTGTTCTTGTAAAAACATTTTATTTTTTAATGTTGAACTTATAGAAAATATTGAAGACATAAATTTTAAATTTAAAAATGTACCTACTAAATTACAAAAATTTATCGATTCTTTTTTGCTGTTTTAGCGTTCGTATGAGTTCTTTGACCTCTAACAGGAAAACCTTTTTTTCTTCTCAAACCTCGATAAGATTTTATAGAGATCAAACGCTGTTTATTCAACAATAATAACCGTTTCAAATCATTTGCAACAATATAACCAGAAGATTCTACAACTTTTGCAATCTGATTTATTTGACTCGCAGATAAATCTTTTATTTTTAAATTTAACAAAAGCCCAACCTTTTTACAAATTAAAAAAGATCGTCTTTTTCCTAGTCCATATATGGACATTAACCCGAAATAAACTGATTTGTTTTCCGGTAATTTTGACTCAAAAAGATATACCATAAAATATTTTTAAAAATAAATAAGTTCAATTAGATAGTTCACACTACTTGTAAGAGAATTTAAAACAATATTAGGACAAATTCCTAAGAAAAGAGTACCAAGAATCAAAGGTAAAAAACATAAGAATTCTCTTTTATTTAAATCTAAAAATTTTTCACAATATTGTATTTTCATATTTCCAAAAGCAATTCTGTTTAATAACCATAAAGAATAAGCACCTCCTAAAATAACACCAGTTGCACCTAAAAAAGCAACACTAGTACTACATTTAAACGAACCTGTTAATATTAAAAACTCTCCTACGAAACTACTTGTACCAGGAAAAGCTATATTTGCCATAGTAAAGAAACAAAAAACTAATATATATATAGGCATTACAGAAGCTAAACCACTATAATATTTTACAATTCTAGTATGATAACGATCGTAAACAATACCAATAACTAAGAAAAGAGCACTTGCGACAAAACCGTGACTTATACTTTGAAAAATAGCACCTTCAAGACCGATCATATTAAAACTAAAAATTCCAATAATAACTAAATTCATGTGAGCAATAGAAGTATAAGCAATGATACGCTTAAAATCACTTTGTCGAATAGCTGTAAAAGATGTGTAAATAATCCCGATAACAGAAATGGTGTAAACAAATGGTGTAAAAAAAAATGAAGCATTAGGAAATAATGGAATTGAGTATCTAATTAACCCATAAGTCCCTAACTTTAAAAGCACACCTGCTAGAATAACAGACCCAGCTGTAGGAGCTTCTACGTGAGCTTCAGGTAACCAAAGGTGAACAGGAAGCATAGGAACTTTACCCGCAAAAGCTAAAAAAAAAGCAAACCATAAAAACTTTTGTTCTAACTCAGAAAAAGAAAATGTTAATAACATTTCATAGTCAGTTGTACCTACTTGGTAATAAATATATATTATAGCTAATAGCATGATAACTGAACCAAATAAAGTATATAAAAAAAAATAATAAGATGCAAGAATTTTTCTCTCACGTGACCCCCAAATCCCGATTATCAAAAACATTGGAATCAGAACACTTTCAAAAAAAATATAGAATAATAACAAATCTAAAATACCGAAAACAAGAATCAAAAAAAATTCTAAAAATAAAAATGCGATTAAATATTCTTTTAAATCTTTTTTAACGCTATCCCAACTTAATAAAAGACAAATAGGTATAAGTAACGTAGTTAAAATCAAAAAGAATAAAGAAATACCATCTATCCCTAATGCAACATTTACATTTAAAGAAGAAAACCAATATAATTTCGTAACAAACTGAAATTGTCCAAGAAAATCCTTAAAAAAAAACCAAAGAAACAAAGAACCAACAAGAGGTAAACTAGAAAAGTTTAAAGCTATTAATTTAAGTATTTTAGAGTTTTTAGCGGGAACAAATAATAATAATAAAATACCTACTAAAGGTAATACTGCGATATTTACAAGTAAATTTTCAAACATTTTTTGTTTATTCTAGAAATACAAATCCTAAAATAAAAGATCGAATATAAACAAGTTATAAAAGTATCCTTAATGGGATTCGAACCCATGTTGCCGTCGTGAAAGGACGGAGTCCTAACCACTAGACGATAAGGACTTTTTAAATAATTAAAAAAATGCTTTACTTAAAAATAAAGTCATTTTATAAGAATAAAGGTATAAAAACATAGGATTGAAAAATAAAAAAATTAATAAGAACGTTAAAAAATTTACAATAAAAATTTTTTTTGAATACATTGTAGCATAAAGATTACCTACCAAAATATTCTCAAAAAAAATCACCTTAGTAATTCTTAAATAATAAAAAGTAGCAATTACACTAAACAAAATATTTATGACTGAAAAATAGTAAACAGAAACTCCACTTAAAGCTTTAAATACACCCATTTTAGCTAAAAAACCTACCATAGGAGGTAAACCTGCTAACGAAAATAAGGTAATACCTAAATTTTGAGCTACTATATTGTTAGACTCTTGTAATAAAGCTAAATCTCCAATATCTCTATTTTGTTTTTCAAAATAGTGTTTTCTTTTTAATTGTAAATTTAAAACAATGGACCAAATACAAATACTTGCTAAAATATAAACAATTAGGTAGTAAAATTTTACTTGAACTCCTTCAAACCCACCAACACTGAAAGCTAATAAAACAAAACCCATATTATTAATAGAACTATAAGTAAGTAAACTTTTTAGCTTTCTTTGTTTTAAACCTGCAACAGAACCAATGAAAATACTAGCAGATGCTACAAGAATAGAATAAAACTGCCAATAAGGAATAAAGCTATAAAAACCAAAGTAGCAAAGTCTAAGTAAAAAAACAAAAATACCAAATTTTGATAACACCATAAAAAAAAAGGTTGAACTTGAAGGTGATCCTTCGTAAACATCCGGAGACCATAAATGAAAAGGGGCCAATGCTAACTTAAAAAACAAAGCTAACAGAACAATAAGTAATCCTGTTATTGCGAAATTCAAATCAAACATAGAAGAAAACAGCGCACTATCAGTATCAGAAAAAGCAAAAAAAAAAGAATTAATATTTGCTATTTGAACTACTGATGACATATAGGACTGAGTCGTTACAACATTTTTAAAGCCTTCATTAATAATAAATTCATTTATTAATTCACTAGGAAAACTTGCCAAGGAGTCTTTCTCAATAGAACTCATAAAATCTGCAATCTGTAAAGAGTCCACACATTGAAAAACATTTGCCATATAATCAGAAAAACAACAACATTCTAATAAATTATATATATTATCAAAACAACTGTCTCCTGCTAGATTAGTGCTGATTTTATAAACGCTAGAAAGCTTACTGAAGTCGTCATAAGATAACCCGTAAAATTTTTCTAACTCTTCATCTTCATAATAATTAGACTCTAACAGACTGTTTTTAAATTGATTAAAATTCTCATAATCTAGCTGACTTACTTCTAAAATATTTAAAAATTCAATTGAAGCATTTTGATAGCTACTTTCAATCATAAAATCATTTATAGAAGAAATTAATAAACTAATTTGTAAATAAGAAGAACCTGCCAATGAATTATTATCATAAGAACCTAAAAAATTATTTACACTAAAATCAGTATAAGATTTTAAAAAATTTGTAACTATAGAATGATAAAGATCTACTCCACCGGAGTTATCTCCAAAGTTTTCAAATACCGGTTGAGACAAATCAAGTTCAGAATCTAAAACTTTAAAATTAGTACCTAGTAAACTTAATTTTTCACTCATAGCATTTAATTTCTTTAAATCCGAACCATCTACTAACTCAGTTTTTTCTTGAAAAGCTTCTAATGCCTGAGCTATAGAATCAAATCCTAAAAAAAAACTATTTACAGAGAAAGCCCAAATAAAAAAATCTTTAAAATCTGTTAAAAGAATACTACCACTTAACCCATAAATAAATGTAATACCAAATAAAAATAACGCAGTTGATAGAGAACCAAGAACAAAGTACTTGATACCACTTTCCACTGAAAAATTTGACGATTTTTTAAAAGACGCTAAAACATAAAATGCTAAACCTTGCAGCTCTATAGCTAAATACGCTGTTATGAAATCATTAGCGCAGCAAAGTAAAAAGAAGCCAAAAATAGAAGTTAATAAAATGATATAATATTCAAAATTATTTAGTTTTTGATCTTTAATATATTTTGTAATAAAAATCAAATATAAAATACTGGCTGTACCAATAATAAACTTTGAAGTTACTGACAAAGGATCATTAAAAACTAAATCGTTAAAACCATTTAATGATAACAAAGAAACATTACTTTGTTGAAGTACTAAAATTAAATAACAAATTAAAACAAAAACTAATAAAAAAATCATTTGGTTATCATACTGAAACCGGTTAGCTAAACTTAATCCTCTAGAAGAAAATTGAAAAGTAAACAAAGCAAATAAAGTAAGAATAAATAAAGCCGTAATCAAAAAATACTCTGATAAAAAAGTAAGCTCCTGAATTTTGATTAAATCGATAGATAAAAATTCTCGATTAAAAGATAAACTTTCTAAATCATAGGTATATAATGCAAACATGTTAGTAGAAAGTCTACATAGATCAAATTTTGATGAAGCGATTTTATCAGATAATTTTTTTAAGTTAAAAGCTTTTACATGATTTAACATAAAATATAGTGCACGTGGACATTTATTGAATATTTTTAACAAACTAGTCACTAATGTAAAAATACAAAACGCATTTTTACAACAAACGTTTTTTGACAAATTTTCTAACTTATTTTAGTAAAATTTGGCCTGGATTTTGTTCTAAATAACTTCTTGACAACTGACAAAAAGAAGTTTGAGGTTTGAATTGATTATTTTTAGATTTTGACGTCAAAAATACAACACCTACTAAAGAAAGAAACAAAATTAAACCAACTATTAAAACCTGAAAAACAAATTGAGTATATAAAAGCTGACCGTATACCTCTAAATCTGTAATAGAGTCTAAGCCTTGGTACCAATTTGAGTAACTGTTAGAAGAAAAACTTTGAGAATATGAATTACTCGAAAAACTATTCGAGATTAATTTAACGAATTGTAAGAAAAAAACGCCAGAAATAAATACCCCAAAAGGAAAATACTTTACAATATCTTTTGATAAACTTTTTAATTTAGTTTCCAGCATCATTAAAACAAAAAGCAATAAAACTGCAACAGCCCCTACGTAAATAATAATTAAAATCAGAGCTAAAAACTCACATTCTAAAAAAAATAAAATAATAGAAGTTAATACAAAACTAAAAATTAAAAATAACAAAGCAAAAAACGTATTCTGAAGAAAAACTACACATAAAGAGCTAAAACCTAGTAAAATAAAAAGTCCATGAGACAGTACATTTATCATATTTTGATGTTGGTAAAAATTTTTAAAATATTAAAGAATTTATGATTCCCAAAACAGTATTTAACTATTCTTTAATATATAATAACTTACACTTGAGTTCGTATATGATTTCAGGTAAGTTACAATTTTATATTTTTGTCAAAAAAGAGTTAACTTTTTTGACAAATATTCCAGCGACACGTTCCCGTACCACTACCTTGTTACGACTTCATCCAAATTATCAATTTCTCAATAGACTCAACAAAGTTAAATCTTCAAGTGAAACTAACTTTCTGCATGTGACGGGCGGTGTGTACAAGGCCAATTTACATGTTCACCGCAACATGCTGATTTGCGATTACTAGTGATTCCAACTTCATGCAAACGAGTTTCAGTCTGCAATTCGAACTGGGAAAACTTTTTAAGATTTACTAAAAACTTGATGTAACTTTTTGTAGTTTTCATTGTAGCACGTGTGTAGCCCAAACCTATAAGGGTCACATTGACTTGGCTTAGTTCTCACCTTCATTCAGTTTATCACTGACAGTACCTTTAAAACATTTTTAAAAAATCGATTGACTTCTAAAAATCGTAAAACAGCTTTTAAAGGAAAGAGTTGCGCTCGTTAAAGGACTTAACCAAAAATCTCACGACACGAGCTGACGACAGTCGTGCAACACCTGTATAAAAATTTATTTAATTTTTATTTTTAAGTAAAATAAAAAAAAATTTTTTATGTCAAAGATTGGTAAGATTTTGCGCGGATTATCGCATTAAACCACATACCCCACCACTAGTGTTAGGCCCCCGTCAATTCCTTTGAGTTCCAACCTTGCGATCGTACTCCTCAGGCGGAATGCTTATAGCGTTAGCTTAAGAATCTAAAAGAATTCTATGATAGAGTTCTCATTAAATTACAGCATTCATGATTTACAGTGTAGACTACCAGGGTCTCTAATCCTGTTTGCTACCTACACTTTCGTTCCTCAACGTCAGTTTTTACTAGAGAATCGCCTTCGCTACGGACATTCCTTTATTTATAATCAGATTTTACCCTTCCAAATAAAATTATATTCTCCTGTATAAAACTCGAGCAAAGCAGTTACTTTGTGCTATATAAAAGTTGAGCTTCAATTTTTAACACAAAACTTACTTTGCAGTCTACGAACTCTTTACGCCCAGTCATGATGAATAACGCTCGCCCCCCTCGTTTTACCGCGGCTGCTGGCACGAGTATTAGCCGGGACTTATTCGTTAAATAACGTCATTATCATTTTTAACGAAAGAACGTTTCAACTGCATATAGCAATCGTCTTAGTTCATTACAATATTGCTGGATCAAACTTTCGTTCATTGTCCAATATTCCCTACTGCTGGCCGAAAAATCAGCCTGGACCTTATTTCAGTTCCAGTGTGGTTGTTCATCCTCTAAGACCAACTAAAGATCGTAGGCTTGGTAAACTATTACAATAACCAACTACCTAATCTTACACAGACCTATCTTTTAGCAGATTAAATTAAAAAATTAATTTAACTTTTATTAATTATCGAAGAATTTGATACTAAAGTATTTTTGTCTTCAACTAAAAGGTAACATTCTGCATATTACTCACCCGTACGCCACGAAACGTTAGTTTCGTTCGACTTGCATGTATAAAGCATATTGTTAGCGTTCATTCTGAGCCAGGATCAAACTCATAAAAATTACAATAAATTGATAAAAATTTTTCAAAATTTATTAATTCGAATTATAATCTAAACTAAACGTATTAAAAAATACAAAAATGTCAAAAAATTGTTTAATTTAGTACTTATATGCTGAAAATTTTACAATTCTTACACATTAAGCCTATCTATGTAGTCATCTACTACATTTTTTTGAAAACTAGTTTTAAGGTTAATTTCTCACTTAAATGCATTCAGCGATTATTTATTACGAATGTAGCTACTCGACAATGTCATTGGTGTAACAATCGATAAACCATGGATTCGCTTTTTCCGGTCCTCTCGTACTAAGGTCTACTCCTTTCAGTTTTCAACATTTACGGTAGATAGGGACCAAACTGTTTCACAACGTTCTAAACTCAGATCATGTACCGCCTTCCTTGGCGAACAGCCAAACCCTTGGAACCAGTTACAGCTCCAGGATGCGATAATCCAACATCGAGGTGCCAAACCACCCCGTCGATAGGGTCTCTAGGGAGTGATTAGCCTGTTATCCCCGGCGTACCTTTTATTCGTTGAGCGATGACCTTTTCCATTCAGAATCACCGGATCACTATAACCGACTTTCGTCCCTGCTTGATTTGTCAATCTTACAGTCAGGCAAATATTTTTACTATTACGCTTACAAATTGAGAAGTTCAATTTAAATTTACCTTATGTACGCCTCCGTTACTCTTTAGGAGGCGACCGCCCCAGTCAAACTAACAATTATACACTGTCTAAAATAAGTATTAAAAATTTATGAGAGTGGTATTTCAAATAGCGTTACTAGAAGAGTTTGCTGGCGCAATCCAACCTTTTTTCCTAAGAAAAATCAACTTACCACTTATTCTACACACATAAATTCTTAATACAATATATAGTTATAGTAAAGGTGCACGGGGTCTTTCCGTCTAGCCGTAAAAATTCCGCATCTTCACGGAAAATTCAATTTCACTGAGTTTGCGCTGGAGACAGTGGGGCAGTCGTTACGCCATTCATGCAGGACACCAATTAAATGCCAAGGAATTTTGCTACCTTAGGACCGTCAGAGTTACAGCCGCCGTTTACTGGGGTTTAGGGAAAAAGCTATAAACAATTTCCTTTAATCTTGCAGCACTGGGCAGGCGTCAGTTTCTATACATCTTCTTGCGAATTAGCAGAAACCTGTGTTTTTAATAAACAGTCGCTGCCCCCGATTTTGTGACAACTTTCAAGGTTTCCCTTAGAAAGTCACTCCTTATTCCGAAGTTACGGAGTCATTTTGCCGAGTTCCTTCAACGCAATTCTCTCAAGCACCTTAATTTACTAAACTAGTTCACCTGTGTCGGATTAAGTACGGTTTTACAAATTCTTAAGCTATTTCCTGAAAATACTACACAACTCTTATTTACCATAACATTTCAATAAAAATTGTATTTGTATTTTGTCACTTAAAAACAAGAATAAGATATTTTTCTTTTTTTCTCATCAATTAAAACTTTCGTTATTTTCTTAGAGACCGACTAAACCGAAACGGATTAACCTTGTATCGGAAACCTCGAACTTAAGGTGACAATGTTTTTCACACTGTTTATCGTTACTCATACCAATATTATCGCTTCTGATTTTTCCAATTTATATAACTATAAACCTTCTTAAATTTACAGAACGTTCTGCTACCATTTTATAAAAGTATTTATAAAATCTACAGTTTCAGTTAACAATTTAAGTCCCTTTAAATTTTCAATGCAAAAAAGCTCTATCAATGAGCTGTTACGCTTTCTTTAAAGGATGGCTGCTTCTAAGCCTACCTTTCGACTGTCAACACTTTTTTACACTTTTT
>JACCDI011433505.1_pt1 | contig 40058 bp, 37 predicted proteins | sample 7442791 | NCBI WGS metagenome assembly JACCDI01 (sample SAMN15323434, study PRJNA562643) | freshwater metagenome | isolation source: river surface water | place: USA:Blue River Watershed | collected 2017-08-15 | reverse complement strand
CCGACTGCAAGGAGGCCTGGAAGTTGTCGTTCTTCTCGAGTAACAGGGCTTTGAACATGGCAAGCGCTTTCGAATTCAGACACGGGGGTTCTATCACAGGACCGTCCTGCCCCGACGCGGAGAGACAACCCTCCCTATTTAGGTAAAATGCGTTACATGTTCAGACACCTGATCCTCGTGGTGTGCCTGTGTCTGGGGGTTGCCCATGCGGCGCCACCCACCCAAGCCGCCGACGACATCGAGAAGTTTCTGGCCGACCGCGGGCTCATCAGTCAGATGGAGCAGTTGCGCCAACGCATGAGCCAGCAGGCCTCTGACCTGGTGGTCAATGCCATGGGCTTTCTCGGTGTGCCTTACCGACGGGGTGGCAACACCGCTGAGTCCGGCTTTGATTGCAGCGGCTTTGTGCGTGCCATGTACGAACAAACTGTGGGCCTGGTGCTGCCCCGCCGTGCGCGTGACCAGGCCGCTGTCACCGAAACCATCGAGCGCCAGGACCTTCAACCGGGTGATCTGGTGTTTTTCAACACCATGCGCACCAAGTTCAGCCACGTCGGCATTTATCTCGGCGACAACAAGTTCATCCACTCGCCCAAACCGGGTGAGCAGGTGCGCATCGACGACATGCGTCAGGCTTACTGGGATCGTCGCTTCAATGGTGCCAGACGGGTCCAGGACGCGGACAAAAACAAGCGAGTCCACTGAATTCGCGCGCCTTGCCTGGGGCAACGGCCACTGAACCCCGGCCCTGAAACAAAGCCGTCAACCCCCGAGGATTGACGGCTTCGCACGTTTCCATCCTTGAACTGCTCAGCGCTTGGTCGGCGGCAAGTCTGTGCAGCTGCCATGGGCCACCTCGGCGGCCATGCCGATACTCTCGCCCAGGGTGGGATGCGGATGAATGGTTTTGCCAATGTCGACGGCATCGGCGCCCATCTCGATGGCCAGCGCAATCTCGCCAATCCTGTCGCCCCCGTGCGTACCCACCATGCCGCGACCCAGGATCTTCCCGTGGCCGTGGGCCTCAGGCGAATCATCAAAGAGCAACTTGGTGAAACCTTCGTCGCGACCATTGGCAATGGCACGACCCGACGCGGTCCAGGGGAACAGACCCTTCTTGACCTTGATGCCTTGGGCCTTGGCCTGGTCTTCTGTCAAACCCACCCAGGCCACTTCGGGGTCGGTGTAGGCCACGCTGGGAATCACGCGGGCATTGAATGCGGCAGTGGCGAGTTCGGGCTTGCCCTGCAGTTCTCCCGCGATGACTTCAGCCGCCACGTGCGCTTCATGCACGGCCTTGTGTGCCAACATGGGTTGCCCCACGATGTCACCGATGGCAAAAATGTGCGGCACATTGGTGCGCATCTGGATATCGACGTTGATGAAACCACGGTCGGTGACCGCAACACCGGCCTTGTCTGCACCGATCTTCTTGCCGTTGGGCGAGCGGCCCACGGCTTGTAGGACCAGGTCGTAGGTTTGCGCGGGGGGCGCACCTTCGCCTTCAAATGTCACCTCGATGCCGGCCGGTGTGGCTTTGGCGCCCACCGTTTTGGTCTTGAGCATGATGTTGTCAAAGCGGTGGGCGTTCATCTTCTGCCACACCTTGACCAGGTCGCGGTCTGCGCCTTGCATCAGCCCATCCATCATCTCCACCACATCCAGGCGGGCTCCCAGCGTGCTGTACACCGTGCCCATTTCCAGGCCGATGATGCCCCCGCCCAGGATCAGCATGCGCTTAGGCACTTCTTTGAGGCCCAGGGCACCGGTGCTATCCACCACCCGCGGATCGTCTGGCATGAAGGGCAAGCGCACCGCTTGCGAACCGGCTGCAATGATGCAGCGCTTGAAGGCGATCACCTGCTTGCTACCCGTCTTGTCCTGCGCCATGCCGGTGGTCTCTTCAACCTCGAGATGATGAGAGCCAACAAAATGGCCGTAGCCGCGCACCACGGTGACCTTGCGCATCTTGGCCATGGCCGCCAGACCGCCGGTGAGCTTGCCGATCACTTTTTCCTTGTGACCACGCAGTTTGTCGATGCTGACTTTGGGCGCACCAAACTCAATGCCCAGGTCGCCCAGGTGCGATACCTCGTCCATCACCGCGGCCACATGCAGCAAGGCCTTGGAGGGGATGCAACCCACGTTCAGACACACCCCGCCCAGCGAGGCATAGCGCTCGACCAGCACCACGTTCAAACCCAGATCGGCGGCGCGAAAGGCTGCCGAGTAGCCCCCCGGGCCAGCGCCTAGCACGAGCACGTCGCAGGTGAGATCCGCAGCACCACCGAAGGCAGCAGCGGCGGGTGCCACCACAGGCGCTGGGCTGGCTGCAGGCGTTGCTGAAGGCGTTGCAGCGGGGGCAGACGCTGGCGCGTCAGACCCCGCGCCTTGCGCCGCCTCCAGACTCAGCACCACCGAGCCCTCGCTCACCTTGTCACCCACCTTCACCTTGAGGGCTTTGACCACGCCCGCATGCGAACAGGGAATTTCCATCGAAGCCTTGTCAGACTCGACGGTGATGAGGCTTTGCTCGGGCTTGACCGTGTCACCGGGCTTCACCAGCAATTCGATAACGGCCACTTCCTTGAAGTCGCCAATGTCGGGAACCTTGATATCAATCAGTGCCATGACGGTGTCCCTTCCTGATCAGAGCATCACCCGGCGGAAGTCCGCCAGGATCTGCCCCAGGTAGGCATTGAAACGCGCGGCAGCGGCACCATCGATCACGCGGTGATCCCAGGTGAGCGACAGCGGCAACATGAGGCGCGGCACGAATTCCTTGCCATTCCACACCGGTTCCATCTGGCTCTTGCACACGCCCAGGATGGCCACCTCGGGGGCGTTGATGATGGGCGTGAAGTAACGCCCACCAATGCCACCCAGGCTGGAAATGGTGAACGTGGCCCCGCTCATGTCAGCAGGTCCCAGTTTGCCTTCGCGGGCCTTCTTGGCCAGTTCGCCCATCTCCTGGGAGATTTGCAGCACGCCTTTCTTGTCAGCGTCCTTGATGACGGGGACCACCAGGCCATTGGGGGTGTCAGCGGCAAAGCCGATGTGCCAATACTGCTTGTAGACCAGCGAGTCGCCGTCCAGCGAGCTGTTGAACTCGGGGAATTTCTTGAGGGCGGACACACAGGCCTTGATCAGGAAGGCCAGCATGGTGACCTTCACACCGCTCTTCTCGTTCTCTTTGTTGGTGGAGACGCGGAAGGCTTCGAGCTCGGTGATGTCGGCATCGTCATGGTTGGTGACGGCCGGAATCATGATGGCGTTGCGCAACAGGTTGGCACCGCTGATCTTCTTGATGCGACCCAACTCCTTGCGCTCGATGGGTCCGAACTTGGCAAAGTCGACCTTTGGCCACGGGATCAGACCCAGCGCGGCACCATCGCCACCAGACGGTGCCTTGGCTGCCTGGGCCTTGGTTTGTGTGGCGCCAGCCATCACTGACTTGGTGAAGGCCTGCACATCCTCCTGCGTGATGCGGCCTTTGTTGCCGGTGCCCTTGACCTCCTCCAGCGGCACGCCGAGTTCGCGCGCAAACTTGCGCACCGAGGGCGAGGCATGCGGCACATGCACCGGCGCTGTCGTGGGGTTGTGCGCGGGCACAGCCACTGTAGCAACGGGCAGTGGAGCTGCTGCAGGGGCAGCCGTGGGCGCTGCGGGAGCTGTGGGAGCTGCAACCGCGACAACCGCCGAGGCGGCAAGTGACGCAGCGACCGGTGCCGCTGCCGTGCCTTCCAGCACCGCGAGCAGGTCGCCAATGTTGATCTTGTCACCCAGCTTGACCTTCAGTTCCTTGATCACCCCAGCGGCAGATGAAGGAATCTCCATCGATGCCTTGTCAGACTCCACCGTGATGAGCGACTGCTCAAGCTTCACCGTGTCACCCGGCTTCACTAACACCTCGATCACGGCCACATCCTTGAAGTCGCCGATGTCGGGCACGCGTACTTCGACGGGACCCAACGCACCAGCCGGTGTAGCCGGTGTTGTCGGCGCAGAGGCTGGCGCAGCAGGGGCAGCCGCAGAAGCTGCCGCTGTTGCCGCTGCTGCGTTCGCCGCAGCCGACACCCCGTCGGCTTCCAGCACCAACACCACCGTGCCTTCACTGATCTTGTCCCCCATCTTGACCTTGAGTTCCTTGACCACCCCCGCATGCGAGCACGGGATTTCCATCGACGCTTTGTCAGACTCGACAGTGATCAGACTTTGCTCGGGTTTGACGGTGTCGCCAGGTTTCACCAGCAACTCGATAACGGCCACTTCACTGAAGTCCCCGATATCGGGAACCTTGACTTCTATCAATGCCATGTTGGTCTCACTTGTTCAAAAAGCGATTCGCCGATGCGCCCACGCCGTCAGCAAGTATGGGCAGCCAAGCTAAACGCAGATGTGCCATTGTCTGCTTACGCGTACAGAGGGTTGAGCTTGTCGGCCTTGATGCCGTACTGCTTGATCGCCTCAGCGACTTTGGTCGCCGGGATGGCCCCGTCGTCACTCAGCGACTTGAGCGCAGCCACCACGATGTAGTGACGGTTGATTTCAAAATGCTCACGCAGTTTGCTGCGGAAGTCGCTGCGACCAAAGCCGTCGGTACCCAGCACCCTGTAGGTCCGGCCCTTGGGAATAAAGGGACGGATCTGCTCGGCGTAGTTTTTCATGTAGTCGGTGGAAGCAATCACCGGACCGGCATGTGGCGCCAGTTGCTGCTCCACGAAGGACGACCGCGCGGTCTCGGTCGGGTGCAGCAGGTTCCAGCGCTCGGCAGCCTGCCCGTCACGGGCCAGTTCGTTGAAGCTGGGGCAGCTCCAGACGTTGGCAGCCACCCCCCAATCCGTTGCCAGCAGGTCGCGCGCGGCCATGGATTCACGCAGGATGGAGCCCGAGCCCAGCAGGTTCACGCGCGGGGCTTTCTTGGCGCCCTCGCCTTCCTGCAGCAGGTACATGCCCTTGGTGATTTGTTCTTCGGTGCCGGCCTTCAATCCCGGCATGCTGTAGTTCTCATTCAGCAGGGTCAGGTAATAGAAGACGTTGTCTTGCTTCTCCACCATGCGCTTCAAGCCATGGTGCATGATGACGCCGACCTCGTGCGCAAAGGTCGGGTCGTAGCTGAGGCAATTGGGAATGGTGCCGGCCAGGATGTGGCTGTGTCCATCCTCGTGTTGCAGGCCTTCGCCGTTCAGCGTGGTGCGACCGGATGTTCCACCCAGCAGGAAGCCACGGGCCTGCATATCACCGGCTGCCCAGGCCAGATCACCAATGCGCTGGAATCCGAACATCGAGTAGTACACATAGAACGGAATCATGATGCGGTTGTTGGTGGAGTACGACGTGGCCGCCGCAATCCAGCTCGACATGCCGCCGGCTTCGTTGATGCCTTCTTGCAGGATCTGCCCAGCCTTGTCCTCCTTGTAGTACATGACCTGGTCTTTGTCGACCGGGGTGTATTGCTGGCCCGCCGGGTTGTAGATGCCAATTTGGCGGAACAGGCCTTCCATGCCGAACGTGCGGGCCTCATCGACCAGGATCGGCACCACACGCGGACCCAGGGCCTGATCGCGCAACAATTGCGTCAGAAAACGCACGTAGGCTTGCGTGGTGGAAATCTCACGCCCCTCGGCGGTCGGTTCGATCACCGACTTGAACACGTCCATCGACGGCACGGTGAACTGTTCATCGGCGCGCGTGCGACGGTGCGGCAAATACCCGCCCAAGGCTTTGCGACGCTCGTGCAAGTACCGCATTTCAGGCGTGTCGTCGGCCGGCTTGTAAAAAGGCAGCTTGGGCAACTCGCTGTCGGGAATCGGAATGTTGAAGCGATCGCGAAAACCCTTGATGTCCTCGTCCGTCAACTTCTTGGTCTGGTGCACGGTGTTCTTGCCCTCGCCCACCTTGCCCATGCCAAAGCCCTTGACCGTCTTCATGAGCAGCACAGTGGGTTGGCCCTTGTGCTTGACGGCGGCCGAATAGGCGGCATACACCTTTTGCGGATCGTGACCACCACGACGCAGATTCCAGATGTCGTCGTCGCTCATCTTGGCCACCATCTCCAGGGTGCGCGGATCGCGACCGAAGAAATGTTTGCGTACATAGGCCCCATCATTGGCCTTGAAGGCCTGGAAATCGCCATCCAGCGTTTCCATCATGATGCGACGCAATGCACCATCCTGATCGCGGGCCAGGAGCGGGTCCCAGTTGCTGCCCCACACACACTTGATGACGTTCCAGCCGGCCCCGCGAAACTCGCTTTCCAACTCCTGGATGATCTTGCCGTTGCCCCTCACCGGGCCGTCTAGACGCTGCAGGTTGCAATTGATCACGAAGATCAGGTTGTCGAGGTTCTCACGCGCAGCCAGGCCGATGGCACCGAGCGACTCCACCTCGTCCATCTCACCGTCACCGCAGAACACCCACACTTTGCGGTTTTCGGTGTTGGCAATGCCACGGGCTTGGAGGTATTTCAGGAAGCGCGCCTGGTAGATGGCCATCAACGGGCCCAGCCCCATGGACACCGTGGGGAACTGCCAGAACTCGGGCATCAACTTGGGATGCGGGTAGCTGGACAGACCCTTGCCATCCACTTCCTGACGGAAGTTCAGCAACTGCTCCTCGGTCAAACGACCCTCGAGGAATGCGCGAGCATACACGCCTGGTGCCACGTGACCCTGGATATACAGCAGGTCGCCGCCGTGGTGTTCATTCTCGGCATGCCAGAAGTGATTGAAGCCGGCACCTAACATGTGGGCCAGCGAGGCAAAGGAACCAATGTGCCCGCCCAGGTCACCGCCATCCTCGGGGTTGTGGCGGTTGGCCTTCACCACCATGGCCATCGCGTTCCATCGCATGTAGGCGCGCAGCCGCTCTTCGATCTCGATGTTGCCAGGACAGCGCTCTTCCTGGTCGGGCTCGATGGTATTCACATAGCCCGTGTTGGCAGAAAAAGGCATGTCGATGCTGTTTTCGCGCGCATGTTCCAGCAGCTGCTCCAGCAGGTAGTGGGCTCGCTCGGGACCCTCGGTCTGGATGACAGCGGACAAAGCGTCCATCCATTCGCGGGTTTCCTGGCTGTCGACATCGTTGATCGCGAAGGTTTGCTGGTCATTCGGTCGTGCTGACATGGGTGTCTCCTGTTTCACAACATGATAAGGATTTACGTGGTCAATGTTGCTGGTGCGGATTGTGGCATATTTTTAGAAATTTTCAAATAATGATCTTAATTTTCATATTATGAATTTTAGCAATCTCCTACACTTGAAACATGACGGCTCAACACGTGCTCAAACAACCCCTGCGACTGGTCAGCCAGCGCTGGATCAACTGGTGGCGCCGTCTTAGCCCTTACCGGCAGGACCGACTGGCGTTCCTCGCCCCACTCGGTGCCGTGCTGGTGTTTCTTGCAGCCGTCCTGATTGCGTTCGGGTATTTGCGTTTTGAAGAGATCGAGCGGGAGCAGGAGTCCGTCCGTCGGGATGTCGAATATGCCCAGCAACGACTGCGTCTTGAATTGCTGGAACGCCAAGAGCATCTCATGCGCATGGCGCGTGACCTCGGGAACCGTGATATCGATCAACGGGAGTTCCTAACCGAGGCTCAGTCCCTGGTCAGCCAGCACCCCGAGATTGCCTCGGTCACCTGGGTGGATGCCCAACGACGGGTCAAAGCCAGCTACGCAGGACCGGGGGTACAAAGCGCACAGTGGCGCGTTGCGGGCGACTCGCTGCGCCATGCGGACACATCGGGCACTTTTCAGCTCGCGCGGGAACAGCTGCAAACGGTGTATTCGCCACCCTTGATGCGCCAGTTACCTGGCGAGCGCACGGTTGCACTCATGCAGTTGCACGTCCCGATCCAGCTGCATGGCCAGTTTCAGGGAATGATCCTGACCGAATACAACATCGATAGCTTGCTGCGCTTTGTCATCCCCTCGGAAATTGCTACACGCCATGCCATCTCTCTCATCGACGACAGCCACCACCTGCTGGCCGGTCAACCCATCGACAAAAAGAGCCGCCTCAACTCCAACATGCCCTGGATGAGCCAGGCCTACGAATACGCCGTGCCTATTCAACCGGTGGGCAACACCCTGCTGCTGCGCGCCCAGGCCTACCGCACCTCGCAAGGCTTGATCGGCAACGGCATGTTCTGGCTCATGACCGCCTTGAGTCTCATGACCGCCTGGATGCTGATCGGCAGCTGGCGTCACACCCGCAGGCGTCTGCAGGCGCAACAAGCGCTGGTTGCCGAAACCAATTTCCGCCGTGCCATGGAGAACTCCATCCTCACCGGCATGCGGGCCATGGACCTGAACGGTCGCATCACTTACGTCAACGCAGCCTTCTGCCAGATGACGGGCTGGAGCGAACAGGAGCTGGTGGGGCGCCTGCCGCCCTTTCCCTACTGGCCCGACGAGGATATTCAGTTGCTGAACCGTCGACTGCAGGACGAAATCAATGGCATCACCTCGCACAGCGCCTACCAGGTCCGGGTCAAGCGCAAGAACGGTCAGCTGTTTGATGCCCGTGTGTACATGTCGCCGCTGATCGATGCCAAGGGACAACAAACCGGCTGGATGACCTCCATGACCGACATCACCGAGCCGAACCGCATCCGCGAACAGTTGCTGGCCTCGTATGAACGCTTCACCACGGTGCTGGAAGCGCTGGACGCCTCGGTCTCGGTGGCTCCCCTGGGCAGTGCCGAGATGGTGTTCACCAACAAGTTGTACCGCCAGTGGTTCGGCAATAAGGCTGACGGCCACCATGTGCTGATCACCCAGGCCGGCACTCTTGACAAGGCCTCCTCCGACGACAGCCGGGACAACGTGGACTCGTTGGCAGGACTGCCCTCTGAGAGCCTGACCATGGCCCAAAGTGAAAACGCCGAGATCTACGTGCCCGACCTGGACAAGTGGCTGGAGGTGCGCTCGCGTTACCTCAATTGGGTTGACGGCCGTCTGGCGCAGATGGTGATTGCCACCGACATCACGCCGCGACGCCATGCCGAGGAACAGGCCGCACAGCAGGCCGAGCGAGCCCAGTCGGCCAGTCGCCTCATCACCATGGGCGAGATGGCCTCCAGCGTGGCGCACGAACTCAACCAGCCCCTCACCGCCATCTCGAACTACTGCAACGGCATGGTGTCTCGCATCAAGGGTCAGCACATCAGCGAAGAAGACTTGCTGAAGGCCCTGGAGAAAACCGCGCATCAGGCCCAGCGGGCAGGGCAGATCATCCAGCGCATCCGCAGCTTCGTCAAACGCAGCGAACCCAACCGCATCGAAACCGAAGTCGCGCCCATGGTGGCCGAAGCGCTGGAACTGGCCGACATCGAACTCAAGCGCCGAAGTGTTCGTCTGAGTCACTTTGTCTCATCCCGTCTGCCACGCGTGCACGTGGATCCGATCCTGATTGAACAGGTGCTGATCAATTTGCTCAAAAACTCTGCTGAAGCCATCGACCATGCCCATCGCCCGGCTGACCGGCGTCATGTCGAATTGCAGGTGCTGCCCAAAACCGTGGACGGTAATCCGGTGGTGGAATTCACCGTGATGGACACGGGCCGTGGCCTGGCTCCCGAAGTGCTGGAGCACCTGTTCGAAGCATTTTTCTCCACCAAGACCGAAGGCATGGGCATTGGCCTGAATTTGTGCCGCAGCATCGTCGAATCCCATGCGGGCCGGATGCAAGCGGAGAACCTCTACAATGGCGCGGAAATCAGTGGATGCCGGTTCACCTTCTGGGTACCCGCCGTTGTCCGATAAACAGCTTGCCGGGTTTGGTCGATGAAGTCAGTGTTGCAGGGAGATATGTCCACCATGAGTCTGATACCCAAAAAAGGGACTGTCTACGTCGTTGACGATGACGAGGCGGTGCGTGATTCGCTTCAGTGGTTGCTCGAGGGCAAGGATTACCGGGTGCGCTGCTTCGACTCCGCTGAAACCTTCCTGAGCCGCTACGACCCGCGCGAAGTGGCCTGCCTGATCGTCGACATCCGCATGGGCGGCATGACCGGACTGGAATTGCAAGACCGTCTGATCGAACGCAAATCCCCCCTGCCCATTGTTTTTATCACGGGACATGGCGATGTGCCCATGGCCGTCAACACCATGAAAAAAGGAGCCATGGATTTCATCCAGAAGCCCTTCAAGGAAGACGAACTCGTAAGCCTGGTCGAGCGCATGCTCGAACATGCCAAGGATTCATTCGCGGACTACCAGCAGGCCGCCAGCCGCGATGCGCTGATGTCCAAACTCACCTCGCGCGAATCCCAGGTGCTCGAACGCATCGTGGCCGGTCGACTGAACAAGCAAATTGCCGACGATTTGGGCATCAGCATCAAAACCGTCGAAGCGCACCGCGCCAACATCATGGAGAAGCTCAACGCCAACACCGTGGCCGATCTCCTGAAGATTGCGCTGGGGCAAGCGGCCAAGGCCTGATCCCGGTCACGCCCGTCGCCACCCGACGCCCGTGACTCACGGGCGTTTGTGTTTCAGGTCAGCGCTTCAGGCATGTTTTTCGCAGGTGAACCGCACGCACACAGGCTCGATCAACTCCTTTCACACCTCCGTGGAAATCCGCACCATGACCGCTCATCTCATCGATGGTATCGCCCTGTCTCAGCAACTGCGCAAGCGGGTGGCCGCGCGCACCCAGGCCTTGCACCTGCATGGCGTACAACCCGGTCTGGCCGTCATCCTGGTGGGTGACAACCCGGCCAGTCAGGTCTATGTGCGCAACAAGGTCAAGGCTTGCGAGGAAGCAGGGTTTCATTCGTTACTCGAACGCTATGATGCCTCGCTGAGCCAGCCAGCTTTGCTCGAGCATATTGCGCGACTCAACCTGGACGAGCAGATCCATGGCATTTTGGTGCAGTTGCCTTTGCCCGACCACATCGATGCCCAACGGGTGATCGAAGCCATTTCCCCCGATAAGGATGTGGACGGTTTCCACATCGCCAGCGCCGGTGCGCTGATGACCGGCCTGCCCGGCTTCTGGCCTTGCACACCCTATGGCTGCCTGAAAATGCTTGACAGTATCGGCTATGACCTCAAGGGCAAACACGCGGTTGTCATTGGTCGCAGCAACATCGTGGGCAAACCCATGGCGCTGATGCTGCTGCAACGCAACGCCACGGTCACGGTGTGTCACAGCGGCACCCAGAATCTCGCGCATTTCACCCGCCAGGCGGATGTCATTGTGGCCGCTGTCGGGCGGCGCAATGTGCTCACGGCAGACATGGTCAAGCCAGGCGCCGTGGTGCTCGATGTCGGCATGAACCGTAACGATGAGGGCAAGCTGTGTGGCGACGTGGATTTCGAAGGTGTCCGCCAGGTCGCCAGTTACATCACACCCGTGCCGGGTGGCGTGGGCCCCATGACGATTACCATGTTGCTGGTCAACACCCTTGAATCCGCCGAACGCGTCGCCAAGCTAAGCTCATGAACCTCTCAAACAACCCCTTGCTGGACTTTCAGGACCTGCCGCGTTTTGACGCCATCCAGCCTGAGCACATCGCCCCCGCTCTGGACGAACTGTTGACCCAGGCGTCTGACGCCCTGGAGCAAGTCACAGCACCCGACTTTCCATGCGACTGGGTCGCGCTGGCGCGTACGCTGGATACCGCCACCGAACGTTTGGGGCGTGCCTGGGGTGCCGTCACCCACCTGCACGCGGTGGCGGACACACCCGCCCTGCGCTCGGCTTACACCGATGCCTTGCCGCGCGTGACCGAGTTCTGGACTCGCCTGGGCGCGGACGAACGGCTGTATGCCAAGTACAAGGCCATCGCACCCGCTGGCTTGAACGCCGAACAGCTGCGGGCGCGTGAGCTGGCCTTGCGCAATTTCGTCTTGTCTGGCGCTGAGCTGCAGGGGGCCGCCAAGGAACGCTTTGCCGCGATTCAGGAGCGCCAGGCCGAGTTGTCGCAACAATTCAGCGAACACGTGCTGGATGCGACCGACCAATGGTCACTCTATGTGTCCACCGAGGAGCTCGACGGCGTGCCGCCAGATGTCCTGTCGGCCACACGCCAGGCCGCCCAGGCCGACCAGCGCGACGGCCACAAGCTCAGCTTGAAAATGCCGTGCTACTTGCCGGTGATGCAGTTTGCGCACCGTTCGTCGTTGCGCGAACAACTCTACCGCGCCTACGTCACGCGCGCTTCCGAGCAATCCAGCCTGCCGCAGTTTGACAACACCGCCCTGATGCACGAAATCATCCAGTTGCGCCATGAAGAAGCCTTGCTGCTGGGTTTTGCCAACGCAGCGGAGGCATCACTCGCCCCGAAGATGGCTGACTCGCCTGCTCAGGTGCTCGACTTTTTGCGCGATCTGGCGCGCCGGGCGCGACCCTACGCTGAACAGGACCTGGCCGACTTGCGCGAGTTTGCCCGCACCCAACTGGGTCTGAACGACCCCCAGCCCTGGGATTGGCCCTACCTGGGCGAGCGACTGAAAGAAGCCCGCTATGCCTTCAGTGAGCAAGAGGTCAAAACCTACTTCACCGCGCCCAAGGTGTTGGCCGGTTTGTTCGGCATTGTGGAAACCTTGTTCCAGGTGTCGATTCGACGTGACCAGGCCCCGGTATGGCACCCGGGGGTCGAGTTTTACCGCATCGAGCGCCGCGCTGCCACGGCCAATGCCGCGCCTGAACTGATTGGACAGTTCTACCTGGACCCCGGTGCACGCGCCGGCAAGCGTGGAGGCGCCTGGATGGACGATGTGCGCGCCCGCTGGCTGCGACCGGACACCCACACGCTGCAAACACCGATTGCCCACCTGGTGTGCAACTTTGCCGAAGGCGTTGATGGCCAACCGGCCCTGCTCACCCACGACGATGTCATCACCCTGTTCCACGAATTCGGTCACGGACTGCACCACCTGATGACGCGGGTGAACGAGCGCGATGTGGCGGGCATCAGCGGTGTGGAGTGGGACGCGGTCGAGCTGCCCAGCCAGTTCATGGAAAACTTCTGCTGGGAGTGGTCGGTGGTGCGCCACCTGTCGGCCCATGTGGAGTCCGGTGAGCCCCTGCCGCGCGAGCTGTTCGACAAGATGCTGGCCGCTCGCAATTTTCAAAGCGGATTGCAGACCCTGCGCCAGATCGAGCTCTCACTCTTTGACATGCGACTGCACCACGAGACGACCCTGCCGGTCCGTGCGGACCGTGATGCCATCCTGGCCTTGCTGGACTCGGTGCGCGATGAAGTGGCCGTGCTGCAGCCCCCCGCCTGGAACCGCATGCCACACACCTTCAGCCACATCTTCGCCGGGGGTTACTCGGCTGGCTATTACAGCTACAAATGGGCCGAGGTGCTGAGTGCCGACGCGTATGCCGCGTTTGAGGAAACCGCCGGCCCCCAAGGAGAACCGAGTGTGGCCACTGGGCAGCGCTATTTGCAACACATCCTGGAGGTCGGCGCCAGCCGACCGGCCATGGAGTCTTTCAAAGCGTTCCGCGGCCGCGAGCCTTCACTGGACGCACTGCTACGGCATCAGGGCATGTCGCGCTGAGTGCGAGAGGGGCCGGTCACGCGGCCGGCACTGGGGCCTGCCCGAGACGTCAGAAGTTCAGTGTCTTCACACCACTGGCCGTGCCCAGCAAGCAGACCTGCGCTTTTTGGTGGGCAAACACTCCCACGGTGACCACCCCGGGCCATTGACTGACCTCGGTCTCAAAGCGCAAGGGATCCGTGATGTGAAGCCCCTTCACATCCACCAAGTGCTGACCGTTGTCGGTCACCACCGGTTGACCCTCCTTCAAACGTACCTGAGCGGTACCGCCCAGCGCCGCGAATTGCCGGATGATGCGCGCGCTGGCCATGGGAATGACTTCGACTGGCAGGGGGAATGCGCCCAAGGTCTTGACCAGTTTGGATTCGTCCGCAATGCAGATGAATTGACGCGACTGCGCCGCCACGATCTTCTCTCGGGTCAGGGCCGCGCCGCCACCTTTGATCATGTAGCCGTGCCCGTCAATTTCGTCTGCCCCGTCGATGTAGACGGACAGGGTGTCGACCTCCTGCGCCTCAAACACCGTGATGCCGGCGGCACGCAAACGGGCGGTGGAAGCTTCCGAACTGGAGACCGCACCTCGGATGCGGTCCTTGATGGTGGCTAGCGCGTCAATGAATTTGTTGACCGTCGAGCCGGTGCCCACGCCCACCACCTCGCCGGCAGGCACAAAGGCCAATGCGGCCTGTCCAACCCGTGTCTTGAGTTCATCCTGGGTGAGCGCTTGCGACATCGGCGAAAATCCTGTGAATTACAACCCGGTCGATTATCCATGGCTCTGCCCAATCTTTCATCGCTGTACCCCCTGGCCCGTTCCGCGCTGTTCGCCATGGACCCCGAAGTGGCGCATGAGCGTCTCATGGATCTCCTGGCCAGCACCCAGCACCACTGGGGCCGCCTGGCCTATGCCCAAGCGCGAATCGATGACCCCATCACGCTGGCCGGTCTGCAGTTTCCCAACCGGGTGGGCCTGGCCGCCGGGCTGGACAAGAATGCCCGCTGCATAGATGGCCTGGGCGCCATGGGTTTTGGGTTTGTTGAGGTCGGAACGGTCACGCCCAAGGGCCAGCCCGGCAACCCCAAACCGCGCATCTTCCGACTGCCCGAGGTGGATGGCCTGATCAATCGTCTGGGTTTCAACAACGAAGGCCTGGAGGTGTTTCTGCACAACGTCCAACAGGCACGTTTTCGCCAGGCCTCGCAGACGCCTCTGCTGCTGGGCCTGAACATCGGCAAGAACGCCACCACCCCCATCGAGCGCGCGGCCGACGACTACCTCGCCTGTCTCGATGGTGTCTACCCGCACGCCGACTACGTCACTGTCAACATCTCCAGCCCCAACACGCAAAACCTGCGCGCCTTGCAATCGGACCAGGCACTCGACGAGTTGCTGCACGCCCTGAGTGAGCGGCGCGAGCAGTTACAGCGACAGCACGGCAAGCGTGTGCCCCTGTTCATCAAGATCGCCCCCGACCTGGATGAACAACAGATCGACCTGATCGCCGCCACCTTGCGCCGTCACGGCATGGCGGGCGACCGCGCCAAGGACGAGGCCTGGGGAGTCATCGCCACCAACACCACCATCTCGCGCGAACAGGTCAAGGGCTTGCCCCATGGCGAGGAGACAGGCGGGCTCTCTGGTGCACCGGTGTATGCCAAGAGCAACGCGGTGATCCGGCAATTGCGCCAGCGCCTGGGGGCGCACTTTCCCATCATCGGGGTGGGCGGCATCCTGAGCGGTGCTGACGCGGTCGGCAAGATCGAGGCCGGTGCGGACGTGGTGCAGCTCTACACCGGGTTGATCTACCGCGGTCCGGCACTGGTGAGTGAATGCGCGTGCGCACTGCGAGACATGCCTCGGGGCTGAGGCCGAGGCGGCTGCACGGCCATCAAGCCAGCGCCAGTTCGAGTTGTTCCGTGACGCGATCGGCCAGCACCAGTGAACTGGTCAAGCCGGGTGACTCGATACCAAAGAGGTGAACCAATCCGGCCATGCCGTGGTCAGCCGGTCCGCTGATCACGAAATCTGCCGCCGGCTGATCGGCCCCTCCCAACTTGGGGCGAATGCCTGCATACCCCGGCTGCAGACTGTCGTCAGCCAACGCGGGCCAGTAGCGGCGCACCTCGGCGTAAAAATCCCGGCAACGGTTGGGGTCTACCGCCAGTTGCTCGGGGTCGTCGACCCACTCCACGTCAGGACCGAATTTGGCTTGACCACCGAGGTCCAAGGTCAGGTGAACGCCCAGGCCCGCCGCCTCGGGCACCGGGTAGATCAGGCGAGAAAACGGCGCCTTGCCGCTCAGCGTGAAATAGTTGCCCTTGGCGTAGTAAGCGGTGGGCACATGCGCGGCAGGCATGCCCTCGAAGCGGGCCGCCAGCCCAGGGGCATACACACCGGCCGAGTTGACCACGATCCGTGCCTTGAGCTCGGTGCCATCGGCCATGTGCAGCACGGTGCCATCCGCCTCACAACGGGCCGAAGTCACCGCGCTGTGACACACCACCATGCCACCGCCCTGCTCCAGGTCACCTTGCAAGGCCAGCATGTAGGCATGGCTGTCGATGATGCCGGTGCTGGGCGAGAGAATCGCGGCCTTGCAGCGCAACGCGGGTTCAAGCGCCTGCGCCTCGTCGCCCGTGATGATGCGCAAGTCATCCACGCCATTGGCCTGGGCCTTGCGCACAATGGCTTCGAGCTGGGCCATGTGTGCGGCTTCGGTGGCCACGATCAGCTTGCCGCAACGGCGATGGGGAATGCCGCGCTCCTGGGCATAGGCATACAGCTGTTGCTTGCCCTGCACGCAACACAGTGCCTTGAGCGAACCCGCAGCGTAATAGATGCCCGCATGGATCACCTCGCTGTTGCGCGAACTCGTGCCCATGCCAATCGCCTCTTGCGATTCGAGCACCAGCAATTCCTCCACGCCCAAGCGGGACGATTGCGTCAAGGCTCTGGCCACGGCAAGCCCGACCACACCGGCACCGATCACCACTGCATCGACCTGATCCACGTCACACACTCCTGTTGTCTGCTTGTGCTCAAGCCCCAATCATCCAATAAAAAAACCGAGCCCAACGCCCCCCTGTCTCCAACGTGGCCATGCGTTGACCCGTCGTTGGCCCGTCGTCGGCCCGCTTCTTCGCGCCCACCCGTCCAAAGAAAACGGCACCCGAAGGTGCCGTCTGGGGGGCTTCACACCCCGGGGTCAAAGCCGGGTGGATATCAACGCTTCTTGGTGGCGGACTTGGCAGCACCGGCCACTTGCTCGCTCATGGTACGAACCTGGGCCTGGGTCATGTCGGTGGCTTGCTTGACAGCCTTCTGCACCGTTTCCAGGGCATTGTTGCCCGCTGACACGGCGGTTTTGAAGGCAGCCACGGCAGACTCCGAGCCGGCCGGCGCATTTTTGGCCATGTTGTCCACCAACTCGTTGAAGGCGCGCTGAGCACCCAGCACCTGGGCTTCGTACGCCTTGGTGAAATCGGAGCCGGTGCTGCTGGCGATTTCATACAAATGGCGGTTGTAGGCAACAGCTTTCTCGGCCAACGGCTGGAACAAGCTGGCTTGCAGGCTCAGCAATTGCTGTGCGTCCTTGACCGACAGCGCTGCGTGGGTCTGGTGCTGGCTGTCGGCCATGGCGGCCTTGGCAGCAGCCAGGTTGAGTTCGATCAGCTGTTCCACACCGGCGAAGGCCTTGTTGGTCAGACCCACCAGGGTCTCCAGATTGGCTTTGTTGGCGGCGATAACTTGCTCGGGCGTGAGGGACATGTGAATCTCCTGAAATGGGTTTTGCGTGGGGTTGATTTGCAATCCAGCGTTGCTGTCAACCATTTTGTTGCACTGCAACATAAAAGCTATTCTAAGGTGCCTTATCCCGTTGACAAGCGTTGGTGGTGCGCTTTAGAGGCAACAGACTAAATACGGCCTGTGGGGATGGTCAGTTGTCCAATGGCTCAACTGGGGGATGCCAACTCAAGGGCGGGTCGACGCGTGAGCCCAATGAGATTGCCAGTTGGCCTGGTAGCGCGCAGCCAGCGCGGGAGATTCCAGAACCAGCAGGTTTTCGGCGTTGCGGGTGTCTGCGGAGTTGGTGAAGTTGAAACTGCCGGTGACCACGATTCGCTGGTCAATCACCATCACCTTGTTGTGGGCGATGGCATGCTCTCCGTCAAAACGCAAGGCCACCTGGTTGGATTGCAGCAGGTCAATCACATAGCGGTTGGTCGAACTGCTTTTCTGGTCCAGCAGGACCGCCACCCGAACCCCTCGTTGTTGAGCGCGCAACAAAGCCTGGGCGATAGCGTTGTGCGTGAAGCCGTAGGCCTGCACCAGCACTTCCTGGCGCGCGTTGTCGATCCAGTGCACCAAGGCTTTGCCCGCACCCGAGGGCGGCGTGAAAAACACCCCCAGGACGCGGGCGGTAGACGCATCGCCGCTCGCCCCCTGAGACAACTCGGGTGCTTCAGCAGTCTCACGGGACCGCGCCTCGCTGGGGGTGGGAACAAAAGTCCAGGCCCACTGACCCAGGGCCACCACCAGCATCAGGAGCAAACTCCATTGTTTCCAAGAACGCATGTCAAGATCTTAGCCGCAATGTGAGTGTCACTTACACGGCTTGTAATCCACGCTTCACCCCCTTGTCGCCTGCCTAGGGTGTCGGCATGCCAGATAATCGGCTCAGGCGTGCGTGACGTCGTCCGTTTGACTGCCCCTCTGTGCCCGTGTCCTCCTCCCCCGCCCTATCCCGCGCTATCCCCGTCCTCGCCTTTGCCTCATGCTGCAGCATGAGTGTGCAACGCATGTGCGACCCCATGCTGCCAGCCCTGGCCCAAGAATTTCACAGCAGCTTGGCGGAGGTGGCGTGGGTGATCTCGCTTTTTGCCATCGCTTACGGGTTGATGCAAATCGTGTACGGGCCCCTGGCTGACCGGATTGGCAAATTTCGGGTCGTGGCCTTCACCACGCTGATGTGCAGCGTGGGCTGTCTGGCCTGTGCGCTGGCTCCGGACCTGACCTGGCTGATCGCGTCCCGTGTGCTGGTGGCCGCGTTTGCGGCCGCCATCATCCCGGTCACCATGGCCTGGGTGGGCGACAACACGCCCTACGAGATCCGGCAGGAGACGCTGGCCCGAGTGGGCCTGGGCACCATGCTGGGGCTGGTCAGTGGTCAGATCATTGGCGGTGTCTTCGCCGACACCGCCGGTTGGCGCTGGGGCTTTGCCTTCGTGGCACTGCTCTTCTTAGTGGCTGGCACCAACATGTGGCTCAACCCTCGCGCACGACCCGGGTACGAACCGCGTGCTACCCTCCCGTCGGGCACCAACACTGTTGTCAGCGTTCCCTGGCAACAAGCACTTCACGTGCTCAGCCAACAGCGTTCGCGCCGAATCCTGGGGACGGTGCTGTTGCAAGGCGCGAGCTTCTTTGGAGCCTTTGCCCTGGTGGCCTCGCACCTGCACGAAAGTCTGCACATTTCCCTGAGTCACAGCGGCGTGCTGGCCGGTCTGTTCGGCCTGGGCGGGGTGCTGTACTTGCGGGCTGCGAAGCACGTGATCCGTCGACTGGGCGTCCACGGACTGTGCCGTGGCGGCGGACTGCTGGTCGTGTTGTCGCTGACCACCATCGCCTACAGTCCCTGGTGGCAGGCGGTGGCTCTGGCCAGTCTGTTGTCAGGCGTGGGGTTTTCGATGTTTCACAACACCCTGCAGGCCCATGCCTCCGAGATGGCACCGAGCATGCGGGGCATCGGCATGTCACTGTTTGCCGGCACCCTCTTCACCGGGCAATCCATCGGTGTGGTGATCACGTCGAGCCTCTCAGATTCGTTGGGCATGGGAACGCTCATTGCCCTGGGGGGCTGCTCGATGTTGCTGCTGGCCTTGTCGTTCCCCTCCCTGATGCGGCACGCACCCGCCCATCCCTGAAGCGTTCACCCCAGCTTGCACTGACGCCTATGACCCAACACCTGCATGAACACGAGCGCTGGGCTCTGGCCTTGGAACAACACCCGGACTACCGCATCCTGCGCCGCCTGGTTCCGCGCGTGCACTACGAGGACGTGGCCCCCGGCACACCGCTGATGAAAGGCGTGGTGCTGGATACCGAAACCACCGGCCTCAGTTCTCAGCAGGATCGCGTGATTGAACTGGGCATGTTGCTGTTTGAATTTGACCCCGTCTCTGGTGTGGTACACCGAGTGCTGGAGGTCTTTGACGAACTCGAAGATCCGGGCTTCCCGATTCCGCCTGAGGTGACGGCCATTCACCACATCACCGACGACATGGTGCAGGGCAAGCGGATTGACGACGCCCGGGTGGAGCACTTCTTGCGTGGTGTGCAGGTGGTGGTGGCACACAACGCCGCATTTGACCGGCCCTTTGTGGAAAACCGTTGGCCCGTATTCGAACAATTGGCCTGGGCTTGCAGTGTCAAAGATGTGCCCTGGAAAGAAGAAGGATTTGGTTCTGCCAAGCTTGAATATCTGTTGCAAACGCAAGGCTTGTTTTATGAAGCCCACCGCGCCGAAACCGATTGCCACGCGCTGCTGGAACTCCTCAGTCGGCGTTTGCCCCAGCGCCAGCAACCCGTGCTGCTGTCCCTGCTCGAAACACTCAACCAGGCGCAATTCAAGCTATATGCCCTGGGGTCACCGTTTGAGTCCAAGGACCTGCTCAAACAACGGGGGTACCGTTGGTCACCCGAACTGCGTTGCTGGACCCGGCTGCTCTCCACGCAGGAGCAGTTGCAGGAAGAGACGCAGTGGCTACGCCGCCGTGTGTACGGGGAGCGCAAGGCTGTCGTGGAAATCGAGTCGCTGGGCGGCACCATCCGCTACTCTCAGCGGGGCGGTCAGCGAGAAACACGGGCGATTTAGTAGGGCACCACCTGCCACGGCACCGGGCAGGTCGCCACATTGGGGTAGTACTGCTGGTAGGTGTTGCAAAAATAGGCCACACGAGCGGGATCCACCACCACAGGTGGCGCGGGCATGAGGGTAGGACCCACCACCATCGGCTGGCTGTAGACCACCCGGGGGTAGGTGGCCGCATAAACCGCCGAGCCGATCAGGGCAGCTCCCAACACCGGTCCAATCCAATGGCCGCGTCCACCGTGGTAACCATGCCCACCACCGCCGTGCCCCCCCCCACCATGCCGCCAGCCGCCATGGGCAAAAGCCGAAGGCGCCACGGCCAAGGCACCACTGAGCGCGAGAAGTAACAGGCTGCGTTTCATGGATATCTCCTGCAAGGGCTGGTAAGGTGGACTTCCGTCGGTGACACATGACCATAACGCCGTTCCCAGCCCACAGGATGACAGCGGGTGCATCCTTGTTGCCGGAATTCAGCCCTGCGCCAAGGCTGCTTCCACGCTCAGTGCCAGCCCGAGCAAGGCGGCGTCATGCCCGCCAGGTGCCGAGAGCATCAGACCGACCGGTAACTCGCCCGGCTGGTGGCAGGGCAAGCTGATGGAGCACCCATCGAGGAAGTTGATGACAAAGGTGTTGCGCAGCAGCAGCCGGTTGGCCGCAAAAAATGCGTCATCATTGGCCAGCAGCGGCTCCAGCGCGGGCGCCACCATGGGTACCGTGGGGCACAACAAGGCATCGAAGCCCTCCAGCGCTTGCTCGGCCCGTAGACGCCAGGCCTGCCGGTTGCGAAGCAACTGCAGGTAGTCGGCGGCGGACACGTCACGCCCAAGCACCATGCGAGCTGCCGTGCGCCTGTCCAGCTGTTCCATGCGCGCTGCAATTCGGTGGCGGTGCTCGGCCCAACCTTCGATGGGTGACAAGCCGCCCGGGGCGTTCAGGGCCCCCACCTCGGCCACCCAAGGAGCCGGAGCGTGCACCAGGGTGGCACCCAGCCGCGACAGGGTCTGCACAGTGCGCTCGAAGGCCGTTGCCACGGCTGGCTCGATGTCGTCGAACATCAAGGTATCGGGCACCAGAAAGCGGCAGCTGGACAAGGGCTTGGCGCGCACGTCCAACCGTTGACCGGACAACACGCCGTCAACCACCTGGGCTTGTCGCACGCTGCGCGTGATCGCACAGACGGTGTCCAGCGTGCGCGACAAGGCCATGGCCCCGTCGGTGGGTACGCGCGTCTGTGTGTTCTTGAATCCCACCAGCCCGCACAAGGCGGCCGGAATCCGGATCGAGCCGCCGGTGTCCGAGCCCAGGCCCGCCACACACAGCCCCAGGGCCACCGACACCGCAGCCCCGGAGGACGATCCGCCGGGAATTCGAAACACAGCCGCATCGGCCGGGTTGCGCGGTGTGCCATCGTGAGGGTTGAAGCCGACCCCCGAAAAAGCAAACTCGCTCATCGAGGTCTTGCCCATGACAAGCGCACCGGCACGGCGCAAACGCGCCACCGCCGGGGCATCGGCCTGCGCCACCGGCTCACCTTCACAGACGATGGCACCTGCTCGGGTGGTCTCACCCGCTACGTCGTACAAATCCTTCACACTCACCGGCAAACCCGCCAAGGGGCCCTGCGCTTCACCGCGCTGGCGTTGCTCATCCACCCGACGAGCGGCACTCATCGCCTCTTCCTGGTACAGGCGGGTGAAGACGTGATCGGCTGACGGTTCACGCGCTGCCTCATACACCCGCTGGAGGTTCTCCAAAGCGCTGGGTTGAGGGTTATCAAAAACCGACGATGTCATGGCAATTCCATTCAAAGTTGAGTCCACCTGCCAATGGTACGATGCTGCGCCATGCGAGGCATGTCGTGGTGGTGGTTGATGGGGGTGTTGGTCTGCTCGGTGGCCCGAGCATCCTGGTGGCCATGGTCGTCATCACAACCCACCGTGCATGAAACTGCGCTGGATCGACAGGAGCAGGCCCGCTTGCGGATTGAGGTGGGTTGGCTCCCCGAGGCGCCCGAGATTTTGCTGATCGATGTCGGCAACCGCCTCCCCGGCCCCCTGGTCTGCCGAGGCGTGAGTGTGCAACGCAAGGACAACAGCGTGGCGTCGGTGCCCTTGCAACCCCCAGTCTACATTCCGCTGGACGCCTCGCGCCGCGTGTCGGTTCCGGGGGTCAACAAGGCCCAACTCAAGCAGTGGTCGCTGAGTTGCAGTTGCTTCAAGCGCGAGGGGGGCAAGGTGTGTGAAAGCGCACCATCCTGATCACGCCAAGAGTCGATGGTGGATCTCGGGGGCGGGCAACACCTCGAGCGGCAGCGGATCGTCGCTGGGCAAGCCCACCTGCGTTGCGTTGAGCAGCATGGACACCATCACATAGGTTCCGGACAATACCACCAGATCGATCACTTGCTGTTCACCCATGGACGCCACCGCACGCGACCACAGGTCGTCCGGTACCCGGTGGTTGAGCGAGAGCTGCACGCAGAAGTCATACACCAGGGCCTCATCGGGTTGCATGCCATCAGGGCGGCGACATTCGCGCAGGCTGCTCATGACCACCTCGGAGAGTCCCGCCTTGCGCGCGATGCGCTCGTGCGCCCACCACTCGTATTGGGCATTCGAAATACGCGCCTGGATCAGGATGGCAAATTCGTTCAATCGCTTGGGGACTGTGGTGTTGAAGCGCAAATAATCCAGCAAGTCCAGCGTGCGCTGTGCCATGACCGGGCTTCGCATCAAGGCGTTGTAGGGTCCGCCCAGGCCAGCGCTGGAGATGCTGAGGATGTAGTCAGCCATGGGTTTCACCTCGGGGCTCAAGTCCTCGTAGGCCATCTGGCTCAGTCGCTCGGTCATAGTGACTCCTTGTGTTCGTTTCAGGTGATGAAGAGGCCTGGTGCTAGCCGTGCAAGAAACGAGGCATGGCGAGAGCCGATAGATTTCCGCGCACTCAGACGTTGGGTCGACGTCCCTCAAAGGCGTCTTGCAGCAATTGACGGATCGCCGTTTGCTCCAGCGGGCGCGGGTTGTTGTACTGATTTTGCAAGGCCAACTCGCAGGCACGATCCAGGTCGGCCGCTTTCATACCCAGCTCGCGCAACGACACGGGGGCGCCATGGCGCTGCGCCAAATCAAACGCGCCTTGAGCCGCCGTGGCGCTGCCCATGGCGCGTGCCAACCGCGCCATGGCCTCGGGGGCTGCGGGGGTGTTGTAGGCCAGCGCGTGGGGTAACACAACCGTATGGGTTTCGGCATGGGGCAGGTTGAAACTGCCCCCCAGGGTATGACAGAGCTTGTGGTGCAACGACATGGCCACATGGCCCAGCACCTTGCCGCACAACCACGCGCCATACAGCGCCTCGGTGCGAGCCGCCATATCTTGGGCGTTGCGGCAGAGCCGAGGCAAGGCCTGCGCAATGGCCGCCACGCCTGCTTCCGCCATCAGGCTCATGATGGGGTTACCGTCCGGCGCGTACAAGCCTTCCGCGGCATGTGCCACAGCATTCATGCAGCTCGTGACCGACAGGCTCACCGGCAGTGTGAGCGTGAGTGTCGGGTCGTACAGCACCGTTCGCGGCAGCACGCGTGGGTCGCGTCCGGTTTTTTTGACACCCCCTTCGGTGATGCCGAAGATGGTGGTCATCTCCGAGCCCGCGTAGGTGGTGGGAATCGCGATGATGGGCAAGCCGGAATCGAGGGCAATCGCCTTGCCCAGTCCAATGGTGGAGCCGCCACCCACGGCCACGGCCACATCGGCTCCCAGGTCGGCGGCTCGGGCACGGGCTGCACGTGCGGTTTCTATCGGCACGTGCATGACGGCCTGATCAAAAATGCCCGCCGACCGATCACCCAGCTGACGCGACACACGCTCGGCCACGTCACGTTGCTCAGGGGTACACAGCACAAGCGCGCGCTGGGCGCCCAAGGCTTCCACCTCGGCAGCCAGCGTGGCCAGACACCCTTCGCCAAACACGACGCGCCCGGGCAATGAATAAAACACAAAGGAAGAATCGGTGGACAGTTTCATGGTGAGGGATTTCTGAGATTCAGGGGTGCGGTGAGTTCATTGCGTGCAACGTGTCTGTGGTGTGTACGGTGGTTGCCCTGTGTTCAAGGGGAGAACAGGTCTACAAGTCACGTCGGCTTACTTCCAACGCTCGGGTTCGACATGCACGCTGCCGCGCTCGCTGCTGAGCGTCAGGCCGTGTTCCTGAATGGTGGCCTGCAACTGCATGCTTCGTTCGGCCAGTTGGCCCAGGGCTGGGTCTGTGGGTAGCGGCAAATGCCAAACCGACAGGCGGTCCAGGCGCGAGAGGCGCGACTCGATGCCACGCCACCAGATCGGCGCATTCGACTGGTAGGCAAAGACCACCACCTCATCGGCCTTGCTGCAGGCACGCGTGAGTGGCTTGTCCTCGGGCAGTCCCACTTCCACCCAGACGCGTTTGCGTCCGGTGAAATCGGTGAGTGACACGTCCGGGTCATCAGGGTCAGACAGTCCTGCCCCAAAGGCCAGTCGCCCGTCTCCCTGGCAACGATCCTGCAATTGATGGGCTGTCAAGGCCATGGCGACCAATCGCACCATCATGCGCTCGTCGGTCTCGCTGGGATGACGCGCCAGGGTCAAGGACAAGTCCTGATAAAAACCATGGTCGATATCAGCCACTTGCAGCAAGGCTTTGTAGATGGTGGATTTGAGTGCCATGAAGGGGGCTAAAAAATGGAGTCGGCCAGACCCTCAAGGGTTCTTCAGAGAGTCCGCTGGGGGCTTCTGTGCCGGGACAGGGTTTTCTTCCTGAGCCTGAACCTGAACCTGAACCTGAGCCTGAGCCTGCGCCTGCTCTTGCTGCAAACGTTGGCGGCGTCGCATCGGAGTGCCCATCACATACAGCACCAACAACAGCGGCAACACACCATACAGCAGCAAGGTGATGATGGCACCCAGTATCGAGCCTTGCGAATGCGTGGCTTCGGCAATGGCCATCATCACTGCCACATATAACCAAGCAATAGCAACCAGGTACATGGGTCAGGGCAAGTCGATCACGATGTTGCCTATAGCCTGTCCGGCCTCAACCGCCTCGTGCGCTTTCACAATGTCCTTCAACGGGTAGTGCTGCGCCACCGCGTGCTTCAAGCGACCGCTGCGCAGCAGATCGGTGATCTGCGAGAGCGTGCGCGCGCGGTCCTGCGCCGTGAGGTCGTACACCAGGAAAAAGCGCAGATCAAACGAGCCCCACAGCAAAGGCCGAAACGTCACCGGCACCTCGGTGCTGACGTTGGAGCCGTAACACACCAAGACGCCGTGACGACGCAACACGCCCTGCGACAACCAGCCCGACGTGGTGGAAAAGTCCATGTCGATGATGGCGTCCACCCCCTGCCCCTGGGTCAACGCTTGGACACGCTTCACCACGGATTCGGTCTTGTAGTTCACCAACTCGTCGGCGCCTGCCGCACGGGCATGGTCGGCACGCGCCTGGCTGCCCACAGTCCCGATCACCCGGGCCCCCGCCAGCTTGGCCATCTGGGTGACGTAATGCCCCACGGCAGCACCGGCGCCAATGACCAGCACAGTGCGACCGCTCAGGTCGCCGGCCAGGTTGATCGCCTGCTGGGCTGTCAACGCCGGGATACCCAGGCAAGCCGCTTCAGCATCAGTCGTACCCGCCGGCAAGGCCACGGCCTGCTCGGCGGCCAACACGATGAACTGACTGGCCGTGCCCAATGGACGCTGCCATTGACCATTCCAGATCCAGACGCGCTCGCCCACACGCGAAGCGGGAACGCCCGCGCCGACTGCGGTGATCACCCCCGCGCCATCGCTGTGCGGCACGATCAGCGGCGCATCGACCGGTCGGGTGCGGCGAGACTTCACATCCGAGGGGTTGACCCCGGAAGTCTTGAGTCGTACGCAGACCTCGCCCGCCGCGGGCTCAGGCAGGTCGATTTCGCCGGTTTCCAGGACGTCGCGGGCGTCGCCGTTTTTTCGGTACCAGGCTGCCAGGGATTTCATCAGGGGGACTCCACATCGTTATCGGCGGGGCGGTTTGCACTGTTGCGAGACCGCACCGGGTAGGCCAGAATGGGCCCGACAATTCAGCCCGCATTGAGCCAAAACTTTGCACTTCTGCCAAGTCAGCGCGAGACAGATCCTCCACCCATTATGAAGGGCCCTGCGCCCTGCCACTGCGACGACCCCCCGATGACCCCACAAGCGCTTTTGACCCACCTCGACCAAGGCCAACTCTGGCCTCACCCGCCCAGCGCCGCACCGGGCTTTGACACCGCCCAGGCCTACCAGCAGGCGCTGTCTGTACGTGCCCTGCGCGAGCAACGCGGTGAGCAGCCGCGGGGCTTCAAGATCGGGTTTACCAACCGCACCCTCTGGCCGCTGTACCAGGTCTATGCGCCGATCTGGGGCACGGTCTGGGACACCACGCTGCAGGTGTGCGAGGGTCAGGGCCGTCTTTCGCTGGACGCCACGTGCCAACCCCGGTTGGAGCCAGAAGTGGTGTTTGGTCTGGCCCGAACCCCACCCAAGGGGGCTGACCTGGCCGCTCTGTTCGACTCCATCGACTGGATAGCACCCGGGTTCGAGGTGGTGCAATCACACCTGCCCGACTGGAAATTCCAGGCCAGCGACACCATTGCCGACAGCGGGCTGCATGCCCGCCTGCTGGTGGGGCGGCGGGTGCCACTGCGCGCCATCGCTGCCAGCGCCAACGCACTCGATACGCTGCTGGCTGGCATGACCATGCGCTTGCGTCAGGACCAGACCGAGGTGGCGATCGGCAGCGGCCGCCACGTGCTGGACAGCCCCTTGCGCGCCCTGCACTATTTCATGCAGGAACTTCGCGCCTGCCCTGGGGCCCCGGACTTGGCACCAGGCGATGTGATCACCACCGGCACCTGGACCGACGCCTTCCCGATAGCTTCGGGTCAGCATTGGACGGCAGACTTCCCGGCTCCCCTGTCCGCCTTGCACCTGACGCTGGACTGAGCGCCGCCACCTCCTCCCCCGCTGCACCCCGGAGTTTCACGATGACACACAATCCCTACAACGTCGATCTGGACAAAAACTCGGCCAACCATGTGGCCCTTTCACCGCTGAGTTTTCTGGAGCGTGCCGCGCAGGTCTACCCCAACCGCCACGCCATCGTGTACGGCGCAAAACGCCAGACCTGGTCGCAAACCTATGAGCGCTGTCGCCGCCTGGCCTCGGCCTTGCAGCGTCGCGGGATTGGCGAAGGTGACACGGTGGCGGTGATGCTGCCCAATGTGCCCGCGATGTTTGAGGCCCACTTTGGTGTGCCGATGACCGGAGCGGTGCTCAACACGCTCAACACGCGCCTGGACGTCCAGGCCATTGCCTTCATGCTGGAGCATGGCGAGGCCAAGGTGTTGCTCACCGATCGAGAGTTTGCCGGCGTGATCGAAGGGGCCTTGGCGCAACTGGGCACGCGTCGTCCACTGGTGATTGAGGTGGAGGATCACGAGGCGCCGGCGGGCGCATTCCTGGGCGATCTGAGCTACGAGCAATTTCTGGCTGAAGGTGACCCGCAGCATGCCTGGGCTTTGCCCAGCGATGAGTGGAACGCCATTGCGCTTAACTACACCTCGGGCACTACCGGCAACCCCAAAGGCGTGGTGACGCACCACCGGGGGGCATACCTCAACGCTGCCAGCAACGTCATCACTTGGGAATTGCCCCACCATGCCATCTATCTGTGGACGCTGCCCATGTTCCATTGCAATGGTTGGTGCTTTCCCTGGACCATGGCCTTGATTGCTGGCACCAGCGTGTGCCTGCGCCGTGTGGATCCCGCGCTGATCTACCCGCTGATTCGCGAGCATCACATCACCCACCTGTGTGGCGCCCCCATTGTGTACAGCATGCTGATCAACGCACCACAGGAACTGCGCGCCGGCATCACGCACACGGTCAAAGGGCTGATTGCTGGCGCAGCGCCGCCGGTGGCTGTGATCGAAGGATGCGAGGCGGCCGGCATCAGCCTCACGCACGTATACGGACTCACCGAGGTGTACGGCCCGGCTGCAGTGTGTGCCAAGCAACCCGAGTGGGACACACTGGACTTGCCTGAGCGCGCCCGGCTGAACGGGCGCCAGGGCGTGGCCTACCCGCTGCAACAAGCCGTGACGGTGCTGAACCCGCAAACCCTGCAGCCTGTCCCTGCCGACGGAGAAACCTTGGGGGAGATATTTTTCCGCGGCAACATTGTCATGAAGGGATATCTCAAGAATCCGCAAGCCACCGAGGAAGCTTTCCACGGCGGCTGGTTCCATACCGGCGACCTGGCGGTGATGTACCCGGACGGCTACGTGAAAATCCGCGACCGCAGCAAGGACGTCATCATCTCTGGGGGCGAGAACATCTCCTCCCTCGAAGTCGAGGATGCGTTGTGCCGCCACCCGGCGGTGATGCTGGCGGCCGTGGTGGCCATGCCCGACCCGAAATGGGGCGAGGTCCCCTGTGGCTTTGTGGAGCTCAAACCGCAGGGACAAGTCACCGAAGCCGACCTGATCGAGTTCTGCCGAGGGTTGCTGGCGAGGTTCAAGGTGCCCAAGCGCATCGTGTTTGGCGTGTTGCCCAAAACCTCGACCGGAAAGATCCAGAAATTTGTTCTGCGCGAGCAGCTCAAATCGAGCTCAGCCATTGAGTGAGGTTCACGGGGTTGGCTGGCTCTGCCGTGGTGGTGCTCCCGATGGTGGGGCGAGATGCATGATGACCATGAAAAAGGCCCCTGCTGGGGCCTTGGGTGGGATCGATGTGACAGAAGTCTCTTACGCCTTGACGGCGCGCAAGCCTGAGTAAATGCGGGCTACCGGGCGACTGCGTTGCTCTGCGTCCTGGGCAAGTTGGGCCCGCAGACGGTCAAAGGTGACACGCAAGGGTGGGGTCTCTGACGACACATATTTGAAGCAACGATCCAGGGTGGTCTGGGTGACAGACTTGGAAGTGTTGGCTTGGCTCATGTCATGTAGGAATCGTTGAGATGCTCCTACAACGTCCGTCATGCGCCAACGGTGTACACGATTTTGAAAAAAATTTGCAAAAAGTTAGAGAATCCCAAAACGGTCAAAATGAATTCTTAAGAATTATTTTATTTACAACCAATACGAATTCAGTAGCCATAGTGCCAGTGGGTATGTAACAGGCTGTCAGAGTCTGACCCGAGCCCCAAGAGTGCCCAGGAACGATCACAAGGGCTTTTTCAGCCAATTCGACAGTTCGCCGATGATGCCGCGGCGAAACGCCAGCACGCACACCACAAAAATGACGCCCTGCACCACCGTGACCCAGGCACCCAACTGGGCCAGGTAGTTCTGCATGGTGACGATCACTGCGGCGCCCACCACCGGACCGAACAAGGTGCCCAATCCCCCCACCAGGGTCATGAGCACCACTTCGCCTGACATGGACCAGTGCACATCGGTGAGAGAGGCCAGCTGGAAGACCAGCGACTTGAGCCCCCCCGCCATGCCCGCAAAGGTCCCCGAGAGGATGAAAGCCACCAGCTTGTACAAATCGGTGTCATAACCCAGGGACAGAGCTCGCGGCTCGTTTTCGCGAATCGCCTTGAGCACCTGCCCAAATGGCGAATGCACAATGCGCCAGATGGCGCCAAACCCGACCAGGAACATCACCAGCACAAATACGTACATGGCGGTGTTGTCAGCCAGATCGATCATGCCAAACAAGTGCCCACGCGGCACCGCCTGAATGCCATCCTCGCCTCCCGTGAAAGGGGTTTGCAAGTAGAAGAAGAACACCATCTGCGACAACGCCAGGGTGATCATGGCAAAGTAAATGCCTTGCCGGCGAATAGCCAGCAAGCCCACCACCACACCCAAGGCCGTGGAGCACAGGGTGGCAAACAACACGGCAAACTCAGGGTTCCAGCCCCAAGCCTTGGACGCATGGGCTGCCGCATAGCCCGCGGTTCCCAGGAACATGGCATGGCCGAACGACAACAAGCCACCGAACCCGATCAGCAAATTGAAGGCGCAGGCAAACAAGGCAAAGCACATCACCTTCATCAGGAAGACGGGGTACACCACCGTGGGGGCCAGCACCAGAAAAGCGACCATCACGGCCAAGGCCACCCAGAGGTGGCGGGTCGAGTCGGACGTTTGTCCCGTTGATTCAGAGGTGTCTGCCATGGCTGCTTACTTCTGCGTCCCAAATAGGCCAGCTGGTTTGATCAGCAACACAATGGCCATGATGACAAAGATGACGGTGTTGGAAGCCTCGGGGTAGAACACCTTGGTCAGTCCCTCTATCAGGCCCAACCCGAAACCGGACACGATGGCGCCCATGATCGACCCCATGCCGCCAATGACCACCACCGCAAACACGACGATGATGATGTCAGCGCCCATCATCGGACTGACCTGGTAGATGGGCGCAGCCATCACGCCGGCCAAGGCGGCCAGGCCGACGCCAAAACCATAGGTGAGCGTGATCATGCGCGGCACATTGATGCCGAACGCCTGGACCAACGAGGGGTTTTCGGTCGCGGCTCGCAGGTAGGCGCCCAGTTTGGTGCGCTCAATCACGTACCAAGTGGACGCGCAAATCACCACCGACGCCACGATCACCCAAGCGCGGTACTTCGGCAAGAACATGAAGCCGGTGTTGAAGACGCCCTTGAAGAGCTCGGGCACCGGGTACGGCATGCCGGAAGATCCAAACTCGTTGCGGAAAACGCCCTGGATGATGAGGGCCAGACCAAAGGTGAGCAACAGACCGTACAGGTGGTCCAGCTTGTAGAGTTGCTTGAGCATGGTGCGCTCAATCAGCACGCCCGTGGCCCCCACCACCACGGGCGTGAGCAACAAGGCAAGCCAATAATTCAACCCCAGCTTGTTCAACGCCAACCAGGCCACGAAGGCGCCCAGCATGTACTGGGCTCCGTGCGTGAAATTGATGATGTTGAGCAGGCCGAAGATCACCGCCAGGCCCAGCGAGAGCAACGCGTAGAACGAACCGTTGATCAAGCCGATCAAGAGTTGTCCGAACAAGGCTTGCGAGGGAATGCCAAAAATTTCCATGGCGGTGTGTCTTCGTCGGTCTCAGGTCAGCGGATTACTTCTTGACGAGCGGGCAGTCGCTGTCCGCCAAGGGACGGAAGGCTTCGTTGGCCGGGATGGTCGCCACCAGTTTGTAATAGTCGTAAGGACCTTTGGACTCGGAAGGCTTCTTCACCTCGAAGAGGTACGCCGGGTGAATCTTGCGGCCATCGGCGCGGACCGTGCCCTTGCCGAACAGCGGGTCGTCGGTGGGCAGTTCTTTCATCTTGGCAGCCACTTTGGTGCCGTCGTCGGTCTTCGCGGCGTCCACCGCCTTCAGGTAGTGCAGCACGCCGGAGTAAACACCCGCCTGCACCATCGAGGGGTTTTTGCCACCGTTGGCCGCGGCAAAGCGCTTGGACCAGGCGCGGGTCTGGTCATTCAGGTCCCAATAAAAAGTTTCGGTCAGCATCAAGCCTTGGGCCGTGTTCAAACCCAGCGAGTGCACGTCAGGCAGAAACACCAGCAAGCCGGCCAGGTTCTGACCGCCTTTGGTGATACCAAATTCAGCGGCCTGCTTGATCGAGTTGGTGGTGTCGCCACCGGCATTGGCCAGGCCGATGATCTTGGCCTTGGAGGCCTGAGCCTGCAACAGGAATGAAGAGAAGTCCTGGGTTGGGAATGGGGTGCGCACCTTGCCCACCACACGGCCGCCGTTTTGGGTCACCACCGCTTCGGTGTCACGCTCCAAGGCATGGCCGAAAGCGTAGTCGGCGGTCAGGAAAAACCAGGTGTTGCCGCCACTCTTGACGATGGCCTTGCCGGTGCCGTTGGCCAGCATCCAGGTGTCATAGGTCCAGTGAATGGTGTTGGCATTGCAGGCCTTGCCACTGAGGTCGGCGGTGGCCGAACCGGAGTTGAGGTGGAGCTTGCCCTTTTCCTTGGTGATCTGGGCCACGGCCAGACCGACCGAGGACGTCGGCACATCAGCAATCATGTCCACCTTGTCGGTGTCGTACCACTGGCGGGTAATGTTGGAGCCAATGTCAGGCTTGTTCTGGTGGTCGGCGCCCACCACTTCCACCTTGAGTTTGCTGCCGCTGGCCTTGAGGTAGTCCTCCACGGCCATCTTGGCCGCGACCAAAGAGCCGGGTCCGGTGATGTCGGAGTACAGGCCGGACATGTCGTTGAGCACGCCAATCTTGACGATGCCGTCAGAGATTTGCGCTTGTGCGGTTGTGCCGATCAGGCAAGCAGTCGCAGCCAGGGTGGATAGTAGGGTACGTTTCATGGTCAGTCTCCAGGTTGAACGATCAGTGGTTAAGTCTCGAATACACGGTCTCAAGGGTACTTGGTCAAACGCCGAGGTATTCGCTCAGCATGCCCATCTTGGCGGACAATTCGGCGGCGGCAAAGCCCTCCACGATCCGCCCGTGTTCCATCACATAAAAGCGGTCGGCCAGGGGCGCGGCAAAGCGGAAATTTTGCTCCACCATGATGATGGTGAAGCCCTTGGCCTTGAGGGCCAGGATCATGCGTGCCAACGCCTGCACAATCACAGGCGCCAGGCCTTCGGATATTTCGTCCAGCAGCAGCATCTTGGCACCCGTGCGCAGAATGCGCCCCACCGCCAGCATCTGCTGCTCCCCCCCCGACAACCGAGTGCCGGGGCTGTTCCTGCGCTCGAGCAGGTTGGGAAACATCTCGTAGATTTCGTCCAGACTCATGCCGCCTTCGGCCAGCACCGGAGGCAACAGCAGGTTCTCCTCGCAACTGAGGGAGGCAAAAATACCGCGCTCCTCGGGGCAGTAACCAATGCCCAGTTTGGCAATCTCATGCGGCGGCATGGCCACCGACTCCACGCCCTTGATGCGAATGGAGCCCGAGCGCCGCCCCACCAGACCCAGGATAGATTTGATGGTGGTGGTACGCCCCGCTCCATTGCGTCCGAGCAGGGTCACCACCTCGCCCTCGTGCACCGTCAAGTCGACGCCATGCAGGATGTGCGACTCGCCATACCAGGCGTGCAGATCACTCACCCGCAGGAATTCGCCCGCCTCAGCCATGAGCGCCCTCCAGTTCGTGATCGGTGCTGCCCATGTAGGCCTCGAGCACCTGGGGGTCTTGGGAAACCGTGGCGTAAGGGCCCTCGGCAATCACTTGCCCGCGTTGGAGCACGCTGATGGTGTCAGCAATGCTCGACACCACGTTCATGTTGTGCTCCACCATGAGAATGGTTCGGTTGGCACTGACCTTTTTGATCAGCTGTGTGACACGGTCCACATCCTCGTGCCCCATGCCCTGGGTGGGTTCATCCAGCAGCATCAGTTCGGGTTCGGTGGCCAACGTGGTGGCAATTTCCAGGGCACGCTTGCGGCCGTAGGCCAGCTCCACCGCGAGCGTATCAGCAAATGCCGACAGACCGACCGTGTCCAGCAGCGCCATGGCCTGGTCGTTCAGGGCATTGAGCGAGTTCTCGGAGCGCCAGAAATGCAAAGACGTGCCTGTGGCCCGCTGCAAGGCGATGCGCACGTTTTGCAACACGCTCAAGTGCGGAAAGGTGGCCGAAATCTGGAACGAGCGCACGATGCCACGGCGCGCCACCTGAGCCGGCTTTTCGTGCGTGATGTCGTGTCCATTGAACAGAATGCTGCCGCTGGTGGGGATCAGAAACTTGGTCAGCAAATTGAAAACCGTGGTCTTGCCGGCACCGTTGGGGCCGATCAACGCATGGATGTGGCCACGCTGAACGCCCAGACTGACCTGATTGACAGCCACGAAGCCTTTGAACTCCTTGACGAGATCGCGGGTTTCCAAAACAAAGTCAGCCATGGTAGCCAGTTTCCTCATGCCGGTTGATGCGGGTGAGAGATGGTAATGTCAAATGGAAAGCTGCTACGGATCGAAGGGCTATGAGCCCCTGATACAAGGGAAAACCATAAGAGGTGAGGCCCTCGCCGTCGCAGGACTCACGCAGGGTTGTGTCCCACCCAGTGCAGTCAAGGTTGACCCGGGGCATCAGCGGGCAGACGCGTGGAGGACTGACGCGCCACCACCGCCAGCACCGACCCCTCGACCTGGGCAAATAATTGGTAGGGGCGCAGAACGATGTCCAGGCTCAGGCTATGCATGGAAGGTTGGGCCGGCGACTCTTTCAGGAACTCGAGCAACTGCGCGGATTTGAGCGCAAAGCTCACGTTCACCAGCACGTCCTGGGTCCGCTCGGCCACGCGTTGAACATTGACCTTCTTTTGCACCATGCCCACCACCGAGCCGTCGGGCGCCAGCACAGGCCCCCCTGAATTGCCCATCGCCACCTCGGCACTCAACTGAAAATAGCCCGTGTCGATCGACTCATTGCGGTCGCTGCGGTTGCCATTGATGATGCCTTGGGTGATTTTCTTGCTGAGGCCTTGTACGCGGGGCTGCGGAAAACCGATCACACTGACCTCTAAACCGACGGGAACGTCCTGCCAGCGCGCAATCGGTAAGGGTGGGCGGTTGATTCGCCCCTTGAGCAAGACCAGATCGAGACGCGGATCGGTCTTGATCACCTCAGCGCGTACCCATCGACCACGATCGATAGGACCCAGCAACACAATGTCCTTGCCCTCCACCACATGCCAGGCCGTGAGCCAATACCCCTCGGCAACCGCAAATGCGGTCCCCACCTGAAAGGCTGAAGGGGCACGCGGGGAATTGGGAGGGGGGGACGCGCCGGGCACGCCTGGCACGGCGTTGTCCGGTACTGGGATCGGCTGGGCCACAGCGCCGGTCGAAGCCCAACCGCATAACACCATGACCGCCACCAACCAGAGACACCGTAGGAAGCTCATACAGGGGGCTCCAGGCAGTGCGGGGCTCGGACGGTTCAGGGGTTACTTGGCAAACAAACGGGAGGGGTCGGCAAACGCCTTGAACTCCAGGGCATTGCCACAGGGATCCAGGAAGAACATGGTGGCCTGCTCGCCCACCTGACCCTTAAAGCGGATGTGCGGCTCGATGATGAAACTCGTCTGGGCCTTCGTCAGCTTGTCGGCCAGTACCTCCCAGTCTGCCATGGTGAGCACCATGCCGAAGTGGCGCACGGGCACGTTGTCGCCGTCCACCGCGCTGGTGTTGTGGTGCCCGGCTTCATTAGGGCTCAGGTGGGCCACGATCTGATGGCCATAGAAATTGAAATCGACCCAGTCGTCCGACGAGCGCCCTTCGGGGCAGCCCAGCAGATCCCCGTAAAAAGCCCGGGCCTTGGCCAGGGAGGTCACCGGAAAAGCGAGATGGAAAGGTTGCATGACGCAGATCGTAACGGATATTCGACGCTGAGCATGTGGCTCAGGCTTGCGGCAGGCTCCAGGACTGCTGCATCGACTCACGTTGCATGTAAGGCGTGATCCAGCCTGCCAACGAGGGGTAATGTTGGCGCCAGTCCAGCTCGGGAAAGCGCAAATCGAGATACCACAAGGAACACCCCACGGTGAGGTGCCCGATGTCAAAACCGCCCCGTGCTTGGTGGCCTTGGCGCTCCAACTCCTTCAGGCAGGTGTGAATCTTGTCCATTTGTCCAGCAATCCAGTCGGCCCAGCGGATGGCCTCGGGACGGGCGTTGTTTTCATACCGAACCAGCAAGGCCGCGTCGAGCAAGCCATCGGCCAGCGCCTGCCAGGCCAGCGCCTGCCAGCGGTGTGGGCCATGGGCCGGGAAGAGGCTGCCCCCGCCCTGGGCATTGAGGTACTCGCAAATGACACGGCTGTCGTACAAAGCCAGGCCTTCGGGGGTCACCAGCGTGGGGACCTTGCCCAGCGGGTTGTGGGCAATGATGCGAGCATCCCGGTTGACCGGGTGGGCGGCGCAGTCGACAAACTGAAGTTGCTGGTCCAGACCCATTTCATGGGCGGTGACGAGCACCTTGCGGACATAGGGCGAGTTGGGTGAAAAAAACAATTGCATATCGTCTCCTGAGTGTGTAGGGGGGGGACGGTCGCGACCGTCAGGTTTGAGGTCAGCGGCCCTGGAATTGAGGGGTGCGCTTTTGGGCGAAGGCCTCGCGGCCTTCCTGGTAGTCACGACTGGCAAAGCAGGCCTGCACCAGGGAACGCGCCAGTGCCAGGTCGCGCTGGTCGGGGTTCTTGCTGATTTCCAGCAAACAGCGTTTGGCTGCAGCCAAGGTGAGCGGGGCATTTTCGCCAATCATCTGCACATAGGCATCCACCTCCGCGTCAAAATTTTGCACGCCAATCACCTGCTTGACCAGGCCCATTTGCAATGCGTCGGCGCCACCAAAAATGCGTGCACTGAAAAACAGATCGGCGGTGTTGGCCATGCCCAGCACGTCCACGAATCGTTGAATGCCTTCAAAGGCGTAACCGAGTCCCAGCCGGGCAGCCGGCATGCGGAAACGCGCATCGTCCGAACAGATGCGAATGTCGCAATTGAGGGCCAGGCCCAAACCGCCGCCCATGCAAATGCCGCGTATTTTGGCCACGGTGGGCTTGGGACAGTTCAACACCGCGGCATAGCCAGCCGCGGTGGCATGGTTGTAAGCCTCTGCCGCATTGCCCTCGCGTCGGTCCTTGAACTGCGAGATGTCGGCACCCGACACAAAAGCCTTCAGCCCAGCCCCTGTGAGCATGACCACCCGGATGTCGGGGTCGGCAGCAAACTCCGCCATGACCCGCGGCAGCGCACACCACATGTCATAGTTGACCGCGTTGAACTTGGTCGGGTTGTCAAAGGTGACCACGCCCACGTGGCCTTGTTTGTCGTGGCGCAGAACGCCAACGCTGTCGCTGTCGGATGAGGACATGGTTTTCTCTTCGTGTGGCAATGAGGTGACCGTCAGGTCCCGAAACGGCACGAGGGTTCGCCTGACAACCGGATAAACATTGTGACCCGCCCTCACCATTGTCGCCTGTAGACCAGTCACCTACACGATAGGGGACCGACCTCGCCCCCAAGACCGCCTGGCCCTGTCTCACTTATAGTTGCTCATCAACCTGGATGACCTGTCACCATGACCATCAAACGCAAGGCCTGCATTGCGGGTGTCTACGAACATCCCACCCGCAAGGCCCCCGATAAAACCGTGGCCCAACTCCACGCGGAATGTGCGCGGGGCGCCCTGGCCGACGCCGGCCTATCGCTACAGGATGTCGATGGCTATTTCTGTGCAGGCGATGCACCGGGCATGGGCGGCAACAACATGGCGGACTACCTGGGCCTTCAACTCAGACATGTGGACAGCACGGACACGGGCGGCTCGTCCTACTTGCTGCACGTCTCGCATGCGGCCCAGGCCATCGCGGCGGGCAAATGCAAGGTGGCCCTGGTCACGCTGGCGGGTCGACCCCGCAGCGAGGGCAGCAGTGGCCTGGTCCCCCGCAACGTCAACCCTTTGACGCCCGACACGCCCTGGGAACTGCCCTATGGCGCGGTCACCGTCAACATGTATGCGCTGGCCGCCGCCCGCCACATGCACGAGTTTGGCACCACCGCCGAGCAACTGGCCTGGATCAAGGTGGCAGCGTCGCACCACGCCCAGCACAACCCGCACGCGATGTTGCGCGAGGTGGTCACCGTGCAGGACGTGCTGGCCTCGCCCATGATCTCCGATCCTCTGCGCAAGCTCGACTGCTGTGTGGTGAGTGACGGGGGCGGCGCGCTGGTCATCACCCATCCCGATATTGCCAAGAGCCTCCAGCAACCGGTGGTCAATTTGCTGGGCGCCGGTGAAACCATCAAGGGCCAGAACGGTGGGCGCGTGGACCTCACCTATTCCGGTGCGGCGATCTCCGGCCCGATCGCGTTTGAAGAAGCCGGCGTCAAACCGACCGACATCCAATACGCCTCCATTTATGACAGCTTCACCATCACCGTGCTGATGCAACTCGAAGACCTGGGTTTTTGCGCCAAGGGCCAAGGGGGCAAATTTGTGGCCGATGGCAATCTGATCGCTGGGGTAGGCAAACTGCCCTTCAACACCGACGGCGGTGGTCTGTGCAACAACCACCCGGCCAACCGCGGCGGCATCACCAAGGTGATTGAGGCCGTGCGGCAACTGCGTGGCCAGGCCCACGCCGCCGTTCAGGTCCCCAACTGCCAACTCGCACTGGCCCATGGCACCGGCGGCCTGCTGGGCTCGCGCCATGGCAGTGGCACCCTCATCATGGAAAGGGCCTGACACCATGGCCACCCCTTCACAAGACCGCCCCCTCATGTCCGCCATGGTGGACGCTGCCACCGAGCCCTACTGGAACGCCACGCAACAAGGTATCCTGAAGCTGCGACGCTGCACGGCGTGCCACCAGCCGCATTGGTATCCCCGCCCCGTGTGTCCTTTCTGTCAGGGCGACACCGAATGGATAGATGCGGTCGGTACCGGCACCATTTACAGCGTCAGCGTCACCCGCAAGGCGGGCCCCCTGGCATTTGCCATCGCCTATGTAGAACTCGATGAGGGGCCGCGCATGCTGACCAACATCGTGGACTGCGACCTCGACACCCTTCACATCGGACAACGCGTGAAGGTGTGCTTCAAGCCCATGGAAAGCGGCCATCAACTGCCCATGTTCACCCCACTGTGAGACCCCCCATGACCACTCCCCTACCTGTTACCCTGCCCACCACCCGTCTGGGGCACTCCACACTGGATGTCACCCGCATGGGGCTGGGACTGATGTCGCTCTCAGGCTTGTACGGTGCGTCAAGTGACGACAACGGCATTGCTGTCATCCACCACGCGCTGGACCGTGGCATCAATTTTCTGGACTCGGCCGACATGTACGGCTGGGGACACAACGAGCAGCTGCTCGGCCGTGCCCTGAAGGGTCGTCGTCGAGACCAGATCATCCTGGCCTCCAAGTTTGGTCAGACCCAGCAGCAAAGTGGCGGCAACGGCGTGAATGGCCGACCCGAGTATGTGCAATCGGCGTGTGAAGCCAGTTTGCAGCGCCTGGGGATTGACACGATCGATCTGTACTATGTGCACCGCATCGACCCGACCGTCCCCATCGAGGACACGGTGGGTGCCATGTCCCGCCTCATCGAGCAAGGCAAAGTTCGCGCCATCGGTCTGTGCGAGGCCAGCCCGGCCACCATCCGCAGGGCACACGCGGTACACCCGCTCACCGCCGTCCAGACCGAGTACTCGCTGCTGTATCGCCAGGACGCCGAAGAGACGCTCCAGACCACGCGTGCACTGGGCATCTCTTTCGTGGCTTACTCACCGCTGGGGCGCAGCCTGCTCACCGCTTCGGTGCAATCGGCCGACGAGGTGGCCAACGATCGACGCAAAGACCATCCTCGCTTCTCAGCCGAGAACCTGGCGCGCAACAACGCCCTGGTTGCACGGGTCCAGGAAGCGGCGCAACGCAAAGCTTGTACCCCCGGGCAACTGGCCCTGGCCTGGTTGCTGGCCCAAGGCGAGGACATCGCCGTCATCCCGGGCACCAAGCAAACCGCCCGCGTGGACGATAACCTGCGCAGCTTGAACGTCACCCTCACCCCTGAGGAGGCGAATGCCCTGTCGCGCGCGATACCCCCTGGCGCCGCTGCAGGCACACGCTATCCCGCCGGTGGCATGAAGGGCGTTTATCTTTGAGGGCACGTGTCTCCCCTCCCGTCACCCCCTTCACGTTGATCCCT
>JACCDI010613588.1_pt1 | contig 40193 bp, 31 predicted proteins | sample 7442791 | NCBI WGS metagenome assembly JACCDI01 (sample SAMN15323434, study PRJNA562643) | freshwater metagenome | isolation source: river surface water | place: USA:Blue River Watershed | collected 2017-08-15 | reverse complement strand
CTCGGAACGACATTGCTGATCGCAGCCGCCTCGCCAACTACGGCATCCGCACCCCCGCCGGCCAGCCTGATAATCGACGTCAACACGCCCGGTCCGAAGATCGACCGCGATATCTTCGGTCAGTTTGCCGAACATCTGGGGCAGGGCATTTATGGCGGGATCTGGGTCGGCCGCGATTCGCCCATCCCCAACGTTCGAGGCATCCGCAGCGATGTGGTGGGGGCGCTGCGGGCGATCAAGGTGCCGGTAGTGCGCTGGCCGGGCGGTTGCTTTGCAGATGCCTACAACTGGCGCAATGGAATCGGCCCTGCTTCTCAACGCAAGACAACGGTCAACCTGTGGGGCAATGTGCCCGAGCCGAATAGCTTTGGCACGCATGAATTTATGGACTTCGCCGACCAGGTCGGGGCTGAGGCATTCGTCTCGGTCAATCTTGGTTCGGCACCGGCCGCCGAAGCGGCCGACTGGCTGGAATACATGACCACCAACCAGCCTTCGACGCTTGGGAAGTTGCGCGAGTCCAACGGCAAGGCCAAGCCGTGGAAGATCAAGTATCTGGGCTTGGGCAACGAAAGCTGGGGTTGCGGCGGAGGCATGAGCGGCGACGAATATGTCCGCGAGATGAAGCGTTTCGCCACATTCGCGCGCAATCTCAACCCCGCCCAGAACGCTGAGATCCCGATCTTCCGGGTGCCAGACGCGATGCGGCGGATCGCGGTCGGACCTGATGCCGGCAAGACCGAATATACTGAAGCGGTGATGAAGGCCTGGAGCCAGCGCGGCAATGCCGGATGGTCAATCGAAGGGCTGTCGCTGCATTTCTATTCGGCCGGCCCGGGCGGGATCGTCACCGCGCCGTCGACCGGATTTGGCGAGAAAGACTATGCCTATCTGCTCAAGGATACGTTGCGGATCGACGCCATGATCGCCGCGCACTCGGCCATAATGGATAAGTACGATCCCAAGCGCGAAGTGGCGCTGGTGGTCGATGAATGGGGTGCCTGGCTACGCCCGCTGCCGGGCCTGCCGTTGATGTTCCTCAAGCAGCAAAACTCGCAGCGCGACGCGGTGCTGGCCTCGCTTAACCTAAACATCTTTGCGCGCCATGCCGAGCGCGTGCGGATGGCCAATATCGCTCAGATGGTCAACGTCATCCAGTCGATGATCCTGACCGACGGTGACAAGATCGTGCTGACACCGACCTACTACGTCTACAAGCTTTATGTGCCGTTCCAGGATGCCCAGCTGATCCCGATGAAGTTGCAGGGCGGGCATTACAGGTTTGGCGATATCACTTTGCCGCAGGTCGATGGCATTGCCGCGCGCGGCAAGGACGGCAAGGTTTGGCTGGCTTTGACAAATCTCGATCCCGATCGGGAGGCTGTTGTCAGCGCCGAGATCCAGGGATTAGCGGCGCGCTCTGCCAGTGGCGAGATGCTGACTGCGCCCGCAGTAGACTCGGTAAACACCTATGCTGCGCCCGGAACCGTCGTTCCGCGTCCCTTTTCTGCAAAAGCAATAGACGGAAAGATCGAGTTCAGGCTCGCCCCCAAATCGGTCACGGTTGTCCAACTGGCCAGTTAGATGCGGGCCTCTTAGCCCATGGAGTGACAAAGATGCCCAAGTTGCGCATGATTCTACTGGGCTTGTCGGCCAGTACCATACTCTCTGCGCCCGCTAGAAGCGAAGCCCCCGCGGTGGACGCAATGGTGCAACAGTTCGAGCAGCCGCCGCTCGAGTCACGTCCGCGGGTCTGGTGGCACTGGATGAACGGCAACATCACCAAGGACGGCCTCGCCAAGGATCTGGAATGGATGCAGCGGATCGGCATCGGCGGGGTGCAGATCTTCGATGCCAATCTGGCGACGCCGCAAGTGGTGCAGAACCGCCTGATCTATATGACGCCCGAGTGGAAGGACGCCTTCCGCTTTGCCGTGTCCAAGGCTGCGGCCGCGGGCATGGAGGTGGCGATAGCTGCCTCGCCTGGCTGGTCGGAAACTGGCGGGCCATGGGTGCCACCCGAAGACGGTATGAAGAAGCTGGTCTGGAGCGAACAGGTTTTGACCGGCGGCAAGCGCTTTGCCGGACGCCTGCCGGAACCGTCTTCCCTACCCGGCCCATATGCCGGCGTTGCTATTGAAGAAGACGTTGTTGCCGCGGCACCTGGCGAGAAGCAGTTCGAGCCGACTGCGCTCTACCGCGATGTGGCTGTCTACGCTTACCGAATTGCGGCGCAGAACCCGCTCCCGAGACCCGAGTCAATTACCGCCGATGGCAAGCCACTCGACCTAGCGGCGCTAAGCGATGACAGCCTCGGCACGGCCGCTACGGTTAGCCGTGGATCGGCCGCCAAGCCGACCATGCTCGTGGCCAGTTACAACGCGCCCCAACAGGTAAGATCGGTGTCGTTCTTCGCCCCCGGCGCCGCGCGACAGTTTGGCGCGGCGGGATACCTGGCCAAGCTTGAGGCAAGCGATGACGGTGTCGCCTGGCGCAAGATCAGCGACCTTGGACTGACGCAGGTTCCCACCACCGTCAGCTTCGCCCCGGTGACCGCGCGGCAGTTCCGAATCGTGCTTTCGATCAATCCATCGGGGGGATTGAGTGGTTTTACCCCGGCAGCCGGCGTCGATTTGCGTCCAGTTCTTGCGGCGCTGGCACCAAAATCCACCCTGCCGATCGCCGAGTTCCGGCTTTCTAACGAAGCCCGGGTCCACCAGTTCGAAGCCAAGGCCGGTTACGCCATGGCACTCGACTTTGCTGCTCTCAATCAGGCAAGGACCACCGAAAAGGGTTTGGCGAAGCGTGACATTGTAAACCTGACCGCCCGCTTGGCCCGTGATGGATCGCTTAACTGGACACCGCCTGCCGGAAACTGGCGGGTGGTGCGAATGGGCTGGTCGCTCACCGGCAAGACCAATCACCCGGCCCCGTTCGAGGCCACTGGGCTAGAAGTCGATAAGCTCGATGGTGCGGCGGTCCGGCGCTACCTTGGCACTTACCTGGCGAAGTACCGAGACGCTGCAGGCGGATCGGGCATTTCGGCCTTGTTGACCGATTCCACAGAAGTCGGCGCGTTCAACTGGACACCCCGGATGGTCGAGCAGTTCACGCGCCTACGCGGCTATGATCCCAGTCCGTGGTTGCCAGTGCTGACCGGGGCGGTGATTGGCGATGCCGCGCAAAGTGATGCTTTCCTCTACGACTATCGCCGCACCATTGCTGATCTGCACGCCACCGAGCACTACGGAACGGTTGCGGCTTTCGCGCATGAAAACGGGTTGAAGGTCTATGGCGAAGCGCTCGAAGATCGCCGGCCTTCGCTGGGTGACGACATGGCTATGCGCAAGAACGCCGATTATCCGATGGCTGCCTTGTGGACTTGGCAACGCGGCGAGAAGCCGCGATCGACCCTGTTAGGCGACCTCAAAGGCGCATCCTCTGTCGCGCACCTCTATGGCCAGAACATCGCGGCAGCTGAATCGATGACATCGGCTTTGCAATATTGGGCCCAGGCCCCGAGTGACCTGCGCCGTGTGATCGATCTGGAATTTGCGCAAGGCATCAATCGGCCGATCATCCATAGCTCGGTCCACCAGCCGGTCGATGACAAACAGCCGGGCATGTCGCTGCTAATTTTCGGGCAATACTTCCATCGGCACGAAACCTGGGCTGAGATGGCCAGGCCCTGGGTCGATTATATTGCCCGAAACAGCTTTATGTTGCAGCAGGGCCGCAACCATGCCGACCTGGCCTATTTCTACGGCGAGGACACCCCCCTTACCGCGCTCTATGCCGAGGCGCCGCTGGCCGACGTACCGACGCGCTACGCCTATGATTTCGTCAATGCCGATGCGCTAGTGAATTTGCTCAAGGTGCAAGGCGGTGAGCTTGCTGCGCCAAGCGGCGCGCGTTATCGAGCCCTTTATCTGGGCGGGACCAGCCGGCGGATGACGCTTCCGGTGCTGCGCCGGATCGCCGCTCTGGCAAAAGACGGGACGACGATCATCGGCACTGCGCCGACAGGATCGCCCGCGCTGAACGATGATGTCAGGGAGTACGCCGCGCTAGTGGCGCAGCTCTGGTCGGGGCAGCGTGTCACCGTTGTCGGCAAAGGCCGCGTGATCGCCCTGCAGGACCCCGAACAGGCGCTGCAGCAGGCGGGTGTCGCGCCGGACTTCGAATACACCAAGTCTGCCAAGGACAGCGAGGTGCTGTTCGTCCACCGCAAGCTGGCGGACGGTGACGTCTACTTCGTGAACAATCGGCTGAACCGTGCTGAGACCACCGAGTTGCGATTCCGAGTGAGCGGACGTCAGCCTGAACTATGGCGCGCCGATACAGGCACCAGCAAGCCGGTCAGCTACCGGATCGAAGGCGGGGTAACCGTGGTGCCGCTGACGATGGAAGCGGAAGATTCGTTCTTCATCGTGTTTCGCAAGCCGGCCAAAGTGCAATCACTGGCGGTAGACCAGCCGCAACTTGTGCCCATTGCAACGCTGGATGATGGCTGGAACGTGACATTCCAGCCGGGCCGCGGCGCGCCGGCCAGCGTCACGCTCGATAAGCTGGCCTCGCTCAGCCTTCATTCCGAAGCAGGGGTGAAACACTTCTCCGGCACCGCGACCTATTCGCGCAGCTTTAACCTGCCCGAAGCGAGCTTGGGCGTGAATCCGTATCTACTCGATCTTGGTGCGATCGGCGATGTCGCCGAAGTGTCGATCAACGGCCGCAAGGTTGCCACGCTGTGGCACGCACCCTATCAGCAAGATATCAGCGCTTTCGTCCGGCCCGGAGCCAATTCAATCGAGGTCAGGGTAGCCAACCTTTGGGTGAACCGGCTCATTGGCGATGCCAAACCAGACGCGGTCAAGGCGACCTTCACAACGCTTTCAACCTATCTGCCAGGTGCTCCCCTGCGGCCGTCAGGTTTGCTCGGACCGGTTCGGGTGCTGACTGTGAAGCGCTGAAAGCGGCGATCAGACGATCCCCGCGCCGAGCCCAACGGTCTTTCGCTTTTGTGCCTTGCGGTTGCGCCACTGGCTGGTGCGATAGGCGGCCAGCACGTCGATTGCGCCGCCAGCGTCTTCCCTGGCCTTGGCGACGATTGGCGAAACGTCGATGGTGTAAGCGCGGCGCAGAGCCTGGAAGGCTATCATCGTGTCATTGGCCTGCTGCGCGGCATGGAGCGCGGCGCGGTCGACAAGCAGCGCCTTCGCATAGCACTGGGTAATCGCCTCAGCGCTCGACAACATGCTCTCGATCGGATCGGTTACGTTGTGAGACTGGTCGATCATGTAGGCCGGATCAAACCCGTCGCGGGGATTAAGTTCAGCCTCGACCAGTTCGTTGAACACCAGGAACAGCTGGTGCGGGTTGATCGAACCGCTGTCGAGATCGTCGTCGCCGTACTTGCTGTCGTTGAAGTGGAAACCGCCGAGTTTGCCAAAGCGGTGCAGCCGGGCAACGATCTGCTCGATGTTCACATTTGGCGCGTGGTGTCCAAGATCGACCAGGCACTTGGCCTTGGGACCCAGTTCCTGAGCAGCCAGGATCGAGCTGCCCCAATCGCTAATCACGGTCGAATAGAAGGCCGGCTCGAACATCTTGTGCTCTAAGAGCATCCGCCAGTCATCGGGCAGTGCCGCATAGACCTGCGCTGCAGCATCGAGGTAGCGATCAAGACTGCGACCAAGGTCCTGCTGGCCGGGGAAATTCGTGCCGTCGCCAACCCAGACAGTAAGATCACGGCTGCCAAGCTGCTTGCCGATCTCAATGCATTCGATGTTGTGCTCCACAGCTTGCAGGCGTGTGGCCTCAATTGTCGAGCTGAGCGAGCCGGTGTTGTAGCTATGCGCTTGCCCCGGCTGGTCCTGGAACGTGTTAGAATTGACCGCATCGAATCCAAGACCAAGGCTGGCTGCTTCCTCGCGCAGCGCTGCGTAATCGCTGACCTTGTCCCATGGAAAATGGGGGCTGACCCGCGGCGTCACGCGGCTAAGTTGCTGGATTACAGCGCAGTCTTCAAGTTTCTCGTGAATATTGGTCGGCTCGCCCGCAATCGGGAACTTGGCAAAGCGTGTGCCGCCGCGCCCGGCGCCCCAACTGGGCACCGCAACCGAGAAGCCCGCGACCCGGTCTTTGATTATGTCGATGGAGATTCCGCTGCGCGAGAGTTTGCGCCCCAGTGCTTCGTAATCCTCTGCCAGCGCCTCGGCAGCGCGGGCATTGGCATCGGCGATCAGGTCGGCGGAAAGCGGCAGGCTCTGCATGAATCGGTCCGATCGTTCTTAGCGAGTAAAGGCCTGGGCATTGCCGGCATCGACATTGATCATGTTTCCGGTGGACTTTGCCGAAGCATCGCTGGCCAGCCAATAGGCCGCTTCGGCAATATCTTCGGGCAGCACGTCGCGCCCCAGCATTGAACGCTTGCGGTAATGCTCTTCGAGCTCTTGGCCGGCATCAATCCCGTGGGTGCCGGCGCGCTCCTTGCGCCAGTCGCCATCCCAGATCTTGCTCCCCTTGATCACCGCATCGGGGTTGACCACGTTGACCCGGATGCCGTCGGGAGCGCCTTCAAGCGCGAGGCAGCGGGCCAAGTGGTTCGCTGCGGCCTTTGCGCTGGCATAGGCTGAAGCCCCGGCAGCGGCGGCGACGGCATTCTTCGATCCGATAAACACCACCGAAGTTCCGCCTTGGTTCTTCATCGCTTTGAGCAGCGGCCAAGCGTGCTTGGCAGTTAGAAAATAGCCCTTGGCGAGGACGTCGTAGTTCTTGTCCCACAGCACGGTCGTGGTCTCCGCGATTGGAGCCGAACTGGCGATCCCCGCATTGGCGACAAGGATGTCGAGCCCGCCAAATTGCCGCGCGCAATCGGAGAACGCGGCGGCGATTTGTGCCTCGTCGGTAACGTCGCAGGTTGCGGCGCGCACTACATCCGGGCCGTATTGTTTGGCGAAGCCCACACGGACTTCCTCGAGCGCCGCGTCGTCGCGGTCAGCGAGCATCACGCAGGCACCGTCTTTTAATAGCCGCGCTGCGGTTGCCGCACCGATCCCGCCTGCCCCGCCGGTGACCAGAGCAACCCGCCCGGCCAGCGGTTTGGGTGCTGGCATCCGCTGCAGCTTGGCTTCCTCGAGAAGCCAGTATTCGATGTCGAAGGCTTCTTGCTCGTCGAGCGCGATGTAGTCACCGATCGCTTCGGCCCCGCGCATTACGTTGATCGCGTTGCCATAGAATTCACCCGCCAGCCGTGCAGTCGTCTTGTCGGTGGCAAAAGTGATGCGCCCGACGCCGGGGACTAGCACCACCACCGGGTTGGCATCCCGCATCGCCGGCGAATTGGGGCGTCTGCAGCGATCATAATACGCCGCATACATCGCGCGGTAGTCTGTGATCTGCTCCTCCAGCCAAGCATTGTCCTGCAGCTTCGCCGGATCGAGCACCAGCGGCGCGATCTTGGTGCGCAGGAAATGATCGGGGCAGGAAGTACCCAGTGCGGCCAGGCGGGCGACGTCGGCCGAGCCAACAAATTCCAGCGCTTCGGCATCGTCCGAAAAGTGCCCCAGTTTACGGCGTGTGCCGGTCATCAGACCCCGCAATCTAGGCATCAAATCGGCGGCAATCGCGGCCCGGTCCGGGTTCGAAGCAACGACTTGGCCACCAAAGGCCGGCCGGCCAGCCTGCCTGGCGTTGAGATAATTGGCGGCATCCGCGATGAGTTCGACCGTGTGTTCATAGCAAGCCTTGGCGCTATCGGCCCAGCAGATGATCCCGTGGCCGGCCAGCATCACGCCTTCGAGCCCAGTATTTGTCGCGACATAGTCACGCAGCATCACGCCAAGGGTGTAACCCGGCCGCTTCCACGGCAGCCACCCTATCCTGCCGCCCCAGATCTCCCGCGTCGCTGCTTCGCCTTCCGAACTGGCCGCCAGCGCTATGATCGCATCGGGATGGACGTGATCGACATGGGCGAAGGGCAGCAGCGAATGTAGCGGCGTATCAATACTGGCGGCGCGCGCGTTAAGGTTGAAGGTGCAGTGCGGCAGGAAGCCTACCATCTTGTCGTCGTCGTCCGGGCCGGCATAATGCGCCTCAAGCCCAAGCAGCTTATCCTGATAGAGTGTCGCGAACCCATCGAGCTTCATCGAGCCGATATCACCGCCCGATCCCTTAACCCACAGCACTTCCACTGCCGAACCGGTAAGCGGATCGACCTCGCTCAGTTTGGCCGAGGTATTGCCGCCGCCGAAGTTTGTCACCGTCAAGTCGCTACCCAGCAGGTTCGAACGATACAGCAGCAATTCCGCCGGCAAGAGTGCCGCGGCGTATGCATCGTCCCAGCGGCTGGCGGGCACGGCGAAGGGGGTTGCGGTCATGGCGGTCGCCGGAATTTGCATGTTCATGGACACCGCTCTTATCCTTTTTGCTTTCCACATTCAATCGCATTCGATAGAAAGCAATCATAAACGAGCAATTGGCCGAAAGGGCGGGCAGGTTTGGGGCACGGGTTCGCCATTGTTGTCGACGTCGGCAAGACGCTGAGTAAAGTAAGTCTGTGGTCGCGCGACGGCCACATGCTCGATCGTCGGGTGCGTCCGAATGCGGAGGTTTCAGTTGACGGCGTCCGGCGGCTCGACGTGGCCGGCATCTCGGACTTCGTCGAAGCGGTGCTTGCCAGCCATGCCGCCCACCCGGTCGAATATATCGTCCCAGTTGGACACGGTGCGGCGGTTGCTGCGCTGCAGGGCGATGCGCTCGCTTTCGCGCCGCTCGACTATGAGCAGCCGCTTCCGCAAGAGGTGGTTGAGTACTACCGGGCGCAGCGCGACCCCTTTGCCCTGACCGGATCGCCGGCCTTGCCCGATGGCCTAAACTTCGGGGCGCAGCTGTTCTGGCTGGATCAGCTCCATCCAGACGCGATGGCCGGGTCGACACTACTGCCCTGGGCACAGTATTGGGCCTGGCACCTCTCGGGCAAGGCCGTCAGCGAGGTGACCAGCCTCGGTTGCCATTCCGATCTGTGGTGCCCGGCATCGGCGGATTATTCGCCGCTAGCCAAACGTCGCGGCTGGGCCGAGCAGTTTGCGCCACTGGCGCGCGCGGGCGACGTGGTCGGCACTCTGCGCCCTGAGCTGGCCGCCCGCACTGGGCTGTCGCCAGCGATCAAGGTGCTCGCGGGGCTGCACGATTCCAATGCTGCTCTGCTCGCCGCGCGCGGATTTGATGAGATCGCCGATCATGATGCAACCGTGCTGTCGACCGGAACCTGGTTCATAGCGATGCGGTTCGCACGGAGCACAGTCGAGATGGCCGCGTTGCCAGAGGCGCGTGATTGTCTGGTCAACGTCGATGCCCATGGCCACCCGTTGCCCTCGGCCCGGTTCATGGGCGGGCGCGAGATCGAAAGCGTGATCGGAATCGATACCCGGCGGGTCGATATCAAACCCGATCAGCCAGCTTTGCTTGGCGCGGTGCCGCAGGTGATCACGGATGAAGCCATGCTCCTGCCAACCCTGGCACCGGGTTGCGGGCCCTTTCCTGATAGCCCCGGTCGATGGATCGCTGAGCCCGCTGACTGGCACGAAAAGCGCGCCGCAATGTGCCTCTATGCGGCGCTGGTGGCCGATACCGCGCTGGACCTGATTGGTAGCTGTGGACGCCTCCTGGTCGAGGGGCGTTTTGCCGAGGCGGACGTATTCGTTCGCGCGCTGGCGGCATTACGGCCCGAGATGCCGGTCTATACTGCCAACGCCCACAACGACGTCGCGTTCGGTGCCTTGCGGCTGATCGAGTCGGCGCTGAAGCCGCAGGGCGAGCTGGCGCGGGTCGCGCCGCTCGAAATCGATCTCGCCGGTTACCGCGCGCGGTGGCGCAAGCAGATTGTGTCCCTGTAGTGATCATCGCCTCGATCCCCGATTTCCGTGAGGCTGCACGCCGCCGGCTGCCGCGTTTCCTGTTCGAATATATGGATGGCGGCTCCTATGGCGAGGTCACCCTGCGGCGCAATGTCGAGGACCTGGCCGGCTTGGCGCTACGCCAGCGGGTGCTGCGGGGTGTGGCAGATATCAATCTTTCCACCCGCTTGTTCGGGCAAGACTTGGCGCTGCCAGTCGTTCTGGCGCCGATAGGTCTTGCCGGTCTCAACGCCCGGCGCGGCGAGTGCCAGGCGGTGCGCGCCGCGGACAAAGCCGGAGTACCATTCACCCTTTCGACCGTATCGGCCTGCCCGATAGGTGAAGTGGCCGAGGCAGCGCAAAAGCCGTTCTGGTTCCAGCTCTACATGATCCGCGACCGCGAATTCATGAAAGACTTGCTGGCTAAGGCGCGAGTGGCCGGGTGTTCGACACTGGTCTTCACCGTCGATATGCCGGTGCCGGGTAGCCGCTACCGGGATTACCGCACCGGCCTGGCCGGTGCGCCGGGCTTCAAAGGCTCAATCTGGCGCGCCATGCAGGGTGCAGTAAAACCAAGCTGGGCTTGGGACGTCGGCCTGCGCGGCGCGCCGCATCATCTTGGCAATGTCGCCCCAGTGCTGCAGGGCCGAACGGGAATCGAGGATTTCTTCGCTTGGATGCGCGGCAATTTTGATCCCGCGATCGAATGGCGCGATCTCGAATTTATTCGCGCCGAATGGGACGGCACGCTGATCATCAAGGGCATCCTTGATCCCGAAGACGCTCGCGAGGCTGCCGATCTGGGCGCGGACGGGATCGTGGTCTCCAACCACGGTGGCCGCCAGCTCGACGGCGTCCCATCGACTGCCCGCGCATTGCCCGCGATTGCCGATGGCGTGGGTGAGCGGCTGACCGTGCTGGCCGATGGCGGGGTACGTTCTGGCCTCGATGTGGTGCGGATGCTGGCCTTGGGAGCGAAGGGCGTCCTGCTGGGCCGGGCCTGGGCTTATGCACTGGCTGCCCGGGGTGAGACCGGCGTCACGAAGATGCTCCAGCTCATCGAAGCTGAGATGCGTGTTGCCATGTCGCTGACCGGAGCCACCCGAATAGATCAGATAAACCGGAAAAATCTTGTGGGAGATTGACAATGACTGCAGCCGCGGCGGACCAGGGGTCCTGGCGCAACACGATCCTGGCGGGCCTAGCCAATTACATCGACTCGGGCTCAATCGTATCGGGTTCGGTTGCGCTGGTGCTTTGGAAGGAGCTTTACGGACTGAGCGATAGCTTCATTGGCCTGATCGCCGCCTTCAGCGCCAATGCGATATCCGCAGGCGTTGGTGCATTCATTGGAGGCTGGCTGTGTGACCGGTTTGGGCGCAAACGGATCTACCAATACGATATGCTGTTCTACGCCTTCGGGATGCTGTTCCTGATCTTTGCCAGCGCAGCCTGGATGATCATTGCGGGCTTCGTGCTGGTCGGCTTGGCGGTGGGCGCGGACATTCCGGCTAGCTGGTCGCTGATCGCGGAACAGGCTCCAGACGACCGACGTGGTGCCCACTCCGGTGTGGCGCAAGTGCTGTGGAACTTGGGTCCGGTGGTGGTGCTCGGGGCTGCCTACTTCCTGACCCCATTTGGAATCGACGGCGTCCGCTGGCTGTTCATTCATCTTGCTGTCTTGGCATTGGCGCTGACCTTCCTGCGCTCGCGGATGAAGGAATCCCAACGCTGGGAGGAGAGCAAGGCGGCGAACAACGTTGCGGCGTTGGAAAGCTGGGGTGCATTGTTTAGCCCGCGATATTTGAAGTCTATGCTCTATTTGGTGGCGATGTATGGCTTCTGGAACCTCTGGGCGGGCTACAATGGCTTTTTTACGCCCTATCTGATCGAGCAGAATAATCTGCCGCAGTGGTCCGCGACCGTCTTGCCGGCGAGCAATTTCGCCCTCGGCATTATTTCGGTTCTGGTGGTGTTCATGCCGCTGTCCGACAAAGTCGATCATCGCATGTTGTTCGGATTTTCTGCGCTTTTGCAAGTTGCCGGGATGGCGATGCTGGCGGTCTTCGGGTTCAATCTCGTTACGGTCATGCTCCATGTCGTGATTATGGGCATTGCCGGCGGGTTTGGCGCGCAAAGCTTTTTTCAGCTATGGAGCGCCGAGTTGTTTCCTACTGCGATCCGCAGCCGCGCACAGGGCCTTACTTTTGCTATGGTGCGGATCAGCCTGGGGGTCTGGAGCCTCGCTGTTCCATCGCTGGCATCGAATAACTTCACCACGCTCGCTTGGATACTGACTGGCTTCCTTGCCGCCAGCGGTCTGATCGGATGGTTCTGGGCACCGCAAAATGCCGGAAAGTCACTTGAACAGCTTGAGGCAGAACGGCGAGGAGCATAAGGGCTCACCATGCACCAGACACGGCGCGAAGCTGAAATCTTGAAGGCACTGAAGCCCGCTGGATTCGTAACCTATCGCGAGCTTGAGGCGCGGCTCGATGCCTCACCTGCTACCATCCGGCGCGACCTTGGTCGGCTCGAGCAGCTGGGCGCGCTGGTCAGAGTGCATGGCGGTGCCAAGCTGCCTGAGGAAGAGAGCTTAACGTCGGTGCCACGCTTGGCGGGAACGCCGTTTGCTCAGTCGATCTCTGAGAACCTTTCGGCAAAGCGCGCCATTGGCGAGGCGGCGGCGAAACTTTGCCAACGTGGTGAAGGGATAATGATCGATGGCGGCACAACCACGCTGCAGATGTGCCCGCATCTTGAAGGGTTGGATCTTCAAGTCCTGACGAATTCACTGCACATCGTAGATGCGCTTTTGCCCCAGAGTGGTACTCGGGTATTGGTACCGTCGGGCACAGTATTTCGCGAGCAGAACATCATCCTGGCGGCTGCGGGCGAGGAATCTATGCCGCGCTTCTATGCCCCCAAACTGTTTATGGGCGCCGCCGCAATTGGCTCGCAGGGCGTGATGCAGGCCGATGTAGTTCTTGTCGCTGCAGAACGCCGGCTGATCGACCGGGCGGAAGAAGTGATCGTGTTGATCGATTCGTCAAAGTTCCGCCGTCAATCAGGCACGATCGTCTGCGGGTTGGATGAAGTCGATGTGGTGGTCACTGACAGCGGCATCTCGCAAGAATCGGTGCGGATCATGCAGGGCTTCGGCATCAGGACCATCGTGGTCGATCCCAACACCGATTAGGGCAACGCGTTTTCATCCTTGCTTCCTGTCGATTTTGCTTTCAAACATACATTCATAAAAGAATGTATGTTTTATGCCGCGGAACATAAAAGGATTGTGCCATGGCCTTCACGACAGACCGTAGAGCGTTCGTTGGCGGTGCAGCCATGTTGGCAGCTATGCCTGCGACCGCTTTGGCAGCAAGCCGCGATATGGATTCAAAGCCATTCCCCAAGAACTTCCTTTGGGCGACGGCAACGGCCGGACATCAAGTCGAAGGCAGCAACATCAACAGCGACACCTGGCTGTTGGAGAACGTTCAGCCGACGGTTTTCACGGAACCTTCGCTGGATGCTTGCAACAGCTTTGAACTGTGGCCAACAGACTTGGACCTGGTGAAGAAGCTCGGCCTTAGCGCTTACCGGTTTTCGCTTGAATGGGCGCGGATTGAGCCTGTCAAAGGGCAGTTCTCGATCGCGATGCTGAACCATTACAAGGCGATGATTGAAGGATGCCGCGCTCGCGGTATCGTGCCAATGGTTACGTTCAATCACTTCACGACGCCGCGTTGGTTTGCCGGACAAGGAGGCTGGACCAATCCGGAGTCCGCTGAGCTGTTTGCTCGCTACTGCGACAAGGCGGTGCGTCACCTCGGCGCTCAGATTGGCTACGCGACGACGCTCAATGAGCCGAACCTGACATTAGCTGTTGCAGCGTCTGTACCAGAGCTCGTGGCGCCATTTGCGAAGTTGTTTGAGGCAATGAGCAATGCTGCCGGCAAAGCGATGGGTTCGGACCAATTCCGGCTAACCAATCTGATGCCTATCGACGTGGCCAAGGTTTCGCTTCCGAACATGATCGCGGCCCACCACAAGGGGCGCGCAGCAATCAAGGCAGTCCGGCCCGACCTTCCGGTCGGCGTGAGCCTGGCGATGGGTGACGAACAAGGCTACGCGCCCCGCCGCGATGAGGTTCGCGCCGGTGCGTACGGTGACTGGCTGCAAGCCGTAAAGGGCGATGACTTTCTCGGCGTCCAGAATTACAGCCGCAATGTCTGGGGCACAGATGGCAAGCGCCTGCCTGCTCCATCTGGCGCTAAAAAGGGCTCGAATGGCGATGAGGTGCACGCACCTTCGCTGGCAGGCGCCGTTCGCTATGCTCACGCAGCCACCGGCTGCCCGATCTTGGTGACTGAGCACGGCGTCGGTACCGACGACGACACGATCCGCGCCGAACTGATCCCGGCGGCGCTGCGCGAGCTGCGGGTTGCGATCGATGATGGCGTGCCGGTAATCGGCTATACCCACTGGACCCTGCTCGATAACTTCGAGTGGATTTTTGGCTACAAGGCAAAGTTCGGACTTTGCTCGGTTGACCGGATCACTTTCAAGAGAACACCGAAGCCAAGTGCCTTTGTTTTGGCTGCAATCGCGAAACGGAATGCTGCCTAGATGGCTCTGGCAGCGGCAGCAATCGCTGACTTAGCGGACACTCGCTGACCGAATGAGGTCACTATAAGCTGTCGTTCGGTCAAAGCTGACGGAAATGTTCTGCTCTTAGCCTTGAAGATTGTTGCGGCGATCCGAAGCCTTACGCGGCCAAGCGATTAGCAATCCGAGCAAGGCGAGGATCGCCATTGCCGCATAAGACATGAAAATCCCTTGTGCCCAAAGCAAGCCGGACCCGAAGGTCACAATGGCCAGCGCAATGCCAAGCAGCACGGCATTGAATCCCTGCGCGGTGGCGCTCAACCGGACCGGTACGCGCTGCGCGATTACAAGCATGACGCCAAGAATCGCGCCCGTCGAAGTCACGCCCTGAAGTACCTGCACGGCCAGTACTATCGCCAATCCGGGGTTCAGCGCCATTATGCACCAGCGGGCGAAAGCTGCTGCTGCGGCAATGCGGATCAGGATCATCGGATCTCGCTTCCCGAGCAACCGTGCACCGAACCAGAAGGCGATGATCTCAAAGCTGATCGCTATCGCCTGGAGTGTACCGATCATGCCGGTCGAGACACCTTGGTCACTCAACTGTATGGCGATAAAGTTGGTGATCACGCCGTGGCTGGCAATGACCAGGCCACTGGCAAAAAGGGCGCACATCAATTGCCGGTCACCCGTCAGGTCTCGCCAGTTCCCTTCGGCGTTTGCGTCCGCTGCCGACATCGATCGATCGGAAGGCAGAAGTGGAGCAGTAAGTGCCGGGAGTAAAAGCAGCGCGGCCACTAGCAGAGGGAGCAGTTCTATCCCGGTCACTCCGATTACCCATCCTGCGGCTGCGGAAGATGCGACTGCGGCGATCGAGCCCCAGACCCGCACGCGACCGAAGTCGATCGCATGACTTCTAACGGTCATCACCGCATAAGCATCGGCGAGGACTGGTAGCTGGTCCCAGACGATCGAGAAGGCCAGGACAACGGCAATACGCCCCGCATAGTCTGGTTTGCCGAGCAAAAGCAGGATCAGCGCTGCGGAGAGAAATGCGGTGATGGTGATAGCATCGCGGACCCGCCCATTTCGGCCGGCCCAGGCCGAGAATGGCGCCACGGTCAGGATTCGCAAGACCATCGGGATAGAGAGCAGTAGTCCGATTTCCGCAGGTGTTGCACCCGTAGCCTTCAGCCACAGCGGGATAAAGGCGAAGAAGCCGTAGTGCAGATAGAGCGCCAAATAGAGCCCTGAAACGCCAGCGGTCAGCCGGCGAGTGCTTGGATCAGGCATGGCTGCCGGCACATCGATCGAAGGTGTAATTTCTGTGGTGATCGACATGCAGACTCCTCATTCTCTTGCCTCGCCATAGCGACTGATGATATCGATGTCATCCAAGGAGTGAATGACTATGCTCGATCCGGACATTGCCGCGCTTATGGGGGAGCAGCAGCCGATGCACGCGCTGACCGCCGAGACCATTCAGGCAATGCGCGATGGCATGCTGGCAGCTGGTGGAGCGCTGCCCGGCGTTGAACTGGTCGAGGTTCAAGATCTCAATGCGGATGGCGTGCCGACCCGGCTCTATCGTCCAGTAAGCACCCCAGGGATACCGCTGCTGGTATTCCTGCATGGCGGGGGCTGGCTGTTCGGCGATTTGGATACGCACGATGCGATGCACCGGATCCTGGCGAAACGCAGCGGCTGTGCCGTCCTGGCGGTTGGTTACCGGCTGGCTCCGGAACATCCCTTTCCGGCTGCGTTGGACGATTGCGCAATCGCCTTCGCCTGGGCAAATCGCCAAGCTGAGGCGCTGGACTGCAATCCTTCGGCAGTCGCGCTGGGTGGTGAAAGTGCGGGCGGCAATCTGGCAGCGGCACTGACACTAAAACTGCGCGACGCGGGCTCCGCTCAGCCTGCTTTTCAATTGCTGATCCATCCCGTTACCGATCTCGGTCTCAGCTTCCCTGCGATGGATGAGCTGTCGTTCCCCGGGCTGTCGCGCGATTATCTCGAGGGGGTGCGGAACCTTTACGTCGGCCAGACGGACTTCCGCGATCCTGCGATCTCGCCACTCCTCGCGGATCGTCACGATGGACTTGCGCCAGCTATAGTGCTGACCGCGAGCGAGGATCCGCTGCGCGACGACGGCGAAGCCTATGCCGGAGCCTTGGCCCGAGCCGGGGTGGAAGTGCTGCTTACTAGGCTGCCTGGCCTGCCGCATGGCTTCATGTTCCTGCCTGCGACAATTCCGGCGGTATCACATGCGTTCGACTTGATCGCCCGGCTGGTGCGCAGGTACTTCAGTGCAAGCGATGAGGCCGCGGGGGTAGTGAAGTAGTGTCCAAACGTTTGAGCACCGGCCGACCGACCATGGAGCAGGTCGCGGCGCTTGCGGGCGTCTCCAAGATCACCGTCTCGCGGGCGCTTCGAGGCAGCGAGCTGGTCCGTCCGGAAGTTCGCGAGCGTATTGTCCAGATCGCTTCTGAAGCGGGCTACCGGATGAACGTTGCTGCACGAAGCCTTCGAACACAACGTACGCATACCATAGCGGTTGTGATCGAACAGTTGCAGCGGGACGATCGCCCGATCACCGATCCTTTGCTTCTGGCGATGATCGGCGGTCTACTTGAGGTGCTGACGCCAGCGGATTACTCCATGCTGCTGACCACGCACGATCATTTTCTCGGATCGACCGCGATCGGCGCTGATGGAGTGGTTGTCCTCGGACAGGGGGAAGGTGGCCGCGGGTTGGAACGAGTTGGCAATTTCGGATTGCCAGTGGTGGCCTGGGGTGAGCCGGTTCCAGGATTGACCGTACCAGTGATCGGGAGTGACAATCGCCTGGGCGGACGGTTGGCGGCTCAGCACCTGGTCCAGGGTGGCCGGAGGCGCGTGTTGTTCCTGGGTGATCCCCAACATCCGGAAGTAGCAGGCCGACTTGAAGGTGTTCGCGAAGTGCTTGCCTCCAGCGAGGCCGTGCTCGCAGGAGTTGTGCCTTGCGCCTTCGCAATAGAGGCTGGGGCGCAGGCCATCGCGAAAGCCCTTGCGGAGAAGACTCAGTTTGATTCGCTAATTGCAGTCAGTGATTTCATTGCGGCCGGCGCCTGTGACACCTTGATTGCAAGCGGGATTGCCGTGCCGGAAGGCGTCGCCGTGGTTGGGTTCGACGATACGCCGATCGCCAGTACCCATCGTCCGTCAATCACGTCGATCCGCCAGGATGCGACTGCGGCCGGACGAGCTCTGGGCGAGGCCATTCTGGCGATCATTGACGAACCTGCTAGCCAGCGGCCGGCAGCGCCGCTGCCAGTCGAATTGGTTGTGCGCGAAAGCAGCTGCTGATTTCAGTCCAGATGCTTGGAGAAAAACCGCGCCATTGCGGTGAAGGTCTCGTGCGCTTCGGGCAGGGTGGTGGCCATGTGGAATGCGTGCCACATACCATCGAAATGGAGCAGTTCTGCCTCTGCGCCTGCTGACAGCAGGCGCCGGTGCATGGTTGCGACTGAGCTGGCCGCAAAGTCGCGCGAGCCGGTAACCAGAAGGCTGGGGGGGAACCTCGCGAGCACATCCGCGTTGGTCCCCGGGAAGACCAATGGATCGTCGCCCTGGCAACCAGCGAAGTATGGGAGTGATGCCAGGTCCGGGGCTACTTCTGCCGGTTGGCCGGTCAGCGGGCCGGCGGTTACGGCCGAATCGCCTGCCATCTCCAACCCCGTTCCGCAAAGCATGACGATAGCGCCGGGGAGTGGCATGGCTTCAAAGAGCAGCCGCGCTACGCTCTGCGCGGCCAGAACTCCGCCCGCGGAGCAACCATATATGCCGATCCGGGCAGGCGAAGTCTCTTCGCACAGCGCCCGGTAGACAGCCACCACATCATCGACAGCGGCGGGAAAGGTTTCCTCGGGTGCTAGCGCGTATTCGACTGCGATCACCCGCATACCCGTTGCTGCCGCCACCGGGACAGCTTCAAGCAGCGCCCCTGCACCCCGGCCCCACATGAACGCTCCGCCGTGCAGGCAGATAAGCGAACGATCGTGTACTGTTCCACCTCTAGGGCTGACCAGATCGACCGCAACGCCGCCCAGAGTGCTGCGCTCTATCTCAACCGAATAGTGCGCCAGAGCCGTTTCGAGATGCCTTCGATTGAAGGCATCGTAATGGGCGCGCACGGCGGCAATGTCGTTCTGTGGTGCAGCCGAGGCAGATGCTTCGTTGGGAAAGCTCGCCTTGGCCTCCGCGCTAACCCACGAAGCAAAATATAGCGGATCAAACATCAGGTCCCGTTTCTGCTACCGATATCAATGAGACAATCCAACAAACCTATCGCAGAATTAAGCGATGCGCCATAGTGATTGACATCGATATCATTCGCGTCTAAAGCGCAGCATCCGGCAAAGGCCGGGCGTTCAGGAGAGGTTCGATGAAGTCCATGCGATCTGCCCTTGTTGTTGTGCTGCTGGCCAGCAGCAGTCTGCTTCCTTCCGTCGCACAGGCCCAGTCAGCCACCGAACCCGCGGCAAGCGAAGAGGCCGATGCAGGCGCTGGTTTGGGCGATATCGTAGTTACGGCGCGTCGTCGTGCGGAGAACCTTCAGTCTGTCCCGATCGCAGTGACCGCCTTCACCGCAGAGACGATTGCGGAGAAGGGCATTACCGATCGCACGTCGCTCGCCGATAACACCCCGTCGCTTTTCACAATCAATGGCGGTTACCCTCGCGAATTCGCCTTCTTCGCGCTGCGCGGTCAAGGCCCGGCCTTCGGCTCGACCCCCGGCGTGGTGAACTACTTTGCTGAAGTGCCAAATACCGCGAACATCGACGGTCGCGTTGGGACCTATTACGATCTCGCCAATGTCCAGGTGCTTGCTGGTCCGCAAGGCACGCTGTTCGGCAAGAACGCGACGGGTGGCAACATCCTGTTCGAACCGGCCAAGCCGCGCAACGAATTCGGCGGATACCTGCGCGCTGAATATGGCAACTACAACAATCGGCGTGCCGAAGGGGCGATCAACCTGCCGGTCGTTACCGACAAGGTTCTGCTGCGGGTCGCGGGTTCGATCGGGCGCCGCGATGGCTATACCACCGATGTTGGCCCGCTTTTCAACGGGAAGGATTACGACGATCTTGGCTATGAAAGCTTCCGCATCGGCCTGACCCTGCGCCCGGCCGATGGCTTCGAGCTTCATACAGTGGGCCGCTACTATCATTCGAACAACAATGGCGGCGGCACTGTGCTCGGCGCCTACAACCTCGCCGCCGGTTTCGATGGCACCGCTTTCGGCTTGGGCTTTATCCCGACTGCGGCAATCTTCCCCGGTTTGATAACTGCGGTATCGGATCAGCAGGCGCGCGGACCGCGCCGCGTGGCCTACAACCTCGATCAGTTCTCGCAGACCGATTACTGGCAAATCATCAACCAGGCGACGCTGGATTTGAGCGATACGATCAAGCTGCGGAACATCGTCAGCTACTCGCAGTTCCGCAACAAGTACGCCTATGATTACGATGCCACCATCTTCCCGGTGGCGGGCCAGTCCTCGCGCAGCATCAATGTGCTGGCCCCCAACACCTTCACCGAAGAACTGCAGCTCCAGGGTTCGGCTCTCAATGGCGCGGTGCAATTCTCGATTGGCGGATATCTCGATCGCCAAACCACCAAGAACCCTGCAGGCATCGAAGCTTATACCTTCTTCCCGCTCGGATCGCTGGTGCCGGCGATTTCCGGGCTGTTCGACAGCCGCAATCACAGCGAGGCCGTGTTCGGGCAGGCGACAGTCGATCTCGGCAAGCTCGCGCCGGGTATGGCTGGGCTGAGCCTGACGGCCGGTCTGCGCTACACATGGGAAAACAGCTTCAGTTCGCAGATCATTGGCAGCCCTACGGCGGTCACCGGGTCGGTGGACAGCCGCTATCCCAGCTATACCGTCACGCTGGACTATGACGTCACGGACGGAGTCCACACCTACATCACCGCGCGCAACGCCTATAAGTCGGGCGGTGTAAATGGTCCTGTGCCGGCGAACTCCGAATTCCGGACTTTCGCTCCTGAAAAGCTCTCCGACATCGAAGTGGGTTTCAAGTCCCAGTTTACGGTTGGCGAGGTCGAGGTCCGCGCAAATCTGGCGGCCTATCGCGGCATTTACAAGAACATCCAACGCACTACTGCAGAAGCGGTGCAGACACCCAGCGGTGCACTCTTGCTCAACGTGACGCGCAGCGCGGCCGAGGGCAAGATCCAGGGCGTAGAGTTCAATGGCGCCGTTGTCCCGGTCCGCGGACTGACGCTGACCGGCAGCTACTCGTACATCGATTCCAGCTACACCAAGGTGGCCAGCGCCAGCGCCGGTGCGATCCTTGCCGGCGCGCCGTTCCCCTATACGCCCAAGCACAAGTTCTCGCTGGGGGCGACTTATGAAACCCCGCTTGGCGGACTTGGGGACCTGGGTCTTGCAATCAACTACAGCCGGCAAAGCAAGGTTTCGACTGCACAGACCAACGCGTCGTTCTATCGCTTCCTGCCAGCCTACGGTTTACTCAGCGCTAGCCTGGACCTGCGTAATATCGGCCGAAGCGGTCTGGATGTCGGGATCTTCTCAACCAACCTTGCTGACGTTACCCGGCCGGTCGGCGTGGCGGACTTCTACGCATCGGGCGCCGGGGTCGTTGGTCTGACCTATAACGAACCGCGCATGTACGGTATCCGCATCGGCTATCGCTTCGGAAACTAGGCCATGACCCGTCAGCAGCCCCCCTTCGCCACCACCGTCAGTGCCGAGGCTCAGGCGGCGATGGCCCCGCTGCTGAGCGGCGAGGGTGGGCCGGAAATGGCGGCAACTCTGCTGCGTAATGCTTTGACGCGTGCGGGTGTTCGTCTCGCAGTCACTCAGCAATGGAAGCCGATCGCCAAGGCACGCGCAAAGCGGTTCGGGGTCGAGGTCGGCAAGGGGCGGTTTGGCGGTGTCCCGGTCAAGCATGTCCGCAAGCAGAGTATCGACGTGGTGGCCGACCGCCGTCTGTTGATCAACTTCCACGGTGGCGGTTTCCTGTTCGACGGCGGCTCGCTGAACGAGACGATCCCACTCGCCGGGATCACCGGCATCCCTGCGATCACCGTGCTTTACCGCATGGCGCCAGAGCACCCGTTCCCGGCCGCAGTTGACGATGCGCTGGCGGTCTACCGCGCGGCGCTGGCGGATCGGCCTGCTAGCGCGATCGGGGTGTTCGGAACTTCGGCCGGAGCCGTACTAACCCTACAATTACTCGCGCGGATCAAGGTCGAAGGGCTCCCGATGCCGGGGGCGGCGGGCGTCTTCTCCGGTGCTGGCGATTTGAGCATGGTCGGCGACTGCGAGGCCTTCCTCCCTCCGATCATGGGTACGCGGACGGCATCGGAAACGCTGAGCGAGTATTGCGGGGATACGCCCCGCAATGATCCGCTGCTGTCGCCGATGTTCGGGGACCTCTCTGGGTTGCCCCCGACCCTGCTGATGACCAGCACTCGCGACCAATTGCTGAGCCACACGGTTCTGGCAGATCTGGCATTGCGCCAGGCTGGTGTGCAGGTTGACCTGCGCGTTTACGAAGGCCTGGCGCACGCATTCTGGGGATGGATCGACTGCCCGGAGAGCGAGATTGCCTTGGCCGCCCAGGCAGAATTCTTCACCAAGCATCTTCGGCAGTGACCGGCTTGAACCGCATTGAGCCAACCCCGGCCGAACTTTTCGGTCCGCTCTTCAGCGCCGTGCAGGAACGCAGCATCCTTAGCGACGGCAAAGCCTTCGTAGATGCGGTCCCCCGTCGACCCGCTTCCGCGATCCTGGCCGACTTTGCGCTGTTCGATGGCGACGATGCTGCGTTGCTGCGCTTCGTGAAATCCAATTTTGACCTGCCGCCCCAGGCCGAAGCAATTGCCGCGCCGGCTGCCGCCCTGCCGCTTCGTCAGCATATCCGCGCGATGTGGCCGGCATTGGCGCGCGGTCCGCGTGAGAAGGATTCGTCGGCCCTCGCGGTTCGGCATCACCATGTCGTGCCTGGTGGCCGGTTTCGCGAAATCTACTACTGGGACAGCTTCTTCACGATGCTGGGATTGGTCCGCGACGGCCAACTCGGGTTGGCCGCGGGTATCGTCGACGCAATGACCGACTTGATCGAGGAACACGGTCACGTGCCGAACGGCGCCCGCACCTATTTTGTCGGACGTTCTCAGCCTCCGCTGTTCCACATGATGGTCGCCCTGCTGGGTCAGCAGCCTCCCGCGGTCGCCGCACGCCGCTTGGCGGCAATGAAGCGCGAACACTCGTGGTGGATGGAAGGTTCGAGCGAGCTTGTGCCGGGTATGCAGGCCAACCGCGTTGCCATGCTCGCGGATGGCAGCGTGCTTAATCGCTATTGGGATCCGCGCAGCACCCCTCGAGACGAGAGCTGGCGCGAAGATGTCGAGACTGCCCGCTCCAGCTCCCGCCCCGCTGCCGAAGTTTACCGCGACTTGCGCGCAGGAGCCGAAAGCGGCTGGGATTTCTCTTCGCGCTGGCTGGGTGGGGCATCACTTGCAACAATCCGCACCACGAAAATCGCGCCGATTGATCTCAATGCCTTTCTCTATGGACTTGAGATGGCGATTGCCGGCGCGGGCGATGTGGACGCATCGGCATTTGCCGAGCGGGCCAGAGTGCGCCGGGCGGCAATCCGCAAGCACCTGTGGAAAGCCGAGCTCGGTCTCTTTTGCGATTACGATCTTGCGGCCGAACAGGTCTTATCGCAACCAACGGCGGCCGCACTCGCGCCCTTGCTGGCGGGCGTGGCTTGCAGGAATCAGGCCGACGCCACGGCGAAATTCGCCAAGGACCTACTGCTCGCGCCAGGCGGGCTCAGGACCACTCTAGTCGGAAGCGGAGAGCAATGGGACCGACCCAATGGCTGGGCACCACTGCAATGGATTGGGGTAGCCGGATTGCGGCGCTTTGGTCATGACGAACTGGCTCAGGAAATTTCCCGCCGATGGATCACAACGGTCGATGCCGTGTTCGAACGCACCGGGATGATATTCGAGAAGTACGACATTGAAGCATGCAAGGTAGGAGCCGGCGGGGAGTACACCGCACAGATCGGGTTTGGCTGGACGAACGGTGTAACTGCTGACCTGATCGATCTTCTGGGCAATTGCTTTTCCTAAAGGAACACGAGAAGGTACTTCAGTGACGACTTCCGCACGACGAATACCACGTTTGCTAAAGTTGGAATGGCAGCTTCAACAATCGCTTGTCTGAAAGCTGCCGTTCCGGATCTTCCAACAAAGCGGACACTCGACGTTCAGAACAAGCGGCCCAAAAGCAGCCGCTCGGTCGACAAAAACGCGGCATCACGAGATTAAAAAGCGCAGTAGCCCGCTAGGTCCCAAAAAAGCTCAGCTTACTTCACTGGTGATCCAGGATACCTTCGAAAGCATCGAACGCTTCTGCCTGCAGTAGCTGCAAGGCATGCTCGACATATGCAGAAGGCAGATGGCTGCCGTTCCGGTCGAGTGCAGCCAGAGCCGTTTCCAGGAGCGCGATCGCGCCCTGGAGATCAGACGACCTTGCAAACGCAATTTGAGACAGTGCAGCCTTCACGATGGTGTTCCTTCCCTGAACGCGCGTGCCGTTAGCGACCCTTAGGTCGCATAACTCTGAATACAGCTGTCAGGTTCCGTTCATCCGGATTGGGCGCGTGCAAGAGCTGTCGCTATTGCCAGTGCCACTCGTCACGGACTGCGCAGCAACCGGCTTGCGCCTTACGCTATAGACCGGTCGATCTCAGCAATGGCGTTCTCGAGATGCTTGATCGCAATGGCGACATCGCCGCCTGGGTCGTCTCGGTGCGCGTGCAACTGGCGAATGACTTCAGCCAAATCCGAGCGGATGGACTCAAGCGTCGCGACATCTTCCGGGCTAATCAACATTGCCTCGTTCCCGAGTGCGGCCGGGTAATAATGGCCACCGGCTCGGGTCGCATTGAGCCGGTGGCCCTCCTGCGGCATGGGACGGGGTAGTCGGAGGCCGCCGGAGCAAAATACATTTATGCAAAACCGGCGCTCTTGGCGCGTGATCCTAGTCACGTGCATGCAAAGAAAAATGTGGCAAGTTCAGTTTCAGTCGCTTTGACTGCGGCTGCGCCTGAAAGCCCAGACTAGCGATGCAAGGGCCCCAACAAGAGATGCAATGGCCTGAATTGTGTCCGCACTGAGTTCCATGGCTACGACTCCTAAAACCCAGTTTATAACCAAATGGGTTATATGTAGGAAAGTTGAAGTTGAGTTCCGATCCGGTTGGTTGGAAGCGTATCGAGTCCTTAAGGAACGGGAGCCATCCTAGCTTCATGAAGACGATCCCAGCCTTCGCCGGATTGCTGCTGATAGCGTCGAGCACGTTGGCGCTGGCTCACCCGGGCGGCCTCAACAGCGAAGGGTGCCACAACAACCGGAAGACGGGCGACTACCACTGCCACCGTGGCAGCAGCCCCGCTCCAGAGCGGCGCGAGCGTCCGCAGTCATTGTTTGGGGCCGGGCAAGGAATGCCGTTCCGAAATTGCACCGAAGCTCGCGCTGCAGGTGCGGCACCGGTCTATCGCGGGCAGCCAGGATATGGGGAACATCTCGACCGGGATGGCGACGGCGTTGGTTGTGAGCCATATAGAGGCCGATGATCAGTCTCCTTTTTATGGCCGCAGCGATCGTGCCGGCCGGTCAGTCCTTCGAATGCACCCCAATCCGCGTCTGGGATGGTGACGGCCCGATCTGGTGCGCTGAAGGCCCGCACGTCCGCCTGTCAGGCATTGCGGCCCGCGAAATGAACGGCACCTGCAACGCCAACCAGCCTTGCCCTGACGCGAGCGCGATCGATGCTCGTGACACTCTAGTGCGGCTGGTGGGCCGACAGACCGGGACGAGCCCAGAAGGGCATGTGCTTATCAAAGGGCCAACGTTGACCTGCCAGTCGGTCGGCGGTGCCGGAGGCAGCCGGACGGCGGCCTGGTGCCACTCACCGTCTGCAGGCGACCTCTCCTGCGCCATGGTGCAAACAGGCACTGTGCTGCGCTGGGATAGGTACTGGCGCGATCATCGTTGCTGACATGACGACAGAGCTTCGCCAATCGCTGTGCCGCGAGTGCCGCTGGTGGCTTCAGGTGGATGCAGCCGATGGTCAGGTTCTAGGCCAGTGCCGCCGCTACCCGCCAGCCTACGAAGGCTGGCCCATGACGACTGCCGAAGACTGGTGCGGGGAGTTTCAAGCCAGCACTACCACAGGCTCCTAACCCGACAGTTATGCGCTAATTGGGCACTGCCGATCCGCTCGCCAGCAGTTCTAATCGGCGCTCGACCTCATTCCAGAGGCCAAGTCCAAGTGGGTCTCCATCAGCAAGGAGCCGGTCCTTTTCCTGGGCAATATAGAACCAGGCGTTCTCGCCCTGGGTCTTCTCGATCCATAGCGCCATCGCCCAGAGTTCCTGTTCGCTAGTTAGCGACATCCGCTGCCCTCTGCTCTTCGCGGTAAGGTACTCAGAAACTATTCGAAAGCAATCCATAGACCGTTGCGCGTTTGGTTCTGACGGCTATCGTTCTGGGAACGAACAAATGAAGGGGTGACTATGGCATCGTACAATCCGCGCCGGGACAATGCTGCGCTGTACGAAGCTGCCCACCAATGGGCGACGCGCTCTTTGCTTCAGTCAGCCTCGGTGCTTTCGGAAGCTCCTGATCTTTGGAATTTGGCCAACCTCGACGAATTAGATTTGCGCTTCGTGCAGAACTACGATGAGGGTGAAGGCTCCTTTCTGGAGAAGCTCAAGGGCCAGCTTGCCGGTGGCACACCTGAGTGCCACCAACTCATGGCTGAGCTTATGTGGGCACTGAACCTGTTTCCCTCAAACGCTGGCAGTGGATCGAAGCGAACAACAGTAAGGGAAATCTGGTCTTGGTCGGGATCCGAGCTCCCCGCGGATCATCCGTACCTGTCGGATGCAGTTCTTGCTGGAATTGGGTCAGCCGGACCCGCCTATCAAACGGCCAGGTGGCGGGAGCTGAGCTTTATCATCACGGCGCTCCGTGAACTTCGCAAGCTGAACACGGTCGCTCAAGCAGAGATCCTTGGAGACCCCTGGCGATTTATCGAATGGCTGCAGGATCAGCCGGGGGCGCTGCAGAGACAGCTCACTCATATCCTGCCCCATCTGATTTTCCCGGATAGCTTCGAGCGCATCAGCTCCGCTGGAGACAAACGGAAGATCCTCTCTGCCTTTACGGGAGAGGCACAGTCGATCTGGAAGACGCGCAAGCCAATCGATCTCGATCGCGCGCTTCTTGGATTGCGACAGAAGCTCGAGCAGGAGACTGGGGAGCCGATCGACTTCTACTCGGACGATCTGAAACCGCAGTGGCAGGACGCCGCAACAGCGAGCTCTGAAGGTGCAAGCTTCGCCGCTTCGTTTGACGCATTCCTAGCCGCTTACGAGGAAGGGCGGGGTGGGCTCTTCAGTACCCGGGGACCAGTTGGTGCCTCGATGAAGCAGGTCGCATCCTGGTTGGAGAACTGCCCGCCAATTCTCGCGAGGCCATCGATCAAGGTGAAGATCAGCGTAGGCCAGGGCGGCTGGACCAAAACGCCTTGGATCGCCCTACTCGACGATAGGGTTACAACGTCCACCCAGCGCGGGATCTACATCGTCTTTCTGATCGCTGAGGATCTCTCGGTCACCCATCTGACGCTTAATCAGGGCATGACGGAGCTCGTCGCTCGCCTTGGCCAACGCGGCGCCATCGAAGAGATGATTAAGGTTGCTGAAGCTGCCAGGCCGAAGATTGCCGAGATCGCTGCAGAGCAGTTCCAGCTCGATAACGCGATCAGCCTGCATTCGGACACGTCAGCGGCTCGCAACTATGAGGTCGGCACCATTGCGCACCTTCCGATTTTGCGTGGTGCGGTGCCGGATGACGAGCAGATGACCGAGTATCTCGAAGTCCTGCTCGATGCGTATGACCGCATAATTGAAGGCGAGGGCGGCAACGTGAACGCGGCTCCAGCATCGGCTGAGGCGGCGGAGCACTATAGCCTGGATGATGCGCTGTCTGAGCTCTTCCTGGAACGCGAAGTCGCAGAGCAACTGCTGTTGCTCTGGCGAGCCAAGCGAAACGTGATCCTTCAAGGCCCCCCGGGCGTTGGCAAATCCTTTGCGGCCCAGCGCCTGGCCTTTGCCCACATGATGGCGAAGGACAGAGACCGGCTAGGATTTGTCCAGTTCCATCAGTCTTACTCGTACGAGGACTTCGTTGAGGGCTACCGTCCAACCGAAACCGGCTTTGAGCTTCGATCAGGAAAGTTCGTCGAGTTTTGCCAGCGGGCAGAGAAGGACCTGAACAACGATTACGTGTTCATCATCGATGAGATCAACCGCGGCAACTTGAGCAAGATTCTGGGCGAACTCATGCTGCTCATCGAAGGGGACAAGCGAGACAAGGATTGGGCGATGCCACTCGCGTCGGGGCGCGCTAAATTCTTCGTGCCTCCAAACGTCTATCTGCTGGGATTGATGAACACTGCCGATCGCTCGCTCGCGGTCGTGGACTATGCGCTGCGCCGACGGTTTGCCTTCGTCGACCTTGCTCCAAATCTGAACTCCGCAAAGTTCAAAGCGCACCTGACTGGTCTTGGGATCTCTGCCGCAATGGTGGAGACCGTGATCGCACGCATTGGGGTTCTAAACGCAGAGATAGTTGAGGACGTCACGAACCTCGGACCCGGCTTTGCCATCGGCCACAGCTACTTTTGCAGTGATCTGATGGCCGGCGAGACCGACCGTGCGTGGTACGGGCGGATCATCCGAACCGAAATCGTCCCGCTGTTGCGAGAGTACTGGTTCGATGCCCCGCAGAAAGCTGAGGCTTGGAGCTCCCAGTTGCTGGCGCCGCTGTGACCACCCCAGCCATCCCGATCGAAAACATCTATTACCTGTTCTGCTATGCGTGGAACCGGTTTGAGCAAGCCCAAGCTGTCGACGTCGGCGGGTCTACGAGCCCGGACCTCCCAAACCTTCTGGCAAGAGTACTGCTCACTGGCGCCAACTCGATCCTCAGGCGAGGGCTCGACCGTGGCTATCAATTGCATGACGAGGCCATCGCCACGATTAAGGGGCGGATTGACCTTGGCTCAACGATGCAGCTCTACTCGCGCTCCGTGCGACGGGTTCATTGCGAGTTCGACGAGCTCAGTCACGACCTGCTGCACAATCAGATCATCAAAGCGTCGCTGACCCGCCTGGCGCGAGCTGATCGTATTGCGCCGGACTTGGCGCATGAGCTCCTTCTTGCCGCGGCTCGGATGGCTGATGTTTCCGACATCCGACTGGAGGCGAGGACCTTCGCTAGGGTGCAGCTCCACCGCAACAATGCTCACTATGCTTTTCTCCTCAATGTCGCGAGGCTAGCATTTGACTGCCTGCTGCCGCTCCAGGACGGGCAGGGCTTTCGTTTTGACGATGTCCTTCGTGACGAGAGGAGGATGGCAGCTGTCTTTGAGGAGTTTGTTCGGAACTTCTACCGGACTGAGCAGTCCGAGCTCCGCGTCGAGCCGTTAACAATCGCTTGGGACGCTTACCCGATTTCGGTCATTGGTGTTGGCCGCCTTCCCTCCATGCGCGTCGATGTCTTTCTCCGAAAGGCTACGCGGCGCATCATCATCGACACCAAGTATTATGCGAACGCCTTGCAGGCTTATCACGGCTCCGAGAGCTTTCACTCCGGCAACCTCTATCAGCTCTTTAGCTACCTCAAGAACGCGGCTGGAGCCGACCCGAGCTTCGAAGGCGCGGAAGGCATACTGCTTTACCCGGCCGCGGGCGTCGAGCTGCGCGAGAAGTTTCGGATCCAGGGACATGATGTGACTGTGGCCACAGTCGACCTCGCTAAGCCCTGGCAAGAGGTTAAAAGTCAGCTACTTGAGTTTCTGCGCTAGGTCGTGCGCACTATAACGTTCCGTCCCTGAGGAAAGCCGGAGTGACGATCATGACGGGCTTCAAGAAGCCATTCAAAGCAGTTCCGCTCAAATCAAAGCGGCTCAAGGGGCTGGATGAACTCGACAAACCCTTATGGACTCCACCGCCAGTTAAGCAGCCAATCAACTGGGGTATCGTCGCTATCGGCCTGTTTATCGGCGTCTGTCTTGGATTGGCCTACGTGTTCGGCGGCTGGTGATTTTGCAGGTTCGATGGCTTCCGATCATCTTCGCAATCACTGGCAGGCTAGCCAATATCTGGCATCAACATTTAGAGCTGGTTCTCAGCTACCGCGAACATAGGAGACATTCGGCGGTCCAGATCATATCCCTGATAGCCGCCCTTCGTTCATGGGTTGGAGGGGTAAGGAACGGCCGATCGATTATTGCTCAAACGATCACAGGTTGCGGATATGGAAGGAGATCATGCCAGCGAGCATATAATCCCGCTTTTCGGGCTGAGGACGCCCATCTCCTACCTGCGGCAGACGGTCGTTATTCGCGTGCCCGGCTGCGGATGCCGAGCTTAGATTTTGCCACCCGTGCCGGTGCCTGTGTCTCCATGATCGGCGCAGTCTGCCGATGAACGATTTCGACAGGGGAGAATGCGCCACGCAGCTTTGCGTCATTGAAGAAGGGGCGAATTGCTTCGATATCACGCTCGGATACCGGCGGCTTGCGGTTGCCAAGCGCAACGTAGAGCGATTGGACCGGTAGCGAAATTTGCAGCTCGGGATTATCGAGATCGCTATCAAAGCCATCCGGCATGACCCCCATGGCATCGCTATGCATCCGGGCAAGGTCGATGGTGAGCGTCAGGACGTCGTTGTCATTTCGCTCGATCCGCCACGAGCGCAGGAGGCTCCACAGCAAATAATCTTCGTTATAGCGCACGATCTGTCGCTCGGACTTTTTTGCAACGGCTTCTGTGACAAGCTCTTTGAGCTGTTCAACGGGGAGAAGGGCGGAAACCGCGACAGCGAAATTAGTCTCCTGACCTCTGCGCCCGTGAAACAATGTGCGAGACAGGGCATAGAGAATGGCCGCCTGAACCTGGCGATCGGCATTTCGCGCAGCGAGGAGCATGTCCGCAAGGACAGCAAAAGTGTTACGGCCGCGGTGGGCAAAGTCCTTGCCACCGGTCCGTAGGAAAAACGCCAGCCAGACAAGCCAGGGCGAGTCAGGAAGTGCCGGCAGATTTCCATTCAATTCCTTCGCTAGTTGGATGAACAGATCAAAGCCGGCTAGGGGAATGCGATACGCGCGTGCGCCGGACAGCGGATCAAACCATTTGAGGGCGCGTTGCCGCCGTTCGGTGTTGACGTTTGCGCCGGCCACCACGAACTCGATCACCTCGGGTGTGATGGCGGATGTCAGGGTCTGGAGCCAGTTCCCGCCTAAGCCGCTGCGCTGAAGAAGATCGGTTTCAATGAGATGTTCGGCGGCAAGGAATTCCTGGATAGAGCGGTGAAAATAGATCGTCTGTGTGCCCTTCTCGATCAGGCAGCCCTGGATCAGCTCGCGGCGCATTTCTTCTTTTTGTAAGGAATGGCTGATCTCGCGGGCCACTTCGTCGCAGAGCGATTGGGGGATATCGTTGAGTGTGGTGGTCGATGCGCCGCCGCGTTCCCATAGCCACCAGGCAAGGCTAGCGTTGAACTTGCGCCTGACGTCGATCGGGAAATCCTTGTCGCGGCCGCGCTTTTCAAGTTCGCGCAGCAGAAGGTAATGCACGAAGCTGTCGAACAACTCGTAGACCGACATGTCGGCGCGAAGCTGATCGGGCTGCACGGCGATCTCGCACAGCATCTGCGCATGGACTGGCCGTTCAAGGAGGCGATCAAACCGACCCGAGACCAATTCGATTACGCGCTGCTCGACCCATGCGGGATGGGTCGTCGGTCCATCGTCCTCCTCAGAAGCGCGGATCGGAAAATATCGCTCGACATAAGAACGCGCTTCATCGGGGGTGAAGCCACGGATTTCGACATGGCGGTAAGGGCGCCGCCCGGGCGTCGGAACCGTTCTGCCCGCCGGAGTGGTTCGGACGCCGTCGATGACCGCTTTGAACTCGACATCGTCATGGAAGGCGGTGTCGCGGCCAAGGACGAGAATACGGGCATCGCCATCGTCGAGCTTCATCAATTCGCCTAGAACCGTCTGAAACTTCGATGGCGTAAGGCCGTGCTTCATCTCGTCAAAACCATCATAAATGACGAGGAAACGGCCGTTGCGGTTCAGCTCCGTAAAGGTGTCGAAATGATAGCCGGGTACACGGTGCTGGCTCGCGAACACCTTTCCGAGCAAGCCTTCAAGGGATTGTTCGTCCGCGATCTCGCCGAGCCGAACCAATATTGGGACGCGCGCTGTCGGATCCTCAAGCGCACGGGCAGCCATAGTCGCGGCCAAGTGGTTGGCGAATGTCGATTTGCCTTTGCCATAGGGGCCGAGGACGAACAGCGGCGGCGCACCGCCCTGCGCCTGCCAAGCCGCGACGTAGCCAGCAAGATCCTTACCATCCGCTGTCACTGGCGGAACATAATATTCGGCAAGACGGCTTCGTTCGTGAGCCCCGACAAGTTCCTTGAGGTAAGGGTCCAGACGCAGCAGGCGCCGCTGCAATTCGGCGAAGGTGATGGCTTGAAGGCCGCGCTGGCTCTGCGCGGCCTTCCGGCCTTCGGGCGTAATCGGGCCTTGCGAGATGAGCCAGGCCTGGTCGATCGTGCCGTTCGCGATTAACGGGCCGTAGTCGTGAGCGAACTTGCTGCATTCGCTGAGCTTGAGGCTGGTCGAATAGGCCTTGGTTTCGAAAGCGTAACGCTGCTCGCCCGCCACTTCGTCGCGCAGCCAGACTGCTGACACATCCGCATTCTTGTAACCGAGCTGAACTTCTGTTTCGGTACCGGAAAAGCCCGCAGCGCGCAGGAGCTGGGCTACGGCATCGCGAAAGGCATTGCCTTTTTCGGTCGTGCTCATCGGGCAGGATCCTCGCTCATAGCCGGCCAATCAATATCAAGAGCAAAGATCTCCTATTTCTCGCTCGACCAAGCGGAAGCGTTCCTTGACCTCTTCCCCGGCATAGAAGGCAAGCATATCCTCCTTAGTAAGCGTCCCTTCAGCCAGGAATTTGATGAGGTAGCGCTGATTGAATTCGGCGAGGAGAATGCCTTTTTCGATCTGCACGAGTATCTGCTTCATATTGTCGATATTCGCGGTGACGAGATGCTTAACCAGCGCCATGTCACGCGCATCCTTGATCAGCCGGTTTACGATAATCTTGAGGACGTCAGTGTCGAGCTCGAGCGTCTTCGCGTTGAGCGCGATATCGCGCGCCAACATATATGCGATGGCGAGGTTGCGATAATCGCCCTTCTGAGAGTCAATGATCGCGATCAGCCCGATACCGGGCAGGAACTTCAGGTCTTGCACGGCGACCAGAATACTGTTGTCGACGAGCGAGGCGTCGAAGACGATAATCCCGGCCTGGCCGTCGCGATTGGCCTGAGCTTCGAGGAGCTGGCTCCAGGCGGTGTCTGCCTTCTTGGTGAAGATGTCCTTGGTTTGGATATCACCGAGGCGGATGCTCTTATCGAACTTGCACTCGATCGCGATCCGCTTGCCGCTGTCGCCGGCGAGATGGCAGACGATGTCGCCGGTCTTGTTGCGGCGGATAGTACCGGCGCGGTCGCCGGTCAGTTCGATCCGGTCACCGATTTTCTGACGATCAAAAAACTCGGACAGAAAGTCGGCGATATCGGTCTCTGCGAGCACGCCCTTCACCGCGGATCGGTAAAACAGCTCCTTCTTCATGTCGAAGATGAGTTTCAAGCTTTCGAGCTCGGTCCCGAGCTCGTTCGCGGTTCGCGAGAGGAAGCTCGAAAGCCGATCCTCCATGAGCGCCAGAACACCGATGTAGAGCGCCTTGTGGAGCTGCTCGTCGCGATCAGCGGCGGGCAGTTTGTTGAAGAATTCGAACAGGATCTTGTTGCCTACCTCGAAGGCACCGAACTGAACGCGACTATTTTTCTGATCGAGGCTGACGAGCGGCATCTTAGACCTTGCTGTAACGATAATGACCCTTGATGGACGCCGCGAGGAACTCCCCCTTCGATCCGGCCTGATCGAAGGCCTGAGCTATCTGCGGCGGCACCTCATAATAATGATAGCGACCGCCGTTGAGAAACTCGACCTCGAGCAGCAGCTGATCCTCATCATAACGGATCGCCGCGAGGTTCGACGAGGTAAAAGGGTTGAATTCCTGCCAGGCCATATGCGTTATTCCTTTTTAGGTGGGGTGTGGACGGGGTTCTGCTGGAGCCAAGTCTCGACGAAATAGCGGTAGTCGGCGGCAACATGGGTCTTCAGATTCCAACCGCCAGGCGTCATCGAATCCTCGGGCGCGACCTCGTCGCAGATCAGCGGATCCTGGCTGTCGGGACGACGGTCGCGGGGTGGCGCCTGGATCATGGTGCGCATCGGCAGCCGCACTGCTTCTCCCAAGATGATCGCCTCGCCGGTGCGCAGCACGGGCAGCATGCTGGTCAGACCCTCGAGATTGTCGGAGAGCGCACTCGTTACATGCGAGCGATCGGTCGAATTGCTCAACCGCATCGCAAAAAATGTCCCGCACTGCGACAGAATCGTCGGGTTGATCTCTGCCGGTCGCTGGCTGACGATCATCGCGCCGATCCCATATTTGCGACCTTCCTTGACGATCCGCTGCGTCGCGATCGAGGCCGCGCTGCTTCCATCGTCGCCAAGGTAGCTATGGGCTTCCTCCATCACGACGAGCAGCGGCCGCTCGCGCCCGCCCTCCGAGAGGTTCCGGGCCCAGAAAAGACCGTCATAAAGAACACGCAGGATGTTGCCGATGATGTCGTTCGTCACCGTCGAGGGGATGCCCGACAGGTCGAGGATCGTGATCGGCTTGTCGCTGCCAAGCCAATGCCCGACTAGATCGGCAAGCGTCTTGGTCGTCTTGCCATCGAGGGCGGGATGCCAGTCACCCGCCTTTAAAAGAAAGTCGTATCGGGCAACGCGCAGCCGTGCGCCCAGCGCTTCAAGCGGTCCTCGAATGTTGAGGGCGTCCGGGAGGGCGTTGACCTTGTCGGGATCGCCCGCGACGTTCTTAAACTTGCGAAAACGGGGCGGAACGCCCGCCTGCGCGTCGCCAACCTGCTTCACGCCCGTCGCGTCGAGCTCATAGGCCCAGGTCGCCGGGTCATTGGGATTTGCGCCCGCTACGTTGTGATACGTCCCGAAGTCCCGACAATAGAGATCATACCAGAGCTTGTTGAGCGAGAAGGGCACCGGGCTGTCGGCGGTGATGCTCGCCGAGTCGACACCGGCGATAGGCTGGGCGGCGAGACTCGCAATCTTGGCAGCGAGGATTTCCTCTAGGATGATGTTGCGAGCTTTGCCATCGGGAGGGAGGCTCCCGAACGTCACCCGCAGCAGTTCGTCGAAGCTCAGCGCCCAGAAGGGAATGCAAAGACGGTGTTCGTTGGCGTAGCGGGCGTCGGGACTGATCTTGAAGATGTTCGCGCGATCACCGAGCGCCTTGCCATATTCGCCGTGGAGATCGAGCACGACGATGCGCGCCGACGGAAAGCGGCTCTTGTCCGACAAGACATTCAAGAGCCCAGCGACCGTCGTCGATTTCCCCGAACCGGTTGTCCCGACCACGGCGCTGTGACGGGTCACCAGCTTGTTGACGTCGACCAGCGCATCGATCGACTCACTGCCCGCGACATGACCGACGCGGACGAGGTGGTTCTGCTTGTCCGACTGGCCATAGATCGCTCGAAGATCGGCCTCGGAGACGAGATGGACTTCGTCCTCGAAGGTCGGATATTGCGATATACCGCGCTGAAACCGGCCCGTCCGATAGCCCTCGCCGATCAGCTGGACCGTCATCCAGCGCAGGCCATTCGGCATAGAAAGCGCCGCCTTCTCGGGGACCGCACTTGCTCCCACCTGCGAGACGATGCCGTAGAGATCGACATAACCGACCGGAATTTTGACGAAGCTACCGATCTGGCCGATCTTGTGTCCCTGGCCGTGAACAAAACTCAGGCCCGAGAAGCGGTCTGACGTCAAGGTGACGCTGACCGATGTGCCGCTGACGTCCTGGACCGTTCCGATGACGGTCGCCCGGTCGGCGATGTCAGGCCGGATCATCGCTCGTCCCATTACCCGAAAGGCCACGCAACAGCATGCCGAGCGCGGCAAAGTCTCCGAGCCGCAGGGTGACCTTGTCGCCATCCTTCACGAGGATGCTGGGCGGCAGCGCGAGATCATCTGTTCCTTCGCCGGACCACTCACCGAGCGTGCGGCCGATGATCGCCTTGTCGAACCCAAGAAGGCTCAGATTGGGCGTCGCCAGTGCACACTGGCGTGCGAGCTTATAATTCTCCCACTCAAGCTCGCCAAAGACGCAGGCAAAAACATGTGCGGTCGGATTGGCCTCGAGGCTGCGGCAGATAACGTCGTTGATATGCTCGTCGGCAAAGGAATAGCCGCATATGAACAGCAGCGACGACGGTGCGAGCAGGAAGGCCTTCAGCCGATCGAGCATCGCGAGATACGGCATCTTACGGCTCTGGTCATATTTGAGGTGCGACGGGTAGATCAGATAACTCTGCTTGTCGGTCTTCTCGTCGCTGCGTACGACGTCTGTCTTGTTTTCGAGGCGCCAGTTAAGCGAACCGTGGATTTTCCAGAGCCGGGTCCAGCGCGGCGGCAACAGTTCTTCATCCTCGACGGCACCGAGATCAAAGAAGGCTTTTCGCGCACCGATGAAGCCGTCGAAATAAGGTGCCGAACTCTCCTCGAGCGCCTGCTCCATCAACAGGTCGTAATTGGTCGTGAAGAGATGCACGGGCCGCTCGCGGCGAATCGAACGGCTCCAGATCGCGAGATTATGGTAGGGGCTCTCCTTTGACGGGAGCTCGCGCCGGACCTCCTGGGAGATGACGTCGCATACCTTCACATCGAGGGCGGTTAGTTCAGCGGCGGTCAGCCCACGCACGTCGCCGGCGCCGGCGACGCTCGCGAACACGCGGATGCGGCTTAGTATGAGCTCAATATTACCGCCATCGCCGCCATCATCCGTGACGATCTTGACGATCTTGTCCCAGGTCGACGGGTTGGCGGCGTCTTTGCTGGACAGCTGCTCGGCAATCACCTTCGTCAACCCTGCCACGTCCCAGATCAGCGGGTCGGTTACGGTCTTTCCGCCCTCCTCCCGTTCATTGACGCGGATCGACAGCGGGCACCCCGCGCCCAAGAAGAAGCCTATCGGTTTCCGGTTCTGCGACAGGGCTTGTTGAATGAAGCTGATCTGACGGGCCGGATCATGTTTATGCATCTTACCCCTTCGCCGACATTCTTGTTTCGACCGGAATCATCTGCCCTTTATCTTTCGCTATAACAACACTGCTAAGCTGCTATTTGTGTGTTTTTTCGGTTTTTCGGACGACGCGCGCATATTGGTTCCCCATCTTTTATTCTGAATTTAGTTGCGCAAACGGGCGTCGAGGACTTGCGGAAAGCTGCCGCAACGAATGGCCGCTTCTAGGATTCAGCGCCTCTCGGCTGAACCACGAAGTAGAAGGCGCGAAGCTGACAGGTCCGTTCGCCACTTGGAACGTCCGCTATCCTACGTGGGCTCCTGAAAGAAGACGTTCCGGACAGTCCAACAAAGCGGACATTCCATTGGACTTCGTCCGCAAGCCAAGCATTAGTGCTTACAGTGAATCGCGGCTGAGCTGATCGCCTGCAGCCCTGACCGGGACGACTGGCAGGGCCTTGGGTGGTGGGAGCAGCGATGAGCGCTGCTCCGCCAAGGAGAACCACCCATGACAGAAGCCAAACAACTCAAGCCTACTGCCAAGCGCCCACGCAAGATGGCCCGAGAACCCCAGCCTTGGAAAGCTGCCGAAAATTACGTCCTGATCGAGGCGCCCAAACCGAAGACCAAGGCTGCTCTGGTCGAACTGATGCTTCAGCGCGGCGATGGCGCAACACTCGACGAACTTTGTGAGGCAACCGGCTGGCAGACGCATACCTGCCGTGCCTTCCTGACTGGCCAGCGCAAGAAGGGCAGGGAGCTTCTGCGCTCGAAGCGCGAGGATGACAAAACCAGCTACCGGCTGGCAGCCCCCCTGGACTGCGACTGATGGGCCGCAAGCCTTACCTTACCTTCGGGCGGCTGTCCGAGCTGCCGCTCGAGGACCTCAAGCAAGAATGGGCGCGCCGCTATGGTGCTACGGCTCCCAATCTGTCGCCCGAGCTGCTGCGCCTGGGAGTTGGCTACAAGCTCCAGGAGCAGAAATCGGGCGGGATTGGCCGTTCCACTCGATCACTGCTGCGGCAAGTTGCGGCGCGGGTAGGGGAGAGCACCGAAACGAAGCCGATGCCCCGCAAGCTGACGCCTGGCACCCGGCTGGTCCGAGACTGGCGCGGTGTCGGCCATACAGTCGTCGTCCTGGACGATGGCTTCGAGTATGACGGCAAGCATTGGAAGTCGCTCACTGCCATCGCCAAGGCCATCACGGGCAACCAGTGGAACGGACCACTGTTCTTCGGCCTCGCTGAGCGGAAGAAGAAGCCGTGAAGGTGCTGCGCTGCGCGGTCTACACCCGCAAGTCGACCGAGGATGGGCTGGAGCAGGAGTTCAACAGCCTCGATGCCCAGCGCGAGGCCTGCGAGGCTTATATCCTCAGCCAGCGTCACGAAGGATGGACGTTGGTTCCGGGCCGCTATGATGATGGCGGGTTCTCGGGCGGCAACATGGAACGGCCCGGGCTCAAGGCATTGATGGCACTGATTGATGAGGGGCAGGTCGACGTCATCGTTGTTTACAAGGTCGACCGCCTGACCCGCAGCTTGGCTGACTTCGCAAAGATCGTCGAACGGCTCGATGCCAAGGAAGCCAGCTTCGTCTCTGTGACGCAGGCCTTCAACACTACGACCAGCATGGGCCGGCTGACGCTCAACGTGCTGCTGAGCTTCGCTCAGTTCGAGCGCGAGGTTACAGGTGAACGCATCCGCGACAAGATCGCGGCCTCGAAGAAGAAGGGCATCTGGATGGGCGGCCCGGTGCCGCTGGGCTACCAGGTCATCGATCGAAAGCTGGTCCCGGTTCCTGAAGAAGCCGAGCGGGTGCGCACGATCATGCGACGATACCTTGAGATCTGGAATGTCCCCAGACTGATCGAGATCCTGCGGGCCGAGGGTGTGGTCACCAAGGTCCAGCAGCGCACCAGCGGTCCACATCGGGGCGGTATTTCGTTTGCACGCGGTAGCTTGTTCCATCTTCTTAAGAATCCGGTTTATCGGGGCAAGATCGTCCACAAGGGCAAGGTCTATGATGGTGAGCATGAGGCGATCGTCGACGAAGATCTGTGGGGGCGCGTGCAGACACACCTTGCCGCGAAGGCTCCGCCCAGAAAGCGCCCAACCAATGAGCCGCAGCAAGCCATGCTGCGGAGCTTGATTACTGACCCGCACGGCCGGCCGATGGTCCCGACCTACGGCTCGAGCAAGGTGAAGCGCTACGTCTATTACGAGACCCGCAAGGACTTGGCCCGCCCCGGTGATCCGCCGGGCATCCGGTTCCAGCGCGGCCAGCTCGAGCAGCATCTTATTGGTCACCTTCAGGAGCTGCTGGGGGACGAGCACGACCTTCGGCGTCTGTCCGGCATCGAGGAAGCCGGAACGCTTAGGACGATGTTTGCGACGGCCCACCTCCTGGCATTGCAACTCCGAGAGATCGGCAAGGTCGAGCCCGCGCTGCGTTCGTTGGTTGCTGGCATCACGGTCAAAGCTGACTGCATGGAGATCGCCCTGAAGCCAGGTGCCCTTGGCATCGAGGCAGAAGCTATGTGGGCTTGGATATTGCCTCTCCCGACGCGGCGCCCGTTCCGCGAAGCCCGGCTGCGGATCGATGCCAATGACAACACCAGCAGCGCCTCGAATGATTTGCTGGCGCTCGTAGCTGATGCCATGGTTGCCCAACGCCTGGTGCAGGCATCGCCCGAACTCAGTCTGGCCCAAGTGGCCAAGCGGGAAGGGCGGTGCCGAACGCAGCTGACCAGGTTGCTGCGGCTTTCGTGGCTTAGCCCAAGGATTATCGAGGCCATCGCTGATGGTACGCAGCCCAAGGGACTGACGCGCCGAGCTCTGCTGATCTGCGACATGCCGATCGACTGGGCCGAGCAGGAACGGCAGTTCGGCTTCGCAGCCTGAACGCCAATCAATCCAGCAAATCGAGGTGAAGCCGGATTCTTCGTGGCAGAGAATCCGGCATATTTTTCGCCTCAGCAGCGGGCCAGCCGAGAGCCTCTGGCTTCACTCTGATTTTGGTGTGCCGCCAAACCCCGCGGAACTGCGCCATTCCATGGGCGCATAGCGCCCGAGGGCGAAAATCTGTTACCTTGTCTGACTGATTGGTGCGGTCGAGAAGACTCGAACTTCCACGGGCTTTCGCCCACAACGACCTCAACGTTGCGCGTCTACCAATTCCGCCACGACCGCTAAATCAACGGAGCGAAGCTTGTCGCCCCGGGGGGGTAGGAGCGCGCCATTAGCAAAGGGTCTTGGGGGGTGCAAGCGCGGAAAGCCTTTAATGGTCTGTCGCAACCTGTATCGCCCTAGGACGGCCG